>Ga0307377_10000459_pt1 | contig 54119 bp, 74 predicted proteins | sample TR3MG_FD_202535 | JGI IMG/M metagenome (GOLD analysis project Ga0307377, IMG submission 202535) | Soil microbial communities from Risofladan, Vaasa, Finland - TR-3 | ecosystem: Environmental > Terrestrial > Soil > Coastal area > Acid sulfate soil | place: Finland: Risofladan, Vaasa | collected... | reverse complement strand
GAGTGGGTGATATAGAGGATTCTATTGGAGGTTATCTTTCTGACGATCTTGAAGATAAAGCCAGAGATTTAATTGCCAGTGAAACAGCAAATAGATTTGCGCTCAGGCACCCAATATTATCTACAATTGCATCAGCTGGTATATGGCCCGCTGTATCAAAGGGCAATGCGATTGATCAAATTACAAAGTCTATGGCAAGAAAGTATCCTGCTGTCAGAGAGATGAAAGCGGAAAGCGAAGACAAGGCGTATCGCAATATTATTGAACAGAAAAATCTTAATATTGAATCTGATAAAGCTAACCAGCTGTCAAATACTGCAACTTCTGCAGGTCTTGCTGCTCTTCCTTTAATAACTATGCTCATGCAAAGCAAGAACAAACAAAAAGAAGAAGAGGATTAATTTATATCAATCTCTAAATTTAGCTAAGAGGTTAAAATGGTATTTATATCAAATTCCGGTAAAACAAAAATTGTTAAGACAATTGTTAGTAAATTGTTTATAACTATTCCAAGCGGATTTTCACCACATTTTGATGACCCAATCTTTGAGTCTGTAGTAAAAAATAATAGTGACTTAAAGTTTATAAGCGAGGAAATATTCAAGAAAGCATTTAATAAAGCCAAAGAAGAAAAAGTAAAAAATGACGCTTCTGTTGAAAAGAAATATAAAAAATCTGCTAAAATTAAAAATACAGAACAACTTAACGACAATTCACTTGATCAATAGGAGGATATGTGCCAACTCCTGAAGAATACAGGGACCACTTGACAAATTATATTAAGGATCATACACAGCTTAATAGGCTGTTAAGATTTGTTAAGGAGAATTCTCCTGATGAAATTGATATGTATTTATATATGGCACTTGGTTTTCTAAATTCTATACCGCCACCAATTGGCTTGTATACTATGGAAACGTTTCCTGTTCCAGCACTGCTTATTCATCAGGCTACAATAGAGTGCTTGATATCAAACAGTATCGTAATGGCAAGAAACGATTTAACATACAATAATGGCGGTGTGACAGTAAAAATTTCTGATGGTGATCGATATTTAAAAATGCTGCAAATTCTATATCGTATGACTGATATGGAAATTTCAGCTTATAAAAATAATAAAATTGCAATTAACATATCTGGTGCGTGGGGCGGCGTCGCTTCCCCTTATGCTTATTTACACACTGGGGCACGCACATTAAAGCCAAATACAATAATGTAGCAAAGGAGTATGCATGAAAGCTCTGGAAATTGAAGATATCATAAAACTCGCTGCAGTAAGTTCAAAATTCAGAAAATTAATTGATGAGGCTGTAAAAACTGCAGCCGATGAACCTACTGATTTTGATGAAAAAATTCCAGCTGAAGAGGAAGAAACAAAAAAAGAACAAAAAAAACCAGCTGAAAAGAAACAAGAAGAAGAAGCTGTAGTGGCTCCTAATGTTCCAGTTCCTCCAGTTGCTTCAGCTCCTCCTGGAAATAGTGGTATAGTAACTCCTGAAGTTGCTGGAGCAAATGCCGCAAGAGCATTTGTTGGAGAGGATACAATGGCAGCAGCAGCAACAGGGGATCCAAATGCTCAAGATATGGTTGCCAGAATAGCCGGTCAGGTTGCGGCAGGTGTTGCTGAAGCTGCAGCAAGAAGTTCTGCTGGCGCATCGGCACCACCTGAAGCCATGCCACCAGGAGTCGTACCACCAGAAGGTATGCCACCAGAAGGTGTTCCGCCAATTCCTCCGGCAGAAGGAGCTGCAGCTGGAGCAACAGCTGTTCCTGCGGCACCAGGACAAACCCCTGAAGAAGCGGTTGCAAACGATATAGTTCCGCCTGTCGCTGCCACACCAGCTATGGGTGTTAATTTACCTGATAAAGGACAGCAGACTGCATTGGCCCCACAAGCAAACTCTTTACCGGTACCTGCTGGCGGTAATGGCCAAATGATGGATACAGCAACAGTTTCAAAACTTATTCAATTAGCAAAAGCTGGTCAGATATAATTGACTAACCAGTTTGTTTGAATTGTGTAAAAGGGGTGGAATATCTTTTCTGCCCCTTTTCTATAATTGATAAGTGACAACTCTTATACTATATTATAATATATATAGTATAAGCTTTAAGGTGGTCTGTGTATGCAATTTTCAATTACTGAAGTTGTAAAAACTAAAAATAACACATTCTACGTAGAATGGGACATGACTCCAGGTAGTGGGGAATCTGTTGATGACTGGAAGTTTCAGATTCATTGGGCTTTCGATCCTGCATCAGGTTTTTTGCCGGTTACCGATGAAAATGATGACCCAATTGAAATAGATGGTGCTGTTGGCCCGCTTGTATATGATCACCAGCATTTACAATATGATTTTAACAAAGACCGTTACTATAAAGTTCTTGCTATTTTTAAAGCTGATGAAGATATTAATTTCTTTTCAAGCATTGTTTACATTGGCATGTACAGTGATGGCCACCATGAGACCATGCGTCATGCTGAAGAAACTCTATATTCAATGTACCATGGTGAGCCGTGTATTATTATTAAACGAAAAAGTTTCGGTGCAAGATGTCCAACATGCTGGTCAGTTCAACGCCAACAGCGCACAAAAACCCATTGCGACACATGTAATGGAACTGGGTATGTCGTTGGGTACTATCAGCCAATTATAATTCAAATATCATTTGACTCAGACCCTAAGAAAGTTGATTCTCAAAAAGAATGGGAAAACGTTTACGATACAAAAAGGGCTCGACTGTCAAATTATCCATTGGTCCGTTCAAAAGATTTAATTGTAAATCAAGATGATAATAAGCGATATGTTATATCTCATGTCGAAACTACAAAACTTCCAAGGGTTAGCCAAGACGCTCAAATCCTTTCAAAACAAAATTATATACTTAGTCAACTTCTCACTCTTGAGGAGTTAAATCCGGACGACAATGAATATTTTATAGATACAGATAACATACCTGAAATCCCACTTTCTGATGAAGGACAGACTGGCAGTACGCTCCCGTTTTTTAATGACCATATGCCGGCAACTGTCGATGCTCCGCTTGAAATTGATAATGGTCAACAGCATATAGTTTTAAATTACAGTACTGATGATTTTGAACTGGTATCTGGTGCTCTTGCTCTTAAAAATAGCACAGGATCATTAGGCACCGAAGTGTATGAAGCGGCTGAGGTTATACCAACAGCTCTGAAAGTAGTGGCTGTTAATGATGATGGTAAAATAATACTTGCAGATCATATGGATATAACTCATCTTAATAGAGTAGTAGGAGTTTCATTAAGTGCTGCTGCTATAGGGAATCAAATTTTGGTTCAAAAGTTTGGCAGGTTGGTATATTCAGGTTGGAATTGGACAATTGGAAGAAGTATTTTTTTCAATAGCGACAGTGATCTGGTACAAGATCCTCAAGCAACAGCTTTCTGGATGATTGTGGCAAAGCCGGTCCAGACTGATAGAATAGAAATTCATTTAAGAGTACCAGTAATGAGAGCTGAGTAATATTATGGCACAGCAAATTTTTACAACTCCAGGCGCTGATTCTTTTCCGGTTCCAGCAGGTGTAACATCTATCACAATTAAAGCTTTTGGTCCTGGTGGTGGTAGTGGTGCATCTGATGATGCTTTGGCTAACTCTTTCGGTGAAAGAGGTGGAGGAGGTGGATTTGCTAAAGGTACAATTACAGTAACACCTCTTGAAACGTTGACATTACATATAGGAGGTAAAGGTTTAGGTGGTACTTGGGTATCTACTGGTGCAGGTGGTGGTGGCGGCGGTAGATCTTCTGTTTATAGAGGTGCAACACCTTTGATTATTGCTGGCGGCGGTGGTGGTGGCGGCGGAGGTGATAACTCTAATGCAGCATCTGGTGTTGGAGGTGTAGGTGGCGGTGCTACTGGTGGTGCAGGAGGTGATGCTGGTACAGCTACTGGTGGTGGGGGTGGAACTACATCGGCTGGCGGGGCGTTAGGTACTGGCGGGTCAGACGGAACCGCAGGAGGTGCCCTTAGCGGCGGTAATGGTGGAAATTCTGGCGCTGCTACAGGAAATGGCGGTGAGGCTAATGGTGGTACTACTGACGGCGGTGACGGCGGTAGCATAGTAACTGCCAACTTTGCTGGCGGCGGTGGCGGCGGTAGCGGACGTTATGGCGGCGGCGGCGGCGGCGGTTCCGTTGCTGGAAGTGCTGGCGGCGGCGGTGGTGGCGGTGGCTCAAATTATGTCAGCGGAACCGACACAACTAGCACACAGGCAGTAGGAGCAGTAGGAGCTGGTCAAGGAGACCCAGATTATCAAGCTGGTACAGGTGATGGTGGAGCTAAACTTTCATCATTAAGCACAGACGGTAATGATGGAGAAGATGGTGCCATTGTTATTAGTTGGTCCAGTGATGTTATTGCTTCAGTCGGCAAATCAGTTGATAGCTGGTGTGGAGCTATTCCTGTTTATCTTGATCAAGGTGTTATCGACGAAGAGGTTTATCAATATTGTCGTGCTAAAGTAGTTACACCAGCAGCAGAAACTTTTTATGTTCCTATGACTTGGCATTCGGGCAATGATCGATTTGAAGGAGTAATATACCCCGGGTCTAATTTAGGAAATGGATGTGCTGACCCTACTACAGGTTCTTTCACAGTAACAGTACAATTATCTGATACGGCGGATTTTACTCCTGTTGATTATTCTGGTGGAACCTCTTTTACAACTTATATTACTCGTAGAAAAACATCTAAAGGAACAGCTTATGATTATTGTGATCCTGTTCCCACGTGGGATACAGATCATTGGGAATGGTCAATTTCTGACTTTGTAATCTATGCAGATCAGGCCAGATCAAACTGCGCCATAGCTATTCCTTTTCTTCCATCTACAGCAAGTATTTCAAACATAACAGTTAAATTTGATACTGTGGCAGTGTCTGGAGGAAGTGCAGAATCGACCTCTAATGCTTGGTGGTGGAATTCAACCTCCCACACACTTTACCTTCAAGTTGCTTCTATTACAACAACAGAAGTAGATGTTGATATTACATTTGATTCAGACACCGATCTTTGGGCAACCCGTTTCGATAGGGTTAACACAGGGGACATTGGCACAAGGTTATTTTATAATGGTTTGTTTATAGCAAATCAGTATTTAACCACTTCAGTTTATGGAGGCGGTCATAATCAAACAGGAATGCAGGCAGAGACAAGAGCGCATAGACCTGGTAATGATGATATTACTACAGATTGTATGGAGCGTGCCGCTGTTCATGTTGATGATACAATAAGAACAGATGCCTCTGGCTCCTATGCTTCAAATATAAAATGGGCAGATACATGGCAAACATTTTTAATTCACGAAGACAATGATCAACTTGTCGTAGAGGTTAGTTCTTCCCCTACAAACTGGCAACAACAGGTAATAACCGGTATATCATGCAAACGAACGCAGGTATTTAAATCAGGAGTTCCTTATATTCGTAATGTTTATGAATTTACAAATAATGATTCATCTTCTCACGACTATCCATTTGTTTGGCAGCGTGAGCAGTGGTTAGGTACAGATAGAGAAACAAATGATAGGGGCAGATATGCTGATGCCTCTTCAGATGCTGCTGTAGATGCAGAAGAGCAGATAATAAGTTTAAATTATCCTTATATATTTGCGTATGATGATACGGCGTTTGCAACAACAGGAGTTATATTTCAGAATCTTGATTCTTCTACTTATGGGGTATTTACAGCGGACGCTTTTATAATAGCAGGTAGTCCTTACGCTATCTGGCCTGTTCCAATAGCAGATTGGAGTACAACAGTTGCTGAAAATTTTGGATTTTACCATAAGTGGCTTTCTGTACCTGCTGGAGGAAAAGTAACTATAGCTTTTCTTCATTTTAATTATTATGGAACAAGTTTGGCTGATGTTCAATCAGAAATAAGTGGGATATCAGTAAATTATAAACTTGAAGGAGTTACAAAAGATAAGACAGGTAGTGTCTTAGGAATTTGCGATTGCCATCTTTACAAGATGAATCCTGACGGTAACGGGGCTGTATGGATGGCTTTTGACGAAAGTGATTCAAGTGGAAATTATAGCTTTACAGGCCTTTGGGATGATGATGCAAGATATTTTGTAATAGCTTATAAAGATAACACGCCACATGTAATGGACGGGACTGACCATGTGCTCGTTCCAGTGGAAGAGTAATTAAACATTATAAAGGAGGGTAAAATGGATTTATGGGTAACAGTTTGTGATGAAGAACGTATCTACAATAAAGCAGATGGCTCCGGAGTATGGAGAAATCTCAAAAATGTAATAAGATCAGTTGAGTTTGATTCTAATTACGCAAGCTTTGCTATAATGAAGGCTGCTATTGAACAGAATGAAAATACAAAAGTATCCCAAATTACTGAAGCCCAGTATAATAGTTTGATTAATGACTTAACTATTGATGAGCATACCGGCATTCCAAAGTGGCAGGTTAATTTTGATGAATCCGGAGAAATTGGAAGCTGGGCTGATCCTGAAGACACCCAAACAACATGGAACGTTGATACTCCTATTGATGATTTTAGGTATCGGCTAAAAATCAGACATAACGACTCATTTTCTGGTGGGGAGAACTCTTTGCCAACAATAGCTAATAATTTTCCTGACACTGTTATTTTAAATCAATACGATAAGACGACAGGTGAGCCGAACAACCGTGTTGCTGTTGGGATAGAATTGTTCAATAAAACAGGTGATAAAATTAGTTCATTCAATGCTCCTAACTTTATATTTTATAATGGGACTACGCCGACAGTTGCAGATTTTGTTAATGGGTATGCTATTGTTTATATAAGAACTGACGAACCAACAGCAAGGGACCATTTTAAATCTAACCATGAATACCGAATTGATAATGATAATCGTCAGATTAATATCATTATCACGTCAAGAACTTTGAACGACTAAATTATGGATATTGTAAAAGTACAAACAGTTAGCGTAACTATAGCAGCCAGTGCCTCTTCTGGCACTGGTGCGCTTTCTGGATTTACTACTGCTGCAAAAATTGTTCCGTTTTCTATGTCATGGAGAGTAGCAGACGGCCAGTCTCCTGTTTTGGCATCAAATACTGAACTTGATGTTGTTGTTGACAGTTTGTCTCAGATAACTGTGTCGCGGTACAGCTCTCCGGCTTATGCTATTAATGTTAGAGTTTGTGTAGTTGAACTTGGATCTGGTGACACTGTTCAAAGTGGAACATTTTCAATGACTGATGCTGAAACTACTGCTACCGCTGCTGTTTCCTCTTTGACCCTTGCAAATAGTTTCTGGGTGATGTATCATAAAAACGAAGGTGAGGTTGCGCCAGGTAATGATTCAGATCCTGATGGAAGGCTTGTCTCATGTAAATTTAATTCAACGACACAGTTAGGTTTTCAACGTGGATTAGCTAAAGGAGCTCTGTCTGGTCATTGGTATACAGTCTCCTCAAACGATTTATCTGTTCAGCATGTTACACATTCTAATAGTTCTGCGGTTTTAACAACTACAGATACTATTTCTTCAGTTACCTTGGCGAATACTTTTCTTATCTGCTCACAAAGAGACACCGATGTACAATACCAAGATAATGCGTGTTGGGATCCTTATTTAAAAAATACAACAACGGTTGAGTGGAGAAGGGGTTTCGCTTCTACAAATACTTCAACTTTTGAATACCAAGTTATTAGTGATTCGTCAATTATAGTTCAAAGAAATACTTTTACTGCCACAGGTACAACAGATAATGATACTATTTCGGCAGTAGGCTTAACATATTCAATAGCAAAACCAGCATTTGGTCGTTCAGGTATGACTGGAAGTGATGCATATGCTGATGGTACAATGGATGGGCGATATTGGGAATTATGGTTAAATTCAACAACTCAAATAAACGGGCAATCAAGTGAAGGAAATGATTTCACCTGGATGTCTTGGGAGGTTGTTGAACTTCTTATTGTAAATTATAAAATTGAAGGTGTAACATACGATAAAAATGAGTCTGCGTTAGCAAATTGCAATCTTTTATTGATTAAGGATAATCAAGATGACACTTTTACTGTAGTAGATCATACAACAAGTGACGGTAGTGGAAATTATCTCTTTGAAAATATACCTGACACTGACCCACAGTATCAAGTTTATGCATGGAAGGATGACAGCCCTCATGTTATGGACGTTACCGACCATGTATTGTTACCAAAACAAACCCCGACTGAAAGTTACGATTTATATTTAAGATCAGATACTGATAAGGGAGAAACGTCTCCCGATAAGGATCTACGATTAAGATCAGATGCTGATAAAATAGCAGATGATGTATGGGATAATACTGATTGTGTATTTGCTTTACATTTTAACGCCTGGTCAAAATGTAATGGAACTGTTAATAAATATACAGGCAACATGCCTTCGTATCCATTGGGTGCTTTTCAGGATTGTGTTTTAACAAATTTTAGTTCTGGTTATGGGTACATATATAATTCAGGTGATGGATACTGTTTGTTTGAAAATAATGATGATTATATATTAACAGAATATCCCCTTCTTCTTACAAATGCTTCAAAATTTACCATAGAGTTGTTTGCAAATAGAAAAACCAATGGAGTAAACGAAGTATTTTGCGGCCTGGAAGACGATTCGGCAAATTATTTTTTATTTTTCTTAAATGCAACAAATAACGTTGTTGCAAATATAACAATTAATTCTACCACTTACCTTGTTCAAAGCTCGACAACTATTGCAGTAGGGTTACATCATTTTGTTTTTATTAAAGATGGTGGAACATTAAAGCTTTATGTTGATGGTACTGAATGTTCATACACAATCCAAAATACCTATAATTATGGGGATTTTAATTACGGGAGATCCATGCTCATAGGGGCAGATGCCCTTATCCCAGCATACGGTTTTAACGATAAGGTATATTGGTATGGGATTTATGATGATGCTATTTCTGAAGCTCGCATCATTACTAATGAGGGGCTTGGTACAGACTTGGGATTATTTGGAACTAACGATGGTGACACTATGTATTTAGGAGACGCTTGCGTTTCTCTTTTCTTTGGACAACATGCCGTCAATAGAGGTGTTAGTAGTGGGGTTATGGTTGGTGTAGGTTAATTTAAAGGAGCTAATGTATGGAAATTACAAGAGAACAGAATGTGTCGTCGTTTTGCGTAGTTCCACTAATCGATTCTGCGAACAGACCGGATTACAAATCCAGTCCGACTCTTGCTGCTGGTGACGTAAAGGTGATTCGTCATACTGCTGGGAGCTGGAATGTCGCAAACATTGGAACTCTTCCGTCCGTTATAGCCGGCGCGACCACACAGGTTCTGGTTACCTTAACGGCAACAGAACTTAATCCTGATGATAACAAGTATCCTATTATAATACAATTTATTGATGCGGATGGTGCAGAGTGGGACGACCAAACAATTCTCATATGGGCTCGTCCAGTTGTATCGAACGTTACAGAAATCGATAGCGACGACCAATCCGCAACAGATCTTAAGGATTTTGCTGACGCTGGATACGACCCGGCAACCAATAAGGTTGAGGGCGTTAAGCTCGTTGATACCACTACGACCAATACCGATTTGGTAGCTCATGATACTAAACTTGATACTGTTGATACTGTTGTTGATGCTATCAAGTCTGTAACTGACATCTTGCCGAACTCTGGAGCATTAACTGATATCGATACCGGAATTAACAATATTGAAGCCAAACTTCCGACGAATTACATTATGGGCAGTTCAGTCCAGACCAATAAGGATGATGAGATTGATGCCATTAAAGCCAAAACTGATAATCTTCCTTCTGATCCAGCGTCAGAAACCAACGTTAATGCTAATGAAACGAAAATTGACGCGATTCAATCTACTGTTGATGCTATCGAAACTGACACCCAAGACCTACAAACTCAGATTGGAATAGCTGGAGCAGGACTGACTGATCTTGGTGGAATGTCAATAGGAATGAAAGCAGAAGTTGAAGCTGAGGCTACCGATGCTCTGAACGTATATGATCCGCCAACAAAAACAGAAATGGATAATGGTTTTGCTGCATTAAACGACCTTTCAGCAGCAGAAGTAAATACTGAAGTAGACACAGCCCTGTCTGATATGCGTCTTGACGAACTTATGTCTGCGGCCCTTGGAAGCCAACCAGCAGTAGGTTCATTGTTTGGTGACTTGACTGAAGACGATGTTGGAACACAACGATTCAATGCCAATGCTCTTGAAGAAGCTCCTTCTGGAACTGGTGGGGATGCAACCGCTGCAAACCAGACAACTATTATAACACATCTTACTGATGTTAAAGGTACAGGTTTTGTTAAAGATACTGATAGTATGGTTGACTTGACCCATCAGGCCGGAACAAAGGGTAGTGATAATATTCATGATGATATTGCCGCATTGAACGATCTATCTGCCGCTGAAGTAAACACAGAAGTAGACACAGCCCTTGCAGACTATGATGGGCCAACCAAAACAGAGCTGGATAGTGGTTTTGCAGCTCTTAATAACTTGTCTGCTGCCGATGTAAATGCAGAGGTAGACACAGCACTTGCTGACATAAACCTTGACCACTTACTCGCTGTAGCTGATGTTGACGATGTAGTTGATAACTCAGTAATTGCAAAATTAGCTTCTAAAGGCGCAATTGCCGATTGGAGCACTTTTGTAAACACAACCGATGCTCTTGAAGCTGTAGCAGATTCGATTACTGCATTAAACAACCTATCTGCCGCCGATGTAAATGCTGAGGTTGACACAGCTCTTGCCGACTATGATGGTCCTACAAATACTGAAATGAATGCAGCGTTCGCAGCATTGAATGATCTGTCTGCTGCTGACGTTAACGCTGAGTGTGATACTGCACTTACAGATTATGATGGTCCAACGAATACAGAAATGAATGCTGGTTTCGCAGCCCTGAACGATCTTGATTCTGCAGGTATACAGGCAGCTTGCGATACTGCTATTACTGCAAACACCGACATTAACAACATTGATTCGGGTGTGAACAATATCGAAGCTAAGCTTCCTACCAAAGCGGCAATTGCCGGTTCTGACAATGTAAGTGGCGATATCGAACTTGACGATGCCACAGGATCTTTGCCTGCTGGTGCGTTCACCAACCATCCAGAAGTTGCCCTGGAAGACGATGCGATCACTTCTGCGAAATTTGATGAAACCACAGCGTTCCCGATTGTGTCAGCTGATAGTGGAAACTCTCAAATTGCAAGAACCGGAGCTGACGCTGATACGCTTAAGACATTGTCTGATGAAATTGTAGCCGTTCAAACCAGTGTTGATGGAATTCAGAACAACACTAAGTTTGTCGCTACTGTTCCTCAGCACATGCTTATTCCAAGTGCTGGTGACAACATGTACAAACTTATGGTCCACTTCTATGACAGCGACGGAAATATGGAAGATCCTGACAATAGTGAAATCAATGTTCTTTTTGAGGATGTGTCCGGAGCTGATAAAGATGCATTCTTTGATGATGCTGCTGGATTAACAGGTGCAACTGCTGGTACTATAGATGTCAACATGTGGCAGATGGCCAAGATAAGCACTGGTGTTTATGAAACCTATTATAAACTTCCTAACACCGAGACAGTTGATCAGTGGACAGCGACATTTAAACTGGAAGAGAGCGCTGCTCTTCTTCATTATGCTCGTACCACAAATGTTGTTGACGAAACTCCTGGATCAACTACCCTTGCTGACAATACGACCAATGCAGATATTATTGCTGAAGCTCTGAAAGAAAGAAACGTATCAGGTACTTCTCCTGTTGCCGGATCGATTTATCAGGATATAATGGATAATATCGACGCAAATGGAACAGCGATCGCAGGTCTTAATGATATATCTGCAGCCGAGGTGAATGCAGAGTGCGACACGGCGCTTACCGACTATGACGGACCAACCAATACTGAGATGCTCGCTTCCTTTTCAGGGTTAAACGATATCTCAGCTGCTGAGGTAAATACAGAAGTTGACACCGCACTTGCAGATTACGACGGTCCAACTAAATTAGAGCTTGATAGTGGCTTTGCTGCATTAAACAATGTTTCCTCAGCAGATGTGAACGCAGCGTGTGATACTGCTCTTACCGACTATGACGGGCCTACAAATACAGAGATGAATTCTGCATTTGCTGCCCTTAACGACCTGTCTGCAGCGGATGTAAATGCAGAGGTTGATACTGCACTGTCTGATATACGACTTGACGAGCTTATATCTATTGCTCTCGTCAGTCAGCCAACAGTAGGTTCTATTATTGGCGACCTTACCGAAGATGATGCCGGTACTCAAAGATTTAATATAAACGCGCTTGAACAGGGCCCAGTTGCAAATGCAAGCGATGTAGCAGGTGCCACAGTTAATGTTACTGAGATTGAAGGAGCTGATGCTACCACTCAGCTTATAGCTGCTGTTGATGCTTCTATTGAGACATACGGTCTTGATCATCTTGTTGCAGTATCGGTTACCGGTGCTGATGTAGCTGATGGTTCTATTATAGCTGACATTGTATCAAAATCAGCAACACCTGATTATGACAGTTACGACAACACTACAGATTCTCTTGAAGCGCTTGCAGATGCCAGTGGTAGCGGATTAAGTGCGCAAGAAGTAAGAGATGCTATGAAACTCGCACCTACTGTCGGAGCTCCAGCTGTCGGTTCAATTGATGAACATTTGGATGATATACTTGCTGATACAAATGAAACCCAAAGCAAACTTCCTACAAATAATATTATGGGATCAAGCGTTAAGACAGATAAAGATGATGAGATCGATTCTATTAAAACAACTGTTGAAGGGTTAAATAACATATCAACTTCTGAAGTAAATGCTGAGGTTGACACCGCGCTATCAGATATTCGTCTTGATGAGTTAATGTCATTATCTATTGGTAGTCAGCCTGCTTCTGGATCTATGTTTGGCGATCTTACAGAAGATGATGGTGGTACTCAACGATTCACATCAAATGCTCTTGAAGAGGCGCCTACTGGGGGTACAGATCCTTTTGTTTTAAACAGTACAACAATTGCAAGTGTAACTGACCAAACACATTTTGTATTAACAGACGGCTCTAATGATGATGATGCGTATAAAGATCAGTCAGTTGTCGTATATGATGCAAGTAACAATGACAACCCATCTGTAAGAGTTGCAACTGGATACATTGGTTCAACAAAAACAATAACAATAGATGCTGATCCAGATTTTACAATAATTGCTGGTGATAGTATAAAAATATTTGTAACTGCACCTGGGTCAACAGCTCCAACCGCAGGTCAGGTAGCGGATGCTGTTTGGGATGAAGCTCTTAGTGGTCATGTTGCAGCTGGATCTGCAGGTCAGAACCAAAACCGTATAGATGAAATTGATACTGGTGTTGATGCAATAGAAGCTAAACTTCCAACCGGTAGCATTTCAGACTTTGACGAATCAGTTAATCAGGTTATAATTGCTACAAATAATGACAAAACTGGTTATTCAATTTCAGGTGCAAAAACCACTCTTGACGCTTTAAATGATGTGTCTGCAGCTCAGGTAAATGCTGAATGCGACACAGCGTTAACAGATTATGATCCTCCTACGAATACTGAAATGCTTGCTTCTTTTGCGTTGTTAAATGACATATCATCTGCTGACGTTAACGCAGCATGCGACACTGCTTTAAGTGATTATGATGGTCCAACGAATACTGAGATGACTGCTGCTTTCGCGACTCTCAATGACATATCTACTGCAGATGTAAACGCTGAAGTTGATTCTGCACTGGTTGACATAGGCCTTGACCATCTTGTTTCTGCCGCTGTTATAGGTACGGATATTGTTGACGATTCTATCATTGCTCAATTAGCATCCAAGTCCGCAACAGCTGACTGGGATTCTTTTGATAATACCACAGATTCCCTTGAGGCAATAGCTGATAGTTCAGAAACCGGCATAAGCTCACAGCAGGTAAGAGATGCGATGTTGCTTGCACCAACTGGAGGAGCACCTGCTGCAGGATCTATTGATGAGCATCTTGATGATATATTAACAGACACTAATGAGATTCAAGGTAAGTTGCCAATCGGTAATATTTCAGAGTTTGACAGCTCTTCTGACCAGGTTACCGTTGCAACAAATAATGATAAAACAGGCTATTCGATATCAGGAATAAAGAATACTCTTGACGATCTTAATGACGTTTCAGCCGCTGAAGTTAATACAGAAGTTGATACAGCATTAACTGATTATGATGGGCCTACTAATACTGAGATGGCTGCGGCGTTTGCGGCTCTTAATGATCTTTCAGCGGCTGATATTAATGCTGAAGTAGATACCGCCTTGATAGACATAGGACTTGATCACCTTGTTTCAGCCTCAGTTACTGGTACAGATGTTACTGATGATTCAATCATTGCTCAGTTGGTGTCAAAGGCTGCAACAGCGGATTATGACACATTCGACAACACTACCGACTCTCTCGAAGCAATAGCTGATAGTTCTGCTACTGGAATAAGCTCACAACAAGTAAGAGACGCGATGTTACTCGCCCCTACTGGAGGCGCTCCAGCTGCCGGATCAGTAGACGAGCATCTTGATGATATATTGGCAGATACTAATGAAATTCAAGGCAAGCTTCCTACTGGTGATATTTCAGAGTTTGATAGTTCTTCTGATCAGGTTATTGTTAGTACGAATAACGACAAGACAGGGTATTCGATTTCAGGAACAAAACAGACATTGGATAATCTTAATGATCTATCAGCAGCAGAAGTAAATGCTGAATGCGATACGGCGTTGACCGATTATGATGGTCCGACCAACACTGAAATGACAGCGGCTTTCGCTTCATTAAATGATTTGTCTGCTGCTGATGTTAACGCAGAGGTTGATACTGCTCTATCTGATATAGGTCTTGATCACTTAGTTTCGGCAGCTGTATCGGGAACCGACGTTGCTGACGATTCAGTCATTGCCAAACTTGTATCCAAAGAAGCAACTGCAGATTATGACACCTTTAATAACACCACTGATTCTCTTGAAGCAATAGCAGACAGTTCGGCTACCGGCATAAGTTCACAACAGGTTCGTGACGCTATGCTTCTTGCTCCTACTCCAGGGACACCAGCTGTTGACTCTATCGATGAGCACCTCGATGATCTTGTTACGGCTATTGGCACACCTATTGCTCTTGATAGTGGTATAGCAAGTATTGCAGGAATGCTTACTAAGATGGCTGATAATAACGACGGTGCAGACTTCGACGCTTCAACAGACAGTTTGAGTGAACTTACTGTTGGTAGTGGAACGGCTGATTGGTCTTCTGTTGAAAAAGAGCAGATTCGTGATGCGCTTGGTGTTGATGGCAATAAGACTGCTGCTACAGGAGGACAACTTCAAACTGTTGATACCGTGGTAGACGGAATAATGACAGAACTTGATAGTGCTGTCTACGGCCTCTCAGCTATAAAAGCTTCTGTTGACGCTGTAGACGTTGGTGACCTGCTTGATGCGACTCTTGACGGAACCGCAACAGTTGGTATTGGGTTAAAGAAAATGCTCGCCTATTGTACCGGCAACATGGTTAGAGTGGCTCAAGTTTATACTTATCGTAACTTTGACGATGATGCTGACGAGATGGTACTCACTGTTGGTGGAGGAACTCCGGCAACAACCAGAACAAGGGCATAATATGGCAGGTGCACTAAGAGAAGATACAATGTTCGTCGGCGGGTGGTTTGGTGAAGATGGCGAAAGCACTCCTGACGAACATCCTTTTGTTGATGGATGGTTCGGTGGACCAATGACCATCGATGATATTGAAGACACGCTTGAATGGCTCTTTACTCAATTAATTGAGAATAAGCCTATATATATTAATTCTACTGGAGATTTGCAGGAAATAAAATTAATATGGCCAGTTTAACTGCGGAAGAACAAAATTTTCTTGATACTGTATTTGATGGCTCTATGTCTAAACAAGAGATTGAAGACGCATTGAATTGGCTTGTTGCTCAATTAATTACTAAAAAACCGATACACATTAACACTATCGGAAACTTTCGGGAGCTAAAATTAATATGGTCAACACTATAAGTGACACAATTTACCAAACTGCTTTTAAGGATGAACTTAAAAAAATAGCTGGTATTCCTCGCTATGGACTTACAAAGCGTATTGGAAACTTTTTGAAAAATACTATTGATACAGAACGCTCAAAACAGGATGACGTTGTCTTTAAAAAGACTAAAGTTTTCAAACAATTAAGAAAAGTACAGAATAAAGAGCTAAAATCGTTAAAGGATAGTTGGATGGAGCGTCAAAAATTAGAACTGTAAAATTATAAATTATGGTAATATTCTAATTTTGCGATTATAATTATAAATAAACAATACTGCTCCAAAGGAAGGGTGCTTAATGGACGATTTTAGTAGAGAATTGGGGCAATTTGAGAAACAACTTGAAAATTTAGCAAACAATTTTCAAAAAATAGGTATTACTCTTGAACGTCTTTTTGATCGTATAGAAATCGATTCGAAAAGTACGTTAAAAGAATTGTCAAGATTAGAAAGCGATCTTAAATCTGAATTAATCAAAAGGGAAGAACTTGATCGTAGGTTTGAAGAGGTTAAAGCATTGTCAGAAAATAATCGCAAAACACTTAATACAGAAAAGTTGATACAATCAAATTTTGAAACAGAGATAAAAACTGGAGTAAGAGCTGCTAAAATTTTTGGTGGAATCGCAACAGGATTAGCAGCAATTGCCGCAACAATATCTACTGTTATCGCATTGATAAAATAGGATAAAATATGAAAGTTGCTATTTTAGTAAGCGACGCGAGTTTTATTAATAGTCTTGAAAACGTTATCAATGAACAAGGTTGGGATATAGAATTTTACACGAGTTCATCTGAATTCAGCCTCGCAGATTTAACATCTATGAATGTAATACTCGCTGACCAAGAAATAGACGGCATGACAGGACAAGATCTTCTCAAATCTATTTATAACAAAACACGAGCAGACTTATATTTGATGAACAGTGATTTGGAAGGGTTTTATGAACATGATACTAAAAATGATTATATTAAAGGATTTATACACAAAGATATAGAGTCAATAATAGCAAAACTTCAGTATATTGAGGCTAAAATAAAAATTATAAATCTGACAGCAATAAGTTCACATAAATTAAAGGTAATATTAGCAAAAGCTAATGGTTATTCGTTTAATATTAATAATGACATAGCATATATTGAACTTCGAACGTTCCTGTCAGATGAAAGTAAAGTTCATTTGCTTGATAAAATTAAAAATGCAGGAATTAATAAAGCAATTATATCATATCCTGGCCAAAAAGAGTTGTCATCAATTCATTATGAACAGCTTTTAGAAATTTGTAACTTCTTTCACCGTAATAATAAATATATTGCATTTTGGAATGTAGAAAACAAGGCTTGTATTGACGCGACTTTGGATGGATGTAAATTAAATCGAATTATACCAGCTTTCAATAATTCAAAGGAGGCGGCTGGATATTTAAACAGTAAATAAATTTACACGCTTATTCTTTTGCCTTTCATACCTTTTAGACTTATATTTAAAATAGAATAAGCTCTTTGAAAAGATAATATTATAACAGTACTTTAAACAAAATAATACTATGGCAGTATCTTTACTTAACTTTCCACTTCAATCGATAGTTGATGGTTTAATCAGCTATCTTCAGTTTATATTTCAGAATGATGAGGTTGTACCAGCATCATATCGTTGGGATGTAAATGATAGAACAAGTAAGATAAGAATTAGTGCCCCATTTGTTATTGACAACGAAAAACCTATGAGCGCTCCTTTTATAGTTGTTGAGCGGGGCTCATTCAAATTTCAAAATCTTACGATTGACAATGTTAAAAGTGCGACTCCAAATACTTTTGAGAATGTTCGTAAAGATGATGTAATGGATGGTTATGTCAACGTAATATGCGGCTCAGGAACAGCAAGTGAGGCGTCTAATATTGCAAATTTTTTAGCTATCAATTTTCAAGCAGATAGACATGGGATTGCTGGAAATATGCCTTTTGTCAGGAATTTGCGCTATGATACTGTTGGACCAGAAATACCTGTAGTTAAAGATACTGAAGTAAGAAGATGGGAAGTAACATTGTCTCTTTTTGTATCTATGCAAATAGGATGGATTAACATTCATCGCCAACCAATAGAATGGAACAAGGTTAATCTTTACGGGATAAATACAGAAAGTGAAACATTTTCCGACAAAGGTATTGTGTCAGTAGGGTCTGATATATTAACTGATCCAACAAAGAGCTTTGGGTATCTTGAAGCAAATGACCCACAATTACTTGAAAAAGAACTGGCAGAAGGGTATTATTATATACAGTTCACTGGAAGCAGTCAATTGTATCCTGTTTCTGAAATAGTGAGCAATAATGAATTAAAATTGTTAAGTCATGATGCAGACCATAACCCAATACCTTACTCTGCACCATCAAGCTTAACGGATGTCGAATATAAATTATGGTGGAATTGTGTACATATAAGAGGTGAAATTCCGAATAATAATTCTTAATAAACAAGGAGAAAAGTATGACTACATATCAAGGACCACACGCTGCAGTAACTCAGCAGTTTGTCCCGACTCCTGCTGCAGTGTCTATTGAAGACCTTCCATCGGTTTGTATAGGTTCTGCTTTTGATGTCTATGCCAAAGAAGTGATCGGATCGTCATTTGGCATTATAGATAACGATCTCTTATGGGATCCAATTGAAAAAGTTGTCTATGACAAAAGTGTTATTGACCAAAAAGCATATGATTTTTACCCAGTCATTGTATATTCAGAAACTCCATTTGGAGACATCGAACTTGAAATGAGCGATGGTGATGTTGCAAGTACTGGCGTTACTATCGGATATGATGATGCTTATAAGGTCCCAAATACTGAGCAGGTAGCCGGTTCATGTCAGGGTATTATACCTTACTACAAACAAGATTTGTCAGCTGGAGATGTAAGAATAGAAGCTAATGATTTAAGCGTTGTGATTGTTGATGGAGGCTATGTGGCTACGGCGAGAGTTCGACCTGGCCAAAGGGTGTATGTCAATATATCATCTGTATGGACTTTTGTTGGTGTTGTTGGATCGGTCGGTAATGATGAGACACGTATAAAACTTGCCACTCCGTATTCTGCACCAATAACAACTACAGGTGAAGGTTTGGTAATAGGAGCTGCTTCTGTTTCTTTGATAGACATACCAGACACGATATACGATCCTAACGCAGACTTTATCAGTTCTCGAACAAGAGTTGGTGATGTTGTCCATATTTCAACTCAGACAATATCAACATCAATAGCCACTCCGCTTGAAGCAACTATTGTTGCTATTATTGATAAAAATACTCTACGGTTCAACACCACTACCATCACTATTGGACTGGAAGATTCAGATTTTTTGAAATACAAAAGTTTCACGGCCACTCCTGGAAACACTCTTTCGCTTTATACCTACTGGGTTGAAAGGTTTGTCGGATTCTCTCAGAATTATAAAATGAAGCTTGAGGGAGCGACTCCTGGTGATGGTGTACCAGTACAACAGATTAATGAAACTACCCTTACTTATCTAAAGGCTGATACAAACAAAGTTCTTAAGATCAACGATCTCTTTATTATAACAGCGGCAAACCAGGTTGAGCTAACTGATGATCGAACTGTTGCCGCAAACATATCAAGAGTAAAAACAATTGTTGATGGCGGAACTCTTTGGACTGTTACAACCGACACTCCAATTCTCCGTGTTGATGGTGTTGCTTTTTCAGATAATGAGTTTATTGCAGCATGGGAACCAAAGATCGAGTCTGATATTAAAGTTAATTTCAGGTCAATTCGCGAAGAGGAGACTGGTGTTGTCAAACGTATCACCAGTATAAAAGATATTGCTGACGCATGGACTAAGGATGGTGAAATAGGAATTCATAATGAACTTGCGTTTATGGCATCAATAATGTTTACCCTTAATGGTGGAAAGGTGTTCTACGGTGGTAATGTTGATGCTTCTGCTGTAAATCTTTCTACAGAGTACTCAAGCATACTTGAAGATTTTAAGATTAAGGATGTGTATAGCCACGCTTTCGGAACAACTGACGCAGGTGTTAACGCAATTGCTGGTCCGTACTGTGATAATCAGGCCGATCCATATGAAGGACATGAGCGCATTGCTGTATTGTGCTATGATGAAGATGATATTTATAGTATGGGTAGTGATGGGTGCTCAGTTGCTACAACTGGGATCATAACAATAGATGGCGTTATGGATACTCTTAGTGCCGGACTTACAGTAAACGATGTTGCTAAAATTTTCGATTCGTCAGGTGGCCTCGTTGACACTGTTACTGTAACAGAAACTCCAGATCCAGGATCACCAAATGCTGTACAAACTGATTATAGCGGATCAGCTTTGGATGGGACTCATTCAGTACAATTCTTAAGTGGGCGTAAAGACGATCAGGCACTAAAAATCGCTGCTATTAATTACGGAAATCGTAGAATTGCAACGATATGGCCAGGATGGTTTGATGCCAATTTCAGTGGAAACCGGTATACATTACCGCCTTATTATATTACCGCAGCTATTGCAGCTATGGATTCGGCGATAGGTGTCGCTCAGTCATTTACTAATAAGAGTTTTAGTATACCTGGTCTGTCAAATATCACACTTAATACTAATCACTATTTCAGAAAGCTTCAGCTTGATGATATAGGATCTGGTGGAGTTGATATTATGATTCAGGATGCCACTGTATCTCAGTCAATAAAGTCACGACATGATCTAACATCAAATATGGATGCAGTGATATATCGTGAGAGATCAATTACTAAGCAGGCTGATGTAGCTGCAAAAACAATCCGTAATGCAATTGCACCATATGTTGGAAAATACAACCTAACTGATGACCTGTTTCAATTTATTGGCCAAGTCATCTCAATTGTTGTAACAAAACTCCTAAAAGAGGGTATTTTGCGCAACTTGTCAATGGTTAGTATTGGTCCGGATGAAGTTATTGCAGACAAGATAAATATTGTTATGGAAGCTCAAGTTTTCGTAGCAGGTAATTACTACGATATAACGTTGATTGTCAAGAGTTAATTTTAGCTCAACAGAATAGATTATTCAATTATAAGGAGGATATTTATGCCACCTCAACCTATTGATTTACAGGAATTGATCGATCATTCCGGCGGATGGAACTGGGAAGATGCACATGTATCTCAGGCTTATATTGCTCCTCAAGGTATTGATTTTAAGGAATCAGTTGCTATAAATGATATTGTCGAGTCAGGCACTGTCTTAATAGCAGCTGGACCAGCAGACCTTGATAAAGCAGCGGCAAATACCAATCCAGACGGTAGTGTAGATGGAATGAGAATTGTTCCCATAGGTCTTGTGGAAACAGCTCAAATAAGTCTAAATAAACCATTAAGCCGTATATTTGAAATCGGCTCGAAACTAAGTTATATTATTCCCGGCAGAACAGTCGGTGGAATCAGTTTAAGCAGGGTGTTCTTTGACGGCCCAAGCTTGTTGAAAATTATATACGCAGGTGAGATAAAGTCTGACTACGCTTCTATAAAAAACAAATATGCAAAATTTATGTCGAATCCGTATCTTGATCCTACTGGTACAGAGCTGTATCAAGAGTTTTCAAATATCGGATCTGGTAATCTTGCAATGAACCTTGCGTCTTCATTCTTTGAGCAGCCTATTGGTCTCGCATTTTACTTTAAAGACCAGCAGGATGACACTGTAGGCCAAACATACTTTGAAGGTTGCCGCATCAGTACTTATAATCTTGGTATTTCTGCCAATATGAATGTGTTGACAGAATCAATCAATATGGAATTTGTACGATGCAGACCAATAAATACTGTTGCCTCGAAAGATTACATCAAGGGTAAAAACCTTGCTGATCTTAATATCGTATCGAACCAGCAGACACCGTAGTATATATTATTCACTGATAACTAAAAAAAAAAGGACCTCCTGGTTGGCGGTCCTTTTTTTTATTCTCTAACTTAAGGTCGATAGGCTTTGATTTCGTTGCGTCGTTACCTTTCGCCAGCTCAAAGCTTTGATCCGGCTGCTCATCAGTTAGTTTCGACTTCGAAGTTCATGCTCCGTATCTAGTACTATGAAGAGACCCCTTGAGAAGCCGAATTCCATAAAATGGAACATCTTCACCTCTATTGAAACAATAGAGAATAATAGACTTAGAGAATTTAATTTTTTTTTTTTTCCAACTTAGATTGATCGGTATTCTATCATTACCACCCAGCAAAAACCAATGGTGGGCCCCTTTTTCCGGATCTGCAGGCGCCGGCTAAATCCCATGGTACCCTCCTCCAGCTTTAGCTGGATATTTAACCCTTGCCAGAAACAGCAAGTTATAAAAAAATATCTTGGAAATAAATTTTAATTTAATAGAAACACGGGACAGGCATTGCCCCGCATTTCTAAAGCCCTACAGCAGTTCCAATTATTATAGTTGGCCGAATCGGCCCACAATACAATTGGAACTCTGGTAGAAGAGGTGTATTTTAACGACTATTGATTGATTATTTCGCGGACCCTTCTTGTACACATTCCGCACATGTCTTGCTTATAATTATATTCATGATAGTCATCTCGCCGGCAGTAACTTCGAATTCGTCCTTCAAATCTGCCCCGGGAATCCATCGCGAAATATCCTGGCCCGATGTCGCTCTTATGATTTAAATCTTCAGCTTTAGCTGGAGATTGTAATCATGCGACCAGCTTAAAGCCGAACAGGAATCTGAGAGGCTGTAGCTGAGGGTAAAGGATATATAAATAAGAGACAGCGAAACACCGTCCCATTTATAGTCTTCGTTAACAATTAAATTGTACACCAATATAGTTATTACATAATTATCATAAAAAATAACATTAATTAGCACCTATGATACTATTAAAGATATTAGACACTTCGCTTTTCATCCCAGCATTTCTTGTTGTTCCAGGAAAAAATTCTATCATTTCACTTATCCCTTTAGAACACCCTTTACACGACGCCCCAGTATCGTTCCATAACCCACAGTACCCGCAAACCGATCTTCCAATACGTTCATCGCCTTCAATAGCTTCAACATCAGTTTCATATATTCGTAACCCAACTTCTGATACTTTTGGTATCGGTTTAGTATTAAATTGTGACGAAAATAAATACTTAGTGTCAACCTCAAGCCAACATCCTTCTACTTTTGACAATTTTGTTCTGAATGGTGCTGAGTAGTTATTACTAATTCCAGTTCTAATTTTTATCTTCAATATTTTCTCCATTTTCTTTATTTGTAGGTATAGCTGCTATGTTTTTTATTGGTTCGTCATATATCTTTTTTATTTTTATAGGGGCGTCAGAAGTTCCAATATCAACGTTCACAGCATTAACATTATTAATAAATGCCAGAAATCGATCTGTAAAATCTTCTGGAATAGATATTAATATATTAACCCGTTTCATTTATTAAACCACCGTTATAAACAGGACAAAAGCAGATTGGAGCCTTGTTCCAATTTTCACATTGAGCAGCGGCAACCATTTGCGGATATTCAGTACTTATAGTCTTAACAATATTTTGGTCACCATGCAATATCGCATTTGCTAAACAAGTAACAAAACTGCCAGACTTATAAAGATACCAAAAAAAAGAACCATGACCAGCATACTTATATGCTTCATCAACTGTATGGTTCTTTTTAAACAGAATTTCTTTTGGCGCATCAAGCACATATCCTTTAAGGCATGGCGTATACCATGAACGCATTTTGTGGGCATAGCCCATATGTGTAAACAACCGGCACATTTTAATCATATTTTCCATATCAGCTTTCATAATTGCATGTGCCAATTGATTTATGCATTTGTTTGGGTGTTCAACATACCAGTTAAACGATCCCCTTTTAAATGGATAATCAACACCATGTCGATTTGGTATTTTCAACATTTGCTGGTCAATTGCACGCTCTATTGATAACTGCACACTATAACCACTATCTTTCCACCATGGAAATGTGGATACATCAAATATGTATACACTTTCTTCCACATCTTCATGCACATCAGTCGTAAAAAAGTATTTCTCTTTTTTTGAAATATCATTGTCTTTGTATGCGTTGTATATATTTACGCCAAAATAGCTCATGAACAATTCAGGTTCGACCCACTTATAAGGCATTATTTACCTCCTATTAGTTTTAATAAATTCTCTCTATCTGATAAAAAACTGACCATTTCGTCATGAGTAGGTGGCCTGTTATTTTTAAACATTTTGGCAACATCGTCATAGTCTATAAAAAAACCCACCGGAATATTCATTATAAGGTGGGCAGCTTTTCTTCTGGTCGGATTATTTTTGTATTGGTTGATAAACAGATATAAGAACTCTTTGAATTTATTTTCTACTAAAGGGTTTATTTTTTGAAACAACCCTTCATAAATTTTCTTCATCCATGCTCCTTGTTCTGTTTGATTGGTATTTTCATTCTACATTTTGGACATTCAACATGAGTGTTGTGAGGTTCAAATAGTGCGAGCCATACTTCAAGGCATTGATGGCATCGCACATGTTTCGAGCTATACCCAGCTCTTGTCAGCTTCTGAATCTGCATCTCTTTTCTAATTTTATCGACTATATTGTTAAATACAATTCCTTCAACAAGCAATTCACGCTTCTTCTTCTCTTCATAAGCTGAGAGTATGCGGTTCATGACATTAAAATCATTTTCATTTTCAAAGAAAATTAACATGGTTTATCTGCCACTCCTCTTGCCATTCCTTTTTGTTCTTCCTTTTGTACCACGATTAATCTTACGGGACAATTTTGCTAACTTTTTTTTAAACTTCTTCTTATTCACAACACTCCTTTTAATAATTAATATCTACAACTTAGTTATTACAACAAAACAGTTATTATCACAAGATTAGGAAAATGCGGAAATAAATACTCTTATCTCCGCACTTTCTGTATTAATTATTACCCTTTTTTCCTCTTTTGAATATCTGGAGATTTTTCCTCTGGACGGTCATCAGTGGTACAATCACACGTTTCCGGAGTTGCAATAGATAGTGGTTCGGTCGACTTTTGTTCTTCTGTTTGGCCTTCTTTATTATCGCCCAAACTATTTTTTTCTTTGATTAATGGCGATTTTAAAATATGAATCTTGATAGCACTTTCTGGTGTTTTGGTAGTATATTCGAATCCTGGCAGAAAAACTGCCACATTTGCAGCATTATACTGTGGGTTATGAATATAAATAGAACCCAACTTTGTTACTGCTTCGTCCTTGATATCAATAACAATTCTCAAAGAACCTCCTTTATAAGTAAAAACATTAGTTTATATATTATAAAATAATTGAAGGTTCTGCACGAACAAGTAATTAATTATAAAATTTATCTTATACCTAAAACAAGGGAGGTGTTACCCTCCCGGTATTAATGTGTCCATTATACCAGTTTTACAGAGTTATCTTTACACTCCGATTTTTTACAAATAATTTTTACTGCTTTTATTAATGATATTGTTTTGTTATGAATCTTTTCAATCACTATTGAACCAGCGCTCTTTACAACCTTTGACGCAGCTCCCTCAAGTGTATCGATCTTTAAGACTTCATCCACCTCAGGTATCAGCAGTAAACATTTGAGCAGTAGATCACCTTTCTTTGCCATTTTCAGACAGTTAATAGGACTCGGAGTCACAAACATGAATAGCTTGCGCCCATTGGCTAACTTTTGCGTTATTCTTCGCATTCTATTGTCCTAAACTGCATAAGCAACGCCATTACCATTACAATAAGAGTTGCTATGGCAGGTATCACCATGTCAGCCTCTAAAATTGAAATAGTTGGTATTGTAAGCGGGACCTGGCCAAGCAGGAATATTAATCCGAACACTGCACAGATCAGAATAATAACAGCTTCCCAGTTATCACATATTTCTTTGAACATACTCACAATCTCGCGCCAGACTACTGTGACAATGATTGCAATCTTACCTTTGATTGCAAGAAACAGCCTTGAGTATTCACCGTTTGCTACCATATCTTTAGCAGACATTATGAGCATCCAGATTGTTATACACCTGCTGCAAAAGTTATCAAACATTTCTGTAAGATACTTTATTAATTGATTAAGCAATTCTTTAAACATAAATCCTCCTATATTAATATTGAATTAATAATCTATTTACGCAATAGTTATACCATCTTTTACTCTTTACTAACCATTAAGAAATGAACATCTTTTCGTCTTTGGAAAAGCAATGGTTTTATCATCCTTGTATCAAGATTGCTATTACCACAGTAAGCACACCTTGCCGGTTCATATTTCTTAATCATATTACTCCTCTCAGTTAAATCCAACTTCCTAATTCTCGCCAATTAATTCGACTGTCCTCTATACTCTGTATTGGAGGCCGCTTAGAGCAACCAAGCATGTTCCTGCATTTTCCAAACTTTTCACCGGAACCACAACCACACAGATCTATACCCCATTTATTTACGCAGTAATTACAATTGCTGGTATCATCCATCCTCTTCGAACTTCCTACCCTTGGGATGTATCCAAACTTCTTATTAAACGTCTTTCTGGACATGCTGTATTCTTTACCATCAATCGCAACAGTTCTGGCGCCACATGCGCATTTTGTGACATAATTAAAATCCATCTGGCACCATCGATTTTATTTTTGAAACAAGCAAGTAAATACACACCCTTATTTCATCATCTTCATCAAGAATGTTATTTAATATTTTACTGGCACTAATTAGTGCGTTAAACATCTCAGGCGCATATTTAATAAGTTTTATATTACCAACATTTTCAGCATGAACTTTATGGCTCCATCCTTTCTTTGTAAGATAATTAAATCTTGCGTTAATGTTATCAATGTAATAATGACCATTTTCAAGAGGTTTTACTTCCCATGGGCTAATTTGAGTATATCTCATACCAACATCTGGCCCGGCTCGTCTCATTGTTACAGGTATACCGGTAGGTTGACACAAATTTTTAACACCCACAAAATCATATTTCTCAACCCATGTTGCGTCGCAAACTAAACATCTTGCAGTTTGAGTAATTTGTCTGTCTAAATACTCAAAATTACCATAACTTATATCTATAATATCACCACGACAAGCAGGTATTGGGCAACTGCCATTCATAGCCTCATAATTAACACTTTCTTTAGTATTGCTTGGATCTCGGTTGTCTGGCAATTGCTCTTCAGGAGTGATTTCTTCATAGGCCGCTCTTAATCTACTACCTTCATTTAATGGCATTAATAATCCCTTGTTAAAGTTAAAAAAAAATGGCACAAGGTCGGCTCGCAGACTTTGGATAACAAAATCTGCTTACCTTCCCTGCACCTTAGAAGCGATAGGTCTTAAACTATTTGTTCTGAGTTAATTTGCAAGTATCAATCCCCTCTCAGCCGTAGCTATCACCGAGGGCAATACAAATTTAATCAGTCAGTCATCTAACCCTTTATACGATGATAGTCGTAAACAATATCACTTCGTAATAATTTTTTCCCATGGAAACGTGATACTACTAAGTGTAAAATCATAATTATCAAATACATAAGGCTTTTGATTAGACAATCTACACAGCTTAGTGTATATGTGCATTTCAACCGATACGTCATATTTATATGTGTAATTTTTGATATTTATTATTCTACTCTTAATTTCACTCAACTTAATTATCGTTGATCCACTGTTATCAAAAATAATCATATACATTTTTTCCGGACAGGATAGGCACTCCCATCTATAATTAATATCCTTGTTTCGTGAGTGTATATCAAAATAATCCGGCTTGTGTTTCCATATTTTTACTCCCCATTCTATAGCGCTTGTTGTTCCGTATTGAATATAAATTTCACGAAGGTTAATTAATTCTATACTCATATTAATATCCTGGTATATTGAGATTATTAACAGTGTGCTGTACTGCATTTCTTATTAAGCTTAACATAATCTTGTCAGCGTTCTCAATAATCAATTTCTCGACAATCTCATTCAAAACAAGTTTATCACCATCAAATTTGTAAGATTTGCATTTATCAATTGCCTCTTTAATTTTATGTCTGGAAAACTTCTCCAACTCGTCCCATACAACTAATTGGAACTTTGACCAGTTTTTATGATGCTGCGCATTCTGCCAGCGGTCACCCTGAATCTCCACAAAGAATGAGTCAATCTCCTTCTTAACCATCTTCTCCCATTGATCGTCAGGAATAAGAGAAGCAAACGTATCTTTGATACGCTCACTGACATTCTTCATTATTTGATCAGGATCAAACTTTGTTATTTCTTTGTCGCTTTCGTTCAATCTGCTCTGCTCTCTCTCCCGGGTACATGAGACCACCTTTCATCTCAAGTTCACCGTTAAAAAATTGATTATTAATAAATTTTCTTATGTCAGGGTGCACGTAGTATGTGCTACTACGACCAATACAATACGACCCGCGAACCACAACTCCGTCCTTAACAATATCTTTAAGCATGTTGATAGTACTTTCAATGCTTTTTGATTCTATCTTTTTGATAATAAGTCCAGCGGCATATTCAAAATCATATACTTCCGGATCCCAATTATTTAATAAATCAGAAAAGTTAATCACATAGCATCCTTTTGCCAACCGCTTAATTTTGGTATTGTCAGGCATATTAAGAAAGGCCCGCTTGATGAATCGGCGGGCCTTTACTTCTTTGATATTTATTTCCTGAACAATTTGTTCCAGGGTTTTTATTTTTTCCATTTACTTCCTCACTGGAAGAATCTTTACAATAAATTTGTTATCTTTCGATATGCGTTTACAAACGTTTTTATAATCCTTTCCGGACAATATTTTAAATACTTCTGACAACAGTGTTTTACATCTTGCTGGTGAGTACTTTGCGCTCTCAGTCTCATTAATAATGGTTTTAACCGACCTGACTACCCTGTGCTCAAGCTCAACGGCACTTATACTATTAGTCATAGAATCAAGACCAACCTCAAACTCACACTCAACCATACAATGGCCAAAAAGACACCTATCACATATCCATGGCTCATCATTGTTCTTTGGAAGCTTTTCCATATCAGCACCAACCTCTCTTGCTTCATCAAGCAGATCTAAATTAAGACTTCTTTTTCTTGATAGGAATAAGCTCATACCTCTCCCTCATTAAAGCTTCCAAAAGTATGAGATAATTAATAGCATCACCTATCTTTTCGTTGATATAATCTTCAGTAAATACCGCACCATGATAATTAATATCCTTAATCATACACCTTACTGATATATCATGTTTGATAGCCATACCTTGCAAAGCACGCTCCGGAGAACACTCCAAGTCTACAGCCGCTACTTTAAACTGGTGTAACCTGTCTTCGCGCCCATACTCTTTACCTTTAGATGTTAACACCGCCTCGATTAACTCTATACGGTTTTGCACTACCTTTTTAAAAGTTTCATCATTCAATAAAACTGTTATCCTTTCACTTATTTAATTTGTATCATTATCTATCCCACCCTAGTCAATGGAAGGACCCATTCCTGACCAATTAATTTATAAATACTTTCCTCAGTTGGTGTATAAACCACATGACTACCTCCTGACTTTTTAACAAAACCGTCTTTAACGTAGAAACCTGCTGATTTTAACTCATTCAATATATATTTAAAATACGCAACTTTCCCAGTCCTCATCATTAACACCAGGCCCCAATTAACCTCGCTTGCTATATATATATCAACCATAACTCCTGAATGATGTATATAACGCATATACTGTCCGTCTGAGCTATCTCCGAAAACATTGGACCATCGTGCCAGGGTATTTATAAAACCCTCTACACGGTGGTGCTTCTTTCCAAATAAATCATTTGAAAAGTCGACTGTCTTTGGTAGACATATAAAAGTAATGTGCTCATATATTTTTTTTGCTTCGCGACGAATGCCACCAGCAATTGATATCTTTACACAATAGCCTTCAAGTTCACGCATGATACTGCCGGCAGCGTTACGAGCTTCCTGGTAGATCATTGCCTTTCCTGCTTTAACCTTCGTCATCAGAACCCTCCTGTTTATAATGAATTATTGCATCACCAATATTCAATTCTATTACTTCAACACCGTCACGAACAGTCACACGTTTATTTAGAACGACAATATTACTCAAATCAACCTTACGTGATGTGACAAGAGCAGATTCGAGAACTTTATATATCGAACTATTCTTATACACAGAACACTCCATATATAAGTCTGTTACATCAATATCTGTTTTAGAACTGTTGTAGACTGGAATTATTTTACATGGGGTATCATCAACTTCTAAAATTGAACTGTTATGCCTAATAATACCAGCACGCTCAGCAAGCGCTATCAGCTTATTATCTTCAGGCGAACATAATGTAATTAGTACTTTAACTATATGTGCAATTAACTTCTTTTCTTCTGGGGTCATATGTTCCTCCCATTTAAATTTGAGTTAGTACACCCGGGGGGATTTGAACCCACCGTTGACGGCTTGAAAGGCCGCTATCCTAACCAATTGGATGACGGGTGCATTATTTAATCATTTTATTCGCTATCTCTTTCATAACCTCGCTACCTTGTAAAATAATAGCCCTATTTGTATAAGCATGGTTATAATTATGTTCAGCAATATCTACTATCCATGGGAAGCATAATATCACACGCAGTAAAGCGCCAACACCCTGGTCATCTTTAATTGCCTTTGCGTATTTTGATATTGTTCCCTTATCTAACCCAAATGCGCGTTCGATATGGCTACTCGTTATGCCGTGCTTACCATAAACAGTATTAGCAATTTCAACTACACTCGCTCTTACTGAGTTAACATTATCCAGAGAATCTTCGATAAGGAAATACTTTTTGAATATAATAGGACCACATGAGCAGTAGCTATTATCAGGAAGATATACATTGTAATAAGCACTCCTCTTTCCACGCTTCTTAAAGTATGCGGCAAAATAGGTGTGGCCACTAATATATCCTTCCATACCGTGACTGGACATTGGTGTATTAAAACATTTACATAAAATTTTCTTCATTTAAAAGTTTCCTTCCTATCCCAATATAACCAAATACACTATCAATACTTGCTGCGCAAACTCTTATCGTAACCGTTAATCATAATTATAACCTTTCTAATTATATTTGTAATTATTACAGTTCATAAGTTATACGAGCCATATCACACAGATTATGAACGCTCGAGATTATTGTTTTGGCAAGATTGTTATGAGTACAGTGTAGAGCAATAAGATTATCAAGATAATACTGATTAATATCTTTAATTTTAACAATAAGTTCAGCCAATTCTATAAAATGACAATGGACCGACATTGCCCATGGATGCTCTTCCTCTTCCTCAACAACCCAGTCGCACCCAGTACTACCACACATGTCTCTTTCATCACCCCATTTGCAACTAACATCATGAAGCAACGCTGCTATAGTTCTTAACTTTTTCCAATAAGCCACCACAGGCTCACTATCACCCTTTTCAACCTTATTTTTAGGCTCTTTTTTATCATCCTGATTATTTATTAAAGTCATAAAGTCCTTTCCATATCATTAAATATATCTCTCTTCAATCGTTCATTTAAATAATATAACTCTCTAAACCCTTTGCACTTTGATAGTGCAAACTGAAAATCCTCACCATTACTCATTGAATGAGCATGTATCAAAATTTTAAACCTATCTATTCGATTGCAATGAATTGGAAGTGGCAAATGCTCTTTTACAATCCCAACATCTGAAAACACGTATGGAATACTCATTATAACTCCGGGAGATATAACATTTCAGAATCCCATGCCCCTATAATGTAATAGAAGAATCCGAATGGAGATTGTCCAAGCAAGATAGGATCACGAGCATCCTGCTTTTTCTGAAAATCTGAATGATTAGCGATAATAAAATACCGTGGCTTACGATCTGAAATAGCTTTAACGGCACTGGTAAATTCATCCATCCTTTCAACTGCAATATCAGGAAGTTCAGGAATGAATATATCAGGATCACCCATCTTTAAATTATGTCTCTTTAGTACCTCAGCTATCTTCTCTTCAGAAGTAATATCATACTTCCCAAAATAATCTCTTGCAGTAATTTCCAGAACATCAGTACCATCATCAGTAGATATGTTGACCTTTATACCAGATTCAAACTTTTTACGGCATTCAAGGCAGTGTATAAGACCTTCAACTTCCTGTTTCGCATAGTTCTGAATTATATGAGCAGATTTCTTTTTCAGCATCTTAATTTTCTGATCAATACCATTAAGAGACCAATTTGTCGGTGGTACCTTGAGTTCATCAAGTACATCAACAGGTTTTGTTGGTACCATTATCGTGTGTGGTATAATACCTTGGTGTGGCTCCTGGCTTCCTTGAATAGCAACACCTGGGACCACTGGATTATTTAATATCATATTACCCCCATCATAATTAATCCATCGATCATATCTAAAATCAACAAGAAATGAATCATGTAGCTCTTCTTCGCCAAGATCTGTAGGAATTGCTGTTTTTTCTTGACAACCTACCGTAAAGTATTGTTTGCCATGTGACATACTGTCGTTAACTTGTTTGTCTAATTTAAGAAAGGCTTTAACGACAAAAATAATGGTAATAATAAAAGCAATTCCTATTGAAATACATGATAATAGCAAAATTATAACAGCATTATCCATTTTTTACCTCCATTTGTGAATAGTTTGTTAAAATTGTGAAAAATTTACACATAATATGTCATTTTTAAAGTCTGAACTACTTTTTTTTCTAAGTGTTTACAACTAAATTATCAACTTATCTTTAATATACCATAAAAAAAATAAAAATCACTCGTATGATACCCAGTCAATCCTTGAAATCTCAATATTTTTATCCAATAAAATTCCATGAAGCGGAGTTTTGTTATAAGTGAATAGGTCGACTTCATAAAATTTTATATATGTCCCAGCCTCACCTTCACCAATATCATAATCATCTCTTAATTGAAGTATGTCTATGTTCACTCGAACACCATTTACATCAATAGCAAGATCTTCAACACCGATAGATGCAAGCTCTTCAAATAGTCTAACAACATCAAGCTTATCCCACATAATATTTGATAAGTATCCATCATAAAACGTATCGTATAAAAGTTTTTTAGTAATTCCAAGTGCATCAAGATTGTCTTTTGTCGCCTTGATTACATGGGCATAATTGGTATAATTTTGTGAAGTCATACTACATCCCTCCATTTGTGTGGGTAACCAATACGTGTCTGAATTTTTATATTTTTTGAGTGACACATTTCAGCAACAATACCTAATGAATTAATGATCATAGTCGATTTTAATAACATTACATTATCTGGATAAATAAACCATTCATAGCAATAAAACAATATGTCAGTACCAAAATTTGGTATAATTATAGTCCCAGGGTGAATCTGGCAACGAGATATGCAAATTAATAAGTCCCATATTTGAACCATTTTATAATTACACTCACAAAATGCTGCACATGGATGCTGTTCCTTCTGTACAAAGTGAGCTCTGTCAATTATTAATTTTCTGGTAACTCCCAGGGATAACAAATCATTACTATCCCTGAGAATTATTCTTATTTCGACCATTTACTCAACTACTTCTGCATCTTCAACTACCTGTGCATAAGGTGTCTTATCCATAAAATGATCGGTGATTGTATTACCAATACTGATTGCATTGAAGCCTATAAGTTTATGAGAAGCAATATAAGTCATAGCTGAATAAAGGCCGAACATCGACGACTCCTCCAGTGCTAACCTGGTTATCACTTCGCCCCATTTTGATATTGGCATCCTGGTACATTTCACAGCTTTAACAATATGATCAGAAGTGAGAGGAGTTGAAGACAGTTCCTGTATACGAGGCGCTATTGCAAGAACATTATTGGCGCCTTTTGATACTTGTTGAATAGCGTCATCAATCAAAAACTCTTGTTTATCACCATGGTATATTGAAAAGTATCCAAACAGGTTTCTAGAGATAAACTGATTCGTGCAAATAAAATCCATTGCATAAATCTCCAGTCCGAATTTACCTTTACCATCATAAGTATTCCTCATCATCATACCAAGATGAATCGGGCGATGTGGATTTTTTGGGTGCCTGGTGTCGATCGTTGTGATCGGTTCTTCTGTAATATGGTAATGAACATAACGCTTTCCATCCCATATGTGTTTAAGCGGTTTCCAGCGGTAATCAGAGCGACTCATAATATCGTCTCCAACATCCCTGGCAACATCGTTCTTTATCAGATGGTAATCCTTACTCCTGATGCCGGCAAGTTTCCACTCACCATCATCGTTCTGTACTTCAATAGCTATCTTAGAATTAACTTCCTGACCTGCTACTGATACTGGCGACTCTCTTACTTCTGAAAATGGATCGGAAAATGACATATAGAAAACCTCTCTTTAAAAAAAAATGAAAAATTAATGTTAACATCTACATAGTAGTAATTCCATATTAGTGATAGAGATAACAGATAAAAAAAAGGAACCCAGTGAACTGTTAAGCACACTGGGGCTAACTCGCTTGTTAGTATTTTACGAGCTTCTTACCATGGCGAACGGGTTATACAACTTCGTGGTCTGAATATTTAGTACCTATTTGTTCCGTTTTAATTCCCAAAGAATTTGAAGACTCTCCGCATTTTGGACACTTGAAATTAGGAACAACATTGTCCCAATAATTTCTATCATCGTATGCAAAAGCACATTTGTCCATTGCTCCACATGATTCACATTCTGTATCAATGCATAAATCCCTACGTATTTGATTGTACCGCTTTATCACCTTCATATTTCACATCCTTTTTGTAGCTAATTTAACCAGCTATATCAGATTGGCTAATAGCACCTCTCCAATGATCGATACTATTTACAATTTTGCAAGCTATTTGCTCAGGTGTAAATTGACTTTTGTTATACATGTTTTGTATACCACCAACAGTAACAACACCAGCCTCGATATCTTTGAAGTCTGCATTAATAATTTCCTCGCCACAGCTTTTAAGAATAATACAAATACGTGTATTTTTCCTAATTATGACAATATCTTCAATCTCAAAACTCACATCAATATTTATATTATTTGGTGAGATTAATTCTATTTTCACAACATACTCCTTGTTTAATTAATAAATATTAAGTTCATAGTAATTATACCAGATTATGCCTATTTATAACTAAAAAAAGGCACTACATTATCATGCCTCTTTTTTTTAAATAGACAGGTGTTATACATCCTTGTCCGACTCATCCTTTGTTTCAAAATCGTAAGAAAGATTGCTGTCATATATGTTGGTCACCATAATCGCAATGACTGTACCGCTTAAAACTCCAACAACAATTCCACCGATAAACAACTCTTTTATGTACGGATTTGACCACGCATACTTCACACCATTCCAGTACTCAACGAAAGGTGATGTAAATACTCTTAACGTATGCGGGTTAGACCAAGCATATTTTGTTCCTGCCCAGTATCTGGCAAAAAAACCTTTGGGTTCTTCTGTCTTTTTGTTCATCATTCCTCCATGTTAAGTTATTAATAAATATTAAGTTCATAGTAATTATACCAGATTATGACTATTAATAACTAAAAAAAAAGGTGGCTGCGAATTAACGCAGCACACCCCCATGCAAACATGCTTCGATTCACACCTAACCCACCAAGGGGCGGATGTCTATGTCTTCAAGAAATCTTGTAGACACTTATTTTATTCCACCTTATCCATAATATCAAAATCAACCAATTCAGCATTAGGCCTATCGGTCTAAGGTATACGGGTAATCATGGATCTATCGCAAGCGTGTTGCACTTGTTTTAATAGCAGCATCCTTACTACTATTTTTAATTATTAAGTTCATAGTAATTATACCAGATTATATTGATTAATAACTAAAAAAAAAGCAGCATATCATCGTATGGTACGCCGCTAATTCGGCTCTTTATTATTTTTAACTTCGAATTACCCTTGTTAATTCTTTTACACAATTTAGTGCTGTCATAAGATTCTTGCCTTTAACTACGAACGATTTATCACCGCCTGCTATAATTGTTAATGCTGTTCCTGCCAGTCCGGCATAAGTAAGCACGTTAATTGTAGCGTCAAGTGTTGATCGTTTGCTAAGTGTATGGCTGACCTTTTCAGCTTTATCGCGTATGAATTCTAACATAGTTCTTCTCCTGTTAAAGTATATTTTGAGTTCATTATACTTATACCATATTATTGGATATAATAACTAAAAAAAAGCACGAACCGTAATCCGTACTTTTTTATATCTATCACAATTTAGATTAACCATTCTCTTTCGAGTTGATGAGTTTAATGCGTTTAACGGCATCTCTGATCGCCTGAACTTCAACATATGTCTTTTCACGTTTTCGGTCAGAGACGTTACTGCAGATAACAACGATCGCTATAAGAGCGACGGATCCAAGCCCAAAGGCCCAGTCAGCAACTGTTGCGACACGATCTTCATCGCGCTCGTTAACAGACATCTGCATGGCCTCAAGTTGTACTTTTCCTTCGTCGGTCTTAAGAGAAACATTATCCATAGCCGCCTCGATACCTTCAACTGAAAAACTACTAAGTGTTTTATTCAGTGCTTTCACGTATGCGTCTTTAACATTCTTCTCCATCATTCACTCCTTGTAAAAGTTAATGTTTAATTTTGAGTTCATTATACTTATACCATATTATAGGATATAATAACGCATTAATAGGTAAAAAAAAGCACACCCATTACGGTTGTGCTTCATTTTATTAGAATACAATCTTTACATTATATTCGGTTCATTTTCTTTTCTTTTAATTTTAATGCCTGCTCTTTGGTCAGGCCAATCAATTCTTCTTTGGTAAATCCGATGTCATCAGGATAGAAATCGAATAACTTACCCTCTGTGTTATCACTGTATGCCACCATCACTTTTGGTAAATTACCAGAATTGTAGCCACCGTTTCGCATACGGTCTGTTACTTCATCAACATGAGCATCAACTATTGTTGGGTCACCAGGCCCAAACACTTCTCCCAAATAATCCATTACTCCTCCATTTAATTGTTAAGGTTTTGTATTTTGAATAGTTTTAAGCGTGAACTTGATCAATTGAAATGATATTTATATTTGGCCACTTTTTCGACAATTTATTATACATAGAATCTCTACTTGGGGCATGATCATTTTCATGAATCTCATGTATCATGCTCGGAATATTAAGCCAATATGTATAATGTAATGCATATTCATGCACATTTGGATCAGCTGGGCAAACTGTTCTATGAGAAGATTTCTTAGGAACAGTGGCATTCAAAATATCATCATATGTTCCATAATACGAAATCAATACATCACAGCCACGCCGCGAGCGACATTTATTTATTCCATTGAAATATGTAGCCCAATCCATACATTCATTACACGAGCAATCGGGGTTATCCATAGTAAAGTGTTTTGGTGGTCCCTTGTCTAACATTAGCGTATTGTATTGATTATCAGTACTTATCCAAGATCCACAAAGAAATAGTCTGTCAGGACATCCAAAAATACTGCAATAACCACAATCAGTTATATAACCGGTCGGCGATCTATTGTTTCTAACCATATCTTTCCATGACATTAAATCTTCACCTCCTTTTCTTTTATAAGATCACATGTTTTAATAATAACCTTCGGATATTTTGTCTTCACCTTCTGTATAGCACCTTTAGAATCGATGGATTCAAAAATATATTCACCATCATACAGTCTATTTTCAGGTGTATTTGCCCAACCCCAAAGATATGTCACCCTGTACTGTTTTGGACCATTAGCTTTTTCATATTCTGATTTAAGCTTATCCTTGCACTCTTTAATTTTTTCCCTCCGAATGCGCTCATATATTGAGGTTTGGCAAGTGCAATTTGGGTCGCATGATATATGACCAAAATTGTAAAAAACACTATTATAATTACTTTCACACATACACCAGTTAATAAAATCACACTCTCTACTCCCACATCCAAAAGCATCGCAATTTTCACAATCTTTTGCCATAACACCTCCATTTAATTAAAAAAAAAAGTGTAGGGGGAACTCACCCCTACACTACCACCATCAACACAGAGTTAAGAGCGCTTGGAGAAGAAGTTACTGATAACCTTAAATGGCTTCTTAGCAATTTGTTTTATAAGTTTTGGAGCAATCGTTTTAGTTAGGTCTGTAAACCAACTGTGTGATCTAAGAGCAACTGGTTTGGCAATTAGCTCTAAAGCTCTATAAACGCATTTCTTTTCCAATATCTCATTGAGTTCGTTGAAATCATCATCAGACAATCCCTCCATTAAGGTGAAACCAATAAATGGAGAAATCGTATTAATGTGTTTTTCGGTATTTTTATAAAATAATCTTAAGCCTTCACCATCTTCTTTAAACCATGTATCAGCTATTTCTGGCGAAGCGCCATTCATTACATATTTACATAGTGTAGAAATGTTGTTGCTTATTTTTGTCAGGTTTTTCATATAAACTCCTGAAAAATTAAGCGGGAGATACATAAGCACCATCCCGCATTAACATTTTTAACTACTCTTTCGAGCTGTCGTCACTTCCTTCCGGATTATCTTCGGCCTTGTCAGCCTTTTTTCCCGGAAGCATTCCTTTTGCGAACTCGAAGAACATTTTTACCACACACATAATGCCGGAAAACACAGCAGTTTGTACACTGAGCACCTGGGTGACTATTACCTGGCCGTATTCAGCAGCAAGATGCACAGAGGCTTTCTTAAAGATATCATCATTAATGATTTCACAGAAGTGTACAACTTCATCTTTATTCAGCTTCTCAGATAACTTCTTTGAAAAGTCATCAGCAATCTGTTCCTGAAACTTATCCAGTCTTATTCTCCACGATACTACGCGGCATTCTTCTGGTTGATCTTTCTTCATAGAATCAACTATCTGGTCGATCCATGAAGATGTTAATTCGATCAATGCATTATGCATCAGTTGTTCTTTGGTTTTTCCTTTAGCCATTACGCCTCCAAGTTAAAAGTTAATTTTGAGTTCATAATTATTATACCAGATTTATTGATTTAATAACTAATAGTCTTTGTTGATATGCTCTTCAATCATTTCTTTAATATTTTGAAAAAATATTGGAGTATCAACCGCCTCAGAGTCATAATTTATAACCGTAGCAAAAGAATCAACTGAACGCAAATGTTCAAACGACTTGTCAACATGAATAGGTTTGTACCATTTTGTAACTTTAGCCATATCTGGCCCAAGAAATGTCTTTGCTATAAAAACATCACCCAAATCCTCAAGTACTAATATTCCGGTCGGAAGGGCAAGATGAATATACTTGTCATCTCTACCATATATAAATTCACAGGTAAAAATAAGTCCACATATTATATCAATACTTGTTGGTTCAGTTTTAAATTGGCTCTTAAACATTATAGATAAGGCTTTAGTTGTATCTAAATCTGTGCGTTCTTCAAATCGCGTCAACGAATGAGATGTAAAAAAAATGTTTCCGCATACTGATTTATAATACGCACCATAAAGAGTTCCATATCCAGGGACCTTAAACACTTTGTCAAGATTGGTATGAAACAAAATAGTATTGACATCTTTTATTTTAAACTGTGACATACCTACCCATTTTCCATACTTATGTTTTAATTTTTCAGACACCCCTTCTTTGATTTTAGTACCTTTTTTTCGGCTTATACGTTTTTTATTAAATTTTTTACCGAGAACCTTATCTTTAACTTCAGTGAATATAACATTCATCATAGCATCAATATATTTCTCGTATGTTATTGTTTTAAAATGATTATTCAGTAACGAAAGGTAGACCTGCTCACTTTCTTTATCACGAACAATCTCAAATTTATTTTCCATTGGCAACTCCTAATCTACTTTATGTGGGTTTGATACAATTTCAGCAGTTGATGGGCCTTTCCAAAATGGAGGTATCCACTTAGACATTCTTAACAACCTACCCTCACCATACGGTTGCATTCTCCAATGGCCACGAACGCGGAAACGAGCGTTAATAACCCTTTTGTACTTATCATCATTATTACGAGCACGTATTGGCCTTCTTAGATAAATATAATGCTTCTTAACATAACCACCACCACTATTTCTCGATCTTTTGTCAACGTGTGTCTCTGTTTCCACTACTGATCTTGAATTGTCATTTATATATAATATTGTATTAAACAACAAATTAATAGAGTTCATTAAACCACACTTAACACGCTCTTCATCATCAGGCCTATGCACTGCGAGAGTTGCTGGTATATTATTTAACACAGTGTCTCTTTTAATGATAACCACACCGCCATCAATAACATTATGTACACCCACATTCAATGAGTGTAATGTTCCAACACAATCCTCAATTTTAAAATCATGCATTTCGACTACTTTGGTATGCATTTTTGCATCTTTTTGGTTTTTAAATAATAAACTATCTTCGGTGTATAATAGTTTATATACATTTACAAGAAACCCGCCAGGTTGCGATGACTTAAACAGAGGAGTGTCACTCTCAATTACAAAAGAATCAAATGGTCTTGGTATTTGATTAATTGTTATATCTTTAGGAAGGTCGGTGTTTTTAAATGCATCAAGAAGGCGACTTGTTAAATGAAACGTTTTACAACCGTACTCCTTCCACACATCAATCTTGTGCAACATGTCTGTTATTTTTGTAAAGAAAGCCATTCTCATTTTGTACTCTTCAACAGGCTCGTGTGGCAACTTTGACGCTGATATTTGCCCCAAAGAATGCGCCTTCTCAATTTTCTTTTTTGTTATATAAGCCAATTTTAATAAATCCATTACAACCTCACTTTACTTTATAGGTTTTACTTACCATTTCACTCATTTCTGGACCCTTCCAGAACGGCATGATCCATATCCTTCTCGACTGCTCCCTTCTCTTCCCATAAACCTGGTTACGGTAATGGCCACGAACAATAAACCGAGTATCAATCTTACGGCCTTCGCCTGCACTTGTTTTAAGTGACTTATACGAGGTTGGAGGCCTTAGATAGATATATCCTTTATTATGTCTCTTCTTACCGGTTTCGTTCTTCATTTTTCGCTTTTTATGAAACTCGGTAGTCTTAACATCCCTGGTTTCATCATTTATATACATAATTGTATTAAATAAAATATTAATTGTATGTTGGGCTTCAGAACGCTGAATAGCATTGCGACCAGCAGCAGTCATAGATGGGGTCTTATAAGTCTCCTCAATATTTTCGTCATTACTCAGGTTGAGCCACATGTGATCAAGTCCAAGTCCTGGCCCAGTATTATTTAAGGCTGATATTGAAACATCCCATGCAAGTTTGTCGTGTATCTTTCCATCAGGAGATGCGATTGTAACTCCAGTTTCATAAACTATTTTACTATCAGTGAATAATATAGATTGAACATCAATCGTACCATTGTTAGTAGAATACAGAGGTACCTCACCCTCAATAACAAATGTGTTAAATGGATATTTAAAATCAGATGCTTTCATACTCATTGGTATATCAGTATGTAAAAAAGCTTCAATAAGTTCTTTTGACAAAATAAAGGTCTTTTCACCACCTTTAATCCACAAATTTATCTTTGCCTCAAGAGACTTCATAGTCCATGCCAACATCATTAAATCTTCACTAACATTTTTACATTTTACCAATTCTGATATGATTTGAGTTGTCTGCATTATTTTACGCCGTATATTCATATTTCCTCCGATAACAAAAAAAAAGCCCGCATCACAGCTCGCAGTAGCTGTGGAATACGGGCACATGTACAATAATGGAAGCACCATTACTGAAACAAATATTCTATCCCTTCAGGGTCTTGCCCATAGTTGTTTGAACGATGCGTGTTATCAGCTGAGTATCCTTCTTCGCGGATAACACCGTCACCCCCAATCTCGTCATCAAAGTTTTCATTAATAGGTTCAATTTCTTGATCAAAATATTCCATCGCAATACTCCTTTATTTTTTTTTTAAATGTATACAATTAATATAATCAACAATGTAAAAAAAAGAAAGCGACTCGTTAAAGCCGCTCCTTTTTATTAAACCGGTCATTGTAAAGTGCGACTATTCTTTGTCGCTCTTCTTTTTGCCTTTGTCTGCTTTGGCCTTTTTTACAAACATCTTTGGGCCAAAATGCATTCCGGCGGCTCCTATAGCTGTTGCAGCTAACAATGCTCCGGCTTCAATAAGTCTCCGTACCATGGAAACCTCCTTTTGAAGATTGAGTTAATTAATTAAAACTCTTTAACACATTAGATATACCATAAAATAACATTAAATAACGCACATTAATAAATATCTCAGCAATAAGAATAGAATGGTGAATTGTTTATATTAGTATCAGGTGTTCCATTATCATAAGTAAATATAACGTCACCTGTGGATGAACGATATATAATATCATTTGATATCTCACTTATGGTTGCAGAACTACCTGAAAAAATATTTCGTGTTAATAAAATATCAACCTTATACCATCTTAACCATTCTTTCCATTTAGCAGACCTTAAAAGAGAAAACTCAGGCGCTTCAATATTTTTTGGAATAATTCCCATTGGCGATTCAATTCCTTTTGCGCATGGTTTTATAAGATTCATTCGTAATATTCCTCACCCTTGTCAATTCGTATCAATCTTCCTGATTTATTAATCTTAACACGATCAAATTTAATTTGTTCAGGAATTGTTGATAATATAAAATAATTATGCAATACGTTCATATTGTCATGTACAAAGTGGCCAAATCGAGAATCCATTAGAAAGATAGAGCAGTAATCATTCTCATGACGCACACACCGCCCAGCTATCTGCTCCAGCCTTATACATGCATCATTTTGATACCAGGTGCGATCGTCAATCATTCGAGCTTTTATTTGAGGGTCTGACACGTTCGCATATGGGATTTTGGTTATTATCTCAAATCTCGCAAGATCACCCTTTAGGTCAACACCTTCACCAAGAGAAGCTGTTACAAGGACCAGTGGATCGTTGGATATCTTAAACCGCTGAAGTACATCTTCCCTGTTCTTCCTGGTATGAGTAATTAATCTCGATTTGTACTTGTCACCTATATGCTTAATTAAATAACTATTAATCTTATAAGTATTGGTATAAATCATCCCTTTGAAGTTGCTAAATAAGTCAAGAATTTTTTCGACATCTTTTACATATTGAACCAAAGTCTCATTCTCACACTTATATTCCATACTACCACTTTTCACATAATGCATTCGACGGTTCTCTCTTGAAAACGGCGACGGAACCCTGACATAGTGAGCCTTATTCGGATCAATACCAAGGCTTTTGCAAAATATGTTTTTATTGAGTATTGTAGCTGAAAACAAAATCTTTTTATCAGCATGTTTGAACAATATGTCTTCAGCAAAATAAGAGACGTTAATCGGTTTAAAATCAAGCACCATACTATCATCAGTCTCGCCTTTAATATCTCTTTGTAAATTAGGTATCCACTTAACATCATCTGATGTCTCTATGAACCGATCTATCTTTTCTTTTATACTACTAAGCCGATCATTTTTCCAGAGTAACTCTTCAATCTCTTTTTCTCTAACCATTTTTGTCTTATTGGTAGACTCGCCTTGAAGAACTTTAATATATCCTTCATTACTCGCTATAATTCCAGGTATCTCCTCGAGCAAAGAGTACATCCAGTTAATATATCCATCAGCATTATCACAATCAGGGATATACGTCGGCAAGCCAAATCTCTTGAGGTAATCACTCTTTATGCGAACATTAACAAAGTTCATAATCACACTTTCAATAGAATGGGCCTCATCACACACCATCGTGTTCCTATGACTAAAATCTTCAGTGTATCTTTTTATGTATAAGAAGTAGACATAATTCATCAGAGCTATATCAGCATTCTTAGCAACATTCTTTGCAACATTATATGCACAAGCAGACGGCTCTGGACATTTATTAAGCACACAATCACCCTTGTCACACGAATGATTATTTTGCTTGCATATATAATTATTTCTACCTTTAATAACTTTCAAATCGACGCCACCATGTTCTTCAACATATTGATCTTGTAAAACCTTCTGTGTAGTAAGAAGGAATGTTTTAGAAAAATGCAATGCCGCGGCAAAGCTTACAGGGGTTTTACCAAACCCACATGGGCCCTCAATAATCGAATACTCATACTGATTGTTTAGCGCCTCCTCGATGAATTGTAGAGCTTCTTTTTGGTTTTTCCTGAATGTTTCATATGGAAAGCAACTTAGTATACTCATATATGTTTTATCCTTATTGTTTAGTAATCCATTAAATCTTTATATTTTTTTTTCTTAGTTTTCCTCTGCCCAAACTCTATATTAACAGATTCACCACCTTCCGTTGAAAGTATTACTTCATCTTTAGTATCTTTCAAAGTATACCGAAAATTCATATTATCATCGCGATAAGCAGTGTTAATAAACACAGTGCTTCCATTCTGCCTTTCAAGAAGACACTGTTTAACAATATTATAACCATGGCGTATTTTATGAGCATTATTAATATGCGTTTGATTACTGAATTTATAAATATTATACACATCCATAATTAATATTCTTAAAGCCTCATGTTGATATGGATCTATAATTATTTTATAATTATCAATAGTTTTAAAAACTTCCTGATCATCACTTACTAATCCAAAAATGTTTTTCTGGTCAAGGTTAATTCCCATAGTAAGAAATGAGTGTTTATAAGTTTTTAAATTTATCGATGTTGCCATATGTAACGGCATCATATCGAGGATCTTTGTATTATTAATAAATGACGGGAATTTACCAATGAGAAGAATTGTCAAATTGTACAAATTAACCTCTTGCACATATTTTCTATATTGGACACTATTAACTTCTTCAACAGATTTAATCTCTGCGTATATATGATCCTTGATATTAAGACCAGGAAATTTGTATATAATCAAGTCTGGAAGCCACTTGCCTATATATTCTTTTTCGTAATACCAATCTCCACCAAAAATATCTGCGCCGATACCCCAGTACGATTCACCAGTAGCACGAAACTTAGTATCCCTGTATACCTTAGGTCTTACATTTTCATAATTCATATATTTTTTTACATTTGTATTAACAATTAAAAAAAAGGGAACCTGCACCAACAGGTCCCCTTCCCCCCACTTTCCCTTCATATAGAGAGTATTACACACGGCTCCACATATTCTTATCGTTTAAGTATTGATAGAGCTCACGATCTTGATAACTTATCTTTGGAGCACCTGAACTGATTTGTACAATTTTAAATCCGCCATTAGAAAGAGGCATGAGATATTTATCACCATTTATACTTGCCTGTGCTGTTTCAAGATCATTAAAATAATCTGTTATTTCCAGACTTATAAGGCCTTGACCAGGAGTTTCTTCAAAACTTACTGTAAACCCTGACATTGAAAATTTATTACTAACATCAGCAGGAGGTTTTGTAGATTTTATCTGCATACCCTCGCTTATTGACCCACCATTAGTTTTGTTTGGACCAGTGGTCCGTGGCCGCGATATACCACCCTCAACAGCACTATTATACCTTGCGTCCTGCTTTGTCCCTGGATCAAATCCAGGTTTATCAGACTCAATAACACTCGGATTTTCAACAAATTTTGCTTCAGGAGTTTCTTTTGGAATTGTTTTTTCCACTGACTTTTCAACATCTCTTTCAGATGTGTCAGGTTCTGCCATTTCTTTTTCTTTCACCAAATCATCAAGATTGTCTGGCTCTGATTTAGTATTATCGCCTTCATTTTTTTGTAAGGCAGGAACAGTACCATGATCTTCTTCAGCTTCTAATGCCAACGCTTCCATTGGATTCTTTGAGACGCCGGCCGTATACTCAACAGCTTCACCACCATCAGTTTCCATCCCGGGATTACCTATTCCGGTAGCATCTTCTTCTTTTGCTTCTTTGTCTTTAGAAAAAATAACTTTTTCTTCCGCTTCTTCAACCTTTTTCGGCTCTTTATACTCACCTGTACCACTGGCACCGATTCCTTCGGCTCCAATATTTTGATCTCCAGTCACACTACCTCCTTATTTTATATATTCAAACTGTTAGAAAGATCTTTCCATACATCAATCATAGCATCAAACAGTATAGGATCTCTGATAATTACGTAGATTGGATAATCAAGGTTCAATACACCTGATCGATCCACTAAATTTACATCAGATTCGTTCCCAATCTTACTCTTCAGTAATTGAAGAAAGTTACTTGTATTAATATTTCCCGCTGGCTTTAAATGATACTCGCCTTTTAATTCTCCTGAATTATACACTATTCGAACATCAAAACCATCATACGTCTCAAATCCATATGTAATATTATCCGGATTAACAAAAAACGGTTGTCCAAATGGAGAACTAATTCCCTTCCGGCTCTCTTGAGATTGGTCCATTGTTTTTAACTCCTAAAACTGTTTGTATATTAAATTTGTACGGATCATTATTGTAAGATAAAATAAACGCAGATAATACTTCCTGCATAGTTTTGCAATGGGTAGATTTGGCATTCTCTTTAAAAGTTCTTCGGTCCTTCCTTTTAATCTTTAAATTAAAAGCAACTATATCATCTGGTCTTTTTTCTTGAGTTAAATTAGGAATTTTAGATCTTTTGTCTAACATTTTATTCCCTTAATATATTAGAAAAAACATAATAAATAATATAATAACAAAAGTAATAAAATGTCAAACTTTTTTTGTATTATTTATTTTTTTATAATAATATATACACTTTTGAAGCCCGTTTGGTTGTAATTCGGCACAAGACTTTATCGACACATCGCAAGGTAATGATTTAATTTGTTGAAAATGTTCATTATTTTTTATTTTTGTGTATCCTTTTGGATAATTTGATATATTCTTTTCACGCATCTTCTGCAAAGCAGTTTTTGTATTATTATTGCTCACAGACTTGTTTTTAAGGTGATTAATATACTCCATCATTACCCATACAACCGGGCAGTCTTTGTCGTCACAATAATTATCATTATTTAATTCGCATATATGCGCCTGTTTTTTGTTGATAACTACATTATCAACAGGAATACGAAACTCACATATACTACACAGTATACTAAAAAATTTATTAAATATCATTGGTTCGAACATACCTGTTTTGTATATATTTCTTATTACACTGGTAACCCTAATCATAGAATAAGTAATTTGACATCTTTGTAATGAACAATCAACACTGTCAGGTAATACACATAAAGGGGTAGAAGGTTCCATTAACATGTATATTTCTTCATCGTCTTGTATATCCTGGAAAGGACATACTTCTTCAATTCCATTAAAAAATTCAATCGGTTTCATATTTCCACATCAATCCTTTCCATTTCAACTTTATTAGATTTTAAAGATTTTTGGTTAGCTATAGATGAATAATTTTTCCAATTCAGATATTCTGATATCCCCTATTACTTCCCTGATTGTTGGGCACCCTTTTAATCTTTTACTTGCTTCTACTTTTGTTACACCCCTGCTCAAATGTATCACATAACAATTAGAACCAGGAGGAAGATATGGTGAATCAGAAAATCCAAAACTCCAGAATCGCTCTGGTAAATTCTGTTTTCCAGAAACAATAAAGTAGCGATATACCTTATGTGCTTTTTTTTTCATATTTACCCCTATTTTTAGACACTTTTTTATACAAAAGTACTTAAGCGTTTAATAATGACCGTTGTTAAGCGTTTAAATACAGAAACTATGTGAATATTCACTAAAACACTCATTTAGCACCAAAAAGTGCTTATAATTTGACAAGTGATTATGTTGACAATATATCTTGTCAAATTATAACGACAAAAACATTAAAACAACACTTCATTAATTAAAAAAAGTATTTAAGCGCTTAAAAAAAGTCACAAAAACACTCACTTGTCAAGTAACTTATATATATATATATATATATATAAATTATATAGTTACATACATATTTATATATATAGTATTATGTATAGATATTATTATAATCTATTGATTATTAATATGTTATATTATGTTAGTATATATTACTATAGGACTGGGGTACTCTATATAGGAAAGTTCACTTTCCAGTTTTAAAATATTTACTATATTTAGGTAGTATATTTAAAATATATATATAGGGTGTTCCTGGATTTGCGTATTGGCTACCCCAGTCCAGTGAAAAACAGTGATTGCGATTCCTGCTTAATTTCGCCAATCTTGGTAGGACCAATCAAAGATTAGTTTTTATACACTTTTTCTTTTAAAATTTAACCTCAATCTTTATATTCTTTCTTCAGATTTGGTCATTATGCAGAATGTCTCGAATAATACTCTCTGCAGACTCATCAGCGCATTCTTCTTGTTCAACTGGACACTGAGGTAAGCTGTCACCCTTTTCAGCACAATCGATCCTTTTACACCATTGGCAAACAATTTTATAAGTCATCATTAATTCGCTCCTTTTTATTCTCGCGATATATTTCGAGATCATAATTATCATTAATACGGTCAATTATTATCTGAACGTAACCCCATCCGTCAGAATGGCCTTTTTTTTGACGAGCCAGTGCTTTGATCACTGCATCATAAAGTTCCGTCATAGTCTTTATAATCATCTTCTGACCATCGATTGTTTTAACAGCATAATTCAATGTATCATTAATAATTTTAATATTTTCTTGTATTTTATCAAACATATAAATTCCTTCTTATTACTTTTATTTTTAAAATTAGTTCATCACTTTGCACGTTTGAATGTAAATACCATTGGATGAGTTCCTCGCTTTAATCTTAACTTAAGGATTATACCGAATTGTTTAAGTTCTTTCTGTAAGTCAATGAAGACTGAATTTTCTTCTAAAACTCTTCCAACACAAAGATCAAATAATATATCCCAGACAGGTTTTTGAAGTTTGAAATTACTTTTGACCAGTGTAAATATGGTTGATTTAGTACTTTTAAGCATCTTTCTAATCATTGGTATTACATTGCGCTTATTAACCTCGTCATGGAGTTTATTATATTTTTTAGACGTAATCATATGGTCTACTTTTACATTAAAATACTCATTAAGCTCTCGCCTATAAAGTTCTTTCTTCTCATGATTATTATTACCATCCATCATACAAATACAATGTGCAATAGAGTTTAATCGGTAATGCGTATTTGAATTTTTACCAATTTCTTCCATCCTCATACCATAAGCAATACCATAACCAAATACAGCTCCAATAATAGTGTGTAGAGGGCTTATTCCCTGACATATATCATTATAAGCGATATGAGGAATAGATATACTTATTGGAAATGAGAACGATCCAACACCAGTATTATCACACCCATCAAATAATTTTAGAATAGCTTTCTCATCAAGATCTTCCTGGCCTTTAAAATCCTGATAATCTTTAATAAATTCACTATACTCTTTAGAACTTACACGTATATTCCAGATTCCCTTTATAGCTTTGAGCAAAGCTTCAAGATGTTTACTGTAATCAAAATTTTCCAATTTTTCCATATCACAAATCATAAGTCATTCTCCTTTAAAAATGGTTAATACTTCCGTAATAGTTATGCCAGATTGTGACGCTCAATAACAGTTAATAATGTGGATCCCCATGGGATTCGAACCCAAAGTCACCTTTCGGACTAAACCCCCCTCTAGCTCGACTAGACTTATACAACCGTGCATGGGTATAACAGGTAAAAAAAATAGGAGCGATTAAAACACAGATTGTCAAACCTGTGCCTTCAACACGCTTTGACCTGCGCGGCATAATCACTCCTAATAATAAAGAGGAGGCAATTGAATATTATGAACACATTATTCCGCTCAACCTCGTAAGTCTTTGGCCAAAACCACATTTCGTTTATCCACCGTCACCATAAACTAAAAGAGTGTACCGGTTGCCTTCAGTCGCCTTGAGTGGCGAAAGCCGGAAGGGGTCATTACCTCCCTTGGATTCCGGACCGGTACACTATTAATACAAAATAACGCACTGGGAGTACCCATTCACATATCATATCGATAGCGGTGGAGGAAGGGGTCATCACTCCCTTTAATCCTCAAAACAACCAGTGCGTTATTAATCACTATAATAATCGCAATAGGTGTGCCAAACAAAATGGCCTGAAAAAGCCCGTATAAAGAGGGTAGAATTAATAAGTGTTGGAAAATGCTGTAGTAAAATTCAGCACTATTGAAATTTACAGCACTTTATATTAAATCTTCTGGATTGATTGGTTTTAAATGGTCATTTAAATCTGGTCCATCTGTAAAATTGTCATTAAATGAACCATTAAATCTTTCAATAAATTCTTTACCTTTTTTAATACCATTTTTAATAATTTTGGAAATATTTACCATCATTATATCATTGGATGCTATTGTCTTAAAAAAGTGTAACTTATTATCAATAATTTTATACATATAGAATTTGTTTTCAGACTTATCAGTTTCGATAAAATATCGTATTTCAACAACTCCGTCAGTAGGTTTTTTATCAGGAAATTGTTGTATACCAAAGTCAAAATCAACTGTGTCATCTTCTTCAATTTGAACACTAGAGCAATGTATAAACAAAACAATCTCATTATTATAAGAATTTGCGCACATAGCTCCACACGCTTCGATCATTTCTTCTATTGGTACGCTTCCGCATCCAGGTATAAATATTGGCGGTGTTATTCCTTTGTCACGATTGCAGATAAATGCAAGATTATAAATTTTACCAGATTTTTGATAACCTTTAATGATAGTTTTAGACAAATCATCAATAAGTTTTTTTATATCAAATATTTTTGTTAATTTATTTTGATAATCAAAAATCTTTTTACTAAAATCCATTAATCCTGGAATATCTACCCTTGACTTAAATTCACTCAGATTTTCAATTTTATCAATTGTATTGTCGGCTTCTTGATTAAATTTCTCATATCCTTTTTTAACAATATCTGAGAATTTCTTACTTGTTCCAAGTGTGTCATTATTTTTAATTACTTGTTCTTTAAGCACAAATTCACCAGAATCATCTTTTTTATAAATAATTAAAGCAACTTCACACTCTCCGTTTTCAAAGTTGAACCTGTGTATCATTACTCCTTCATCACGCATGCTTTCAGGGTATGTTTCTGGTGATGATGTCGCAAGGTTATTTTTAACATATTCAAATTGGTCTAAATCAAATCTTTTTACAAGTGCATTTAATATTACAACAGCCTGGTGAGCGTTCCACCTTTTAGCTTCTAACCCAAGATCATAAAATGCATTGTTAATATCCTGATTTTCCATAAAGGGCTGAGCAGACGAAACGCCATCATCACGGTGCATAAAAAATGCGCATGGGTTTATAGTCTCACCTTTCAATACGGTTTCTTTTATTAATTTAACAACAACAGCAAACATTTCATCCATATTGTAATTTTCTTTTTTGGTCATAATTTCTCCGATTATTATAAATGAGTGGCATACATTGTTTTCATTTCATCAAGCTCACCTCTCCAACCCCAATCATCAAGGAGTAGTTTTTTAGCATCAGGCTGATCGAGCTCAATAATATTATCACAAGAGAATTCAATCATCTTTATAGCATCGTCATAATCTTTTACATGACTTATTGGTTTTGGAAGGTGGACATGTAACTTGTTGGACACACCGGCCTCAAACTTTTCAAGAACAACTTTCAAAGCTTTTGTGCCAGCTGCACGGAATTCTTTCTTAGCTTCAAGATATTCTTTTTCATGATTTTCCTTATTTACCTTTAACGCATTGAGAAGATCTTCTTTTTTAACATTTACTGTTTTCATACATTTATCTCCTTACAATTCTTTAATATTTATTATTTCATTTGAGCCATGAACAAGAGAACTATCTTTGAATGCATGGATTCTATTTGCGTATGTCTCAAACCATTCTATTTTTAAATCTTTTATTGAAGTACTGGTATACCCTTTTGGTATTATATATATTTGCTTTGTTGTAACCTCCAGAACAGTGTCGCCATTATCCTTACATTTTTTTATAATATCTTCTTTATTACCTAAAATCATTTTAACTTCCTTTCAAATTAATACATTAATAATAAGTTACAACTTTGGAGCACACACGGGCACAGCGCTTCGGTCAGCCTCTTAATTCGTCTCGCAGTGTAAACTGTGGCTAATTCTACCAGCTGGTTACCATAACGCAAATACGTTACATTGTGCGTGTGCTCCCCAAAATTGTAAGTCGGAGTGGGAGGATTTGAACCTCCGGCCACTTGGTCCCAAACCAAGTGCGCTACCAGACTGCGCCACACTCCGTTTTATGACATCAATTTTATTGCGCAATAACGGTTGGCAATTAAAAGACATAAGACAAATACTGTTATTGAATCAATAATAATAAATGTTAAACTTGACACTTAACCTCCATGTCGATTTTTAAACCATTCTTTCAATTGGTCCATTCGAATCTTATAAAGTTTGTCTTTAATTGGTTCATTAAAAGACTCAATCTTACCGACCACAACGTCTATAATTACCTTTGCTTCACCAATAATAATATGATTAGCATTATAGATTGGTAACATTAAATCTTGTTTTATTGTGATTTTTGTATGAGCCATAATATTATATAAACCCGATAAAAGATTTACACAAACCACAATACCTTGAATCGTATCCAGCATAACCAACCTCGTCATACACCAGTTTATCAACATCCAAAGAGTGGTTGCATGGCTTTAATTTAAACTCTTCTATTTGGTCATCTGTTGGCTCAATAAGATCTGAGCTGAAGCAGAGTCCTAAATCATTTAATGTGACTTTTTCAATTAGTAATTTTTTATTTGTCATTCCCAAATTCCTCATTTTATAATATTGGCAGTTGATACAATTTTAACTGTATGTGTTGGTTTTTGTGATACCATATTAAAAAGAAATTGTGCTCCCGCTTATTACGACTCCCACGTATGCCGCTTGGATACAGCATATTAAATTCTTAGCTTACATTGATCGCCCGAAGACTTGACGCTCCTTTCGGTCACGCCTTGCAAGAGCAGTGTCTAATTCCACCAAGCACAATTTTATATAAATTCAAAGAACAAAAACTTTCACATAAACGTCAAGACACGGATTTTGTCCCGCTATTTTAAACATAATCATCACATATATTGGCACTGCCTCTATTTGGATTGTCGCAAACACCAGCACGAACACCACACGAATCACAAAGGGATTGAATCCTGTCGTTGTTGGTGGGAGTTTTTAACGACTCCTCAATATACTTTTTTATGCGTAACCAAAAAAGCGGCGGAACGGCATATCGCTCTTTCATTGACACTTCCATTTTCTTAACATCCTTTTCTATTTGTCGCATAAAAACTACACCTTTCAAGAGTTAAAAATTTACTCCAACGGTAGCGCACAGCAGATGCGGTACGCTACCCGGCTATTTTTAGTCCGTTTCTGCTTGCGTCTTGTTGAGAGGTGTGTCAGATTTTTCTTCCAAATCCCGCCGGGCATACAGTAACGGTATAAGTTCGCTAACCATTCCGGTTAGCTCTTGCAACTTTGTTTCCTTATCGTCAAGGGCTGTGCTCAATTTAGATATGAGCTTGTCGGTTAATTGATTGAGGTTTTCCATAGAAAACTCCTTCGTTTATGTAAAGCCCGGCCTATAATTTTTTTTTTGAAAACCGGACATTTCTGACAACGGCCTTGCATGGCCGATGCGGTATTTTAACATTTACGGTTGTCCGTTTTGGCCTGCATTTGTTGCAGGTTGTTCAACCGCTTCCTTTATGTTTTGCCGAATGACTTTCCTGGCATACTTGAAACCCCTATTAGAATCTTCTATATACCAATAGCCTGATTCAACCTTT
>Ga0307377_10000458_pt1 | contig 54147 bp, 32 predicted proteins | sample TR3MG_FD_202535 | JGI IMG/M metagenome (GOLD analysis project Ga0307377, IMG submission 202535) | Soil microbial communities from Risofladan, Vaasa, Finland - TR-3 | ecosystem: Environmental > Terrestrial > Soil > Coastal area > Acid sulfate soil | place: Finland: Risofladan, Vaasa | collected... | reverse complement strand
GCGCTCGCGCGCGACCTGGGCCGCCTTCGCGTACACCGCGACGCTCCGCCGGCGAAGTTCCTCGGCCGTCTCCGCCCCGATGATTTCCCCGGCGCGCTCCAGCGAGATGTTCTCATCGTGCCCGCTCTCGGCCTTGGTGGCAGGCGTAAAGAGCGGCTCCGGCAGGCGGTCGCACTGCGCAAGCCCCTTCGGCAGCGAGATCCCGCACACCGTGCCGTGGGCCTCGTATTCGCGCCACCCCGACCCCGCCAGGTAGCCCCGCACGACGCACTCGACGGGGAAGACGTCGGCCTTGCGGCAAAGCATCGATCGGCCCTCGAGGGTCTCGGCCTGAGCCCGGACGGCCTCCGGCATCTTGCGCACGTCGGCCGTCACCAGGTGGTTCGGCGTCACGTCGGCCAGAAACTCGAACCACCAGAGACTGATTTGCGTCAGCAGGCGGCCCTTGTCGGGGATGCCGGTCGGCATGACGACGTCGTAGGCGCTGATGCGGTCGGTGGCGACGATGAGGATTTGGTTGCCGAGGTCATAGACGTCGCGGACCTTGCCTCGGCGGACCGCGAGGCCTTCCAGATGCGTTTCACGGACGACGGGTTTCATAACAGGCTCCCCGGACCGGATGGGCGCGCGCGGGCGGATCACCCGCCTACGGGTTTCCTTTTAGCCTTTGGCGGCACGGGGCGTCAAGACTTATCCGCGTCGCAGGCGCGCGGGCGATGGGGCGGTTTTTCGGTTGAGGCGCGCGCGGCCGGGGGCCTATAATGCCGCCCCGCCGCGAGACCAAGGGGGTTCCGGCGCCGGACCGGGTCAGGAAGGAGCAGGGGACCGCGTGCTTTCGTTTCGCGTGTTGGTCAACGGCAAGCCGCCCGAGCGGCTCGATCTGGATCGGATGTACGTGACGAGCCTGGAGGGCCAGCCGATCCGGGTGCGGTTCCGGTACGTTCCGGAGGAGGCGCTGCTGTTCTGCGACCGTCGGGCGCAAGGCCTGGCGGCGCTGAACCTGCCTTGGGCGGTGCGCGGCGGGGGGCAACTGATGCTTCGGACGGCGCTCTTGCCGGACGCCCCCGAACCGTATCTGCTTCCCCTGGAACTGGCGCGCGGCCGGGTGGCCGACGTCTGGCGCCAGAAAGAGAACTGGGGGTACGTCTATGGCGGCCCGACGGAAGACATCGAGGCGGAGTTGGGGGAGGTGAAGTTAACCCTGGCCCGGGCGATGGCGCTGGCGGACGCGCCGAGGGCGTCGGCGGACTTGGCGGAAGACGCTCTGGGTCGCGCCGTGGCGCTGGGTGAGAAACTGGCGCTCGGGGATGCGCACCGGGGGATCGAGTTGCGGCGGGAACGGGGGGAACTGAAGCGCGTGGACTTCGGCTGCCACTGGGAACTCTTCGGCGACCAGCCCGTCGTCCAGAAACGCTTCGTCGAGGCGTTCAATCACGTAACGCTCCCCTTCACGTGGCGCCAGATTGAGCCCCGCGAGCAGGAGTTTCAATGGGGCTGGCACGACGGGTGGATGCATTGGTTCGAGGCGAAGGGCATTGCGATCAAGGGCGGCTCGCTCGTCCGCTTCGCCGAGCCTTATCTGCCGGACTGGCTCTGGATCTGGGAGAACGACTTCGACGCCATCCGGGACTACCTCTTCGACTACGTCGAGCGGTGCGTGCAGCGGTACCGCGGGCGGGTGGACCACTGGGACGCCATCACCGGCCTGCACGTTGAGAATTGCATGAACTTCCCGCTCGACCGCATTCTGGAGGTGACGCGCGTCTGCGCCCGGGCCATCAAACGGACCGACCCCGCCGCCAAGGTCGTCCTGGACCTGGTGTACCCGTGGGGCGAGTACTTCAGCGTCAACCAGCGGTCCATCTGGCCGTACCACTACGCGGAGATGTGCATCAACGCGGGCATCCAGTTCGACGCCGTGGGGCTACAGATTTTTTTCGGCACGGCGGGCGAGGGCCTCTATTGCCGCGATATGCTGGCCGTTTCCGAGATCCTCAGCCTCTTCGGCGGCCTGGGCAAGCCGGTGCATGTGACCGCGGTCGGTGTGCCGAGCGCGGGTTACCCTGACGCGTCGGCGACGGTCGGCGGCCAGGCCCACCAGCCGGGCGCCGGCGGCGTGTGGCGAAAGCCCTGGGACGAAATCGTCCAGTCCGACTGGCTCGACGAGTTCTACCACATTGCCATCGCCAAGCCCTTCGTCACCGCCATCTCCTGGCGCGACTTTTCCGACCACCAGCCCCATTACTTCCCCCACAGCGGCCTTCTGCGCAAAGACCTGCATCCGAAGATCGCCTATCGGAAACTGGTGGGACTGCGGCAGGAGATCTGGCCGGCGGGCGGCCCGCAGGGCGCCGAGACGAACGTCCTCTGGCCGGAAATCTGACGCCCAGGCCGCGTGCGGATTCCTCCCCATGGTATTTGCGGCCTTGCCGGGGCGGCGGGCCGTCGGCATAATGGCGGCCATGGCCGAACCGCCCGAAGCGAAGCCGCCCGCGCCGCCGCCCCTGGTCGCCCGCGCCGAGCAGGTGGTGCTCGTGGTGCTCGCGCTGGCGGTCGTGGCGGGCGTCGCATGGCGGATCGCCGACACCTATCGCCTCGGCGCCGACCCGCTTGAAACGGTCCCCCCGTCCGAAGGGCCGAACTTCCAGGTCAACGTCAACTCGGCCGACTGGGTGACGTTGTCGCTCGTCCCCGGCCTGGGTAGGGGCCTTGCCAGCGCGATTGTCGAGGCGCGCACGAAGCACGACGGCCAACGCTTCGACTCCCTCGATGACCTCCTCAAAGTGGATGGCATCGGGGAGAAGACGCTCGCGAAACTTCGCCCTTACCTCTTCGTCGGCGACTCCGCCGGCGACGAGGAGCCGATCCGGATGCTCGGCGCTCCCTGACCCCCCTTCGCGCCGTTGCCGATGCGGCCCCGCGATGGTATGATGTATCTTCTGCGAGAGGGCCGAAGAACCCATGGACCGCTTTGAACTCGTCTCCGATTTCGAGCCGAAGGGCGACCAGCCAGCGGCCATCGAGGCCCTCGTCGGCGGCCTGGAGGCCGGCAAGCGGTTCCAGACGCTTCTGGGCGTCACGGGAAGCGGCAAGACGTTTACGATGGCCAACGTCATCGCCCGCGTCCAGCGTCCGACGCTCGTCATCAGCCACAACAAGACCCTCGCCGCCCAACTCTATAGCGAGTTCCGGGAGTTCTTCCCCTCGAGCGCCGTCGCCTATTTCGTTTCCTACTACGACTATTACCAGCCGGAGGCGTACATTCCGGCCCGCGACATCTACATCGAGAAGGACGCCTCCATCAACGACGACATTGACCGGCTGCGGCTCCAGGCCACGAGCGCCCTGGCCCGCCGGCGCGACGTCATCATCGTCGCCAGCGTCTCGTGCATTTACGGCCTGGGCAGCCCGAAGGACTACGCGGAGATGGTGGTGGACTTGAGCGTCGGCGATCCGGTGGAGCGCGACGACCTTCTGCGCCGGTTCGTGGACCTCCAGTACGAGCGGAACGACGTGGGGTTCGGGCGCGGCAAGTTTCGTGTCCGGGGCGACTGCGTGGACGTCCAGCCCGCCTACGAGCAGTTTGCCTATCGCATCGAGTTTTTCGGCGACCGCGTGGACCGCATCGCCCTCCTCAACCCGACGACCGGCGAACTCCTCGGCGCCGAGGACTCGCTTTTCCTCTACCCGGCGAAGCACTTCGTCATGCCCGAGGAGCGCGTCGAACAGGCCTGCGCCTCCATTGAGGACGAGTTGACCGAGCGGCTGGCGGAACTGCGGCGCCAGGGCAAACTGCTGGAGGCCCAACGTCTGGAGGCCCGCACGAAGTACGACCTCGAGATGCTCCGCGAGGTCGGCTACTGCGCCGGCATCGAGAACTATAGCCGCCATCTCTCCGGCCGGGCGGCCGGCGAGCGGCCGTACTGTCTCCTCGATTACTTTCCCGACGATTACCTCCTCTTCGTGGACGAGAGCCACGCCACCCTTCCTCAGATCCGCGCGATGTACGCCGGCGACCGCAGCCGAAAAGAAGTCCTGGTGGAGCATGGGTTCCGCTTGCCGTCGGCCCTGGACAACCGGCCGCTGCGGTTCGACGAGTGGCTCGGTCTGGTGCGTCAGGGGGTGTTTGTCTCGGCCACGCCCGACGACTGGGAGGTCGGTGAGTCGGGCGGCGAGGTGGTCGAGCAAATCATCCGCCCCACGGGCCTGGTGGATCCCGACATCCGCATCGAACCGGCCGGCGGCCAGGTGGAGCACCTCCTCGGCGAAATCCGGAAGCGCGCCCAGGACAACCAGCGCACGCTTGTGACGACCCTCACCAAGCGACTCGCCGAGGACCTCGCCGAGTACTTGCGCCGCGCGGGCGTCAAGTGCGAGTACCTCCACAGCGAAATCAAGGTCTTCGAGCGGAGCGAAATCCTGCGAGACCTCAGGCTCGGGAAGTTCGACGTGGTCGTCGGCATCAACCTCTTGCGCGAGGGCCTGGACTTGCCGGAGGTCAGCCTCGTCGCTATCCTCGATGCCGACCGCGAAGGGTTCCTTCGCTCGGAGACGAGCCTCTTGCAGACCATCGGCCGCTGTGCCCGCCACGCCAGCGCCCGCGTTATCCTCTATGCCGATACCGTGACGCCGAGCATGCAGAAAGCCATCGAAGAAACGCAACGCCGTCGCGACGCGCAAGTAGCCTACAACCGCGCGCACGGCATCCGGCCGGAGACGATCCACAAAGCTGTCCGCGCCGGCATCGAGGCCGAGGTCCAGGGCCGCCGCACCGCACGCGAGGCCGTCCACCTGTCCGAACACCAGTTCGCCCGGTCCGAACTCGTCCGTGAACTTGAGGCCGAAATGCATCGCGCGGCCGAACGTCTCCAGTTTGAACGGGCCGCGCTCCTCCGCGACCGCATTGAAGGACTCCTCCATGAAACCCAAACGTCCCATTAACACTATCCCCATGGAGCGACTCAAACGCCTCGCGCTGGAAAGCCTCCAGCCGCTGCTCACCCTTGCCCTCGACGAGGACATCGGCCCGGGCGACCTGACGACCGACGTCCTCATTGACACCCAGGCCGAGGCCGAGGGGCGGCTCCTGGCGTGTGCCGACGGCGTCGTCGCGGGGTTGCTCTTTGTCACGCCCATCCTCCATCGCGTCCACACAGGCCTGCGCTTTAAGCCCCTCGTCCGCGACGGCGCCCGCGTCCGCGCCGCCAAACTCCTCGGGCGCATCAGCGGCCCGGTCCGCCCGCTCCTGACGGCCGAGCGGACCATGCTCAATTTCGTCCAGGGCCTCTCCGGCATCGCCACCCTGACGCGCCGATACGTGGATGCCGTCAAGGGCACCGGCGCCGTCATCCTCGACACGCGCAAGACCACTCCCGGATGGCGCTACATCGAAAAGTACGCCGTCCGTGTCGCCGGTGGTGTCAACCATCGCACCGGCCTGCACGACGGCGTCCTCATCAAGGACAACCACCTGGCCGTCCGCGCGCCGAACCACGGCGGCGAGACCATCGCCGAACTCGTGCGCGAAGCACGCCGACGCATCTCACCCGAAATCCCTATCCAGGTCGAAGCCGAACGCACCGATTACCTCGAGGAAATCCTCAAGGCCGGGCCCGACGTCGTCCTCCTGGACAATATGGATTTGGAAAGCCTGCGCCGGGCCGTTGCCCTGCGCGACCGAATTTTCGGCAACGCGGGACCCGCCCTCGAGGCGTCCGGCGGCATCACGTTGGCCAACGTCCGCCAGGTCGCCGAGACCGGCGTGGACCGCATCAGCATCGGCGCCCTGACGCACAGCGCCCCCATCCTCGACCTCTCGCTGGAGATCCACCGGGCCTGACACCGGGGGTGCGCGCCGTTTACGTTTAGCCGTCGCCGTTCACGCTTAGCCGCGATCCCGGCGCGCCGGGAGAGCGCGCCTTCCGACCGGAAAGGGGCTTCGCATGGACCCTCGCGTCTCCTTGGCGCTTCGTCGGCGGGGCGGCCGGCCCATACAGCCGGAGGAACTCGCCCAGGCCCTGCATTGGTCGCGCCGCCAGGTGGATAAGGCGCTGGCGGCTCTCCAGGAGGCGGGGTTCGCCCTGGAGTCCCATCCGATGCTCGGTGTGCATCTGGCGGGAGTCCCCGAGAGCCTGTCGCAAGCCGAAATCGCCTGCGACCTGGACGTCGCTCGCATCGGCCGCCGCGTTGTGTGCGCTCGCGCGACCGACTCGACCAACGATTTGGCGTGGGAGGCGGCCGGCGAGGGCCGCGATGCCGCCGACGGCCTAGCCGTCTTTGCCGAGCAGCAGTCGCAGGGTAGGGGGCGCCGCGGGACGCGATGGCTCGCGCCGCCCCACAGTTCCATCCTCTGCTCGGTCCTCGTGTGGTGGCCGGCGGGGGGCGCGGAGGCCGCCCTCCTGACGCGCGCCGCAGCCGTAGCCGCCGCCGACGCCGTCGAGGAACTCTCGGACCTGGACGTCGGCATCAAGTGGCCGAATGACGTCGTTGTGGACGACCGCAAAGTCGGTGGGATCCTGGTGGAGGTGCGAGGGGGCGGGGAAGCGGAAGCCCCCGCCGTCGTCGGCATCGGACTGAACTGCTGCCAGGGCCCGGAAGCGTTCCCGCCGTCCATCCGGCCCGGGGCCGCCAGCCTGGCGATGCTCGGCGCGGAGGTGGACCGGACGCTCCTCGCTCGCGCGCTCCTCGCGCGCCTCGACCGCCGGTTTGCCGAGGCCGTCGAGCGGCCGGACGACGTCCGCCGCGCCGCCGCCGCCAGGTGCCGGACCATCGGCCGGGAAGTGGGAATCGTCGAGGGCGCCGCGACCTACCGCGGCACCGTCGCCGACCTCGATGCGGACTATGGCCTGATAGTGCGCCTCGCCGACGGATCGCTCCGGCGATTCGGCGCCTTCATCGCCCATGTCGGCCAACCGGAGAACCTCTGAACCCCGCGCTCGTCCCCCCGTTCGCCGCCCACGAATCCGCCCCGCGCGCCGTTTCCGGCGCGGGTGGCACTGGCGGCTTGCCCGCCAGTGCACAAAATTCCGGAGTTCCGTGGGAGTTCCGGTGACATAGAACTTAATTGGATTGACTCAAGAAGGTCAGCGGGGTAGCGTGCGGTTATGACCCGTCTGGCCCGAGTGGTAGTCGAAGGAATGCCGTACCCCATCACCCTGAGCTTCGTAACCGATCCGGAACAGCGCCTGTCCCGTCCGCTCTCCCCCCGCAAGCCGGGGCCGAAGCCGGGAATGAGGAGATAAGTTCTATGTTACCGGGAATTGCCGTCCCGGCGCGCCGGGACTACGCCGTGGCAAAAGGCAAAAGGCAATGACCAAGAGGAAGGCAAGGGAGAGGCTATGAGAACTGCAAGGCGGTGGGTGGGTCTGGTGGGGTGCAGCATAAAAAAGTGGGTAACCGTTCACGGCCTTGTGGCCGGCCAGGCTCACGATGAGCCTGATCAGTAGTATGTACGCCCCCCCCCCCGCACAATAGCAAGGAAAAAATCCAGAAAAGAAAGATGGACGTGTGCCTGCCGACAGTCCGATAAGTATTCCAAATCCACCCGCACGCTTCCGCGAGTTCGACCATGGAACCGGACCACCGGCAAATCATCCGCCAGCAGGCCGAGACCATCCGGCGACAAGAGCAGATCATCGCGCGGCAGCAGGCGCGCATCGCCGAGTTGGAGCAACGGGTCGCCCAACTGACGGCCCGGGTTGAGGAACTGTCGGCCCAGGTGGCCCAGTTGTCGAAGAACTCCTCCACCAGTTCCAAGCCCCCTTCCAGCGACATTGTCAAGCCGCCCAAGCCGCCGGCCCCGACGGGCGGCCGGCGTCACATCGGCGGCCAGCCGGGACACCGGCGGCATGAACGCCTCCCCTTCGCCCCAGACCAGATCGACCACCTGGCTGATTATCGCTTGGACCGCTGCCCCGACTGCGGGGCTCGTCTGCGGCCGATGAAGCGGCCACCGCGGACGCTCCAGCAGGTGGAGATTCCGGAGGTGCCCCTGACCGTCACCGAGCACCAGGCCCACGCCGCCTGGTGCCCGCGCTGCCAGAGAATCCACTACGCCCCGTTGCCGCCGGAAGTGCAAGCGGCCGGCCTGGTCGGCCCGCGGCTCTCGGCCCTGGTGGCCTGGCTCAAGGGGACCGGCCACGGCTCGTTCTCGACCCTTGCCAAGTTTTGCCGCGACGTGCTGGGGCTCAGCCTCTCGCGGGGGCAGTTGGCCAAGGTGATCGCCAAGACCAGCGCGGCCATGCAGACGGCTTACGAGGCCCTGGCGGCCCGGCTGCCCGAGGAGCCGCGGCTGAACGTGGACGAGACGGGCCACAAGGAAAACGGGCGCGGGCTGTGGACTTGGTGTTTCCGGGCCGAGCCTTACACGCTCTTTCGGATCGCCCCGTCGCGCGGCTCGCAGGTCCTGGTCGACCTTCTGGGCCGGGAGTTTGCCGGGGTGCTGGGCTGCGACTACTTCTCGGCCTATCGCAAGTACATGGGCGACTTCGACGTGCTGGTGCAGTTCTGCCTGGCCCACCTGATCCGCGACGTGAAGTTCCTGACCACGCTGCCGGACCGGGTGACGGCCGCCTACGGCCGGCGGCTGCTGGCGGCCCTGCGGCGCCTGTTCCAGGTGATTCACCGGCGAGAACGGATGGACGCCGTGCGTTTTCAGCGAACCCTGGAGCGCGCCCGGGACCAGGTGCTGGCCGTGGGCCAGCGCGCCCCGCCGCGCGCGGAGGCCCGGAACCTGGCCGAACGGTTCCGTTGGCACGGCCGCGACTACTTCCGCTTCATCACCACGCCGGGGCTGGAGCCGACCAACAACCTGGCCGAACGGGCCATCCGCTTTGTGGTCCAGGACCGCCACGTCACCCAGGGCACCCGGAGCGAACGCGGTCGCCGCTGGTGTGAACGCATCTGGACGGCCACCGCGACCTGCGCCCAGCAGGGCCGCAGCGTCTTCGACTACCTGCATCAGACCCTCCTGGCCCACTTCGCCCATCAACCCACCCCCTCCCTCTTACCCGCCGGGCCGTGAACGGTTACCCCTAGCCCTCAGCGGCTCGTCGGCGAAATACCTGGCTCGGACACTCAACCAAAGCGGCGGCGCGACACTCACCGGCAGCAGCCTGTCGAGCGCCGCCGGCGCCGTGCCAGTCTTCAACAACCTCGCCGGGGCGATGTTCGACGTGCAGGCGGATTACGGTCTCGCCGGCACGGAGGCCGCCACGTTCAACAACGCCGGCACGTTCAAGAAATCCGCAGGGACCGCCACGACGAGCATCACAAGCGCCTGGACGTTCAACAACACGGGGCTTTTCGAGGTGCAAAGCGGCACGGTCAGCGCGGCGGGTCCGTTCAACAACAGCGGCACGGTGGACGTGTGGGCGGGACGGACGCTCACTCTGTCCGGAGGGGGTACGTCCAGCGGGGGGTTCGTCCTGGGAAGCGGGGCAGCGCTCCAATTCACGGGCGGCGAACACGCCTTCAACACAGGGGCCACGGTCACCGGCGGCGCGATGACCGCAAGCGCAGGGACTTTGCGGTTCGACGGAACTACCCTTCTGAGCCTCCCCGTTGCATTCAGCGGGGGGACGTGGACGGGGGGCGGAGCAGTGACCGCCGAGGCCCTGTCGTGGACAGGCGGCACCATGACCGGGACGGGAACGACGGAGGTTCCGGCTGACCGGTCTTTGAGCATCAGCGGGTCGTCAACCAAGTCTCTTGGGAGGACAATCACGAGCGGGGGAATGGTCACGTTTATGCCGAGCACGAACCTGTCCAGCGCGGCGGGCGGCAGCGGGGCGGTGATCAACAACCTGGCCGGAGGCATGTTCGACGTGCAGGTCAATTACGGCCTGGACGGTACCGCGCCGGCGGTCTTCAACAACGCTGGCACGTTCAAGAAATCCGCGGGCACGAGCACGACGACCATCGGCAGTGCCTGGACGTTCAACAATACGGGCATATTTCAGGTACAGACCGGTGCGCTGTCCGTTGCGGGTCCTTTTAATAACACCGGAACCGTGGAGGCTGCGGCAGGAACCACGTTGAGACTCTCTGGGGGCGGCACGTCGAACGGTGCCTTTACGGTCGCCACGAACGCGAGTCTCGACTTCGCCGGAGACCATCTGCTCCGGGCAGGGGTCACGGTTACCGGTGCGGGCAGCGCAACGTTCAGTGGGGGTACGACCACGCTGAACGGCTTGTGCTCTGTGGCAGGCGGCATTACGATCAGCGGCGGAATAGTGAACTTCGACACTCCCTGGGGGCTGAGCGGCACGGCCATCCGCTTGTCGAGCGGCACGATTGCCGGTAACCAGCCGCTGGTGAACGACACATCTTTCACGGGTTACGGTACAATCGGAGGCAACGCCGGATTTACCAACCGAGCGCTCCTTTCGGTCACTTCCGGCAGTCTCACCCTTTCCAATACGGGCAGCAACTCCAACATGGGGACGGTCACCCTAGGGACCGGAATGCAACTGCGCCTGACGGGTGGCCCGCTCGGGAACGCAGGGACGTTCAACCTTAATTCCGGTGTCGTCGCGGGGACGGCAGCCTTTGCCAATATCACCGGGGGCACGCTGAACGGAGGCGGGACGATCCTTTCCCCCTTCAGCAACACCGGCGGAACGGTGCGCGTAGCGTCTGACACGCTGAACATCGCCGAAGCCTTCTCGAACACGGGGCTGATCCGCATCGAAGCCGGGATGGGACTGGCGGGCGGCGCAATGTCAAATCTGGGCACCATCCAGGGGGACGGAAGCATCGCCAATGCCGTGATCAACCACGGGCAAATCGAATGCAGCGATGGGATACTTCTGTTCGGCGGGCCCGTCACCAACACATCGAGCGGTTCTGTCACGGCGGGGGCAGGAGGCAAGGTCCTCTTCAACGCCGCCGTGGCAGCCAATCAGGGAGCCCTGCATCTGTCCGGCGGAACGTTCCAGTTTGCGCAGGCGTTCATCAACGGTAGTTCGGGGAGAATCAGCGGGCGCGGGACGCTACTGTTTGGCGGAGGTATGACCAACGAGGGTCTGATGCAGTTTTCGGGCGGGCTGACCGACATCCGCGGTCCCGTCAGTCTGACCGGGGGGATCACCGGCGGCAAAGTCATTAACTCGGGCACGGGGAACCTCGTGACCTTATACGACCGGATCATGCACAATGGCGCCGAGATACGAACATCGGCCACCAATACGACGGTTTTCTTTGGAGACGTGAGCGGAACGGGCGGATTTACCGGCGGCGGTACCGTCCGCTTTGAGGGGACGTATTCCCCTGGGGGAAGCGCGGCTGAGGTCTTGTTTGAGGGAGACGCCGAGTTTGCGAAAGGCTCGTGGCTCCTTATGGAAATCGGCGGGAGGACACCGGGAACCGAATACGACGTCATCCGCGTTTTGGGCAACCTCTCGTTGGCCTGCTCGCTTGAGATGACACTGATCGACGGGTTTGGACCGCGGTTTGGCGACAGGTTCGACCTTTTTGACTGGGGAACGCTCTCGGGCACCTTTGAAACCGTTCGTCTCCCGACCCTCAATGGCCCCCTGACGTGGGACACATCCTCACTGTACGCGACGGGCGAGATTGCGGTCATGCCCGAGCCCTCGACGCTGTTCCTCTTGGCCTTAGGCGGCCTGGGCGTTCTATCTCGCCGCAGAGGGAAGTAGCCAATCACACTCACGAGGCGGGCGGCGTTGGGTGGGTCGCTCGATTCCTTGCCGCCAGCCGCGCCGAGGGTCTACATCTGGTACCATTTCGGCTTCCGGACTGAAGTCCTTTGCTTGCCTCCGGCGCGCGTGGGGGAATAGTAGGCGATAGGAATGGCCGGGCGGTCCGTGGGTTGATCACCTGCGGGCCGTAGCCGAGAAGACCAAGGCTGTGCAGGAGCCTGCATCCTCTGCACGTTATTTTGCCTGTGCAACCACACAATGGACGAATTGCCGACCGTCCGAACCGGCCAGATGCTATCATCAAGGGGTATGGACCCCGCATCGATATTCCGCATCGGCACGAGCGGCTACTCGTTTCCTGACTGGGTGGGTCCGTTCTATCCGCCCGGCACGCGGCGGCAGGAGATGTTCGCCCAGTACGTGCGGCAGTTCCGCACGGTCGAACTCAACTACACCTTCTACCGGATGCCCGCAGCCCGGACGCTGGAACGGTTGGTCCAGGCCAGCCCGCCGGACTTTCTGTTCTGGGTCAAGGCCAACCAGCGGACGACCCACGAGCATGACCGCACGGCGGCAGCGGAGTTCCTGGCGAACCTGGAGCCGCTGCGCGCCGGCAGACGACTGGCCGGGGTCTTGATGCAGTTCCCGCAGAACTTCCATCGGACGGTGGCCAACCGCCAGGTGCTTCGGGATACGGTGGAGGATTTCAAGGCCGTGCCGCTGGCCGTGGAGTTCCGGCACGGGTCCTGGGACCACCCGGCCACCTACGAGGGGCTGCGCGAGCGCGGCCTGACGCTGGTGGTGCCCGACGTGCCGCCGCTGGGGGACCTGTTTCATCCCGAAGCGACCGTGACCAGCCGCATAGGCTATTTGCGGCTGCATTCCCGAAATGCCGCTCAGTGGTACGCCGGGGGCGTCCAGCGGTACGACTACGATTACAGCGACGCGGAGTTGACGGCCATCCGCGGGGTGTGGAACCCGCTGGCCGAGTGGGCGGATTGCGTCTTCGTGTTCTTCAACAACTGCCGTCATGGCCAGGCGGCCAAGAACGCGCGGCGGTTCGCCGAGATCACCCAGGCTGGATAGGGGCATAGTGATCATTTACCGTCGGGTTGAGGACCCGATGGCCGCGTGTCCAGAAGCGGCGGTACTGGCTTCCCACTTCGAATGTGTCCCATCGAACCTGAAGCCGGACGTGCCGAGGCGGCGGGGCTGCACGAGCATCTCCTTGCTCTTTCGTGCTCCCTCCTGTAGCATGCCGCCGCGTGGAACGGCTGTTACCTGGTCTTCGAACCCTCTTAAGGAGCCGCATCGTGGCCGCAAGTGCCAAACCCGCGACGAAGAGTGAGATTCTATCCAACATCGCAAAGGCGACGCAACTGTCGCGCAAGCAGGTGGTCTCCGTCCTTGAGGCCCTTTCCGGCCAGATCAAAGCCGCCGTGGGCAAGAAAGGCCCGGGCGTCTTTGCTTTGCCGGGCCTGCTGAAGATCATGGTCATTCATAAGCCCGCCACCCCGCAGCGCAAGGGCATCAATCCCTTCACCAAGCAGGAGCAGATATTCAAGGCCAAGCCCGCCCGCAAGGTCATCAAGGTCCGGGCCCTCAAGGCCCTCAAAGACATGGCGAAGTAAAGGGACAATCGGCCGCGGCTCGCCGTGCGGATACGCGATCGGGGCGGCCGGGTGCAAGGGCCGTACTTGCATGGCTCAAAGTATTGCAGAATTCACGGGCCTCTCTTGAAACGCGAAGGAGACTCAAATGGGGAAAGGCAGCAACGTTCGTCGCAAGGAAGTCAAGAAGCCCAAGAAAAACGATGGCAAGAAGTAAGGCGACCGTTGTTCGGCGGGGCGATCAGGTTCGGCTTCGAGATCAGCCAACCCGCGCGGCCCCCGGCCTCGTGCCGGATGGCACGGTGATGCTTCGCCTAGCACAGGGCTTAGTAGCGGGTGATCGCCGGATCGGCCAGGGCCACACAGGCCGCCCCGGGGGCGTTGCCACCGGAACCGGAGTGAGGATTTCGGCATGAGTTCCTGGCAGGTCTACATCCTCCGCTGTGCCAACGACACGCTGTACACGGGCATAACGAACCGGCTGGCGGCCCGACTGAAAACACACAACGGTGCCAGGGGCGCGAAATACACCCGGGCCCGACGACCGGTCGTCCTGGCCTGGAGCACGCCCTGCAAGAGCCGTGGCGCCGCTTTGTCGCTAGAGTACGCCATCAAGCAACTGACCCGTCGTCAGAAACAAACCTTAATAGTCGTCGCAGGATCCGCCCGAAAACAGATGGTCAACAGGTTAAAGGCTAGGGCTGCCGGCAAGACGTAGCGGTCACACCTGATCCAGCGATTTTTCACAGCAGCCTTTGTAAAGGGCGGAGCAAAACCGCGGCGGATGGCGGACGGCTGATTCGAGGTTCCACCCGCCGGCACGGAACCTTCGGAAAGTTACCGCCGCTTCTTCCGGCCCCTGGTTCTTCCCTTGGCCTCCGGCTGCACTTCCGCGGCCTTCGTGGCAAGGATTCCCTGCACCTCGCGCTTCCCCAGTTTCCGAAGGGCGACCAAGGCTTCTCTGTTGTGGCCTTCGGGCTTGGCCTTCCCGTACTTGTCCCTCCCAAATATTCCGTCCGCCTTATTCTACAAGCGCTTACCTGTCTTGTCCGTGAGGCTTCCCTGCTTTACGATTGCCGCTTGGGTCCGATGTGCGATCGTCTCCCAGAAACCACGTCTTCCAAAGAACTACTCCTGAAGCAGTCGTTCCCGCTGAAGCCGGGCTTGACGGTGAATGTCTTCGATCAGGCTCGGCGGCAGCCCGTGTTCCGGAGCGGAAAGTCCACGAGTGGTTTTCTCCAGCACCTGTAGTTCGTCGACCGTGTAGAGCACATCTATCTGCTGCAACGTGGCGTGCAGTTTGCTTGCCAACCGAAGCGGCAGGTGTTCTCGGAACACTTTCTCGCTCACTTCAAGGACTTCGGGATTCTCAGTTCCCAAGAGATGAATCGGACGCCGGGGCAGCAACTCCGGGCAAAGGTCTCGCAGGCAATCCCAGAACTCCTCTAACGGCCAGATGGTGTCCTTCCGGCCGCCTCGTGGGGCGGCGTTCAGCTGATGCTCGATCCGGGAAACCATAAGCGTGTTGCCTCGACCCACATACGGTTCAGGAGCATCCAGCATGAACTCCATTTCGCTGATGACGGCGTTGAGATGGCCCAGGGTCTTGCGGCAGGTCGTCTTGGCCAGAACCGCCCCTGCCAAGTATGCCGACAGAACGCGATGGGCGGATTCCGGCGGAGTTTCCAGTTCGATGAGTCTGCCCAGAAAGTGCGTGCAGAAAGCGGTCACGAGGCCTTCGGCGTCTATAACCGGCTTGATCGGGACGAGCAGGACATATCGGCTTCTGGCATGCAGAAACGCCGTTAGCAGATTGCCACCATTAAGGAAGTCAATGGTGTTCACATACCACTCGCCGAACGTCGGGCCGGCATGAACGACCTCGGCGGCCTGCGGTCTGCTGCCGACCTTCCGGAAGACCTTGGTGGTGCATCGCAGTATAAGCATGGCGAATCTCTCATCGCACGCAGTAGGATCGCTGAAGGGACGGCCAAGCATGCGCCCGCACCGTCCAAATTTTGGGCCAGCTGCCCCTCCTGTAAATCCCGGCGGCCTTATTCTACACGCACCTACAGAACTTGTCTGCAACGGTCTCTTCGGCCTGACCCTCGATGGCACCTCGCCAGTCAAACGCCCGCGATGAGCTGCCTTGCTGACCGACGAAGGGGAAAGGGTTCAGAACAGTTCGCCCTGAACCCCGCCGGAGAGATCGGGGTCGGCGACGGACTCCAGGACCGGGAAAGCAGCCCGTAAGGGCCGTCCGAGCAGTCCCGGCGGTCAAAAGGTTTTCCAGCGCGGTCCCCGGCCGCGAGCGGCCGCAGCGGACGTTGTGTTTACGGAGGCAGCCCCTTGCGGGTGCCTCCCGTGAGCATCAGGAACTTGAAGCGCAGAGGTTCTGTGCGGATAAGGCCCGCTTGCCAAAGGGCTTGGGACACCTGGAATTAAACGCCCAAGCCCGGTAGAATCGTGAACATCACTGACGGCGGTCGTCAGCGAGTAGTCATCTGGGAAATGTCGGATGACACGTAAAGCCACATCCCCCGGCGGTGTGATGTTGACAATCACGGGGCTTTGTGCGGCGCTCGCCGGCTGCCTTTGCCTCTTGGCGTGTTCGGGGCCGGCGCGCCGGCCGCGCAAGGCGCCCGAGGGGGTGCCGGCCCTGGCGGTCATGACGTTCAACGTGAACTTCGGCTTGGCGGGCGACTCCGGCACGCTGGCCGCGGTGCGCGGCGCCGGGGCCGACGCCGTTTTTCTCCAGGAGACGACGCCCCTTTGGGAATCGGCCATCCGGCGGGAACTTTCGGACGCCTATCCATACATGGAATTCCGCCACTGCCGCGGCGCGGGCGGGATGGCGGTCCTTTCGCGGCGCCCCTTCCAGGTCCGCGATTACGTCCCGTCACCGTCGGGGTGGTTCCCCGCAATGCGGGTCGTTCTTCAGTCGCCCCTCGGCCCCGTCCAGGCACTCCAGGTACACCTGCACCCGCCCGTGAGCGAGCGAGGAAGCGTCGCCAGCGGCTACCTGACCACCGGCCCGGTCCGCAAGCGCGAGATCGAGGCGTTCCTCGAACGGCTCGAACCGGGGATGCCGACCCTGGTCCTCGGCGACTTCAACGAGAACTACGACGGGCAGGCGGCGGGGGTGCTTTACGAGCGCGGCATACAGAGCGTGCTCAGAGAGTACGAACCCTCGGCCAGGACCTGGCGCTGGCGGACGGGCGTGGGGACGCTCCGAAAGACGCTCGACCACATCTTCTACGGGCCGGGGCTTGAGCCGCTGGAGGCGCGCGTCATTGACCGTGGCGCGTCGGACCACCTGCCGGTCCTGGCCGTCTTCGGCCCGGCCGGAGTCCAAACGAAAAACTAGTGCTCTGTCGCTACTCAAGTGACGGATAGAGTCTCTTCAGTTTGATCCGGGCAAGGAGAACCCCATGGGGCGACTGATTCTGCTGGCAATCGGGATCGTCCTCTCCGCGCAGGGTGTGCGTCCGGAGACGTCGTCCACGCCGCGCCCGGTAGACCGCAAGGCTGCCCGAGCCTTCTGCAGAACGATCCAGGACGCGCTGCGCACCCAGAAGTACGATGGATGCAAGGAATCCTTCGCCAAGGATGTCGCCGGGCAAGGGCAGACGTCGCTCCAGGAGACGGTGGCGATGGCGGGCGACCGTCGGGGGTGGGTGTTCTTCACAAGCCCGGGAGATAGCAAGAATCCCGCGGACCCCGCCGTCATCGAGATCCGATCCACGTGGATCGCCATACCAATGAAAGGCGTCCGCGAGAAACGTGAGGTGCACATCACCGAGGAGACGTTCCGCTTTGTCGACGTCAACGGCAAGACGCTGGTGGACCAGTACGCCTGCCGCGACGTCACCGAGGAATGGCGGAACAAAATGCTGACGCAGGTATCCAAACAGGAATCGCAACTCGCGGACCGCTCCCTGCCGGAGGCCAAACGGCTGAAGGCGGGCATATGGGCCTACATCGAAATGTGGCAGATCGGAGAGTTTCCGCATATGTGGCTCCTCCTCGACAGGCTTCTGGACGAGGGGATCGCACAGGAGCCAAAGGCTATGCAGGGCCTCCAGAACCTCACCCGCCGGGTGATCGAGGAGGTCGGCGTCCCCGAGGATCACACGCCCGCCGTTGAGAAACTGCTGAAGTGGGCACCGCCTCCGAACAAGCCGGAGCCCGAAAAGAAGCCGGAGGCCGAGAAGAAGCCCGAAAGCCGAGCGCAGCGCGTCACTCCAGCCGCATCGGGACCGTCCTCAATGTGTTCGGACACATCGGCCGCCGCCTGCGGCCGCGAGAGGAACGTCTCGACGTGGTCGTCCGCGAGCGGTCATCTGGAAAATATCGGGTAAGACAGGAGGACCCAACCATGTGCCGCACCCTGTGGCTTGGTTTCGCTTGTCTGCTCTGCGTTGCCCTCGCACCGGTTGCCGTCGTAGGGGCCTCAGCCCCTCCGGCGCTCGACGACGCCGCCCTGTGCCGGCAGATCGCGTTAGCCGGTTCGTCCGGCGGGCGCCGGGCCGAGGCGATCGCGGCACTGGTTCGCCAGCCGGCCGCCACGCTCGAGACGTTCAAGCGGCATTTCGCGACCAGGGAGCAGAACGCCCGCTTCAGCTTCGGGAAGGAGGTCCTCCCGAAACTCCCCCCCGACGAGGTCAAGCGGTTCCTCCTGGCCGAGTTCCGCGCAGGCCTGCCCGCCCACTACAAGATGGCGGACCTCATCCAGTCGGCCCGCCTCCAGGCCGCGGCGCGCGTCAAGAAGGAGGGCCTGTCGTCCTGGGAACTGGATCGGCAGATTGCCCGCGAGGCGGAGACCCGCGAACTGCTGGTGGCCGTTGCGCCGCTGGAGGAGGCAAACCGCTGGTTCGAGTGGGTGGCGCGCCTTGCGGCCGAGTGCATCGACTCGTACGACGAGGCCCGCGACCTCTTCCTGCGCGAGCCGACCTTCGACTACAAGGCCGGCCGATGGGCAGAAACCATGGCCCGCCTGGACCGGCCGGGCGCCGTCGCCGAGTTTTCGCGGCTCCTGCAATCGGCCGACGCGAACGACCGCCAGCGAGGCGTGTGCGGGTTCCGCGCCATCCGGCAGGCGCCCGACCCGGAGACGTGGCGCTACCTCTTCGCCCACACCGACGGCATGAAGATCATCGACGTATGCCAACTCATTTACGTTACGGACCGCTCGCACCTGGACCTGATTCTTCCGCTGCTGGAACACCCCGAGAAGGAGGTCCGCGGTGCCGCGGAGTATCAACTCGGCGGCCTGGCCTATTTCCGCCAGAAGCAGCTCGCGGAACTGCGCGAGAGCCCGCGCGGCCCCGCCGAGCGCGCGGCGTGGTGGAAGGACTGGTGGAAGGACCGCCGCAGCCTCTCAGAGGAGGCATTCCTGGAAGAGCGGCTCAAGGCGTTCCTGGCGGAACCTCCCGGCCAGATGGACGACGAGGACGTTCGCAAAATCAGCCGCTGGTTCCCCGACCGCCCGGAGGTCGTTCCCCTCTTGGCGGCTTTGCTCGACTCTCCCGAGAAAATTGTTCGGCTCAACGTGATGGGAACGCTGGCCTCGATGACCGGCCCGGCGCGCGGCCCGGCCGTTGAGGCCTTGCTGGAGTTCTGCCGCACGCAGCCGCCGGCCAAGGCCGCGCTGCTGTGCAGCGCCCTGGCCCGGACGAAGGACCCGCGGGCCGTCGAGATGGTGCTGAAACTCATGGAGACCGAGCCGGCCGCCGCCCACCTATGGAACGATCCCTTGTCCCTGGCGCAGTCCCTGTCGCTTGGCCCGGAAGGCGACCGGCGGGCGGTCGAAATCCTGGCCGCCAACTGGGTCATTGCCAAGGGAGACCAGAGGGCCGCCGCGGGCCTGGCGCAGATCGAGGCAGCCGGGGTTGTCCTGCCCCGCCTGTTGGAAGCCCTCGTCAAGGAACCCGACCACAACAAGCGGGTTGCCATCCGCAAGGCCATTGAGAGCGTGGCCGACAGTCGCGTGGCGCCGGAACTGACCCGCCTCCTCCCGCAGGCCAAGGGAGGGACCGACGACGTCGAGGGACCCCGGTCCGACGTGCTGAAGTTGATGGCCCTTTTTCCCGACCCCGCCGCCCTTCCGGCCTTGCTGGAACTCCTGAAGGCCGACGACCGTTGGACACGCGTCCATGCCACGGCGGCCCTCGGGCCCCTGGGCGACACCTCCGGCGCCGCCGTCCTCATCCGCGATGTGACCTCCGCCGAGAAGTTCTTCCAGGGTACGTACTCCTACAGCGTCAGCGGGGCACTCAAGGCCATTGCAGCGCCCGAGACCCGCCGGCAACTCATGGACGCCTGCCGGGAGGCGACCGGCGAGACCCGCCGCAACCTGCTCATGCTGATCGCCCAACAGCGGGACGCCGCGTACCTCGACTTCCTGGATACGCTCCTCCGCGACCCCGACAAGGCCACCGTCCGGCTGGCCGCGGCAACTATCATGGCTTCCCTGGCCGATACGAAGAAGAAACCGACCTCCCGAATCTCCGCGGTCGTTGCAACGATGCCGGACAACCTGCTGCCGCCCATCCGGTCGCTGCTCGCGTATGCCTTTTTCGGCGAGAAGATCCAGCCCGACGACGACCCGTTCCCCAACGGCGGCGACCTGAAGGACCTCCAGGGCGGCGTCTTCGCCTTGCCCACCTTGCAGTGCCTCCACTACAAGAAGGAGAACCGGTCGCTGACGGTCGTGAACCTGGGTCCTCACGATCAGCCGAAGGCCCCCGACGGCTCGGACCTGCGCCCCGGCGGCCCTTTTGTCTCCGGCCGCCTGGACTGGGGCACCACGGACCGGCACCTGGTTCTGACCTTGAGCCTCGGCTCCGGCGGCACCATCTACCTCTTCCGCCGGGACGGTGACGACTGGAAACCTGTGTGCTCGACCGATGGATGGATGTACTAGTGTAGTGTCTCACTCGGATTGCGTATTATGGAGCGCTGCGCGGGCCTGCTGAAGGGGCGGCCAAGCATGCGCCAGCTTCGTCCGAATGTTGGGCCAGCTGCCCTTCCCGTAAATCCCGTCGGCCCCATTCTACATGCTTTTCGAAAGGCACCCTACATCCGCCCCGTGGACACGATCAATCTTCGATACGAAGCTTGATCTCGTCGGAGTTCGCCCTCAACTCGGGGGCGTACATGGCGCTGGCACGGGTCGGCAGGGCGCTGAACCGGCCCGGGATCTCGGCCCGCATGCGGTAACTCACGCTGTGCTTGCCGCGCGCCAGCCACCGCACAAAGAAGCAGACGCGCTCGTCGCGGAGTTCCATGTAAGCGCCCAGCCCGCGGCCGCCGTAGCCGCTCTGGAGGTCCACCGGCTCGAAGCCCGCCGCCTTCATGTCCTCGAACATGATGTACTCATAATCATTCTTCGACTCGATCTCCAATTCGATCTCCACGAGGTCGCCGCTCTTGAGGAGCGCCAGGTCCTTCAGCGGCTCGCGCTCGAACTTTTCGACCTTCTGGTCCACGGCCTGGCCGCGCGCGCCAGCGGCCTTGATCGTCTTGTCAACCGGGACCAGGCGATAGTACTTGCGGTCTACCTTGATCTCCAGGCCGGCCCGCGTGATCGGGTCCTCGAGGGTGAAGTTCGTCAGGTACGCGTTGAAATAGAGGGGGCCGCGGCCGTTCTTGCGGAACTCCAGCGTGTGTTTGCCGTCGGTCACGCCCTTGCCCTCCAGCACCACCGTCCCGTCGAAGGTAAAGAGGTTGGTCTTATCGATCTTGACCTCGCGGACGGCCTTCCCATCCAAGAGGATCTGGACGGTCATGTCCGAGACATCCTCGCCGGAGGCCTTGATGTAGTCGGCGAAGGCCTCGATGCAGAGGGCCGTGTCGCGCGTGCTGTTCCAGTAGGTGGCGTGCTTGCGGTTGTTGAGGAGGTACTTGACCAGGCGCGACGCCTTCTCGCCTTTCGGGTCGGTCGCGACGAGGAGTTTCAGGTAGGTGGCGTCGGCCTCGATTTCGCTGCCGTACCAGCACCACCACCAGGTGCCCTCGGGCAGTTTGAGATAGGCGGTCTGGTTCTCCTCGTCCTGGACAAGGTACTGCTCGACGTTGCGGATGAGCATGTCGCGCTCGGCCTGGTGCCCGAGTTTGTGCAGGGCGAGGCCGAACATGGCCTTCGCATAGACCGAGAGGTCGTTGCGGTCGCGATAGAGAAATTCGCGCATGTCCTTGTCATCCGACTTCTCGTCCGCCAGGACCATGTAGACGAACGCATCGAGGTTGTCGGCATGGTCCTTCCACGAATGCGGCGGGTCCTTCTTCATCCCGTTCTTGAGTTTGACGACTTCCTCCGCCTGGTACCGCTTGAGCCACGCGATGCCGCGCTCCAAGACGCCCGGCACGATCGCCACATCGTTTTCGCGGGCGACCTGGAGTCCGTGGACCACGACGGCGGTCGTGTGCGGCCAGGACCGCTCGCGCCATCCGCTGAACCATCCCCATCCGCCGTCGGAGCACTGCATGCTGCCGAGGCGCTCGACGCCCGCCTTGACCATGTCGGCCAGGAGTTTCTCGTCGAAGACGGGGTTGCGGCCGAACCGCTGCCACTGCTTGGCCCGCTCCGCCGGGTCGCCGATTTCCTGGGCGTTCAGGTTCGTCCGCTTCTTCTCGATGTCCTTAAGGTCCAGGCCCATCCGCATCAGGGCCTTCTGCGTGATGACGCTCGGCAGGAACCGGTTCAGCGTCTGCTCGGTGCACCCGTAGGGATACTCCGCCATGTACGGCAGGGCGTCCACCATGGCGGCCGCCAGGGTCGGCGAGTAGCGGATCTCCAGGCGCGTCTCGTCGGGCCGGCGCTCGGCCGGGACGCGAAGGTCAATCGTCGCCGCGGTCTTCTCCGGCCGGATCACGCCGCAGAAACTCTCGGTCTTCAGCATCCCATGGACGTAGACCGGGAACTTCATCTCCATGGCGTCGGACTCTTCGTCCGTGAGAGCCTTCATGCGGACGATGGCCTCGCCGGGCTGGACGACCTTGACGCGCCAATCGACGCGGGCCTCGCCGCCGGCTTCGATGTCGACGATCTTTCCATAAGAGCCAACTGGTTGATCCTGTCCCACGTGTTCCAAGCAGCCACCAAACATTTCGAGAACCACGTTGACGTTCTTCTTCATCTTCAGATAGTTATGGACGTTGGCCGATAGGACCACCTCGTCCTTCTGGACGAAGAAGCGGGGCGCCTGGAGGCGTACGAGGAGGTTCTTGGCGGTGACGACTTCGGCCGTGCCTTCGCCGCATCGCGCCCCGCCGCCCATCGCCCACACGCGGGCTTTCCAGGTGGTGAGGTTTTCGGGCATCGTAAGTTCAACCTCGGCCTCGCCCTTCTCGTTGGTCTGGAGGGCCGCCACCCAGAGGGCTGTGTCGGCAAACTTCGTCCGGACGGTCGGCTCCAGGAGCGGCGGGGGCGGCCCCTCGCCGCCCATCCCGCTGCCGACGCCGGCCCCCAGTGCATCGGTCGCCTTATCCCCTGCCACTTCCGCCATGCGTGCCCCGCGCATTGACATGGTTGTGGCCGGCGCCGCGAACGGTACCCCGGCAAAAAGTCCCCCACCGCCGCTTTCTCGCCTGGCGCCGTTCCAATCGGCTCCTGCTTGCTCCTGGCCCTCACCGGTCTCCTCCGGCACAAGGTATCCGAACACGCCGAGGATGCCCATACCCCTCTTCCCCGGCGGGACCACGTTGTGGCCGCCCTTGGTGAGGCTGGTCTCGCTCGCGGGCTGATGGCGGCGTCGCCATTTCCAGAAGAACGCCTTGATCTCCGGGACGTTGGACCCGCCGGAGATGTATTCGACGCTCTTATCGTAGAGCGCGAGGACCGTGGAGCCGCTGTACGGTTCGCCCGTCGGGTCCGTGAGGCGGACTTTGATCTTGGCCTTCTCGCCGGGCTTGAACTTCTCGGCCGACGGCTTCACGTCAACCTGGAGGACGCGGCTTTCGGGCGGGACGACGATCTCGCGCATCTCGCTATAGACCTTGCCGCCGCTCACCGTGAGGGCCTCGACGAAGAAGTTCGGCATGTCCTTCTTCTCGACCTCGATCGCCTCAAGAACGCTCTTCCCCTTGAGGCGGAGGACCTTGGGCGGCAGGCAGATGTTGTTCGAGGGGCGGATGAAAAGGAGAACGGTGCTCTCGGCCCGGTTCGTGTTGACCATCAGATTGACCTTGTCGCCGGGCTTATACTCGCGCTGGTCGGTGACGAGTTCGATGTCGTTAAAGCGGAACTGGCCGCCGTCGAACCCTTCGCCGCGGATGCAGAAGACGTAACCGCCCTCGATGGCATGCTTCTTCGAGTCGGTGACGGTGTAACTCAGGCGATACTGGCCGGCCTCGGATGCTTTGAGTTGAATCTGTGCCCGCCCTTCCTCGTCGGTCGCGAGGTCCCACTTCTGGACCTCCGACTCCACGGGCTTGGCGTCCTTGCCATAGGTCACCTTGAACAGGCGCAAGGTCCCCTCGCCCTGGACAGGCTTCGAGTCGAGGGTCTGGGCCGAGAACGAGGCCCGGACGACGTCGCCGGCGCGGTAGTGGCCGCGATCCACCCAGGCATAGACCTTGAACGGACGGCGGGCCACGAGGACGCGGCCCTGGCCGACGATCGTCCGCCGCGACGCGTCGGTCACTTCGACGGTGATGTCGTAGCGGTGGTCCTGGTCACCGTGAATCAACTTGGCGGGGGCGGTGTCAATCGGGAGTTTGAAAGAGCCGTCCTTATCGAGCGCGGCTTCGCCCTCGGCGACGATCTCGGGCTGCTCGCGCTGCCAGCGCGGCCACCACCACAGGATCGGCCGGCGGCATCCCCAGTCGCGCCAGCCCGGCCACCACGTGTAATCGTAGGCGAACCACCAGTACCCCGGCTCGTAGAACCAGTCCCAGAGGCCGAACGGGTACCACGTGGCCGCGTGCTCGGACCGGAGGACCTTGTACTTGACCTTGGCCTCCGTGACAGGCGCGCCGAAATAGTATTTGGCCTGGACGCGGGCCTCGATTTTTTCGCCCAGGGCGACCGGCTCGGCGGGGGCCTCGACCTTGACCTCGAACTCAGGCTTCTTGTACTCCTCGACGCGGAACGAGCCGATCCCAGCACGGCCCGGCAGGCTGACCCCGTAGACGCCGAGGGTGGCCTGGTCGGGGATCTCGAACTCGCCATTGAACCCGCCGTACTCGTCGGCCGTGTAGGCGTTCTCGAAGACCTTCTCGCCCTTGGGATTATTGATTTGGACGGCGAACTTCTGGCCGGCATACGGCGACTTCCCTTCGCGGTCGTATTGGGCCTGGTTGGCCCAGACCTTGAACCGGACCTTCTGCTTGGGCCGATAGACCGGCCGGTCGGTGATGAGAAAATACTTGGCCTCGTTGTACTCGCGGTCGCGGTAATCGTTGAACCAGATGCCCGTGAAGCCGAGGTAGGCCAGGCGTCCCTCGGGCGTCGTCGCGATGATGAGCCACTGGTAACCCGGGTCCTGCTGATGCTGGGCGGCGCTAAGGATGAGTTGGCCGTCGGCATCGGCGAACTCGGCAAAATCGCGAGTGAGGATTTCGTAGCGGACGGTGCGATTGTTCGGCCCCTCTACGGAGTTCTGCGCGTAGCCGAAGAACTCCAGGTTGGCCTTGGCGACCGGCCGGCCGGTGGCGGCGTCGGCCACGAAGTAGTACGTCCCCTTGTCGAGGGCCTTTTTGACAATGGCCGTGTCGGCCACCCAGAGGACGATGTGGCTGGTGTTGCCGCCGTCCATCTCGGCCGTCACCCAGTACGCGCCGGCCTTCTGGAGCGGGGTCGCCACGGTGATGCGCTTGTCGAAATGGGCCGGCCGCGGCTCAAGGTCCAGGTCCCACGCGGCGACCTCTCGCCCGACGTACTGCTTCTGGTTCTCCTGAAGCAGGCGCTGGCCGATATCCTCGATTTGCATCCTCTTCCCATCGAGTTGCTTGGGGCTGGACTTGAGGTACGCCTTCACGTCGTCGAGGAGTTTGCGGACGTCAATCTCGTGGGCGGTGAAGCGGACCTTGCGGCCGTTGCGGAACCGGAACTCGACCGTCGCGCCCTGGCCGGCCGGCTGGGTCATGACGGATTCAAACTGGCCCCAGTTGCCGACGATCTGGTCGACTTGGTATGTCATGTTGGTGCTTTTGTAATACTCGGCCGCCTTGGGATATTGGCGGCGGTTCTGAAAAATCTCGGCGAGTTTTTGTTTGCTCAGGGTATCATTTATCTCCTTCAAGATGCGGATATAGTTGAACTCCTCCGGCAACTTGAACCGCTTGATGCCCGTCGCGAGGCGCGCAATCGTCTCGTCCTCGCCGAGCGTGTGGAGGGCCCACGTGCCGCTCTCGTCCTTCTTCGTCTCGTCGGCCTCCCCGGCGCGGCCGAAGAACCACCGATACTCCGCCATCGTCTGGACGCCAAACTGGTGCCAAAGGAAAATCGCGAAATGCCAATCGGCCGAACGTTTCTTGCCGGGACCACACTCCGCGGCCTGCATCAAGGCCCAGCGCCACCGCTCGCCGTCGCTGGCGGCGGCCTCCCAACTCTTCGGAATGTGGTAGAAGACGGGGTTCCCGTCGGCATCGACCGGCGCCCCGCGCGGGCCTCTCCCGCCGTACCCGCCGTAATACCCTTCCTCGTAATCCGGCAGGGTCGCGAGGTCCGTCAGATACTGGAGCCGCCACGCCTCGTAATAGTTGCGCTGGCCCATAAGCATCAGGGCCAGGTCCAGGTAGAAGTCGCCCACGGCGGCCTTGTTCGCATCCCTGTCGGCGGCCTTCATGGCGTCGCGCATGAGTTGGAGGGCGCGGACGCGGTCGCGCTCGTAGGCGCTGGCATACGTGCCGCCGCCCCGATGCCCGCCGCGCTCGAAGACGCCGGCCACGATGAAGCCTTCATGGCCCACATTCATATATTCCCTGGCCGCAGCCCTCAGAAGTCGCCAGTTCGCGCGGTGTGCGGCAATGACCTTTTCGCGGAAGGCGTCCATCTCGTTCTGCCGGCCGAGGTTCGCGAGGCAGTTAAGGGCGTGGGCCAGGTCCTCGCCGACCTTCATCGGATCGTCGGCCGGGTCCAGCGCCAGGCGAGAGAAGCCCTCGTAGGCATCCTTCCAGTTGCCATCCTTCATCTGCTTGGCGGCCGTCTCGCGGTCGGGCGGCGCGTCCTTGGCGCCGAACGCGCTTAAGACCAACAGGGCCGATAGGGTGGAAGCCGCCAAGAGATAGCCCAGCCTTGACCGTATCATAGTTACCCTTTCTGTGGCAGATTGGATGCCGCCTATCATAAACCAGAAACTTGTCTGCCCCCAAGTGTTTCCTCGCTGCCTTAGACGTTGTGGAAAGCCGGAAGTTCCGCACGTGCCTCCGAAAACTGTTATCGCTGCCCGGACCGCCGGACTTTCAGGTGCGCTCCAGCAGGAGGCTGACGGCATGGACATTTTCCCATCTTGCCGGTTTCCTGGCGGCGTCACCAACCCACGGCACCATATGCCCGCCTTCGCGGAAAAGGGGCTTCACATGCTCCATCGCTCTCCCCCGACCTCGACCACCCTCGGCCTTCTCGCCACCGCCCTGGCCCGCGCGGCTTGTCTGCCCTCTCCTTGCGGGAGCGGGTGGCCGAAGGCCGTGTGAGGGAACCGCAGCACCCTGCGCAGGCAATTCGCCCGGGATCAGAAGTTCCGCGTCAAGAACGTCGGCGCCGAGCCTGTCTTCTCCGAGTTCCACATCACGAATCCCCAGAGCGGCAAGACCTACCGTGTAGCCATCCGGGGCGGCAATCCAGACGGCCGACAGGAGAATCGCCAGGGGAATAAAATGTGCTCGGACTATAACCTTACCTCGACTGGATGGCGCCTTCTTTGATGGTCCTGCTTTACGGTTGGTTTGACTGGTTCGGTGGGGGCTTCTCTGTCGCTGTGTCACCCGCAGACACGGTCACCCCGAACTTGGCCATTGCCTCTGCGCCCTGCGGGCCATGGAGGAATCGAAGGAAGTCGTTGAGTACCACATACGTGCCTCTGCCGGGCGGGGCTACGATCAAGATTTCTTGCGGTGCCGAATCGGGCGCATCACGGAACAGTCCGAGCCTGTGTACCGGCAAGTCGCCGTCGTAGAGATCTTTGAATTTCAGAAGCTCTTTGGTTGCCACGTCGCCGCTATAAAGTTCCTTGATGGCCGGGAGTTCATCGGCCGGCAAGGGGCCGACGGCCACGAGGATGTATCCTGATTGGAGCGCGTGATGCACGGAAGAGAACGTGTTAAACCCGCGCGACACGTGTGGATGCAGTTGGGTGTATTCATACGATGTGCGGGAAATGGCATCGTAAACCTTCTTCGGGACATTCGCCGTCATAAACCCCAGGCTTTCCGTGCACGGCTGTTCGTCCAGTTCCGGGTTGTAACCTGCCCAGGGCAGATCGCCGATGCCGCGCTCCCCGCGCAGCCATTGGGCGAAACTGTTGCGTTTCGTATCGACGCGGAAAAGTTGCCCGACCGCACTTTGGAAATACAAGCCCATGAACATAAGTTGCCACTGGGGATGGTTCGGATCGGGCCAGCGCTCCTGAAGCCGGCGGAGCCGCCCCAGAAACGCCGCCTTGTCGCTCCGCAATTCGTCAACCATCAGGCGTACGAACTCACTGTGCAAGACCTTGTCGGGATGATCGTCGTACCGCCGCGACCAGTCCTGCACGAGAGGTTCGACCACGGCCGGGTCCGGCCGGCCGTAACGATAACGCAGGTACTGGCGAAGGATGTGCAAGTGGTTGAAGAAGTTATAGTAGGCGTAGTCGCGGTGCTCCTTGCCGTTCAGGGTGAACCGCTCGTGATACGCGTGAAGCGCCCCCAGGAGGCGCTGGTAGTAGAGGGTGTCCACGGCGCTCTCGCCCGCGCGCTTGGACCGTCCGCGTTCTCCCACTATTTGCTGGAGCGCGATGCGGTACGGCGTCAGGACCTCGATGTATCGGTTCGAGCGCTGGAACATATTGAGGTACCGCTCGGCGGCCCGCAGGAAGGCCGGCAGGTCGTCCATGGCCTGGCACGCATCATTGTAGTTGATGCGGTAGGCCATGGCGGCCCCGTAGGCGGCGTCCTCCCAGGTCGGATCGAGTTGGGCGGCGCGTTCCAGGTGGCGGATCCGCTCCTGGCTGAGGCGATGCCTTTGCCACTGATCCTCCGGCGGGCGCTGGAACCCGGAGTGCTGGTAGATGCCGAGGGCCATTAGCTCGCGCGACTTCCGGAGGTACTCCTGTTCCCATCGCTGGTCGAGTAGTTCGATCTGCCGGCCGAGGGCCTCGGCCTTGTCGAACTCGATACGGTACTGCTCGGCCGCCCACTCATCCGGCCACTCGGGACCGGCGCTCGGCGGAAGAGGTTCCTCGGCGGCCGCGCGCAACCCGGTCCGCGCCCAGGCCAGCGCCTGGCTTGCCAGTTTATCGTCGGTCGGGCCCGTCACCAGGGCCGTCGCCATTTCGCGCCCGTCGCAGGTCCGGCAGAGATGGAGCGAGAGTCGTTGCGGCGAAACGAGTCGGCCTTCCAGGACGTAATCCGCCGCCGGAGTGAACCGCGCGGCGCCTGTCCGCGAGAGTCCCATCAGGCGAAGCAGGACTTCGATCCGCGCATCCTCCGCCGGCTCGTACGTGGCCAGGAAGAAGCCGCGGTCGTCCGCCAGCCCTCCCTCCAGCCGGTGCCGCACCCTCTGGGCCCGCTCCAGGTCCGACTCGCCCGGATAGATTCCGCGCACCGTCACGACCAGCCGCGTTCGGGCCTCGTGCAGCCGGCCCAGGACCGTCGGCCACCACGCGGCCACGCGGTCCCGAAGCGTCGGCTCGAACTCCGTCGGCCGGACCGGGTCCGCCGGCAGCGCCAGCCGGCCCAGCAAGGTGCCCGTCGCTGCGTGCACGGCCTGGACCTCCAGGTAGTCGCGGTGCCCGATCGTGACCCGCGCGGGGCGGACGAGCACCTCCGCGGTCAGGATCGCTCCGACCGGTTCCCGAGGCGCTTCGCCGAGCAGGAGCGTCACGTGCTCGTCCAGGACCCGGACCAGTTCCGCCCGATCTACGAGCGTGACGCGGCGGCTTGCCTCGATGCCGGCCAGGATCTCGCGCTCCCACGCGTCGAGAAACGCGTCCCCCCCGAGCGGGCGGAAACCCGTCAGGTCAAGCGTGGGCAGGAGCGCCACCACGGCCGTCAGGTTGTCAGGCGGAAGGGGCGCACCCGGCGCGGGCGAGACGACCTCCTCGGCCGGCGCATCGTCCTTGGCCGCAATGTGTCCACACCAGTAAAATACCTTCAAATGGTACCGCCCGCCCACGAGCAGGCGGTCTCGAACGAACTGCGCGAAGGCCCGCGCTGTCGCCGAAGCGCCGGGCCGCACCCCCAGCCAGATCCGGTCGTTGAACGGGTTCCGCCGTTCCTCGCCCTGCGACGACCGGACGGTGAGGATGCGCAGCCCGGAGTCCAGCACGTCCACCGGACGTTCCGGAAACAGGAACCCGATGGCTTCCGGGTCGGACGCCACCGCCGTCATCGCGCCCCACGAGTCATTGAAACCGTCCATCTTGGGAGGACGAGTGCGCCGCCCGGCGGCGTCCAAAAGTTCCTTCAGCGGCACATAGAGGTTGAAACTTTGCCCGCCGCGCACCAGGTGGAGAGGCCGGTCCGGACCGCCCAGCGCCTTCCAGGAGGTGATCTCCCCCGCAACGACGGCGGCCAGCGTGTCGGTGTCAATCTCGTGGAGCGGGGAGTCCGGATGGACCACCACACAGCCGCGCCACCCCGCGATGGCACGTCCCAGAAACACCTGCTCGTAGCCGCGCGACCGCAAGCCGTCGATCGCCTCGGCGTCAACTCCGAACAGGCACACGACGTCCGCCCGGTCGTTCTCCCCCCAGGCGTTGAGGAACTCTATTCCGTCCAAGCCGAGAGCTTCGGGCATCACCTCGAAGGCCTCGCCCAGGGTTCCCAGGAACTCGGTCGCCGGAGGGGTGCAGGCGACGCGAACCCGGGGCCCTTCGTCCTCAGCAGCGGCGAGTGGTTCCGCCCTGGCTTGGGAGGGGACGGAGGTCGAATCCTCGGCGAAGGCCCGGGCGCCCCCGAGGACCAACCAGAGGCCCGGCAGGATCGAAGCCAACGCCATCAACAACCAGCCAATCCGGCGACGTTGCACGCGCCACATGCTAGGATTCATCCCGCGGCTCAGCGACCGTTCAGACGACTCCGAAGCCCAAACATCGCCCTGACCCCCTATCGCCGGACCGGCCATTGGTTACTCCTTGTCGTCGTCGGCCTGGGAGCGGAGGGCTTCTTCAGATTTCGCACGCTGACCGGCTTTTTGCATCCGCTCTATCTCTGCAAGCATTTCCTTCACCTTGTCCGGGGCGATGCCGGCGCCGAGCGCCTCCAGGAGGTGTTTCCTCGCCCGGTCAAAACCCTGATCGAAAAGGGCTTGCGACGCGCGGCCCAGGGGCGTGTCGGGGCAATGCACTCGGACCGGCTGGTCCCCCGCGGGTGCGGGTTGGTCGAGGACCCACGTCGTCTTGGGAATGCGGCCGAACTCCTTCCCGGTCACGTACAGAAAATCACCGAAGGGCTGGGCGTGAAGGAAAGGAGCCGTCGTTCGGACCGGGGCCGAGAAAGCCCCCTTCTTCACATCAAAGGCTGTGATGAACGTGGCTGCATCCTCGGCCTGGCTGAGATAATAGTCGATGTACCCGACGGGGCTCTGGTCGCGGCGGGGGTAACTCACATCGCGTTTGCTGACGATCCATACCAGATCGGGATTCCGGTCATCGGCGATGACTTCCTTGACGATACACGGCGGCAGGGGGCAGTTGCCCTCGACCCACGTCACCAGGCTTTTCCAGTAGCAGAAGCCCGCCGGGTACCACAGCCGCTGCGGCTTGCCGTCGCTAGCGATGAGGACAAGGCCCCGTTCCGTCGCCACATAGAGGCCCTCCGGCCGCGCCAGCAGGCGGCGCCGGCCGACACGGCCGGCGTTGTAGTGGCGCGAGGGGGGCCGGAAAAATTCCGGCACGGGATACAGACGCCGCAAGTCATCTTCTGTCACCATACGCTGGGGCTTCTTGCCGGCCGGATCGAGGATCGTCAACTCCGTCGGCTCGTAACGCAGGAAGCACAGGTCCCCCGCGACCATCGCCAGCCCTTCGGTCCATCGGGGCACTTTGTCCTTATGGAGGAAGACCTTGCCGGCCGTATAGCGGCTGAGGAACCCGTCGCCGGTCACCCAGACGTCGGGGCCGTCGGCGGCCAGGCCCCAGACCCAGTCCGAGCCCAGGCCTTCTTTCATGCCCAGGAACTGCCAGGAGTCGGCCTCGACGTCGTAGATGGCCACGCCTTGCTGATAGGAGAGGGCGAAGAACACCTCCTTGCCCACCTGGGCGGCGTCAATGATGAAGTGGGCGACGTCCTGCATTCTCTCGGGCAGCGCGATGGGCCGCCACCGACCCTGAGCCGGCAAGAGAGCAAGCGTGAGGTTCTTGTCGGCCGTGATCCCTTGCATCCAGAGGCCCGCGGCCGTTCGGCGCACCACGAAACTGTAGAGAAGGTCGCCCGGCGCCCCTTCGACCGGCTGGGGCGTGATAACGGGGCACTCGAGACGCCCGAGTAGAAACCGGTCGGCGCCCCCGAGATAGTATCCCCAGACGTCCTCGCCGCCGGCGTCCGGATCCTCAAAGGCCTGGCCGTAGAGTTCGGCGATCTTCGGCCCGCCCTTCCAGCGGCGCTCCTGCCATTCGATGCGGGCGATGACCCGGTCGCGCTGCTCAGGGTCCAGTCGCTCGGCCGCCTGGCGCCACCAGCCTCCCCGGTTCGCGGCGGTGATGGAGTTGAACTCGTATTCACCCGGCGCCTGGGTCACGAACGCGTCGTAAAGGTACGGGGCCGCTTCGTCGAGGTTCCCCAGTTGGGCGTATGCGGCAGCCACTTTGTAAGGGAAGAGCGAGAGGTACTTTTTCTCGGTGTACAGTCCATCCATCCACTTCAGGAAGGCGAGCCGCCCGGCCGGATGCGCATCCCACCAGTCTGAGAAACGGTATTTCGGCCAACAGATTTCCGGCGGGTTGACCGGGTCCAGGCTGTGGCGCCATCGGACGCAGTCCGTCATGAGTGCGCGGTGCTCCTCCCACGGCTCTTGTTGAAACTTCGCCGCCAAGTGAATCATGGCGTAGCGGTAGGCCCATTTGCCCTTCTCGGGGGCGATGTCCGGGAACCTCAGGTAGGTCTTCAGGACGTCAACGACCTGCCTGGAGGCCTGGGGCGTCCATGGAAATCCCGCCGGATCGCCACGGATGAGGGCGTCCAAGGAGATGCCGAGGCAGTAGTACGCCTCCTTGGCCGAGGGGTCCAGGTAGATGATGCGTCGGGCGGTTTCGACCTGCCGCCGATGGTCTTCCAATGATGCGATAAACGCGAGCGGCTTGAGGTCGGCCATGAGGCGCGCCGCTTCGATCTTCTGCTCGGCGAGCATCCAGTCCTGGCCCGGCCCCTTTGCGCCGCTCGAAGGAATAATTCGCTCCAGTTCCGGCAAGAGGTCCTTCATGCCGGCAAGCGTAAACGGGATGACGCGGTCGGCCGCCGCACCGCCCTTCGGAGCGACGGTCAGGCGGAGTCGGATGGGCGTGCGTTCGAAGGGCGTGTCGCCGGAGGGCGTCTCGGTGAGCGTGGCGGCGACCACCAGGTCGGCGGCCTCGGCCAGGACGGCGGCGTCGGGCCGCACCAGGCCGGAGACGCCCAGCGCCGTCTCGCCGGCCAGGACGCCTGCATAGCGGCGCCGCAGGACGCGGTAGCCCTTGGCCTCGAGCATGTCCTCCAGGATGCCGCGCAGCGAGTCCTCCAGGAATTCCAGCCGCCGGGACTCGCTCTTGTTGGTCACCGAGAGGACTGTTGCAGAGGGCCGGTCCCTGGACTGTTCGGCCTCGTGGATGCAGGCCTTCAGGCCGGCCACGATCTCCGGAACCCATGCCGGGGCCGCGGCGTCGTCCTGGGGCAGGCCCAGGGCGACCGCTTTTTCGTACAGCACATTCCCGCTGCCGACCTCGATGCACAGCAGGCCGAGCGTCGGGCGAGGTCCGCCGGTCTGAGGCACGGCATAGACCAGATAACTCGCGCCGAGCATGCGTCCTGTCTGCACGGGCGCCCGGACCGCGCCGGAAAGCGACAACGCGTGCTCGCGGAGGACCTTCGAAATGTGATCGCGGTCGAGGACCCGGAACTCGGCGTCGGCCTCGAGCGCCGTGGCCAGACGAGCGCGGATGGCCTCCGCCTCGGCCCCTGCGGGCTCGATGAGGATCGCCAGCGTCACGGCCGGGCGAGACGGCGTTTCCTCGGCTGCGGCCCCCGTCGCGGCCAGGACGAGAATCGCCAGCCAAACACCGCCGCGTCGGACCATGACTTCTCCTCGATCGGATGGCGCCTCGTTAACGCCCGCGACCTGCGGCCGGCTCAGTCCGGTTTGCTGAACAGCGGGTTGCCTCGGATTTCGTCGCCGCGGCCTTCTTTTTCCAGGTACCAGCGGAGGATGCCCGCGGCTTCGTCGTGGACATACCTGCCAAGGTACTTTAGGTAGGGTTTCTCTCGCCAGTTCTCCTGGAGTTCGGGTATCTCTCCGTGTACGTACGCCCAGGCCGCTTTCTCGAACGCCTCCTTCTGGTTGGTGTAGTACAGCGCCCGCAGGTACGCCTTCACACGTGGAGGCGCCACATGATAGAGAGTGACGTTGCGCAGGGGGCTTTCTTTCCAGAGGCGCGGCACGAGTTCGGCCAGTTCCTTCCATTGGCCTGCTTGCTGCATATAGTAAAGCATGGTGCATTCCGCACTGGGCCGGTCCAATTTGCCGGGGTCTTCGGTGAAGGGCATGAACACTGCGGCGGCTTCGTCGTAGGCGCCGAGTTCGCCCAAGGCAGTGCTCAGACGAATCGCTTTTTCAGGCGAGCCCTGCGCAGTCGCTTCAACGGCCGCTTGCTTATAAGCATCCAGGACACGGCGCCGCAGGTCGGGATTGGCGCGGGCATCGGCAAACCTCATCAGATACGCAGCCTGTTGAAGGGGCGGCTGCTGGTCAAGCCAAGCCTCCAGGCGCCGCCGGACCTCCTCGCGGATCTCCTCGGAACTGCGAAACGCGTCGGGCCGGCGCACGAGACCCCGCAGCGTTTCCATCGGCACAAGGACCACCGTGTCCTGGTTGCTTACGAACAGCGTGTCCGTCGTGCGGGCGAGGCTGTGGCCCGAGGGGGCCACCTTCAGCGGCCCGAGGAATGAATCCCCGTCCCGGGTGGCGCTCAGGCACCCGCTCGCGTCCAGCACCCACAACGCATCGCCGTCGCTGAACACGTCGGTAGGATAGCCCTGGAGGGGGGCCATCCGCATCGTCCGGCAAATCTTCGGGTTCCAGAGCCATTCATGCCTATCCGGTGTGTACACGGAAAGGTTCGCCGGCGGGAAATAAAGAGGCGAATAATCCCCCGTCGCCTCGTCGAGCAAGTACAACGGGTCCTGGGAGTCCCAGTACCGCTCGTGGAAGAGCACGAGCCGTTCGGTTGCCGCCACAAGCGAGGGCTGGAAAGAATAGGCGCCGATGACCCGGTCCTCTTCCCACTGGCCGGAGGCCGGGTCGAACCGGCTCAGGCGATCGGGGCGGTTCCCGTCGCCCGTGCACTCCGGGTGGAAGACGCGCCACGGTTCCGCGTCGCGCGGAAGGAGGCGGCGGACATAGCCGCACGACTTCGGCGCCATCCAGACCGTCCACTGGTTCCGGCCTTCCGTCAGCCGCGCGATGTAGCCCGCCTTCTCCCCTCCGCCGGCGGCATACAACGCGCCGTCGCGCACGACCAGGGAATAGACCGACCCGTCCGGAAAACCGTCGGTTACCTTCGTCGTTTTCCCCGTCGCGGGATCAACGGCGTACAGGCCGTGCTGTTCGGCCCCGACGTACACGCGCCCGCCGAACGACGCGATCGGCGGCCGCATGACGTAACTTATATAGATCGTGCCGGGCGGGTAGAGCGGAGGAATCCCGTCGAGGGCGATCGGCTCCGAGTCACCGATCCGCCACAGGAAGTACTCCTGACCGTTTCGCAGGACTGCCCACGGCGTCCCCCCTTCAGCCGAGACGGACATAGCACGGCCCTTGGGTACGCGATGGCTGACGAGGCCCTCCAGGGGCCTGGCATCCACGAGGACGGTCGAACCCCAGGGCGGCAGGACAAGTTGACTTTCGATCCCTTGGGAGGTCTCTTTTTCCTGCGCCGCTTTCCGCGCCGCCCCTTCGATGATGGGGCGCCACCGGTCGCACTGTTCCGACGCTTTCAGGACGTCGACGCGTTTGTTCAGGTGCAGGTCCCCCACATCATAGCCGGGGTACATTTCCTGCATGAACTCCGCCGCCTTCAAGGCCCATTCGAACTGTCCGTAATCAATGGCCATCCAAACCAGACAACTGAACGGGGACCAGCCGCACAGTTGTGCGTCCGGCATTGCCGCCACGCACAGGTCGAATGCCTTGTCGGGCCGACCCGCCATCACCAACACGCGGACAGCCGGCTTGATGTCACCCGAGCGGGCGTCGCCGATTCGGTTACGCCCCTGAATGAGGCTGTCAGCCAAGCGTATGGCCAGCGCGGCCGCTCGCTGAAAATCGTCCTTGTTGATCTTTTCGAGGTCGGAGAAGCCATGAGTGAGGAACACCAGTTCGCGCCCGACCGCTTCCGGCCAGAGCGGGTGCTCAGGGAAGGCCTCGATGAATTGCCGGCGAATCACGACAGCCGGGTCGTCCGGCTCGCGCCAGACTAGACCCTTGGTCGGCACCCGCTTATGTATCCAACTGCGCATCACCTTGCAGGTCACCTCGTAGGGCTCGGGGGAATCGGGAATGAGGATGGCGGCCTTGAGGACCAGGGCGCTCGCCACCTCGGAGTTAGCCTGCAGCAACTCGTACGTGGCCGTCATTTGCTTCGCCAGCACGAGGTATTTCTGGGCCTCCCAGTACCGCCGCGCCCGATCGTCCGTCTCGACGGCCGGCGGGGCGGGCGTGCCGGTCAGCGCGGCTATGGCCTCCGCGAGGCGCTGGACGGCCTCGGTCTCCATCGCCGCCGCCCCGGCCAAAATGCCGGCGACGCGGATTTCCTTCTCCTCCCCGCCGCGCGAGACCTTCAGTTCCAGCGCGAGTTGCGACTGGTCCACCGCCTTGCCGCTCGGAAACGTCTGCGTCAGGTTTCCGTGGACGGCGATTGCGCCGGCGACGGGGGCGAATGTGCGCTCCGGGTCCACCAGGCCCGCCGCCGCCAGCGACGCCTCGACCAGGACGAACTCCCCGAGCTCGCGGTGCAGAATGCGCACGTTAGGCATCGCCGCCAGCCGTTCGGCCAGGCGGGTGCGAAGCCCCTCGGCCAGCCCGCCCTCCCCGGGAAACGGACTCTCGTGCTCGATCGGCAGCAGGGCGACGTCCACGGCCTCCGGCCGGCGCACCAGGTGCTCCGGCAGCGCCCGGACGAAGCGTCGCACGGCCTGCCGCACGTCCGCCTCGTCGGAGACCGTGGCGGAGTGCGACAGCGGCACGTTCCCGGTCGCGGTCTCCACGGCGTCGAGCGTCAGGCGAACGCCGTCGGCCTGGGGCGCGAGGCGCGAGGCGATCAGGATTTCGGCCCCGACGATCCGGCCGGCCTGAAGGTCCTTGCGGCCGAGGTGGCTGAGGACGATCTCGTCCAAAATCCGCCCGAGCTGCGTCCGGTCAACGATCTCGGCGTTGGGGAGCGAAGCGGTCTCGGCGTCCAGGGTCTGTTCGACCGCGCCGCGAAGGTTCTCATCGGCGCCGGGCAGACGGACTGTCACCGGCAGCAACCCGATGGACCACGCGCGGTCGGCCCCGGGTTCGGTGCCGGCCGGGGTTGCTGCCCGCACCGGCGGCACCGCCAGAGCGCCTGCGGCCACGGCGCAGACCAGACGTTCCGGCGCGGCCTCCTGTGCCGGCGCCGCCTCGGCCCGGGCCGCCAACAGCACCAGCGCTGCGCCAACCCACCAGGCCGGATGCTCTGGCCCGCGACGTATCACTTCTGCCCCCCCTGGCCGGCGGCAAACCGGGTGATGACGGCGTCGCAGGCCTGGACGCCGGCGTCTTCGAGGGCCGCCTTGGCGGCCAGGGCTTCCACCAGGTCCACGCGTGCGGCCACGCCCTTGTCGCTGATTGTGACGGTTCTGCCTGGGACGGCGATCAGGCGCAGTTCCACGCGGGCGCGGCAGGAGATCAGGCCCTCCATCGCGGCCGCATAGGCGCTGGTGCCTTCGCCCTCCAGCAGGAGGTCCACCTTTTGCTCGCCGTAGCGGCCGGTCTCCAGCAGCGCCTGCTTCCAACCGTCCACCGGGTCCTTGGGCACGATCACCTCGATCCCCAGCGCCTTGAGGCGGTTGGCGACGGCCATCTGGGCGGCGGGGTCGGCCAGCGGACGGTTCACGTGCGTTTCCGTCACGTCCACGAGAATCACCTTGCCGATCAGTGCCTTGGCGGCCTCGCGGACCTTGGCCAGGGCGGCATCGTCCTCCGCTTCCAGGGGCTTCTGAAGTTCACGGACCTGGGGCGTCAGAGAGTCCTTGAGCCGCTCCACCAGCGCCTCCAGGCCTTTCTCGGCGACGGCCTTGGCCGAGACGGTCGTCTGGACGGTCGTGGCCACGTCGACGATCTTGAGCACCAGGTAGTTGGTCTGCCCGATGCGGCTGGCCCGGCCGACGATGACGTAGTTGGCCGACAGGAACTTGCCGAGTTGCGCGGCGGAGGCGTTGTCCACCAGGCCCGCGAGCACCATCTTGTGCTCGTCGGCGATCTTCTTGATCTGGTCGCGATTGACGATCGTCACGTTGGGCATTTCCGCCAGCATCGTGTTGACCTGGTCGGTCAGAGCGGCCGGCTCCAGGTCCACGCCCTTGAGCACGTCGAAGTCGAATACGGCCACTCGGATGGCTCGCAGGTCTGCTTTGTCGGCTGCCTCGGTCGTGCTTTTGGCCGACGGGGCGGCAGCAGGCGTATCCTTTTCCTGCGCCCGTGCCTGGGCCACTCCCAACAGCAGGGCTGCGATGGCGATGCATGCGACACAAACGGAACGCCTGTAGGTAATCATTTTCTCTCCTCCTCTTGGTCCGGGGGCGCCAGAGGCACCCCGAGTTCAGTCAGTGCCAACATCAGTCGTATTTGACTCTCCTTTGAAGGCGGAAGGCCATCGTCCGGCAACCATTGGACGCCGGCGGCGCCGATTTGTTTCTTCGCGCGGTCGAGTTTCAGCCATTCCCACTCGTCCAGCATCGGGTCATCGCCCAGGATCACCAGACTGTCGGCATCCGCGCCGATTCGCCTCTCCAGGGCCTTCAACTCTTCGCGAAGTCCTTCAGGCAGGCGATCGGTTCCGCGGACATCCAACACATACGCCGCCCACGGCAAGTCCTTGAAGGCGACGAGCGTCGAAGCGGCTGCCGCGAGCACCGGCCGATCCTTGCGGTCTATTCTGTCCCGCTTCGGGTGGACGAAGTTCAGGCTGCGCCATGCGACATTCGAAAGAGACGCTTCGGCCGCTGCGACCAGCGTTGCCCGCAGCAGTTCGTCGGCCTCCTCCCTCCGGCCGAGTTGCTCCGCCCAGGGCAGGTAACTCAAGACCACGGGACGCATCGCCGCCGGGGGGCTGCCGGCCACGGCAACCGCCTCCACCAGCGGCAGGCTGTCCCTGTCGGCGATCCATGCCCATCGGTTGGCTATCATGCCGCAGGGCTGCCGACGCGAGCGGAACTCCAGCGCGCCGGCCCACGTTTGCTTGCCGGTGATTGCCAGCAAATCTCTTCGCATCTGCCCCCCTCCGACAGCCACGGGGCTAGCGGAATCGCCGCCCCCCTTACTGAACCACTCGGTAAAGAAATCGAGGAAGAGAATGTTGACGGCTTTCTCGTTCGCGAGTTTCACCACGTGAGCCGGATCTCTTCTGCCGGTTGCGTTTGGGCTGAGGATCAGGAGCGTCTGGGTGTCCTCGCCGACCTGGCCGAGCTCGGCGGTCGGCAACCCCGCCGGCGTGATGGTCTTCAACGGGAGTCCTGTGGCCGTCGCCCACTGGTCGAACCAGGAGGGCGCCCCGCAGGAGTAGAGGACGATCTTTTCGTCCCACGCCACGTCCCGGTCGGGGTAGGCGACGAGTTCGCCCACGATGCGCCTTTCCCGGTTCTCGTCGACGATGATCGAGAAAACGGTCGGCACGCGCACCTTCGGCACGGCCATGTCGGCCGAGGCGGAGGCCGAGGTGACCGCGACGGAAGCGGGCTTCGACCACGTTCGGCCGAAGGCGCTCAGGACAACGTTCAACTTCGCCAGCCCCGGATGCGGCCAGCCGAAAGGGTGCAGCCAGACGCGCATCTCCTGTCCGCCCCGTGCGAACGTCACCGGCGGCGGAGGCGGCTTGACTTCCATGTCCACGGCCTGGGCGCGAGCGACCGTGCACGGCATCGCCGCCAGCAGCATCAGCGGGACGACGAAGCGCCAAGCAATCCGCAATCGCATCAGTTCTGCTCCTACCGCAGGGGCCAGGCGGACGCCTCGACGTTCAGCACCTTCTCGCCCAGGGCCAGTTGGCCCAGCGAGGTCTCGGTCAGGCCGATGCGGCGCCGGCCCGCGAGGCTGGCCTGGACCGCCTGCGTCGGGTCGCCGTCCACGGCAATGGCGTACTGCATCTCCACCTTGCCGTTGACGGTCCGCGGCGTGAAGTACATCCGCAGGCCCGCTCGGCCGGGCGATTCGGCGGGCAGTTCGATGACGGCTGATCGGTCCTCCCGGCAGACGATCACGAGCGTCCGCGCTGCTTGCCCTGAGCCTGTCGAACGGGCTGCGTTGGGATCGGCGGGCCCCAACTTCAACAGCACGGCGATGGGTGTCTGGCCGGCCTCCGTCCCCCCGGCAGAGGCCAGCCGGATGTTTTGATCGTCGGCGGCGTACCAGGCCAGCGGCCCCGCGACCGATTCGTGCAGGGCGAAGATCATGGCCACCTGCCGCATCTGCTCGGGCGTCACCTGGGCCACGGTCGGCCACCGGTACGTCTGCCGAACCGGGCTGCCCAGCCGCCCAGCGCCCCAGATGCCCGCCAGCGCCAGCAGCCCGCCGACGCAGGCCGCCACGGCCAGACCGCCCATGTGCCGTGCCATGTGGCTGCGGCGGGATGCCCGTGGCCGCTCGGCCACGACCATCACCGGACGCGGTGGCTGCCTAGTGCGCCAACCGACCGTCGTCTGCCGAAAGCGCAGCAGCGCCTTGAGTTTCTCCCGATCGGCCGGTGCATCGAGCACGCTCAGGAGCAACTCGTTGGCCTGGTCGCTGGACAACTCGCCGTCGGCCAGTTGGGACATCAGGATTTCGTCGCGCTCATTCGTCATGGTTTCGCCCTCCCATCCATGTGGGCATTCATCTGTTCCAGCAAAATCTTCTTGGCCCGAAACACACGCGAGGCGATGGTGCCGCGCGGTTGGCCTTCGATCTCGGCCACCTCGTCGTAGCAGTAGCCGTCGAGTTGCGTCAAGGCGAAGGCCGAGCGGCAGTCCCCGGGCAACTTATCAAGCAGTGTCCAAGCCAAGTCCGTCAGTTCCTTGGTCTCGGCCGCTTTCGCCGGACAAAGCCATGAAGCCTGACTGACCGGCTGGGACTGGAGCCGCTGGTGGGCATGCTCCTTGCGGGTTTCGCTTCGCATGGCGTCCTTTGCGCAATTGACGGTGATGCGGTGCAGCCAGGTGGCCATCGTCGAGCGGCCGGCGAATCCATCCAAATTGCCCAAGGCCTTCAGACACGCCTCCTGCACCACGTCGTGCGCCCTATCGGCGTCGGCCAGCAGCCGGTACGCCACGCGGTACATCCGCGGGACGTGGAGGCCGATCTGGTTGGCTGGGGTCTCGTCCATTCGATTCCCTTGCCACGCCGTTCTACCTGTTAGACGCCGCGGAGGCGGGCGGTTTCGCGGAATCCTTGTCGGGCCCAGTGGCCGCGGAAGGCTCCTGCATCACCGCCTCTTCGTTCACCACTACTCGATAGAATCCTTCAATCCGCCGCCCCCACACGACCAGGCCATAGTGGGCCGAAATGCCGCAATTACTGGCCGACCGGTAGCCGAGCGGCGGGCGCGGCGCCGCCAGGTATTCGACCGCCATGGTGGTCGGATCGATGCGGCACCACGGCTGTCCCATGACATAGACCCGGCCTTTCCATAATGTCAGATTACTATTCGTGTTTAATAAGTAGGGACTGTGAACCAGCGGGTCCTCATAGTCTCTGCGTCGGACTTCAGATAAAGAAGGATACACCCATATATCATTTACATTCAATCCCAGGACCTTGCCGTTGTCGGCAAAATAGTAGCGCGTGACCTCTGAGAGCATAGCCTCCGAGACGGATACTTGCAGGGTATCGGGGTCAATGACCAGCGGTTGAGACAGTCTCTCTCCGCGGGGACCATGCCGCTTTACCACTATCAGCGGCCTCTCGCCGGGCCTGGGATACGCATACAGACCCAGAGGGAAAAAGGCATAATCGGCATCGGCCGCCTTCTCCTCCTCGTCTGACGACTTGATGCGTAAGGCCCGGTGAAAAACGTTGACGACCGGCTTGCCGTCCTTGAGTTCGATCATGGCACACCATGCTCTGCCCAGGGGCTCGAGACAACCCACCGCCAAAACCTTGCCTGGGGCGATCGGCATCAGTCGGATAGCCCGATCACAGGGCGGCAGGCCATGGTCGACGTCGACCCGGGCTACCTCTTTGCCGTCCTCCAACAGAACGCGGACACTGCCGCTACATGCGCCGACCCAGAGGTTCCTGCCGTCCCACTGTACAGCGCTGAAGCCGGCATCCGGCTCGACAAGCACTTCTTCGAGGAGACCCTTCTGGCGATGGAACAGGACAACACCGGCGTCCCAAAAGACGTCCATACTGTCGCCACAATTGAGCAACTTCATGCCCCACCAGCTCCTTTTATAGTTTGTTCCACTTTCCCATGGGCGCACCTGGCCGGTAAGGTCTTTGAGTTGTAACGGAATCTCCTCGTAGGCGATTGCGAACTGTTCAGGCGCCGGCTTGGGCTTGTCCGGTTTGAGAGGTGGCGAGGGATCGGGCTTGGGCTTGGGGTTGGGTTTTGGTTCGGGAGGAGCCATGCTCTGCTTGATTTCCCGGCACAGGTTCCTTGTCTGGGAGTACCAATGGGAATTGACATACTTGGGCTTGGGAAGTTGCTCCCAATCTTTCATAAGCGTTTCGGCCTGTTTGAGGAATTCTTCGGCCGGCTGGCCTGAGGGGTCCCGCTCAAACCACAGCCGCCACAGCCTGGCCGAGCGCCCGCAGAGGCGGCTGACCGGCCGCTGGGACGCCTCCAGGCGATCGCAGAAATCCAGGAATTCCTCCCTCGTGTAGCCGATATTCACCTTCTTCCACCCAAGTTCCCGGTTGGGCAGCGGCACCCATTGGGCATAGCCGACGTCTTCGGGGAATACGTTGTCCATCATGTAAAAAATAAAGTCGAGGTCTTCCTTGTCCCACGGTTTGAGGTCAATGCGAGATCTGTTGGCTCCGTACATAATCCCAGTCGAGCCATTTTGCAGCAGGGCGCCGGTACACTCCATCGCGAAACGCTTCTTGATTTTTTCGGCTCGCACCAGGTCTTCATCGGCGCCATGTCCGATGGTAAGCCTCATGTAATCAACATTGAACATCCGCTCTATCCGCTTCTCGACCCAGTCCGGCGCGACCTGGCCGCTGAGCACCATGAATTGCATGTGCTCCACGGCCACCCGCCACAAAGCCCAGCGGGGAGCACAGGCCTGCCGGCAAGCCTCCGTACGATCGGACTTGCGTTGATAGGGGTTCAGCCCGTTCGGCAGCGGAGCAAAAATCGCCCCGCGGTACTCGTCCAGCAGTTTCATCCGCTGGACCGGCTCATCTCTCAGCAGCAGCGCCGCCTCGCGCAGGCCCGCCGATTGCTGCCAACCGCCCAGCAGCGCGAACGCATCCGCCCGTGCCGCGAGGGCGGCGAACTGTTCTTCCACCGTCAGCGCCTGCTCGACCTCGCCTCTGGTTTGGCCGCTCACGCGGGCCGCAACGTCCACGCGAAGAAACCCGGGCGCGGCCGAGAGTTTCAGGTTCTCACTGATCGTCTCGCTCTTGCCGCCGCCGCCCGTTAAAGTAAGCGTAAGTCGGACGGTCGGCTCGCCGCCGTCTTCGGCCCGGACAACCTCGTACTCGCCTTCGATGAACTTCGGCATGATGCGGGCGACCTCGCCCCCCGCCAGCGCAAGTTCCCTCGCTATCCGGCGCGCCTCGTCCGATTCGATAAGCGCAACACCCGGTTGCAACGCCAGAGTGTTGCCCAGAAGGTTCGCGTAGCCGGTTTGCAGGTTGTCGTAAGAATGCTCCAGGTTGCGACAGACGAACGGCGGCACCCCGTAGACCCGCTCCACGCCGCGCGGGAAATGCTCTCGCACCCGGCGCACCCGGGCCGCAACCTCCGCCGCCGCGGCGTCAATCCTGTCCGGCGACCAGGCCAGCCCGTCCGTCAGCAGCCGCGCGCCGGCCTGCGTGTCGCAGACGACCACGCGGATGAGCCGGAGGCCGTCCACCGTTTCATCCGAGAGGAGCAGGAGGGCGTCTGCCTTGAGTATGCGGCCGATGTCGCGGCGGCGGCCGGTCGCCTCGGCGGTAAACATTGCGGCCAGGGCGCGTTCCTGGAATACGGCTTTGATCTGCTGGCGATCGACCAGCGTTATCGTGCTGTCGGCCCCCAAGCCGATCAGAACCTGATCTTCCAGCCCGGACTTCCGCAACTCCTCCGACGCCAGCACGGCCCATGTCCGCAGCATCGCCACGGGTTGGTCGGCTGCGGGCCGGGGCTCTTGCCCCGCCGCCCCTGCGGCCGGCAGCGTGGCCAGGAAGGTCGTGGCACAAGCCACCAGCACAAAGGTTGCAACGGTTCTGGCTCCTGGCATTCATCCTCCCGATGCAGCAGACGGCACGCCTGTTTCGCCGTGGCTAGCCGCGTCCGCCAACTGGTTAGACGTTCTACCATGCATTAGGTTTCACGTCGAGACCCAGGACGGCTACGTAGTTGGCCGCCTCGCGAAGCTCGGCAGGATTGCGCTGGACGGCCGCAGGGTCTCATGTTTCCCCAGCGCTAACCCCGCCCGCGTCCCCCCAGCCAAACGCGACAGACTTGTCGGGTCAGCGGTGATGGCCTGCCAATCCCCTTTCTGTGGGAGTAGCCAATTGGGGATCATCTGCCCCGGACCGAGATCCCGGTGAAGATTGGCCTGGATGGCCAAAGGACCGGACGGCCGGCAGGTGGGCGGCGGGCCGAGGAACTGGCCAATGACGCCGACCTGCGGGCGCGGCGGCCGCCGGACAGGCCCGCGTTGCCGAGGGCGCCGACCCACACAGTCCGGGTGGCCTTCCAAGGTTCCCACCGCTTCCAGTGGCGGTACTTCGCCTCCACGCCGGTGTACCGCACCGACTGGCCGTCCACGGAGATCGAGTCCAGGCCCGTCGCCGTCTGAAGCAGCGTCTCGTACTTCGCCAGCATCATTTCCGCGAATGTCGCCATCGCCTCTCCGCTCCGGACAGGCGAGGCCGGGCCAAAAGAAGAAGCCGCGCGGGGGGTGCCACGCTTTCGCAAGCGAAAGCGTGCAATGTGCCATGCGCGCGTTTCTCGTTGACACGTCTTTCGGCGCGCCGTAACCGGAAGCGAGTCCCCGGTGCGCGAAATGAATTTCGGCTAAAGCGGAACCGCCGGACGGCCGATACCGATAACGCGAGAGAGTGTCCATGTCTCGGCCTCTACGCTGCCCGGCTTTGCTGTGACGACACCCGGTATGATGGGTCCGATTTTTGCGCGCGCCTGCCGGATGCCCACCGCCTGCCCGCCGCCTGCCATCGGTCGGAGAGTCGTTTCATGCCACATCATGGAAAGGGTAATCTCATGCGGCACAAAGGAACCATCGGGGCGATGGTGATGGTCCTGGGCGTCGGCCTGGCGGCTGCGGCATGGGCCGACGAGACCGAGGCGCTCAAGACCTATGCCCGCGGCGACTACGAAGGCGTCGTCAAGATGCTCGAGGGGCCTTACAAGGAAGGCCAGGCCAAGATCCAGGAGCGGCTGATCCTGGCCCGCGCCCTGCTGCACCTGGAGCGCAAGGACGAGGCCCTGGCGGCCCTCCGCTCGGTCCTCGACAGCGACCGCGAGAACCCCGAGGCGAGCGCCCTGGCCGGCCGCATCCTCCACGAGGACGGCAAGGACAAGGAAGCCCTCCCCTATCTGAAGGACGCCCATCGCCTCAAGCAGGATGCTGCGACGGCTGCCACCCTCGGCAAATGCTATTACGCCCTCGGCGACCTTCCGAAGGCCAAGGCCCTGCTTGAGGCGGCCCTGGCCGAGGACATCCGCGACCCGTCGAACGCCCTCCTCCTCGGCAAGATCTGCCTGGCGACCGGCTTCGGGGCGCTGGCCGAGAAGTACCTCCTCCAGGCCGAGGAGGCCGGCCTCGACACGAACGAACTCCACCTCCTCCTCGGCCGGGCGTACCTTGCCCAGCACAAGGAGGTCGGGCCGATCCTTACGCTCAGGGTCCCTGGGGGCGCAAAGCCCGGCCAGGTCGTCCAGGGGCACGTGGTCCTCGGCCCCGCCGAGGACGCACCCGACCGCGTCCGGGCTTGCACCCGGTACTCGGCCCTTTACGAGGGCCAAAAACTCCTCGAGCGCGAGCCTGCCAGCGCCGACGCCCTCTACATGCTGGCCGCGGGATGGCTGGCCGCAGGCGATCCGGTTTCCGCACGCGAGCCGCTCGCCAAACTCGCCGGCGCCGAACCGGAGAGCCGCCGCGTCGCCGACCTTCAGGTCAGACTGCTCCTGGCCGAAAGGGACTTCGGCGCCCTTGACGGCCTCGTCGCCCGGATGCATGAGAAGAACATCTTCGACGACCGGACGGCCGCCGAGACCTACTACCAGGCGGCGCTCCTGCTGCGGGCCGAAGGCAAGCGGCCCGAGGCCGTCCGCTTCCTCCAGAAGGCCGAGGCGCTCCACCCGACCTCCTCGAAGGTGCTGCGGTCCCTGGCCGACCTCTCCGTGGCGACCGGCCGGCCCAAGGAGGCCCGCGGCTACTACGCCCGCATGGTCGAACTGTTTCCCGACGCGCCCGACATAGACGAACTCAGGAACGCCCTGAAGGTCCTCCAGGAAAAGACAGGAGCCGACCAATGAGATCCCCCACCCGGACGGCGCTCACCGTATTGGCGGCCGCGGTCCTGGCGCTCGCCGCCGCCGGCGCCGGCGCCCAGACGATCGCCGAACTCGAGAAACAGGTCCGCGACAATCCCGCCTCCATCCAGGCCGAGGAAGCCCTCGCCGAGGCGTACCTCAAGGAGTGCGACCTGGAGAAGTCCCTGTCCACGTGGCGGCGGATCCTCGAGCAGGCCCCCGACCATCCGCGGGCCAGGCTCGTCGTCGAGCGGCTCACTCTCCAGAAACTCGACCTCGACAGCCACCTTGACATCCTTCAGAAACTCATCCGGCAAGGCATCGCCGAGGGGACCGGCCAGATGCTCGACGCTGCGACCGAGCGGGCCGCGACCGACGCCCAGAAGGCGCGGCTGCTTGCGCTGCGGGGCGACCTGGCGGCCCTCCAGGCCGACGAGGCCGCCGCCCGCGCCGCCTACGAGGCGGCCATGAAGCTCTACCCCGACACCACCGGCGCCGCGAGGGCGGCGGTGGCGATGGCGCGGCTGGAGATGGCGCGCGGCCGGCGCGACGAGGCCCGCCGGCTGCTTACAGACGTCATCGAGAGCAAGAAACTCGAGGACCGGGCGGCGCGCGAGGAAGCCATCCTCGAACTTGCCTCCGCAGACGCATCCGGGGCGCCGCGCCCCGAGGCCGCCGAGGCGATGAAGGCCGTCGCCGCGAAACTCTCGGTGCCCGAGGTCAAACGCGACGCCCTCCTCCGCCTCAAGGGGCTGCTGGTCGCGCCGTCCGAAAAATGGGCGCCGGATGCCGTGGACGCCGTCGAGGCGATCCTTCGGACCGACCCGCCGCCCGAGGCGGCCATGGCCGAACTCCGAGGACTCGCCGCCGCCGTCGCCCAGGGCCAGGACGCTCCGACGCTCGACCGGCTCCTTACGGCGCTGGACGCCCTGAAGTTCAAGGACGCCGCCCTGGCCCGCGAGGCCCGGTTCCTCCGGGCCGAGACGCTCCTTGCGCGGGCCGCCATCGAAGAGGACGCCAAGGCGATGGCCGGCCGGGTGGCCGCGGCCGAGAAGGCGATCGGCGAACTCGCCGCCGCCGAAGGCGGCGCGACGGACCGCCGCCGCCTCGACTCGCTCGGCGGCCGGGCACGCCTCGTCGAGGCCCAGAAACTCCTCGCCCTCGAGGGTCCGACCCAGGCGCTGCCGGTCCTCCTCGAGGCCAAGGCCCGATACCTCGAGATGCTCCGCGCCGACCCGGCCGAGGCGCTGGCCCGCCTCGGCAGCATCGCGACGCTCCTCGAACAGGTCCAGGAATGGGAGATGGCCGCGTCGCTCAACCGCGAGATCACCGCGCGATTCCCCCACCGCGTCGAGGGCCGCGACGCCCTCCTTCGCGCCGCCCGCCTGTATGAAGAGCGCCTCGACGCCCCGATGGACGCCCTCGAGGTGTACGCCGAGTATGCCGCCCGGTACCCCGCCGAACTGCCGTACCGGCAGCGGGAGGTGGGCGCGCGGCTCCAGCGCCTCGGCTACGCGAACGTCCTGGATTTCCAGAAGCGCAACCGCCTGAAACCGGACGGCCTGTTCGGCCCGAACACGCGTGCCAGGCTCGAGGAGATCGAGAAGGGGTTCGATCAGATCCGCCTGCGCGACGGCGCCGAGGAGGTCCTCAAGGGCGAGTTCGTCCACCCGAAGATGTTCGCCATCGCCCGCCGCCTCGAGGACGCCGGACACCATCACGACGCCATCGTCGCCTACCGGCTGTTCCTGAACCTCTTTCCGACGAAGAAGGACGCCGACGACGCCCTGCTGCACATCGCGCGGCTGTTCCGGGACAACCTCCTGTTTGAGGAGGCGCTCGGCGCCTACGGGTCGCTCATCGAGGACTATCCCGACGGCGACAAGACCAGCCTGGCCTACATCGAGGCGGCCGCCTGCAACGAGAACCTCGGCCGGTGGGACAAGGCGAAGGAACTCTACGAACTCTACTTGAAGAAGTTTCCCCGGTACGACCACGTCGGCCTCGCCGGCAACCGCCTGGCCCTCCTCGACGAGATCCGCCAGTACGCCGAGTTCATCGCCGACAACCCGGAGAACCCGAAGTGCGCCGAGGCCCAGTACCAGATCGCCACGATCTTCTACAAGCAGTTCAAGAACTACTCGAAAGCCGCCCTTGAGTTCGAGAAGGTGGCCGAGAAGTACCCGAAACACGTCCGGGCGGCCGACGCCCTCTTTACCGGCGGCACGGCCCAACTGAACGCCGAGAACTTCCCGGCCGCGCGCACCCTGTACGAGCGCCTCGTCAAGGGCTACCCCGAGAGCCGCCTGGCCGACGACGCCCAGTTCTGGATCGGCCACACCTACGCGTACAGCGCCCGGGCGGTCGGGAAACTGGACGAGAAGCGGATCGTCCTTCGGCGCCGGAGCCTGCGGGAGCGCGATCGCCTCGTCGCCGACCTCGACCTCAGGCGCCTCTACGCGCCGGCCGCGCAGCCGGGCCAGGAGGTCAGCGAAGAGGTCTGGGGGGGCGGCGACACGCTGGGCGTCCTTGCGAGCGGGTCGAACCGCGACCGCGTCAACGCCGACCTGTTCCGGGCGATCCGCGCCTACCGCGAAGTCGTCGAGAACTTCAAGATGGGCGACATGGCCGGCGAAGCCCTCCTCCAGATCGGCACCATCTACACCAAGTACCTCAAGGACCCCGAGAAAGGCATCGAGGCCTACCAGGAACTTCTGGCCCACTACCCGGCCAGCGAACAGGCCGTCGACGCCCTCTTCGAGGTCGGCGGGTACTACCTGAAAAACAAGAAATACGACGAGGCCGTCAAGGCCTACCAGCAGTTCACCTACAACTACCCCCAGAACCCGCGGGTGGAGGACGCCATGCTCGCCATCGCCCGGTGCCGGGCCGAGCAGAAGGTCTGGGACCAGGCCCTCGACGCCTACCAGAGTTACCTGAGCAAGTTCCCGGCTGGCCGGCAGGCCGAGTTTGCCAAGGCCCAGATTGCCTGGATCCGGATGTATCACTTCTAAGCGGCGCCGGGTGCCAGGGTGCCACGGCTGCGCACCAGCCGTGCCGCCCGCCGCGCGAACCGGCCGGGGCAAGCGAGCGATGGGCATGAAGCGACATTTACCGCGAGCGGTGCGGGTCCTGGTCCTCGCGGCCATTGCCCTGGCGGCCGTCGCCGCCGCCGGCTACCCCCTGGCCCGCTGGGTGCACGAGCGCCGTGTCGAGAGCCGTCTCGACCGCTACTCGGACCTCATTTGGCGCGAGGCCGAGGCCAACGCCCTGCCGCCCGACCTCGTGCGGGCCGTCATCCGTGCCGAGAGCCGCGGACAACCGCGCGCCGTCTCGGCCACCGGCGCCAAGGGCCTCATGCAGATCACGCCCATTGCCGAACGTGAGGTTCTCGGCGTCCTCCGCCTGCCGCAGGGCGACCTCTTCGACCCCGACTACAACGTCCGCGTCGGCACGGTGTATCTGCGGCGGCTGGTCGAGCGGTTCGGGGGGGACCTCCACCTCACCATGGCCGCCTACCACTGGGGGCCGGGGCACGTCCAGACGCTTCGCAATGAGCACCCCGTCCTGTCGGGAAAGGACCTTGTCGAGCGGCACGCCCCGCGCGTGACCGCCTGCTACGTCCGCGAAGTGCTCAAAGGCCGGCCCATCGTCCTTCCGAGCCTCTGAGCGGCCCGGGCGGCATCGGCGCCGCTACTGGCGCGCGGCGGCCTGCTTGCGGATCGCCTCGGCCTAGGCCTTGAGGGCGTCGGCCCTGGCGGCCCTGCGGCCGATCTTTCGGGAGGGTCTGACGTATCAGAAGGCCGGCGTGATGCCGGGAGGGCTCCAGCCGCGGGCGGGCCTGACAGAGAGCCTGTTTGCCCGGTACGACCGCGGCCGGTCCGAACGGCTGATGGCGGTCCTGGACGATGTCAACCGTCGCCTGGGTCCCGACACGCTCCGCTACGCCGCCTCGGGCCCTTGCCCTCCGAAGCGGGGTTCAGCCCGCGAAGGAGGGTCGCGCCCCTGGCCCATGCGGCACGAGCACGCCTCGCCCCGGTACACCACCCTGTAGCCCATGACTATCGGACCCAAGATCCTTCGGGCTACACAGAGTGTAGGCCCTCGATGCCCGTTCGGCCGCTCGTGCACCGAGCTGTGTATGGATGTCTGGCAACGACGGACTCACTGCGCTCGATCTTGTCGACGGGCCTGAGATCTCCGAGAGAACGCGGTCCTGGTTTTCTTCCTGGCCTAAGGCAAGCTTCATGAGGGGGAGGCGACCTTCAGGGTGTCAGGTGAAGGCAGGCTCGTGTATGAGGCCTGAACGCCGTTTTCGGCTTCCGCTGTTAACCACCCGGTCAGGGGTTCGAAACTTGCTCGGGGAGCCAAGGCTTTCCCCGCGGAATACGCGGTCGAGTTGGTTAGCGGAGAACCCCGTTGGCGAAAGCCAGCGGGGTTTTCGCGTTCCGGCCAATATCTACAGCCCTTCTCTTACCTTCCCGCCCGCGCCGCCGCGATCTCTCTTTCTCGGGCGGCCAGGAGCATCGGCAAGGGTTGCTGTTGATGAGCAACAGCAAACGTTTCAAACCCTCGGACTCTCTGGTTGACAACCCCCGGTTGGTTGACGCGGGGGGTGCCGTTGGGAGAGCAAAGGCAACCAATCGCGAACTTTGAGGACCCCTCGGCGATTCGTGCCCCATGGTGGGTCATTCCGTTCCATCGTTTCATTAAGGAAGACGGCGAGGGGGAGTGGTTCTGCACGTTCGGGTGGTATGGCCAGCCGATGGTGCCGGACGAGAGAGCGTCCTGCAAACGGCTCTCGGGCCGCATAGAAGGCCCGCAGGAATCCTGCAAGGAAAACCGCTTTTTCGCATGTTACGGCGGCAACAGTCCGATAACAGCGTGAGGGCCATCAACTCACCCATCCCAGCGCAAGGGCCGCCCCTGATGGTTTAGGGGCGGCCCGCTTTCTGAACTGTAGCCGCAAACCACTCGTGCAGCGCCGGTTTTCCACCTCCGCTTGAGTCCTGCAGCACTCTGAACTCAGGGACCGCGAGACGCTGAGGATGTCGCCTCGCGGTCCCTCCAACAACGGCCCCAGCGCAAGGGCCGGGCACTCATTCATCGTAGGCCCGCGTCTCTTCGCCGACGGCACAGGTGACTTCCTTGCCCAACAGATGCAGGAACGTTTCAACGACCTGTGGGTCAAATTGCGTACCGGCGTACATCCGCAGTTCCGCCGCCGCCGCTTGGTGCGACATGGCCGGCCGATAGGCCCGGGCGCTCATCATCGCGTCGTAAGCGTCCACGACCGCGATGATTCTCGCTTCCAGGGGAATCTCATCCCCTGACAAACCGTCCGGATACCCCGATCCGTCGAGATGCTCGTGGTGGTGTCGAATGGCCGGTTGGGCGTCCTTCAGGAACCTCAGATGCTTAATCATCTCAACGCCACGTTGGGGATGCTGGTGGATGGCGGCCCACTCCTGCAAGGTCAGTTCGCGTGCTGCGTTGAGAATGGCATCGGGGATGGCCAGTTTGCCGATGTCATGCAGTCGCCCGGCGTAATCGAGAATCTGAAGGTGTCGCCCGTCCAGCCCCATCGCGCGTCCTACCCCGGTGGCCCAGTGGTGCACCCGAGACGAGTGGCCATTGGTGTACGGGTCCTTGGCTTCCATCGCCACCGCCAGGCTCACAATCGAGGCGTAGTTGCTCTGTTCAAGGTCATGGTGATCGATTTGGCCTGCAAGGCCAATCGCCGCCGCTTCCGCCACAGACTTGAGTTCCGTCATGTCGGCGTCTGAGAATTCCCCGCCGGGGGGGTCGGTGACGTTGATAACACCAATGGTCCGACCCGTGGCGATCATCTGGGCCGTAACCATGGGACAGCAGATAACCGCTCCGGCGCCTTCCAGACCAAGGGCATCCTGCGGCCGCTCTGTCTGAATGTCGTGCAGAAGCACAGGCTGCCCGGTGGCGAACACCTCCCCGCAAAGCCGCGACCCAACCGGCACGGCAACTTGCTCGGCTATCTCTTTGGAAATTCCTCGCGAGGCGACAATCCGCAGGACGTATTCGTCGTCCGCGAGCATGACACTTACGCGCCGCGTGCCCAAGGTCCATTCCAAAAATCCGGCCGTCAGGTCCGCGGCTTCCTCGGCGGAGTGGCAGGACGCCAGGCCCTGGAGAAACTCATAGCGTCGTTCGGCGCGTTGATATTCCTGGGCAAGTGAATCCAGGGTTCCGACGAGTTCGTCGGTCTGGCGGGTGGTCGCCAAGGCCAGCGCCACCACACCGACGATGCTTAATACCACCAGGATCTTCGTCACCACCGGCGCGAGGGTTGCCATCAGCAGGAAGGCGATCACCAACAGAAACACCAGCAGGAACGAAGTCTGTAGGCCGCAACACGACCGGACGCTCGGCAGATTACACCACAGGCATCGGTGGTAGGGGGCGGCTCCAAGGAAGCGGCATATCGCACACTCGGCGTTTCCCTGGGGCAAGTCCTCGTCTTTTCCCTGCCCCTTGCCGCCGAGCGTTGCCCTCATCGCGGCATACGCGATCGTCGTGAAGGAAAATCCCGTGGTGCCGGCCAGAATGGCGATAGCCGAAGCGGACAGGATGAGAAGCCAGCCCACCGTCTGATGGCGGCTTTCCAGGAACGCCAGGCCTGCCCCCAGAAGCACCACCCGCGCGGTTTCCTCGAATCGGTGCACGCCGTGATGGAACCAGGTGGCAGGCGAAGCGGCACTTCCGCGCCGGATCAGCCGCCATAGTTGGGCGACTACCGCCAAGCGGAAGGACACGATGGCTCCCACGGAGAGGGCAAGGGCCGCCCAGACCGGCGACCTCCAACCCAGGACGTAGCCGACAACACAAATAGCACCTATGGTGAACTGGTGGAGACGCACACCATCCCACGGCCTGAGAGAAGAACCTGTCATAAAGCACCCCCAGCGCAAGGGCCCATGCAACCATCCATTAACCCAAACCCCTTCAACGATCACGCCCGCATCGCGATCACCGCCGCAACGGTCTGTCCTGCACCGCCTCCGTTCGCGGGGACTAGCCGTTCATTTACGACCGCCATGCCGATCAAGAAGCCCAGCAGAACGCCCGTCTTGTTGTCCATCGCTATGTCTCTTGTAAAAAACCGAAGTCGTGACAACCTACCCTGCCCCCTTATCTGCGCCGTGTCCGGCCCATCTATCTGCTGCACAAGTAGTAGACCATGACCATAATAAGGCACCCGTCGGGCACTATCAGGGATTCCCTGGCTCAAGACTTCGAAATGCCTGAAGTCGTGGACGGCTGTCAACAGCCGTGGAATATCCGATGGAGCGAAGTCCGCCCGATGGGCCCGCAGGAGGTCGATGAGCTGCTCCCGGCTCTCCGGGAAGAGGAAGTCCGTGTGAGCCACCCGCTCGCCCCTGGCAAAGACCCGCTGCATCTGCTCGCTTGACCCCATCGCGTCGTGGGCCGAAGCGTCGGTTTGCATGGACATGGCAATTCCGCTCGCCTCGCCTATGTCGAGGCCGCTCGCTGGCCGCATGCAAGCAGCCTCGCAGCCGTGAGTTGCAGAAATCCTGCTCGGCACTGATTTGAATATGTAGATGCTATGCAGGGGGG
>Ga0307377_10000457_pt1 | contig 54166 bp, 51 predicted proteins | sample TR3MG_FD_202535 | JGI IMG/M metagenome (GOLD analysis project Ga0307377, IMG submission 202535) | Soil microbial communities from Risofladan, Vaasa, Finland - TR-3 | ecosystem: Environmental > Terrestrial > Soil > Coastal area > Acid sulfate soil | place: Finland: Risofladan, Vaasa | collected... | reverse complement strand
CTTTGGGTATCTGTTGCTAACTCTTTAGCTGCCAAAGTGCTTGGCCCAGCAAAATACGGTGAACCATAATTCATTAATGTAAATACATGAGTCACAGAGTCGCCAGGAGCAGCCCCGGTAAAATTAAAACCTTGGACTATTGGCAAATTGTTTACCCTAATATCCAAAACTCCGGTTGCAAAGGTGTTATTTTGAACCGTTGCTGTGCTGGAAAAAGCAGCTCTTGTGGCAAGAGTGGTCATAGAACCAATTGCCAAAATGGTTACCAAGCTCAATAATATTTTTCTCATTTTTTCACCTCCTCTCCTTGCCCTCCGTAGTGGAGGGTTTTTAGTTTATTGTTTAATTAAAAAGGAACTTTTTGCCAAAATTAAACCAGCCGAAAAGGGCTGGTTATAAGTCTTTGGAACTGTTTAAAAATAATCGGGTATTGGCCTTCATTCAAGTTTTCCTGGCGTTATCTGGCAGGCCGTTTTGGTAAACCTATGTCCATCTATAACTCTTTTACTTTTCTTTGTCAAGCATTAATAGTAATTAAAATAACAGACGGAGAAAATCCCTTCTTGTTTTTTATTCGGTCATTAGAGCCACCGATATATAATCTCACTATTATTGAGGGTTGCTGGCAGTTGTATAATTAAGTAAAGGAGGAAAGATGCTTTTTGGTTTAACTATTAAGAATCTAAGCCCACTTATCTCGCTTATTTTCGGGATTTTAATTTTACTTAATCCCAAGCTGCTATCAACCTTAGTGGGGATTTATTTAATCTTAGTCGGCTTGATTGGCTTAGGGATACTTAGGTTTTAAGCCTTGCTACTGGGAACTGAATTGCTCTTGATTTTCCCGTCCCTTGAAAAGTCTTGGAAACTGGCCTAATTTTTCACTTGACAACTTTTGAGAAATTGTGATATTTTTAACCTATGAGGCTAAATCAGGAAATTATTTCCTGTCTGTTTCAAGGAAATCTACTATCCGCCTAACGGCGGATTTTTTTATTAAAAATTTTAAAAGAAAGGGGGTGAAAAATGAAGAAAATAATAGTGAGTTTATTGGGTTTGGTTTTTATGTTTGGATTGGCTGGAGTAGCGAATGCGTATGACCTAAATGGAATTGACTTTAATGCCGACTACAACCCAGATCAAGGCTACGTTGCATACATACAACCATATGATGCAGAGAATAAATTCCATAAACTATCACCACAGAAGATTGAGCAGTATGGCAATCCAGGCGATGCACCACTTGGTCCTTGGGTTGAAGGGCAGTGGTTTGATTTTGAATATGGTAAGGCCTTTGGTGGAGGAGAATCACAAAATTGGGTTGGACAGAATTATATTGTTACCTACTGGTGGAATAATAATGAAGGTGAGTATATACCTATGAATGGTCCTGGCGGGGATATCTATATTTACCAGCCTGTTGATGGTCTAAGGCCTATGGGAATTTTGTATCAAGGTGAATGGAAACTTTTTGATGCTGGGACTAATGGATTGTCTGGTGTTCGTGGTGAAAATTTTTGGTGGGATTTAAGCGATGCTGGTGTAGCAGAAGGCGATACGATTGAAGCTTTAGCTTGGTGGAGTAATACTTTGGGTTGGCCAGGATTATTAATAGAAAAAAAGTTTCCTGACAACCACAAGGAGCAATATCCTGGACCAACTGCTATTGATATGAATGGCGATGGTTCAACAGAAGCTTTGACTTTCCTTGGTGGTGGAACTCCAATGAGTTATCACGATCCATTCTATATGGGCATTAAATATGCCGAGCTCATATTACCAGACACAACTCCTCCGGTAATTACATTAGTTGGTCCAGACACAATCAATCTTTTTGTAGGTGATACCTATACAGATCTTGGGGCTACAGCTTTTGACAATGTCGATGGCGACATTACAGACCAAATTATGGTTGGAGGCGATACCGTTGATACAAACACACCAGGAACATATGTCATCACTTACAATGTTAAAGATGTTGCTGGTAATCCAGCCGGCGAAGTAGTTAGAACAGTCATTGTGAGTGTTTTGTCAAAAGCCGACATTTTGATTCGTAGCGGTGTTCCCGGAAACGGATTAGAAAACGCACCTGGTTTACAAAAACCATTTAATCCTAACTCTCAAGCAGGGCAAAACGCAGGGAAGAAGAAGTAAGAAGTCTTGGAATTTGTAAAACAATCCACTGATATTCAGTCGGTGGGTTGTTTGTTTGGTGAAAGGGTGATTTAAGCATAAACAGGTTGGATTTCAAAAGTCTCAAAAACAGTTTTAATTTGTTGCAGGCCAATATCAAACTCTAACTTATGGTTGCAAAATAAGTCCTTTAGGGGGAGAACCTGAAAGTATTAAAAATTGTTTGAACTTCTTCGACCGCTTTGGCCTCTTCCTCTCCGGGAGCAGGGTAGGCGGTTACCTTATAAATCCGATTATCCCTAATTGTCGCTAAAGTAATCACTTGGCCGCCACTGCGCAGCTTAGTAATCGTCCGTCGGTAAACAATACTGTTAATCTTTACTTCCCGACACTCCATTATCTCCAAACTGTCGCAAGGAAAAAGTCCGGCCAAATCTTGGTTGTCAGCGTTATTAATAATTTCCAAATCCATCTGCACGCTTCCTTGGGGAAGATCCGTCTTTTTAACCGTACTGGGCTGATAGCTCGTAAGTTGCCAAAGTTCCACCAATTCTTTTTTATCCGTCTTTGAGCGGGGGTTTTGGGGAGACAAGACCCAATCTTCGGGATAACGAAATTGAAAATTATTATCACTGCTGGTAAAAACTTTACCCCCTTTAATTTGACCCAGTTCCGGTAGAAGCGGCGGGTTTGTTTGCTGCTCTCTCTCATCACCAACCTCGGCGTATGGCCAAGAACCGGAAATCGGGGAAAAGTTATTAAATTGAATCCAACGATAGTAAAAATAGCCGCTGAAAGCGACGACACTGGCTAAAATAATTAAAATAATCACCGCAATTTTCTTCACTAGTCCAGACTAAGGGGGGGGCATTGAGGGTGGAGTAACAGGGGGGTAATAATTCGGCAAGAGGGAATTCCAAAAGGCAGGAGAAACCTAAATGTCTCTGCCTGCCTTAGTTCTAACTCAAACTATAATTACATTGCTTTCCCACCGGCCATTTTGTCCAGCTCGTCAGTAACTTCCGACATGGTGGAGTATTCTTTTTCCGGCAGCTTTTGAATCATCCCCATTTCCTGGTTAGGAAGATTTTTTGCCTTAGCACTACCCATAATTTCATCCTTTTTGGCCGGATAATCAACATCAGTTAAAGCCTCCTTCATTTGAGCACTCATCTGCATTATCATCTTTATTCACCTCCTCTCAAATTTCTCTTAACCGCTAGGTCTTTTTCCCAGCGTAGGCAAAACTATATCTTCTGCCGATAAGATTAATTTAAGAAGGGAGTAAGAACACCGTAAGGAAAAGAAGAAATCACCGGCTGACTTTAACGCTAATCTTTTTAGGTTTAGCGGTAGTCGCAATAGGGGCGGTAACGGTCACCACCCCATCTTTCACCTCAGCGTTAATTTTTTCCGGGTCAACCGCTCGGGGTAAGGTAGTGGAATAAACAAAGGAAGTGAGACGCTGTTCCCGATAAATCGTCTTTCTTTCTTTTCTTTCTTGCTCACCTTCTTCGTGTCGGGCCTGAATCCGCAAAACTCCCCCTTCAAAAGTAACACTGACTTCATCGGGCGGCACTCCGGGAACCGGGGCTTTAACGACAACGGCATCCTCCGTTTCAAAAATATCCAAACCCTCAGTTACCGCGGAAGGCAATTCTTCTTCGGCAAAAAATGTCGGCCAGCGCCAAAGTTGTCTCCCTGAATTTAACGGCTCCCAACGAATAATCGGCATTCTTACCTTCTTTATTTAGGCTCAATATTACAAACGTGGGAAGCCCCGTGATTGCGAAAAATCTCTCTGACTTTTTCCTGAGTGTCAGGCGTAACGGTTACCGCCAAAAGAATTTGGCCTTTCCTAACCGCCTCTTCGTAAGCCTCGGCTCTTTCTCGGGGAACACCCAGACCCACTAATCCCCCGATAATTCCGCCGGCCGCGGCTCCGGTAATCGCCCCCGCCAGGGTTGTCCCCCCGACTTCAATTAAACCTAGAGCGACGGCTAGAGGCCCAGCCGCAATTAGACCGCCAATACCGGGAATCGTAATCGCCGCAATTCCGATAACTAAACCGGCAATTCCTCCGATGGCTCCCCCGGCCGTAACTCCTCCGGCCGCGTCTTTGGCCACTACCGTTCCTTGACTTGGAGGGGCACCGGTTATCCCCTCTCTAACCACAATAGAAATATCTTCCTTCCTCACTCCCGCTTCTTGCAATTCGTCGACTGCCTTATCCGCCTCCAGGGGATTAGAAAAAAGTCCTAGACAGGTATTTCTCATTGCTTCTGCCACCTTAACCTCCTTTTGATAAATAATATCTGGGGTATTTATGAGACCGGGGTTTAAAAAAACCGCGATAGAAAGGTAATAATCGAGTAAGAAAGGCTATCACAATCACACCAATCACACTCGTCGAGTGTGATAGCCTTCACACCCCCGGACGAAGAATAGTTAAAACAAAGCTTATTCCAATAATAGGTGGCCGATATTTTTCAATTCCCGCTGATAGTTGACCTGATCAAAAACAAAATCTTTCAGTTTATTATTGTCTTTATAAAATCCATTCAGAAATTCCTTATCGATAAATTCAAATCTTTGTTTTCCCAAATAATCAGGGAAGGATGACCAAGGATAGCTTAATAAATCGCTTGTTTCTTTGACGACAAAAGAAGTCGAAGGATTTAAATGAATATACCGGGCGACATGAAGAAACTGTTCATCGTTTTCCACCCTCACTGTCTTGAACATCTCCTGAAACAAGGCACCAGTTCTCTTTCTTCGAGCATTTATATATTTGGCGTAACTATTTTGCACATTGCTAATAAATCTTCTAATTCCACCCTCCACCAATTCTCTTCCCAAAAAATGGAAATGGTTTGACATTAAACAAAAGGCAAAAAGAGAAACTTGCTTTTTCCCTTTTCCGTGTAATTCCGATATAAAAGAATTTCTTTCTTCAACTGGCAAACGATTAAAATATGAATATCTTGTCTCTACAATAAATCGGTAAAAATCAGTCACCCGACAAAATCTTCGATAATCTGTGGAGCTCCCAAAAATTGGCTGGCTAGCCACTCCTCGATTAAAAATGTGATAAATTTGTCCAGGAAAGATTGGGTGCTTGCGGTACGCCACTGTTATAAATCTAACAAAATCTCGAGAGGGTGTCAACCTATCACACTCGTCGAGTGTGATAGGAGTGTGATAGCCTTCACGCCCGCCTTACAGAAATGATCCCTGCGGCAATTAAATTAGAAGCGATAAAAATGTTTAATAACCTCGTCCTCGTCTCTAATGAGATTTAAGTCCAAGGCTTCCTTGGGTAAGATCCAGAGGTGAGATTTATGCTCCTCCATTCTAATACTTATCTTTGGCAACCTTTTGAAAGAAGTTTGGAAAATATGGAAAAGAAAATCATATTCTGGATATCTAACATAGAATTTATCAAAATAATTTAATTTCCCCGCTTCAACTCTTATTCCGCTCTCTTCATACAATTCTCTCGCCATTGCTAATTCTGGTGTTTCCCCCTCGGCCACCTTCCCTGCTGGCGGACCCCAAGTGTTACCATACTGTTTCTGGTCCTGCCGGCATAATAAAAGGATCTTCGCCTGCCATTCACAAAAGCAACTAACAACCTCAACCTGATAATTAAAATCTTTTGGCTGGATTTTGAAAATCATTTGAATCCTTTCTTGAGCGCCAAGGCCAATCCTCCTAACACCCCCGCCGTGTCGATGGCTACGTCCCAAATCCGGCCCGCCCGCCCGGGAACAAAAGTCTGGTGATATTCGTCACTGGCGGCGTATAAAACACTAATAACTAACGCATAAATAAGATTTCTCCTGGTAGAAAGACTATTGGTGCTTCTAAGCGCGCGGAAACTAAGGATAAAAAGAATGGCATATTCTGTCATGTGAGCCAGCTTGCGCAAAATTAAATCCGAAAGCCCTTCCGTTACCCGCAAACTGGGAACTGAAGACAAAAAGTAAATTAGTCCCATCCAAAATAATATCGGGACCCAGGAGAAAAATAGTCCTCGCCGCTTGTTCATCGGTAAATTTTACTATATCACGACTCAGGGAAGTCAGAAACTTGCCGGGCTCGCCAATAAAGGTAAAAGGAACCCCCAATAAAAGCCAGCCCCGAGAAAATAAAAATAACGGGCAAAAATTTTGAGGGCTTACTTTCTTTCTTGGCTGATTCCTCCTCCGGGGTGCCGGTTAAACCAAGGCTTTGGCTCTCCCCCAAGATTGCCCCTTCTGCCGAGTCAGTCGGGAAAGATGAGGAAGTTGCTGTCGGTTTAACTGTCGGAGTAACCATTGACGGTTTAGAAGTGGCAGTTGGTGGTTTTGGCGTCGGGGTAGCTGTCGGCGGAGGAGAAGTTGGTATGGCCGTCGGCTCCGGAGTTGCGGTGGGAGTGGGAGTTGGTGCTTCTAAAACGGAAATTGTTTTCGAAGAAGAGTCATAAGTAGTTCCGCTATCATCTTTTCTTATTCTTATTTTATAAAGATTATTGCCCACCGGCGTTCCTTCAACAAACATGCTGGTAAGGGAAAGGTTCGCGGTCCCCTCAGCTGAAGCATTCACCGAAGGCATCTGTTCCCAGGAAGAATTCCAACTAAGCCAAACACTGTTCGCTTCACTCCAAGTTTTAACATCGTACCAATCTTTTCCGCCAACTGATTTAACAAAATATTTTCCCCCAGCTTCAAGGTTACTCAGCTCTATCTCTACCTGAAACGGTTGGGTAATAGTAGCTGTGTTTGGACAGGAAACAATTGCTGCATTGGGTTCTGCTAAAGCCCTTGAGGGAAAAAAGAAAAGCGAGCAAAGAACTAAAAGAAAAATGCTTGAAAGGAATTTTCTAATCACTCTTATTTATAAACTACTCTCTTGTCTATGGATGCCGTACTGTAAAAATCTCTAAACTTTTTGTCATAACCCTCCCAAGGGTCATGCATTATGTAGTCATCTCCTTCCTTTTTCTTCAAAACCACAAAATGTCCGTCTCCTCCTAAATTCAAATGAACGATAACTGGCCGGTTGGCATCTAACTCTCGGTCAACTTCGGTCATATTTGCCAAAGAAGTTTGTTGTTTACCTGCCACTGATGGCCAAGGCGAATTCATATAGGCCGTATCTAACCAAAAGTAGGAAGGATTACTAGCAATATCAAGGGGAGTTTTCCGATCGCCGTAAAAGGTAGAAACCATCGCCACACTCGAAATTAAACAACCGACATCGAAAATAGTTTCCGAAGAATAACTAATAGTCCGCATTGCCCACCGTTCATCCCGCTGACTATAATACCAACCATCAGGACTGTTTTGCGGCGGTAAAATCCCACCCTTCTGCTTTTGAGTAAAACCCTTTAAGCTAGCAATCTCTGCCAGAGCCCGAGCACGAAGACTTTGGTATTTAGCTTCATTATTCCTTGTTTCCAAAAGTAAACTCTCTTTGTTTTTCTTCTGTTGAGCTAAAAGCGTCTTGTCGCTGTCCAACTGTTTCTTAAGTTTTATTAATTCCGCCTGTAATTTCTCTTTCAGCTGTTTTTGCTCGTCGTAACTGGTCCGAGTTTGTTCCATCGCCAAAAGCATCTCCCGGTCGTGAACTTGCACTGCCTGCAAGAACCGATATTGGGAAATGAAATCAGAAAAGCTTTTCGAAGACAAAAGCAAAGCAACTGAATCCATTTTTCCTTTTTTATATGTTTCCGCCACTCGGCTAAGTAAAAACTTCGATATTTCGTCCAACGAGCCATCCAAACGAACAATTTTCCCCGTGAGGGTAGTTATTTCCTGCTCCGTAGTTTTAATTTGAATCTCCGTCTGAGTAATCTTCAATGCTGTTAATTTAATTCGGCTGTCCATCAAAGAAATTTCCCGACTCAAGGTGCTAACCTGGTCTCTTGCCTGTTGAATTCTCTGGTCACAATCATCTTTTACCTCAGTTAAGAAACTCTCAGAAGGATTACTAGGAATCTCCGAATCACAAGAAACACTTCGGACAGAAGAAGGAAAAATCAGAAAGATTAAAGAGAAGAAGACTAGAAAAAGGAATTTTTTCATCTGACCGCTCGACTAAAGCGGGAAACTGCCAGAAAACTGCCCAAAAAGCCAATGATTACCCCTAACCCCAGAAGACCACCCAAAACCGCCAGCATAAAAAAGAGAGGAATAGGCAGAAGAGGAATCCCCGCCAAAAACTTTATTAAAAATGGAGTGGTATAAAGAATAATAAGGTAGCTTAACCCCCAGGAAACCACGGCGGCCAGTAAACCGTAGATTATCCCCTCCAAGTAGAATGGCAGGCAAATATAACCGGCTGATGCCCCCAAAAGCTTTAAAATTTCAATCTCCTCCTTCCTTTGAGAAATCTTCATTCCTAAAACCACCAGAATGGAAAAAACTGCCACCAGTAGTAAAAAGACAGCCAAAGCCGAGCCTCCCCTTCTTACAGTCACCATCCAATTAGCCAAAGTGGAAACTACATCTTCCTGATAAATCACATCTTCGACCGCCGGTTCTTTTTTCAGCATCTCAGCCACATCTTTTAGAGAACTAAGGTCATAGGCAGAAACTTCCAGGCTGGCGGGAAGAATTTTCGCCGTGACCATTTCTAAAAGCAGTGGCTTATCCTTGTTTTGTTCTTTGTAAATTGTTAGCGCTTCTTCCTTGGAAATATAATCCACCTTTTTTACTTTGCCGGTTCCTTGAACTTTAGCCGTCAAAAGTTCCACTTCTTGGGGCTTTACTTCATCCTTCAAAAAAGCGCTTACTTGAGGCCGAGCCTCAAAATGAAGTAAAATAGTTTGCGATGCCGCCCCCAAGAGAAAACAAAGACAAATCAAAAATAGGGAAAAAGAAACCACTAAAATCGCCGCCAGCGATTGATACGGCGAGCGAAAAATATGTTGTTTTACGGTTTTAATCATCTTTTTCCTTTTGGCCTTGGGCATTTGATGCTTGACATTTCGATTGGTACTTTCCCTCTTTTTCGTCCCGGACAACTTTTCCCCGAGCCAGCTCAATTACCCGCGTCTTAAAGGAATCAACTATCCCCTGATTGTGCGTCGCCATTAAGACCGTTGTTCCCGCTTTATTGACTTCCCGAAAAAGCTTAATCATTTCTTCCGAGGTTCGCGGGTCCAAATTGCCCGTCGGCTCATCGGCCAATAAAACTTCCGGCGCTGTGATTACCGCTCGGGCCAAAGAAGTTCGCTGTAACTCCCCCCCAGAAAGTTGGGACGGAAACAAACTCGCTCTCTCGGCCAGACCGACTAGTTCCAAAGTCTCTCTCGTCCGAGAAGCAATTTCTCCGGCGGCCATTTTCCTTATCTCCAAAGGCAAAGCCACATTCTCCGCCACTGTTCTATCACTAAATAATTTATAGTCCTGAAAGACTACTCCTAATTTCCGCCGCCAAAGGTAAAGTTTGTTTTTGGGAAAGCGGTTTAACTTTTCACCGCTAATTTCAATTTCACCCGCCGACGCCAAATACTCGCCCAAAAGAAGTTTAATGACTGTCGTTTTACCGGCTCCGGAAGGCCCGGTAAGGAAAACAAATTCCCCCTTCTCCACCGTGAAGGAAACCTCGTCTAAAGCAACAATTGAACCAAATTTCTTGGCAACCTTCTCAAAGATAATCACGGGCAGCTAAAAAATCTCCAAATATTTAATCGCCAATTATTCCAGTATCTTGACTCGGCCGACATCCATCAGCCAAGCAGCCTTTTGGGCTTTATTGGTTTCCCCCCAAATTTGAACTTTCTTGCCCACAAATTGATCCATATCCAAAACCGAGGAGATAAGATAAACGGTCTGACTAGGGCCACCTTCTCTTATCAGTCTATGAGTCCCTTCCCCATCAACTCCCCCCGCCTCGACTACTCCCTCAGCCGTATCCTTAAAAGTGGAGGCATCCTTAAAACCGAATTCCGCCCCTTTAACAATCGCCGATTCGGCTATCACTCCTGAGCCTCCTTCGCTCACGGCAACTTGACCTCTACCGACAAACCAATAACCGGTAAAAGTACCCAAAGCGACAATTAAAATCGCTAGGGGAATAACGATGGCTTTTCCTAAGGCTCTCGGGCGGTCCGCCGTTACTGTTTCTTGGGAAGCCAAATTTGGTGCTGTTTCCATTTTCTCTCCTTTACCCTGCATAATTTTAACGAAAGAGGGCTATCAGCCGCCGTCTTAAGGGAAGGCGGCTAATCTCTTAAAGGATAGCACAAAAAATCAAATTAAGACAACCCCTTCGACCAACTCAGGGTAAACCCCTCGCCGGGGTTAAGGTAATGATTTCAGTTCCGCTTCGATAAAACCATCCAGTTCTCCGTCCAAAACGGCAAATGGGTCACTGACTTCATAACCCGTCCGTAAATCTTTCACCATTTTATAGGGATGTAAAACATAAGAACGGATTTGATTGCCCCAACCCGCCAGTTTGAATTCCCCTTTCAGGGCCCGTTTTTCTTTTTCCCGCTTTGCTTCCTCAATCTGCCAGAGTTTGGCTCGCAATAAATTGAGGGCAATTTCCCGATTCCGCTCCTGGTAACGCTCGCTTTGGCTGGTAACCGCAATTTCTGAAGGCAAATGGCGTAAACGAACCGCGGTAGAAACTTTCTGCACATTTTGGCCACCGCGAGAAGAAGCCCGGAAAAAATCCCATTCTAAATCAGACTCGGGAATAGGGACTTCTGCCACTCCTTCTATTTCGGGTAAGACTTCCACTAAAGCAAAGGAGGTTTGCCGCAATTTATCGGCATTAAAGGGAGATTGGCGGACTAAGCGATGGGCTCCCGCTTCCCCTTTGAGGTATCCGTAAGCAAAGGGGCCGTCAATCGTCAGGGTAACGCTTTTTATACCCGCTTCCTCGCCGGGAATTTCCTCAACGACATCCACTTTCCAGCCTTTTTTCTCGGCGAATCGCAGATACATTCGCTTAAGCATTTCCGCCCAATCCATCGCTTCGGTTCCTCCTTGACCCGCGTGAACGGATAAAATCGCTGGGCAACCGTCATATTTGCCTGCCAGATAAGTACGTACCTCTAATTTGGCCATTGCCTTTTCCAGTTCCCGCAATTCCTTTTGCAAATCTTCTTGCAGACTGGCCGCCTCTGGTGATCGGGCAAGTTCGACCAGCAAAGATAATCGCTCACCCAAATCTTCCACTTCTCTTTGTTGATCCTGGTAGAGAGCCAGGAGCTTAGTCTTTTTCTGAGCCTCCTCTCGGTTATCCCAAAAACCGGGCCGGGAAACTTCTTCTTCCAAAGTCTTGATTTCGGCCTTTCTCTCCTCAATCTTCAACTTCTCCGCCAGAAGGGCCAGCCTTTTTTGTAACCCACCAATTTTTTCTAATATTTCTTCCATCTGATTATTTCGGGAAAAAGCCCAGTTTAAGGTTGGGCACTGGGAGTGGCGATGATTATCTCATCCCCCAGCCATTGTTTGCAAACTTCCCATTGAACCGTTTTTAATTCTTTGGCGGGAAGCTCTTTGGCGGAAGTGACGGCTTCATCAATTTTTTGCTTCACATCATCCCGCATCTGGCGCGCTGGAGCGGCATATTGAGATTCTTCAAAAACTTCGCTCCCTCTTTCCATCACTTGCTGGACATTTTCTCCTTTTACCTTTTCCACTACTGTTCCCAAAACGTTATCCGTCATTTTCACTACTCCAGCTTCATCCTTCGGCAACCAGCCCAAAAGAGGAGCCAAAATTTCCGAAGCCTTCACTTTGCCGTAAACCAAAAGCCAAAGTAAAACGACAAAGGCCAACCCAGAGATAAAAACCAAAGCCGATTGCTTAGTCTTCTCAAAGCTAAATTTCTTTTTGGCCATTTTTAGTCACCCATCGGTATTGCTTCCAAACTAATATTTTTCGCCGGTTTGGTCTGACTAACCAGGATTAATTTAAGCCGTCCTTCCTCCCAGTTTAACCCGGCGGCGGCCGTCGCGGAAGTGGCTTCCGCCGAGACAATCTCATAGCGCAAATATTCCTTCTCACCGAGAAGAAAAATTTCTTCCCCTTTCGCCGCTTGAGCCAAAGCCAAAGTAACTTTACCTTCAACCGTTCCTTCTTCCGGCCAATAGCTTAAATCAAAAGCCGGAATTAAGACTCGTTTTGGAACAAAAGGAGGCTTTTCTTCTCTAACTTTAACCATCTCAGTTTTAGGCGGGAAGAAGACGGGCACCAGATAGAAATAAACTATGGAAAAGGTCAAAATGAGTGAACCGGCAATCAGAAGAACCACTCCCAAAACCCGACGGCCCAAAAATTTCTCTGGCGGAATAAAAACCAGTTTTTCTTTGGTCTTTAAAAAGGTCTTGGGAAATTTCGACCGCCGCATAAGCTAATTATAGCAGGTTAACCAAAAAACTCTCAGCTTTATTGAGCCTTAACAAAGCAGATAGGTCAAGAGTTAGAAGAAAAGTTGTTGTAAAATAAAAGAAGATGAAGATAATCAGCAGCGAAAGACTGCCAATTAAATCCTGGGCGGATGATCTGGAAGAAGAAACCTTAAGACAAGCTAAAGATCTGGCCAATCATCCTTTTGCTTTCAAATGGGTTTGCCTGATGCCTGACGCTCATCCGGGATTTGGTATGCCCATCGGCGGGGTGGTGGCCACTCAAAAAGTCATTATTCCCAACGCCGTCGGCGTTGATATCGGCTGCGGAATGATCGCCGTTAAAACTTCGCTGGCTAATCTTAAGAGAGAGACGATTACTAAAATTATGGGGGTGATAAGAAAAAATATCCCGGTTGGTTTTAGGCATCAAAAAGAGACCAAGGAATGGTCCGGATTTTCTCAAGCACCGGAGATTGAAATCGTCCAAAAAGAGCTCTCCAGCGCTAGAAAACAAATCGGGACCTTAGGCAGCGGTAATCATTTTATTGAAATATTAAAAGAAGAAGGCGGCAATGTCTGGTTAATGCTTCATTCGGGCAGTCGAAATTTTGGCTATAAAACGGCGGAACATTTTTTTAAGAAAGCTGTCAATTTTTCTGAGCGCTCTTTGCAGAAACCGCCCTCTAGGGATCTGTCTTTTTTACCCCTGGACTCCCAAGACGGTCAAGACTATTTTTCGGCAATGAATTTTTGCCTGGCTTTTGCCCAGGCAAACCGGCGTTTTATGATGGAACAAGTTAAAGAAGCCTACCAAAATCTAACCCGGTGCAGTTTTTCCCCGGAAATTGATGTCCACCATAATTATGCGGCTCAGGAAACTCATTTTGGAGAAAGAGTGTTCGTTCATCGAAAAGGGGCTATCCTCGCCGCTAAAGGCCAAAAAGGCATTATCCCCGGCTCCATGGGAACGCCCAGCTTTATCGTCGAGGGGCTTGGTAATCCCGAAAGTTTTATGTCCTGCTCGCACGGTGCCGGCAGAGTAATGGGCAGAAAAAAAGCGATTGCTTCCCTTGATTTACAAAAAGAGCAAGAAAAAATGAAAGATATTATTGGCGCCCCAAGATCGAGAGATGAACTTCAAGAAGCCCCCAGCGCTTACAAAGATATCAATAAAGTGATTGACCAGCAAAAAGATTTAGTTAAAGTTCTGATCAAGCTTAATCCCATCGCCGTTATTACAGGCAACTAGGCGGCTCGGGCACTTTCGTCGCTTCCGATACTAAAAAGAAAGAAGAAAATTTTATGCCTGAAAATCTTTCACAAAGTTTTCAAATGAGCGGTCAAAAGTTTTTTCGGCGGCGGGAGAAAAACAGCAAGCCGGCAATTCTTTATCTTGAAGGTGATGGGCAAGACACTGACAGCAAATTCCCTTGCGAGGGCAACTGGACCAAGTACAAGGACAATTCTTTTTGTTTTCTTCTTTCCGGCAATCCATTTTACCTATTATAACAAAGACCAGAAGATTGGTACTTTTGATGCTTTTAGCGTATTCCCTGCCAGAAAGTGAGAAAGGAAAAAAGGCCGAAGAAAATGAAAGCGATAAATAAAATCACTTGCCGGTAAAGGGCCGGGCGTAAAACTTGGGGCAGAGTTTGGCGATTAAGAAAATAAGTCAGACCCAAATGGACAAACATACAAAAAGCATTAATGACCGCCGCCAAAGTTAAAAGCAATCGTGGTTCCCGAAAACCCAAAAGCAAAACGAAAATTCCAAAAACAATCTGCCCCCAAAGCGCCAAATAAAATCCCTTTGAAAGATTAACTCTCCTTTCCCGATTTTTTAGAAGCAGGAAAAAATTCTCCGAAATAATTCGCGAGGTTGATTCCAAAACCGCCACTTGAGTTGAATAAAGCATCAAGAAACCAACCGCTAAAAATAAAAAACCAAAAAGAGGGGAAATTTTTTGACCGATTAATTTAGCCTCAATAAAAAGAAAGCTAATCCCTTGGGTACTCCCCCCCAAATGAAAAACCAAGCAGTAAGCTAAAACCGCTAAAAGGATAATGGTTAAAAGCCCTAAAAACCAAAAGACCAAAAAATGCTCTAAATTAACTACTCGCCACCATTTTTTAAATTCCGAAAGGTTTACGCGATTCTTAGAGAAAGTCACTCCTTCCAGCTCAATCTCATGACTACCTTGGGCAAAAAGGCTTTTAATTTTTTGAGCAAACCGGCCCATGCCGTAACCTTTTTCTTTAATATAATAACTCTGGGCCAAATTTAAGTTACCGCCGGCGCCGGCATAAGCAAAAGCGCCCAAAAAGCTCATTAGGGAAATCCCCACTGGCAAAAACCGGTATCCCGCCCCCACTCCGGCTAAGCCAACGACCACCGTTTGCCAATCGGAGACTTTAGTCAAAAGAAAAACTAAAAGCAAGAAAAAGGGAATCCCCAGGAGAATGACCGATTTCTGGAAAACCTCCATTGTCTGATACAAAGTTTTCCCCACGCTCAAGATTATCCCCGCCAGCAACAGCAAACTGATAGCCATCAAGGCTTCATTACCAAAACCAAACATCTGATTAAGCATTTGGCTGCCAGCCGCCGAAAAGCCGGGCAACCCCCAAGCGATAAAAGTGGAAAAGATAAACCAAACCGGCCAAAATCGCCAAAATCGCCAAAAGCCAATAAAGACACTCTCGCCCTGAACTAAAGCGTAGCGCTCAATTTCCATATTCATAAAAAATTGGAAAGTAATTCCCAAAAGCGCTCCCCACAATATCCCCAATCCGTAGTTAGCGGCCAAGAAAGGCCACAAAATCAACTCACCGCTCCCCAAAGAAAGACCGAGAAAAATAAAAGAAGGTCCCAGAATTTTCCAAAAAGAAGGCGCTTTCGGTAAATCTCGGTTTTCCACTTAATTCTATTTAAACATTAAAGCTAGAACTTGACAATAATGAGGATAATTAAGGTCGTTAAATTCTGACTTTGCGGTAGTGGTAAAATCGGGCTATGCCCAAAAAGAAAAAGGTCAGCTACCCGCAGATAATAAAAGAATTAACCCGGTTAGTTGAATCTGCCTGCCGAGAACCGGCTAATTCATCTGGTTATGGTGCTTGGTCCTACCACATTGTTCCGGTGGTTAAATATGCCAAACTTCTAGCTAAAAAACTGAAGGCAGATATGGAGGTAGTGGAAATCGCTGGTCTTCTTCACGATTATGCTTCGATTCTTAATAAAGACTGGTATCCGGACCACCATTTTCGCAGTGCCCAATTAGCTGAGGAACTTTTAAAGAAATATCACCTGCCTCCCCAGAAGATTAAGGCCATTAAGCATTGTATTCTCTCTCATCGGGCTTCTAAAAGGATGGCGGGAAAGACTTTAGAATCGGCCATCATTGCTTCGGCGGACTCAATTGCCCACTTTGATAATGTCGACTCCTTGCTTTATCTCGCTTATGTTCAGCATAAAATGGGCATTGACCAAGGCAAGAAATGGGTTTTAGCAAAGTTGGAGCGCAGCTGGCAAAAACTTATTCCCGAAGGAAAAAAATTAGTCGAAAAGAAGTATCAATCAATTAAAGAAGCCTTGGCCTAACTACTGGGTTTAACTTTTTCTCCATCAAATCGAGCTCCTTCTTCCTCAAGTTTTCTCTTCTATTTTTCCCATTAAGTTAAATCGAACCTTTTTTTTAATTCTTCAATCTTGTTTCTCGCTTGGACGGCCCGCTCAAATTCCAAGAGCTTGGCATATTCGCGCATTTGCTTTTTTAGCTTAGCGATAGTTTTCTTGGCGTCCGCCGGCGTCATTCCTTCATCAGTTAACTCCTCTTCCTCAGTTTGGATGACCAAAGCCTCCCGGATGGGTTTTCGGATAGTTTGGGGAACAATTCCGTGCTTTTCATTGTATTCCACTTGAACTTCTCTCCGCCGCGCCACTTCTGTCAGCGCTTCTTCCATCGCTTGCGTTTCAAAGTCGGCGTATAAAATTACCTTGCCGGCCACATTTCGCGCCGCCCGTCCCATTGTTTGAATAAGTGACACTTTCGAGCGCAAAAACCCTTGCTTGTCCGCATCCAAAATCGCCACTAAGGAAACTTCCGGTAAATCCAAGCCTTCCCGCAATAAATTGATACCGACAATGACATCATAAGTTCCTCGCCTTAAATCCGCCAAAATATCCGTCCGCTCCAGGGTGTCAACATCAGAATGAAGATAATGAACGGAAATTGTCTCGCCGGTGTGGCTTGGGTCAGCCAAATAAGCGCTTAAATCTTCGGCCATTCTCTTGGTCAAGGTGGTTACCAAAACCCGCTCGCCCTTTTTCTTTCTTTCTAGGATTTCTTTAATTAAGTCCTTCACTTGGCCGTCAATCGGCCGCACTTCCACTTCCGGATCCACCAACCCCGTCGGCCGAATCAACTGCTCCACCACTCCGCTATGTACTTTGTTCTCTATACTCTGTACTGCCAAGCGCGCTTGGCCGATTTCCCATTCATCCGGTGTCGCGGAAACAAAAATCGCCTGGGGCACTCGCTTCAAAAACTCTTGAAAATTTAAGGGCCGGTTATCCAAAGCCGAGGGAAGACGGAAACCAAAATCAATTAAAGTCCGCTTACGCGACTGGTCGCCATGATGCATGCCCCGGATTTGAGGAACGGTCATATGCGACTCATCGATGACGACCAAAAAGTCATTGCCATATTGATGCTTAAAATAATCCAAAAGCGAATACGGCGGCTCGCCTGGCAGGCGGCCGTCAAAGTAGCGGGAATAGTTTTCAATGCCGTTAACATAACCGACTTCCTTAATCATTTCTAAGTCATAATTCACCCGCTGTTGCAACCGGTTGGCTTCCAAATCTTTGCCCTCTTTTTTGAACTGATCCAACCGAATCTTTAAATCTTGCCGGATTTGCTTAAAAGCCTGCTCCATCATGCCCTTATCCGCCAGATAATGTTTGGCCGGATAGAGAAAGTAGTTCTCCATCTCTCTTTGCCCTTGCCTCGGCGAACCCTCCAATTCGGAGGGGGAGACGGGTTCAATCACCGGTCGAGTTGATAATCCAACAATTTTGTTTCCCTCCCAAGTAATCTTGATAATTTCATCACTGTAAGAAGGATAGATTTCTACTATTTCACCCCGCGTCCGGAAAAATCCTCGACTAAATTCCAATCTTGATCTTTGATAATAAAGGGAAACTAAGGAATAAAGAAAATCTTCTCTTTTTAACTCTTGTCCTTTAAAAAGATGCAAAATTCGGTTGCGGTATTGGTCGGGCGAGCCAATGTTATAGATACAAGACACTGAAGCAACGACAATCACATCCTTCCGGGAGAAAATCTGGCTGGTGGAAAAAAGCCGCAGTTTATCAATTTCCTGGTTAATATCCGCATCCTTGGCAATGTAAGTATCGGTTTGAGGAATATAAGCCTCCGGTTGATAATAATCATAATAAGAGACAAAGTAGGAGACGGCATTCTCCGGAAAATATTCTTTAAATTCCTGGTAAAGCTGAGCGGCCAAGGTCTTATTGTGGGACACCACCAGGGTCGGCCTTTGCACATTTTGAATGACATTCGCTACCGTGTAAGTCTTGCCGCTACCGGTTACACCCACTAAAACTTGATAAGGAAACCCGGCTTTCGTCCCCGCAACCAATTTCTCAATTGCCTCTGGCTGGTCCCCAGTTGGCTTATAAGCTGATTTTAATTTAAATATATTCATTAGTAAATTTTACCATTTTTTACCTTTAAAAACCAAACATTTCCCGAAAGAAAAAACCTGATAGACCAGGCTCACCAGGACACTTACTCTTCTACCATCAAAGATGCTATAATAAAAAGTTCCAAAGAAAACCCGTATGGGAAACCAAGATTATATCATTATCAAAGGTGCTCGCGAGCATAACCTGGCCAACGTGACGGTCAAAATCCCCAAGAACAAGCTGGTGGTTTTATCCGGCGTTTCCGGCTCGGGTAAATCAAGCTTGGCGATGGACACTCTGTATGCCGAGGGCCAGCGACGATACGTGGAGAGTTTATCCTCTTACGCCCGCCAATTTTTAGGCATGATGAAGCGGCCGGATATTGATAGTATCGAAGGCTTATCTCCAGCCATTGCCATTGACCAGCACGGTCTTTCCCACAATCCCCGCTCTACCGTTGGTACGGTAACCGAGATTTATGACTATTTAAGGGTGCTTTTTGCCAGAATTGGACACCCTCATTGTCCAAAATGTGGTCGAGAAATTAGTCATCAAACGAGCACTAGTATTACTCGACAAATCCAAAATTTAATTACCCAAAAGCTGGGAAATGGCGGGAACGCACGCTATTTTATCCTCTCGCCAATCATCCGGGATAAAAGAGGTGAGTTTAGTCAGCTCTTCTTAAACCTCCAGCGAAAAGGATTCGAGCAAGTCCGTATCGACGGTCAAGTTTACTTCCTCCGCAATGTCCCCCTGCTAATTAAAACCAATCGTCACAATATTGAAGTTGTCGTCGACAAAATCAATATTTTCCGAAAATTTAACCGCCCGGAGTACGAAACGCGGTTACTTAATGATGTCGAAATTGCCCTCGATCTCTCCGATGGCCTAACTATCCTAACTGAAGTCAAAGATAAAGACTTTAATTTCCCGGAAAAACCTCAAGAAATGACCGATACCCTCTTTTCCCGCCGGTTTGTCTGCCCTAGCTGCAACCTCAACTTGCCGGAAATCGAACCGCGCCTTTTCTCCTTTAATTCTCCCCAAGGGGCTTGCCCGGAATGTAATGGCCTAGGAGTTAAGCTCAGAGTTGACCGTAGTCGCGTCTCTCCTTGGCGGGCAGAAATGTTAGAACGACAGTATTACAGCACCACTTCCGATACTGTTCGCGAGGAAATTGAGGAATATATGATTAAAGAGGTCTGCTCCGCCTGCCGAGGGAGCCGTTTAAAGCCGGAAGCGCTCAGTATTACTCTTAACCAAAAATCCATCGCTGAAACTACCGCTTTGTCGCTTGGTGCCCTCTTGGCTTGGCTGGAAAAGCTGCCCCAAAATTTTGCCACCGAGAAAGAAAAAGAAATCGCGGAGCCCTTGCTTAAAGAAATTAAAAGCCGACTTACTTTTTTAGTCGCCGTTGGCGTGGACTATTTGACTCTTGACCGGACCGCCGCTACTCTCTCTGTCGGTGAGGCTCAAAGAATCCGATTGGCTAGCCAAATCGGTACCGGCCTCACCGGCGTCCTTTATATTTTGGACGAACCGACAGTTGGTCTCCATCAGCGCGACACGAAACGACTGATCGAAACCCTTAAGCGCTTACGCGATTTAGGCAATACCGTGGTAGTCGTTGAGCATGATGAAAAAGTTTTGCGAGCCGCCGACTGGATTGTTGATTTCGGTCCGGGAGCAGGAAAGTTAGGCGGCCGAGTTATCGCCGAAGGCATGCCGGCCCAAATTATGAAAAATCCTAACTCCTTAACCGGAAAGTATTTGAGCGGAAAGAAATCTGTCTTCCATAATGCAAACACTAACTGCTCACTACTGACTAATAGCTACTACTTAACCCTTTCCGGCTGCCGGGAACACAACCTAAAAGACTTAACTGTCAAATTCCCCTTAAGAAAATTCGTCTGTATTACCGGCGTTTCCGGTTCGGGCAAATCTACCCTTATTCACGACACTCTTTATCCCGCCCTAAGTAAAGCCTTAGACGCTTACTGTCCTGATAAAGCGGGAGAGTATGAAAGCCTGACCGGCGTTCAGCAAATTGACCAAGTGCTTTTAGTTGACCAAAGTCCCGTCGGCCGAACTTCGCGCAGCAACCCTGCCACCTACACCGGCGTTTTTACCGATATTCGGGAGCTTTTCACCAAAACCGAAGAGGCGCGGATGCGCGGCTTTACCGCCAGCCACTTTTCTTTTAACGTTGAAGGCGGCCGCTGTGAGGCCTGCCAAGGCCAGGGCTTTACGAAAGTGGAAATGCAGTTTTTACCGGATGTCTGGGTGGAGTGCGAGGAATGTCACGGCACTCGCTTTAAAGAAGAGATCCTGGAAGTTCAGTATAAGGAGAAAAACATTCACCAAATCTTACGTCTGACTATCGGCGAGGCTTTGGAGTTCTTTGCTGCCTTCCCGAAAATCGTCAGCAAACTTAAGGTGCTTGAGAAAATCGGCTTGGATTACCTGGAGCTGGGCCAGCCCTCACCCACCCTTTCCGGCGGTGAATCGCAACGACTGAAACTCGCCCGCGAGCTGGTCAAGCCCGCCCGAAATCAGACAATTTATCTTTTGGATGAGCCGACAACCGGGCTGCATTTTGCTGACGTGGAAAAACTTTTAGGCGTTATTCGCGAGCTTACTTCCCGCGGAAGTACCGTCATCGTCATCGAACACAATCTGGATATGATTAAAAATGCCGACTGGATTATTGACCTTGGGCCTGAGGGAGGAGAAAAAGGAGGAGAGATTGTAGCCGAAGGGAAACCCAATGAGATTGCTAAGAATGAAAAGTCCTGGACCGGAAAATACCTAAAAAAATGCCTCTGATAAGCTTTTCTATTCGGTAAATTGGAAGGTGGAAAGAATTTGCTCCTGTTCCTGGGTTAATCCTTCACCCGCAACCACTAGAGCAAAAAGGTGATTTTTGTTTTTGGTCTGAAGAATATAAAACGGCCCGTCGCCGGGAACTTGGTAGCCAAAGTCAACTGTCCGGCTGGGAAGACGAGAAATTTTCCATTCAATCTTGCCTATTTTTACGGCTTCGGTCGTGTTTATGGTAATTAATGAATCAGCTTTTTCGTTGTTATTAGCCTGAAGGACATAAGCTTTGCTTGAGTTTGGTTCAAAAATCAGGTTGAAATTTTTGTCGTTGCCGTCTGTATCATATGTTAAACTTTTGGGGATTTTGATGAAATACCCGAAGCGACTATTATCAAATGTTTCCCAGTTTAAAGTCAAATCCGCCGAAGGAGTGGGAGTGGCGACCGACATGGAGGAACTAGTTTCCGTGAGGATAGGTGCTACTGAGACATTAGCGTCGGTTACTTGCTGTTTTAATTGATAATATTGATAAGCCAGAATTATGACCGCTCCTGCCAATAAAACAATTAGGCTAACTGCTGTCCATTTTAAAAACTTCTTTTGTGGTTTTGTGGGTGGCACCGATGCTGTTTGGGCAAGCGGCGGGAGATTAACTGGTTGAGGGACCGGATTAGGAGTTGCTTCGCTGTTTTCCATACAGATTAAATTGTATCATCCTGCCAGACGTCCTGCAATTGTATCTTATGCGTAATTGTGCTAATCTTCAGCCGCCATGATTACCAAAACGTTGAAGACCAAATTAAAAAAACTACCTAAAAAGCCCGGAGTCTATATTTTTCGTAACTCTTCGGGACACATAATCTACATTGGTAAGGCCCTGGTTTTGAAAAACCGGGTTTCCAGTTATCTCCATGGAAAACACGATGCCAAGACAACAGAGCTGGTGGCCAATATTGCTGACTTAGAACACGTGGTTGTCAATTCGGAATTCGAAGCTCTGCTTTTGGAGGCGCGGCTGATTAAGCAGCACGAACCTAAATATAACATCATTCAAAAAGACAACAAAAGCTATCTTTATATTGTTGTCGGCAAACAGTTTCCCAACCGGGTTTTTACCGCCCGCTGGACCGAGCTTAACCAGCTTAATCTGTTGGACTGGTTCGGGCCTTTTCCTTCTTCGGGAGACGCCAAAAGAATCCTCAGAATTGTGAGGCAAATTTTTCCTTTCCGGTCTTGCAAAACTCTACCTAAGTCCACCTGTCTCTATCATCATTTAAGTCTTTGCCCGGGAGTCTGCGTGACACAGGAAGACAAGATGGCAGTGAACAAGGAACAGTCAATCAATGATTACGCTCGTTCCATACAGCAAATCCGCAGGCTGCTTTCCGGCAAGAGCAATTCTCTAAAAACCACTATCAAGGCTCTCGAAAAAGAAATGAAATCCGCCGCCAAAGCGATGAAGTTCGAGGACGCTCAAACGCTCAAAAATCAAATTAATTCTCTTCGACAACTGACCGAAAGCGGCTGGCGAAGTGTCCCTAAGGAAAAGCAGGATGCTTCCAGGGCTCTTTTGGCCCTGCGCCAACTCTTAGTCAAGTATCAGGGCAGTGACCCGATTATTCTTAATAAAATTGAAGGCTATGATGTTTCCAATTTGGGGAGCGAGGTTATCGTCGGTAGTCAAGTGGTCTTTATTGACGGCGAATCCGACTCTTCTTTGTATCGAAAATTTAACTTAAAATTTAATCAGCTTTCCCAGGACGACCCTTTAGGGATTAAGAATATCCTTCTCCGCCGGCTCAATCATCCCCAGTGGGTTTACCCCCAACTAATTTTAGTCGACGGCGGCAAAACTCAAGTGGCCGCCGCTTTCTCGGCTTTAAAAGAAAAAGGCCTCGCCGGTAAAATTGCCCTGGTAGGCATCGCTAAACAGGAAGAGGTCTTAATCGTCCCCCGAATAGTGGAAGAAAAAATCACCGGTTGGAAGCAAGTTCGGCTATCTCGTCACCACCCTGAGCTTCAGCTTTTGCAAGCCATCCGCGACGAAGCCCACCGCTTCGCCCAAAGGTATTACAAAACTTTATCATCTAAACGTTTGTCTTCTTAAAAGGTTCTGCAGGGCCTTGGCTGATGCATTCCCACCCCCATTCCCACCCTTGGGGTGTGCTAGCTTGACACCTTCGGCAACATGCTTTACTCTAATATTTGTGGCATCTCGAAAGCATCCAATTGTCAATGGAGAAATCTATCATGTTTTTAACCGAAGCGTTGGCAGACAACCAATTTTCTTAAATTTCCGTGACTTTCAGAGAGCTCTTGAAATTATCAATTTTTACCAATACAACAAACCTGCTCTTCGTTTCTCTCACTTCAATAGACTTCCCCGAGAGGGGAAAAATGAATTTCTCTCTGAGCTAAAAACAAATTCTTTAAAGCTGATCAACACTTTCGCCTTTTGTTTATTGAATAACCATTTCCATTTCTTAATCAAACAGGTGAAAGATTTTGGCATCATCAGATTCTTGAGTAACTTTCAAAATAGTTATGCCAAATATTTTAATATCAAAAATAAAAGGAACGGTTCATTGTTTCAAGCAGTTTTCAAAGCAGTAAGAATTGAAAGCGATGAACAGCTTCTTCATGTCTGTCGTTACATCCACCTCAATCCCTATACCTCTTTTCTCTTAAAAGAAATCAAAGATTTGGAAAATTATCAATGGTCTTCTTTCCCAAATTATTTAGGAATAAAAGGGTCAGATTTTATCGACAGTGATTTTATCATGGATTATTTCGGTTCGATGGACAAGTTTAAGAGCTTTACTTATGATCAGGCAGATTATCAAAGAAGACTAAAAGAAATAGAATATTTAATGCTGGAATAACCAAGTTTGTCTACTGCAACCGAGGGTGTCTACTTACCACACCCCAAGGATGTACAGTAGTGTACAATAGCGCCGCCGTAAACTTCTTGTCAAGCAAACTAAAATTTCTGCTAAGATATTTAAAGATGAGAAAGTTTAAACTAAAAAGCTTTCGGTGGTGGCTGGTGGGAATTTCGATTTTCCTCCTTTTGGCTGCTACTGGTGGCATTTTAATCCACCAAGACAAATTCCCCTTGCCGCTTAAAGCTAGAATTACCGCCCCGAAAGACAAATATGTCGCTTTCCTTTCCGAGGTTTACGACACGGTCAAAGGCAATTACTGGGATAAAATTACCGACGAGCAGCTAACCAATATTTTTGTTTTAGGGACGGAAAAATTAACCGGCCAGCCTTTAACGGCAGGGCCCAAAAACAAAGCTGAACTACAAAAATCGCTGGTTTCCGTTCTTAAAGAAATAAAAGATAACTCAAAGAAAAAAGAATTTACCGTTCAATTGGCCGATATGGTTTTAACCAATCTCCAGCCTTTCGGTCGCAGCCGGCTTTATAGCCGGAAGGAAGAAATCAGTCTGAAAAATACGGTCGAAAATAAAAATCCAACGGTTGACCAATACCAAATAATGGGAGTAGAGAAAAGCGCCACCGAAGAAGAAATCCAAAAGATTTATCAAGAAAAAAAGGCCGAGTTAAAACAGGAAAACACTCCTGAAACTCAGCAAGAACTGGCACAGCTTAATAAGGCCTATCAAGTATTAGCCGACCAAGACGCTCGGAAAACTTATGATGAGTCGGGAGTAGAACCGACCATGGAATATAAACTTCTAAGACCCGATATCTTTTACCTTCACCTGACGAAGTTTTCCCCGACGACAATTGAAGAACTTTTACGTGTCACCCAAAAAATGGATAGTAAACCCGAATCGCTCAACATCCTCATTCTTGATTTAAGAGATAATGTCGGTGGCGCCATTGATGGTCTGCCTTATTTTTTAGGACCGTTTATTGGCAACGACCAATACGCTTATCAGTTTTTTCATCAAGGAGAAAAGCAGGACTTCAAAACCAAAATCGGCTGGCTACCAAGCTTAATCCGCTACAAAAAGGTTATCGTTCTAATTAACGAAAACACTCAGTCTTCGGCCGAAGTGATGACGGCGGTTTTAAAAAAATTTAATGTCGGCATTTTAGTGGGGACTAAAACCAGAGGCTGGGGAACCGTCGAAAAAGTTTTTGAGTTAAAGCAGCAAATTGACGAATCTGAAAAATATTCTGCTTTTTTGGTCCACAGCCTAACTTTGCGCGAAGATGGCCAGCCAATTGAAGGCGGGGGGGTTGAGCCGACAATCGATATTAAAGCTCCCGACTGGGAAAAACAGCTCTCTGCTTATTTCCATTATCCGGCCCTAGCCACGGCTATTAAAGAGGTAGCCAGCCAGTGAAAAAAAAGAAAGTTTTCCTAATTTTAATTTTTTCGCTCGCCCTTTTGAGCCGTTTCCTTATCTTCAAAGAATCCACTTATTTTGGCTTTGATGAGGCTCGGGACGCTTATACCGCCGAAAATATTTATCGCTTGCACGATTTACGCCTAATCGGGCCGCCGGCCAACGCTCCCGGCCTTTTCCATGGTCCACTTTATTGGTACCTGCTTGGGCCACTTTATCTTCTCGGCCAAGGCAATCCTTATTTTGTCTCGGCCATTTTTAGAGTTTTAAACGCCCTAGGAGTCCTGACCATATTTGGCCTCGCTCAAGCTTATTTTGGCTCGCTCACCGGTTTTATCGCGGCCGCTTTATATGCTTTCTCGTTTGAACAAAACCAATACGCCATGTATGTTTGCCATCCACCGCTGGCAATTTTCTCCTGGATGGCAATGTTCGGCGGAGTGATTATCCTGGAGAAAAGAAAAAATAAATTTTGGGGCTTGCCGCTCCTTTTGGGGGGTGCGGCTTCCGCCGTCCAGTTTGAGCTTTTAATGATCAGCTCTCTGGGTGTCGCCCTGGTCTTACTTTGGCTGCTGCGAGACAAACTGAAAAAAGTCCCCTGGCAATCTTGGTTGCTCGCTTTTGGCACCGCTTTATTTTTCCTAAGCACTTACTTGCTCGCGGAAATCAAATATGGCTTTCGGAGTATTAAGTCCGCTTTTTCCCTCTTAAAATCCGACTATAATGTAATGCCCGCGGAACAAACCAAAGTTGGTTTATATCTTAAGCAACTGACTTTGATGTTTCACGATAATCTCTGGCCCTTGCCCGACTTTTTGCTTTACCCCAGTTTCCTAAGCTTCATCGTTCTGCTTCTTTTTTACGCCCGTAAAGAAAAATTAGTGCGCTTCATTTTAATCTGGCTTAGTGGCGGCATATTTCTTTCTCTTCTAGGCAGTTATAACGCTTACTATGTTAACGCCGGTATCAGCTTGGGGATAATTCTAGGGGCGGCTTTTTTGCTGGGAAAGCTTTGGCAAAAAAACCGCTTAATGAGTTTAATTGCCCTGGCCTCAATCTTAATTACTAATTTTATTTTTACTTATCGCCAGAAACCTCAAAGCTTAATTGTCGATATGAAACCCCAACCTTATATGAAGCTGGCCGATGAAGAAAGAGTGATTGATAAAATGTATCAATATGCCGAAAATAAAGGCTTTACTATTCGGGCGACCAACATCCCTTTTTCCATCCCTACCGTCTGGGCCTATTTATTTGAGAACTATGCTTTAAAAAAGTTTGGCTATCTGCCTTATTGGGAAACCGGACCGGTCTTGGGTTTTCCCGGCGAACTGCCCAAACCCACCAAAGGCTCAACTTGTACCCGTTATTTGATTCAAGAGCCCAGTCGGGGAATTCCCGGCGTCCTTATTGAATATAACCTTAAGGAAGAAAACATCTTTTCCACGATTGTTAAGGAAGAAAAAATCGGGGATTTTATTTTACAGACCAGACAGTCAATAGACAAAGACTGTCATCAGAAGAAACCAATTTAAGAGCTCCTCCAGAGATATTCTTTCATCCGCCGGCAAAATGCCTGTGCCTTTTCCATTGCTTCTATCTCTTTTATTCCCCGCAACAGTTCTCCCGCTTCACCATTCTTGGACATACCCCCTTCTAGATAACCAATCGCGGTCGGCACCACGAGACCGTCGTAAACCTTACCTGGGTTGGCAAGGAGATATAGTAAACATGACAACTTAGAATCCCCTCCTTTGGCCGCTGCCCAACCGACAATAAGTTGCCAACCCTTAATGATTGCCTTCTCTCCATCAACATCTTCTTCGCCAATTGCCAATTCCTGAAATTCGCGAACCAGAGCTCGAAGATTTTCTGTCTGAGACCTCCCTCTTTCTCCCTCAGGAGACATAAGCATACCCTTGAAGATATTACCCAAATTCTTTTTAGAAAGCAATGCGCTTTTTAGTCATATTTGGGGTAGCGGCGTTTTTTAAGAGGTGGATAATTTAACTAGCCTTATCAATCAACAATCTCTTTAGGCAAGATACTCCAATATTTATCACCCACATCATCGGTAGAAGTTATTATTTCCAATCTTCTATAACCCTGACCAATATCAAATTCCAGTCCATACTCTTTAATTATGAAATTCTTAAGAAAAGTCTTTACTTGCTCCGACACAGACAAATCACTAAAACAAGGTGAATATAATTTAATTACAAGAGTTCCGCTGGAACCGTCTTGTTTCTCCTTCACTTGTGCCTGAAGTCTAAAAGGATACTCAAATTGTTCCCTTAATATTTTGCAAATCCCTGGTATGCTAACCTTGAAACCAGTAAAAGAAATAACTCCAGAGCCAGGAAGCCTACCGGAAATTGTTAAATAAGGAATGTTATCGAAAAATTCCAAAGCGCCAATATCGCCAGTTCTGTATCTAGGCAATATCGTCCCTTTTTCCCACCATAAAGGCGTAATAACAATTTCCCCAAGACTCCCAATCAGTGGCTCGCCGGTTTTCAGATCCAATACTTCAACAAATTTATTATCGAACACCCGATATCTAGTAGCGCTATCGCGTTGACTAAAAACGTACACCGACACATCCTGGGTTTCGGTCAATCCGTAGGTAACAGCGATATCTGGACCTGTTTTGAAAATATTCTTTAGTTTCAGATAGAGTTCGGATAATTCGTTCAGAAATACCGGATCCGCCCCAGTCTCAACAAGAATTATTTTTCCGGCAAAAACATCAGCGATCTTCTTATTTTCTTTAATTAATTTTTCTAGCGAATATACCAATCTCCGAAATCCAGAAACCGCTTCTTCGATATAAACCAAGTCTGCATCTTTTACAAGTTCAGCTACTTCTTCTGGAGTATTATATTTAGCAACCCGAGAATGGGGATAGGTTTTGGGGAAATTGATATCATAAGTAACGTGGGTCGAAGTATTCTTGTTTTGATGAAGCAGTATCGGTCTTTGACTGATATTAATAATGTTATGGATCAAATCAGGGAATCGCAAAGCTGTCTGATCAGACATTTCATAATAGATCTTCTTGGTCTTTCCAGTTGTTCCCCCTGTGACAGTAAGTTTTAATTCTTTAAGGTCGCCGCTGACAAAATCTTTCGGATATTTGGACACCATTTCCGCTGTTGTTGTTTTAAGCTTTAAGAAACCGTCGTAACTATCTATACTCTGGAAATCCAGGTTCTTTTTTCCCCATGCTGTTGAACTTTTAGCGGCATTGAGGGTCACTAAAATCCCATCTCTACGCTTCAAAAAATAGTCTCTCATTTCCATTTAGTATAGCAAAACTACTTATCCGTACTTGGGATAGCAGCACTTCTTATATTTTTTCCCTGAGCCGCACGGGCAGGGGTCATTACGACCGACCTTTTGGCTGGTTATCGGAACTGTCGGGGCAGGTAAATCGTCAGCCTTGGTATGACCACTGCCTTTCCCTCGCCCCTCAACCGCTTTTTCCAGGGGGATAGTTGATGAAGCTACCATTACCTGAACCCGAAAAACCTTCCTGACCACTTCAAAATCAATTTGATTAACCAGCGACTCAAACATTCCAAACGCCTCTTTTTTATATTCCACCAGCGGGTCTTTCTGGGCGTAACCCCGTAAGCCAATCCCATCCCGCAAGTCGTCAATCGCCGTGAGATGCTCCACCCAAAGTCGGTCAATAGTGGATAGATAAACAAAGCGTTCAATCTCCCGCATCGCTTCTCCATACTCCTTTTCCCTTTGGGCATAAAGGTCCGCCACTAATTTTTCTAAAAATCCGCCTATCTCCGCTGAAGACTGAAATTGGCTCAGTTGTTTTCTTATCGCCCCCAAAGACTGGTCGTCAAAGGGAATAATTTCCGAAAATTCCCGAACAATTTTCTCGTATTCCAGCTCCGAATAACCCTCAGGTGAATGCATGGCAACCAAATTAGTAATCTCACCGTTAATTTTCTCTAATATCTCTTCTTTCAAACTCTTTTCTCCGCTCCCTTTTTCTAAAACTTTCCGGCGCAATTTATAGATAATTTCCCGCTGTTTATTCATCACATCGTCATATTCCACCACCTGCTTGCGCATATCAAAGTTGAAGCCCTCCACTTTAACTTGGGCCTGTTCAATTGCCCGGGAGACCATCGCGTGTTCCAAAGGAATTTCCTCCGGCATATTAAAACGGGTCATTAGGGAAGAAATTTGCTCACCACCAAAAATTCGCATTAAGTCGTCATCTAAAGCAACAAAAAATCGGGAAGAGCCTGGGTCCCCCTGGCGGCCGGAGCGTCCGCGCAACTGATTATCAATCCGGCGGGACTCGTGCCGCTCGGTCCCAACAACATGCAGGCCCCCAAAAGTCAAAACTTCATCGTGCCTTTTCTGCCATTCTTTCAAAGCCTTTTCAAAATCCTTCTTGGTTTTAAAATCGGTTTCCTGGGGCAGGGCCCCTCCCAAAACAATGTCCACCCCTCGACCGGCCATATTTGTCGCCACTGTCACTGCTCCTTTTTCACCCGCTTGGGCAATGATTTCCGCTTCCCGCTGGTGCTGCTTAGCGTTTAAAACCTGGTGGGGAATTTTTTTGTGGTTCAAAAACTGGTCAATGATTTCGTTTTTTTGCACTGAGGTTGTCCCCACCAAAACCGGCTGGCCCCTTTGATGACAATCTTCGATTTCTTTGACAATCGCGGCGTATTTTGCCCGCTGGTTTTTATAAACCACATCTGGATTATCAATTCGAATCATCGGTCTGTTAGTCGGGATAATAACCACTTCCAAGTTGTAAATCTTTTTAAATTCTTCCGCCTCTGTCGCGGCTGTTCCCGTCATTCCTGAAAGTTTGTTATACATCCGGAAGTAATTTTGAAAAGAAATAGTCGCCAGGGTTTTCGACTCTTGCTGGATAGGGGCTCCTTCCTTGGCTTCTATGGCCTGATGCAGTCCCTCTGACCAACGCCGACCGAACATCAACCGACCGGTAAATTCATCGACTATCACCACTTGATTGTCTTTAATCACATAATCCCGATCGCGCAGAAAATGAACCTTCGCTTTTAAGGCGTTTTCAATATGGTGAATTGTGTCAAAATCTTTTTCGTAAAGGTTGTCAACTCCCAAAATCTTTTCCACTTTGCGAATGCCATGCTCGGTTAAATTAGCGGTTTTCGTCTTTTCGTCGGCAGTATAGTCGGTATCGGGAGAAAGGCCCTGAGCCAGTTTGGCAAATTCAAAATATTTCTTCGTCGGCTCGGTATCGGGGGCGGAAATAATTAGTGGTGTCCGCGCCTCATCAATAAGGATCGAATCTACCTCATCAACAATGGCAAAGTGATGCCCCCGCTGGACCATTTCCCCCAAATCATTAACCAAATTATCTCGCAAGTAATCAAAACCAAATTCATTATTGGTACCGTAAGTTACATCTGCCAAGTAAGCTTCCCGACGCTCAACCGGCTTTAAGTGAGCTAACCGATCGTCAGTCTGGTCCTGATCGGTAAATTCCGGCTCCAGCCAAAACGCCTGCTCATGGACAATCGAGGCTACTTTTAGCCCTAAAGAATGAAGCGCTCGGCCATACCAGCCGGTGTCTCTTCGAGCCAAATAGTCGTTAACGGTAACAATATGAACCCCCTTACCTGAAAGGGCGTTTACATAAGCCGCCAAAGCGGCCGCCAGCGTTTTCCCCTCCCCGGTTTTTTGCTCCGCCACCCGTCCTTGGTGCAGAGTAATTGCCGCCATTAGCTGAACATCAAAAGCCCGTTGATCAACAGTTCGGTGAATTGCCTCTCGGCCCACCGCCAGCGCCTCTGGCAATATATCATCTAAAGTTTCGCCTTGAGTTAAACGCAGCTTGAATTCCGGAGTTTTAGCGGCCAGCTCCTTATCGGAAAGTTCTCGGATTTCCTCCTCTAAAGAATTGACTTTCTCAATCAGCGGCCTAAGCGCCTCAACTTCCTTTTGATTAATATCAAAAAACTTCTGAAAAATTCCCAACATTTCTCTTATTATACCCCATTTTTAGCTTAATTTGAAGCTAAAGTGAGGCCAAAATTAATAAATTAGTCACTAACTTTTTCGTCTTAACTTGGGAAAAAATGGGGGTTAAATTTTTTTTAAACTGATTGGCCGCCTCTTGATGATGACGGTTAAAGTATAATCGATTAAAGACAACCAGGCCACCTTTATTCGCCAGCTTGCCCAACCGGCGCAAAAAATCCTCGCTTTCCGCCTCTTTGGGAAATTCCTGGCCCAAATACAAATCCACAATAACCAAATCGAAACTTTGAACTTTGTCCCTCGACTTTGCTCGGGACAATACTGAGCTTGTCGAAGTATTGAACTTTGAACTTTGAACTAGGCTTATGGCATCGCCCACCACAATTTTTAAATTCGGGATTTCTCCCAGACCAAAATACTTTTTTCCTAACTCAACCACCAACGGGTCAATTTCTATCCCCACTATTTCAGCGTCTAGTGGATGGCGTTTAGTAACTAGTTTCGCCAGCGTCCCCACCCCTAATCCTAAAATTAAGACTCTTAATTTCTTCATATCTTTGATATCTTTATCTCTTAATATCTCCCCAATTCCCTCCCGCCACAATTTTTCCGCTAATCCCCCCGATTGAGCAACTCTACCAATCATCACTTCTCTTCGGCCAAACAGATCTTCTACCACCAAAATCTCGCCATTGATTGGTGAATAAATTTTCTCCAAAACCTCATTACCTAAGAAAAATCTTCGTAAAAATGACTTAAACTTCATTCTAATTAAATGGAAGAAAGTTAGCTCTTGGGAGAAATGACTTCGCCGACATAATCCTGCAAAATCTTTGGTACCTTAACTGAGCCGTCGGCTTGCTGACAATTTTCCAAAATCGCTAATATCGGCCGCTCAGAAAAAACCGTTCCGTTAAGAATATGGACATATTCCGTTTCCCCGGTCTTTCGCTTAAACTTAATATTTAATCTTCTGGCTTGATAATCAGTGGTGTTGCTGCAGGAATGAGTCTCGCGGTATCTTTCTTCTGAGGGAAACCAGGCCTCAATATCGAATTTGGCGGCGGCCGGATCACCCAAGTCACCGGTGCACATTTGCACTACATGATAAGGTAGCTTAAGTTCCTGCATTAATTCTTCTTCGAGGGAAAGCAAGAATTCATGTTCTTTTTCCGAATCTTCCGGCCGGACAAAAGAAACCATTTCTAATTTATTAAACTGATGCACCCGGAAAAGGCCTTTGGTTTCTTTGCCGTAAGAGCCGGCTTCCTTTCTAAAACCAGCGGAAAAACCGACAAATCTTTTAGGCAAGTCCTCTTCTTTCAAAACTTCATCTTTCAAAAAAGGCACAATTGCATGCTCGGCCGTGGCCACCAAGCAAAAACCATACTCATCAAAGCAGTAAGTATTTTCAAAGCCATAATTATCATAACCAAGGGCCGCCATCACTCCTTTGCTGATTATTTCCGGCGGCAAAATCGGAACAAAGCCCTTCGAGAGTAAAAATTTCAATCCCAAATTAACCAGTGCCAATTCCAAAAGCGCTCCTTCATTTAAAAGGTAGCGGAAACGCGTGCCGGAAACCTTGCTTGCCCTTTCAATATCAATCAAATTTAGGCTTTCGCCCAGCTCAAAAGAACCCTTAACCGGAAAATCAAATTTCGGCATTTCTCCCCATTTTTTAATTTCCACATTCTCACTCTCGTCCTTACCTACCGGGACTTGAGGCAAGGCGGGATTGGGAAGTTTCCAAAGGGTAGCCGTTAGACTGGCGTCTAACATTTTTAGCTGGTCTTCAAACTCATCAAGCTCGGTTTTAATTGTTCTTGCCCGCTCAATATCTTCCTTGCCCAGTTTATTTCTTTCCGCCCGCAGAACCTCTACTTTTTGGAGCAGGTCTTTCCTCTTCTCATCCAATTCCAGCACTTCATCCACTAGCTTCGGATCCCGATTTTTATCAGCCGTGGCTTTCCGAAAATAATCTGGATTTTCCCTGATGGCTTTAATATCTATCATTTTCCTTATGTAACATATATAAGCTGAGCTTGATTCTCTGAATTAAATACATGTTACAGTCCTATTTGGCCGCTAATTTTTTGCATTGATTCCAATGATATTTTCACAAATTCCTCTAAGCTCAACCCGATTTTTTCTTGACACATCGCAACATCTTCCCTTCTGGTTCCGGCAGCAAATTTGGGCTCTTTAAACCGACGCAGAACCATCTCCGGCGTCACCTCCGCCAATTTCTTGCTCGGAAGCACCAGACAAGTGGCCACAATCAAGCCCGTCAGGCTATCGCCCATAAAAATGGTCCAGTCCATTAAAGTTTTTGGTTCGGTTCCGTTGCCGTGCCAATTGTGGGCGGCCATCGCGTAAGCAACATTTTCCGGAACCGCCAGTCCCTTTTGTTTAGCCCACTCGGTAACTTGAATCCCGTGTTTTTCCGCCGGCACCCCTTCGCAATAGTCCCCATCATGCAAAAGCCCCGCCATTTCCCATTCCTCTTTGGTTCCTCCCAACTCCTCATCACTTCTTCCCCGGCTTTTTAACTCCTCGTAAACTCCGCCCATTAACGCCTCTAAGGCCAACGAATGCTTAACAATGTTCTTGTTGGCCACGTGCTCGTCGATTAAGTTTAAAGCTTCATCTCTAGTTAGCATCCTTACTCCTCCGGCCTCATTGTTGGGAAAAAAACCGTCTCCCGAATCGGCTTATCCATTAGGAAAGAAAAAACTCTTTCACTCATTCCGAATCCCGCCGTGGGCGGCATACCATACTCTAAGGCCTCAATAAAATCAGCGTCATACATCTGAGCCTCTTCATCGCCCTTCTCCCGCAGCCTTTGCTGTTCTACAAACCTTTCCCGTTGGTCAATCGGGTCATTAAGCTCGGAAAAGCCATTACCTAACTCAGTCCCTCCGACCATCACCAAAAATCTTTGTGTCAATCGGGGTACTTCAGGCAATCGTTTTGCTAACGGAGAAATATCTACCGGCAGATTGATCAAAAACGAAGGTTGAATTAAAGTTGGCCGAATGGTTTTTTTATAAATCATGTCCATGAGCCGCCCCCGACCTAAATTCTTCTCCGGCTTAAGTTTCAGCTCTTGAGCCTTCTTATAAAGCTCTTCCAAACTTGCTTTCAGGGGATCAATGCCCGCTTTCTCCCGGAAAAGCTCAACATAATCCCAACGGGGCCATTTGCCAGACCAGTCAATTTCTTTCCCCTCTCGAGTCGTTTTAAAGCCCCCAGTCGTCTCTTTAACCACAAACTGATAGAAGTCCTCCAGAAAATCCATCAGTTGTTTATAATCAGCGTAGCCCCAGTAAAATTCCATTGAGGTGTAATCTTGTAAATGCTCCGCATCAACCCCCTCGTTCCGGAAAACTCGGCCGATTTCAAAAACTTTGTCGAAACCTCCCACCATCAGCCTTTTTAAATGAAGCTCCAGGGAAATCCTTAAATATAAATCAATGTCTAGGGCATTGTGATGAGTAATAAATGGCCGGGCGTCGGCCCCCCCGGGAACGGCTTCTAAAACCGGGGTTTCCACTTCCAAAAAGCCCTTCTTAGTCAAATATTCCCGCACTGCTTGCCAAAACTTGGCTTTTTTGACAAACATCTCCCGAACTTCCGGGTTCATTATCAAATCAAGGTATCTTTTGCGCAAGCACGTCTCAATGTCCACCAAACCGTGCCATTTTTCCGGCAAGGGGCGGATGGATTTGGTCAGTAAAGTAAAGTCAGCTACCTTAACCGTCGTTTGGCCCGCTTGAGTCTGAAAAACTTTCCCGGAAACGCCGATAATGTCCCCAATGTCCAAAAGTTTCAAAAAGTCATATCTTCCCTTCAGTTCCTCCCGAGAGAAAAAAAGCTGAATTCGACCGTTTTGGTCTTCCAAATCGGCAAAAGTAGAGCCACCGTGTTCGCGGATGGCCCGCAGCCGACCGGCGACTGAAACCTTTCTCCCCAGCATTTCCAAGGTTTTCTGGACTGTCTCTTTCCGCGGAAAAGAAGCGGGGTAAGGATCAATTCCTAACTCGCGGATTTTTTCCAATTTCTTTATCCGAGCCTGTCGCAGTTCATCAATGGTTGACATTTAAAGGAATTTTACCACAAAAGAGAGAAATCGTGGAGACGAACTTAGTCAATTTTGACAATCGTATAAAGGATTTTACCAGCCGGGGCTTCGAATTCCACTTCTTCACCCACTTTTCTTCCTAAAAGCGCTTTTCCTAATGGGGAAAAGTGAGAAACTTTTTTCTGGGTCGGGTCGGCTTCCCACTCACCGACGATATGGTAAACGCTTTCGTCTTTACCATTTCTAACCATAACTCGGCAACCGAAACTAATCGTTTCACAACCCTGGTGCTCCCCATCTTTAAGAATTACTTTTTGAAGCAGTTCTTCCAACTCTTCAATCCGGCCATCAACAAAAGCTAGCTCATCTCGGGCCGAAGCGTATTCATTGTTCTCCGAAAGGTCGCCTTGCATTCTGGCCAAAGCCAACCGCTCGACCGTATTCGGTCGAGTTTTATTGCGCAATGTTTCCAGCTCTCCTTTAATCTTCTGGAAACCCTCTGAAGTGAGATAAACTTTGTCATCCATCTTCGTGACATTTACCACAAATTGCTATAACTTTAAGGCTATTTTCACCTAATCAATAAATATTGATATTAGAACCTGGGCAACGATTTGTCAATACCGGAAATCGAAGGTATAATGATTAAGGATGGCAGGTTAGCCGTCTTAAATGGCGCTATCGTCTAGTGGACTAGGACGGCAGGTTCTCATCCTGCTAACCTCGGTTCGAATCCGAGTAGCGTCACTAACTTAATGCCTAAGGGCCACTCGAAGACCGTCAAAGAGATTTTCCACGAAGATAAATTTCAACTCTTTCTTAATTTCCGACGGAATTTCCTGCAAATCCTTTCTGTTGTCCTTTGGCAAGATAACCGTTTTTATCCCGACTCTTTTAGCGGCTAAAACCTTCTCTTTCACCCCGCCGATTTCCAAAACCCGACCGCGCAAAGTAATTTCACCGGTCATCGCTACATCCTTGCGGGAGGCTTTGCCGGTAATCGCCGAAACTAAAGCGGTCGCCATCGCGATTCCGGCGGACGGACCGTCTTTCGGCACCGCTCCTTCCGGAACATGAACATGAACATCCAGCTTCTGAGTAAAGTTTTCCTTCAAACCCAGTTCCTTATAATGACTCTTAGTGAAAGTCATCGCCGCTTGGGCTGATTCTTTCATGACATCACCTAACTGACCGGTAAGCAAAAGCTGGCCCTTTCCCGGCATCAAAGCGACCTCGACAAAAAGCACTTCCCCTCCCGCTTCCGTCCAAGCCAAACCGGTAGCAACCCCGACTTCATCTTTCTTTTCTAAAACTACCGGGCTTAAGCGGTGCGAGCCGAGGAATTTTCTCACTCTGGCTACGCCAATTTCCTTCTCAATCGGTTTCTTCTCCGCCATTCTTTTAACAATCTTCCGGCAGACGGAAGCAATATTCCTCTCTAGGTTTCTTACCCCGGCTTCTCGAGTGTAGCTACGAATAATCTCTGAAAGAGCCTCTTTCATCAGAACCCATTCATTCTTCTTCAAACCGCTAACTTCCAACTGTTTGGGCCAAAGATATTTTTGGGCAATACTGAATTTCTCTTCTTCAGTGTAACCGGGGAAACGGATAATCTCCATTCGATCGCGCAAGGCCGGCGGAATCGTATCCAGGACATTCCCAGTGGCGACAAAAAACACCTTTGACAAATCAAAAGGCACTTCTAAGTAATGGTCAGAAAATTCTTTATTTTGTTCCGGGTCTAAAGCCTCCAGTAAAGCCGAAGACGGGTCACCCCGAAAATCAATGCCAATTTTGTCAATTTCGTCCATCATGAAAACCGGATTTTTTGTGCCGGCACTCTTTATCCCCTGAATAATCCGCCCGGGCAAGGCGCCAACATAAGTCCGTCGATGTCCTCTAATTTCCGCTTCGTCACGGATTCCTCCCAAGGAAACGCGGACAAACTTTCTTCCTAAAGCCCTAGCGATGGAACGGCCAATCGAAGTCTTACCGACTCCCGGTGGCCCAATAAAGCAAAGAATCGTCGGTCCGCTACCCTCCGAACCGCCTTTAGCTTTTTCTTTAAGTTTCATTACCGCCAAATACTCTAAAATTCTTTCTTTAATCTTTTCCAAACCATAATGGTCTTCATTGAGAACTTTCTTCGCTTTCATTAAAGAAACGCTGTTAGGGCTTTCGGTTGACCAAGGCAAGGCCACTAACCAATCGAGGTAACTCCGAACATAACCCATCTCGGGATTATTGGGGGACATTTTCTTGAGTCGGTTAAGCTCCTCCATCGCCTTTTTGCAAACTTCAACCGGCATTCTGGCTTTGTCGATTTTACCTTTAAGCTCCTTCACTTCTTTTTCTTCATCTTCTTCAACCCCCAAGTCACCCAATTCCTTCTCGATAGTTCTCTTCCTTTCCCGCAAAATCGCCTCGCGAATACCTTTGTCAAAACGAGCTTGGGTTTTATTAGCAATCGATTTTTCCAACTCCAGAATTTTTATTTCGTAAGAAAGTCTTTCGGCCACTCGCTCCAATCTCTCATTCATGGAAGAAATTTCCAGAAGCATTTGTTTATCGATCGGTTTTAAATCCAAAAGACTGGCCGTCTGATTAGCCAATTCTTCATAAGAAACCCCGGATAAAAGCCGCATCAATATCATTACATCAATTGGTTTACCTAAATTGAAAATCTTTTGAATTTGTTCAGTTATATGCTTGACTAAAGCTTGGGTAGCGTCGTCTTCAACCACGCTTTCTTTGTCCTTCTCCACCGCGGCCACGAAGTAGGGTTCTGTCTGCAAGATTTGTTTGACTTCCACTCTTTCCACCCCCCGAATCAAAGCATGGATATTACCATTACTTTCAATTAAGTGTTCAATCGAAGCCAGTGTCCCGATTCGGTATAAATCCTCCTCGGCGGGAATTTCCGTGCGGGAATTTTTTTGGCAGACGAAACAAATTAAACGGTTGGCTTTGAAGGCGGCGGAAATTGCCGCATTAGACTTAACCCGACCAAAAGTTAAGGGAATTTCCGTATAAGGAAAAATGACCACATCCCTGAGGGCAATTAGCGGAATGTTCATCTTGTTACTGTTGGCAATAATTGTTTTACTGGAATCCGACAAAATCATCTCCTCATTCCTTTTAATTCGAAATCTTCTTGGCAGTTTAGCATTTTGACTGCTAAAAGTCAACCTTTAATTCTCTTCCGGGTCAATTGTGAATCACGACTTTCGTTCCCAGATTGTCTTTGCTGGCCATTACCGAATTTTGGCCAGGAGGTAAATTCGGAGTCGCCCAATAAAAAAGTTTCTCCGCTGCTAAGGTGGGCAAATTAACACAACCGTGGCTCATCGGTTGACCAAAGTTATTATGCCAGTAAGTCCCATGCAAACCAAAACCCTGATAGAAATACATGGTGTAAGGGACATTGGGAAGGTAGTAGTAAGTATTATTTTCCTTGCGGCCGCCGGCCATCTTGGTGTATTTGAATTTGCCCCAAATATTAAATTCGCCCGTGGGCGTTCTCCCCCATTTGCCACTGGAAATGAGTGTCTCTAAAAATTTATTTTCCCCTTCCCAAGCAATAAGCTTCTGCTCGGACAAATCAATCTCTATCCGTTTTTCCGCTCCACTTGTCTCCCCAAGAACCGTCACTTCTTTGGAGGGCGATAGAGCGGCCAAGGGCGGTAGCAGTGGATTGTTCAAAAAGAAGGCGGTCTTTTCCGTCGGGTCAAAATCACCAGTCGCCTGCTGAAAGTCACAACCGCAGCCACCGGGGCTGGTTTTCCTCAGCGCTCCCGCCAGACTCAGCCCTAATATTCCGGTGACAACCAGGACTAGAAGTGGTAAAATAAGCCAAAATCTTTTTCTAAACCGGCGCATACTTTCAGAATAACAATAAGAATGAGCGATTTCAACCAAATATCTGCTATCTGGCAAAAGATTAAAGAGGACCAAAAGTTACGGGAAAATCTGGTGATTAGAGCCCAAGTTTTAGCGGCGATTAGAGAGTTCTTCCAGAATGAAGGGTTTTTAGAGATGGAAACACCGACGCTGGTTACCGCTCCCGATCCGAGCCCTTTTAATGAAGTTTTTGAGCTACAAACTATTAATGAAGAAAGGTTTTTCCTTACTCCTTCACCAGAATTCTTTCTAAAAAAGCTCTTGGTCGCCGGCTTGGAGAATATTTATCAGATAACTAAGGCTTATCGGGACCAACAGGAAAAAGACGGTCTTCACCGACGCGAATTCACTATTTTGGAATGGTACCGGACAAAGGCAGACTATACCGACTTAATGACGGATTGCGAAAAAATAATTTCCTTTATTTCGTCAAAGCTTAAAACCCTCAATTACCAGGGAAGAAAAATTGATTTAACTCCGCCTTGGCCCCGGATTTCCTGCAAAGAGGCCCTGGCCAAATATGCCGGGGTTAACCTGGATGAGTTTCTTGACGAGAAAAAAGCCGTCAAAATCTGCCGGGATAAAGGCTATCAAGTAGATAAAAAGACCACTTGGGAGGAGCTTTACCACCAAGTTTTTTTGAATGAAGTCGAACCATCTCTCTTGGCGCTGCCGGCGGTGATTCTTTACGACTACCCGGCTCCGCTCGCCGCTTTATCGCAAATTAAAACTGATAATCCGCTCTACGCGGAAAGGTTTGAATTTTATTTGGGAGGGCTGGAAATGGGCAATGGCTACTCCGAACTAACTGACCCCCGAGAACAAGAAAAGAGATTACAAGCGGACATCCAAACTCGGAAAACCAAAAAAATGAAAGTTTTTGACTATGATTATGATTTTGTTGAAGCCCTCAAAGAGGGTTTGCCCAAAACGGCGGGTATTGCCGTCGGCATTGACCGGCTGGCGATGCTTTTCGCTGATGCCACCGATATCCGCGAAGTTGCCCCCTTTACTCTCTAGTTTTAGCTTTAGACCTGGAAGGTGTAATAGGTTTACACCTCCAGTACTTTTCTCCGATTAACTGATTATCTGACGATACTTTCCCCAGTCCCCTTCAAATACCGCTCCTTTGGGAGAAATCTTGCGGAACTTTACCGGATTGCCATCGACAATTTTAAATATTAAAACCCGACTGCCTCTTTCTTTGGCCATCTTTATTTCGGCTAAAACTCCGTCGCTGATTTCGCCAAAAACCCACAGTTGATCCACTATCCGGATAATATTGTTGTTGGCCTTCCTAACCATATCCCGCGGCACTAAATCCCCCAAAAAATATTTAAAAAGCATAAAGGGGTTTAGGGGAATGACTCTCTTTTCAAGACAAAATTTGCTTATCTGCATATGCCAAAAGAAATTTCTCTTCGAATAAACTGCGTAAACCAAAGGGTAGGTTTTTCTCGACTGAAGACGGGGGTGCCAGCGGCCCAAATTCTTGCCTAACATCACCCACTCCCACATCCAAGGGGAGATCTCCTCCAGTCTAACCTCCGGTTCACTTATCTCCTTTATTTGTGATGCCTCTTCAGATAACAGGAAATAGCGAACGGGCTTCCTCAATCTTTTAGCCATAAAAATCTCCACCAGCACCCCGTCGCTTACTTCCCCAAAAACCCAAAGCTCATCCGCTTTTTTAATCATGGTGTTATTAGCAATTCTAATTAAAGTCTTATCCACCAAACCGGACAAATTGTAATCAAAGTTCATAAAGGGACTAATCGGGACACCGTTGTTTGTTAAGACAAAAGCGCTGACCTGAAACCGAAGAAAAAAATTTCTTTTGGAAAAGGAGGTAAAGACTATTTTATTTTTTTCTCTGAATTTTAGGGAATCATGCTTAAATTCTTTTTGTGGTCTCGCCATAATGTAATTGACAAAACTGACGCAAGAATAACATGATTGTTACCAGTTTTCAATAAGGTGGAGAGAGCTTTTTGCGAAAATCGCGTCCGGAATGCAACCAAAAAAGTTTCAGGCGTTTCTTTTCATTCTTTACAAAAATAGCTTTCCATCCTAAAATTAGCCAAGTATGGCAACAATTTCTACTTCCGATTTAAAAAAGGGCTTATGCATTATGTTTCGGGACACCCCCCACGTCGTGGTGGACAAAACTTTTGTTTCTCCCGGCAAAGGTTCCGCTTTCTATCGGACAAAATTGAAAAATTTAAAAACCGGCAACACGATTGATTTTACCTTTAAGTCGGGTGAAAAACTGACCGAGGCGCCGGTGGAAGTCAAGGAAATGCAGTATCTCTATCGCGATAATGATAAGCTGATTTTTATCAATCCCCGTACTTACGAACAAGTGACCTTGGCCAAAGATATGGTCGGTAATTTTTCCCTTCTAATGAAAGAGGGGGAAACCTACCAAGTTTATGTCCTCAATAACCAAGCGGTGGCCTTGCGTCCACCTCTAAAGGTCTTTCTTAGAGTAACTCACGCCGAAGCGGCCGCGCGGGGCAACACGGTGACCGGAGCAACCAAGGAGGTAGAAACGGAAACCGGCTATCGGCTCTCAGTTCCCCTCTTCATCAAAGAAGGCAACACTCTCGCTATTAATGTCGAAACCGGTCAATATGTAGAGCGGGTTTAGGGAACCCTTACCCGATACTTACTGTCTCCCCGACAAACATTGACCGCCACTCCTTAGAGTTTAGCTACTGGTGGTAGGGGCTAACTAATAAAATAGCTTCATTTCGGAAAATGGTTGTTTCTATGAGAGCATCAGTGATCGGGGGAATAATTTTAGCCATTGGCTTGGCCATTGTCGTCTGGTTGGTTCTAGAAAACCGCTTTCCTTTATCACCAACAGTTTTTTTTAGCGCCGTCACTATCTTTTTCTCCCTTCTCTTTACTGCTCAAAGCCTGGTTACCTTACTTTGGATGCTCTACACTTGGGAAGACCCGGCCAAAGTTCAATGGCATCGTTCACCGAAAGATTTCGCCCGCCCTTATTATTCTTTCACCGCTTTTCTCCCCGCTCGTCATGAAGAAAAAGTAATTCGGGACACAATAGAAGCCGTTAACCGCATTGACTATCCCCATGAACTTAAAGAAATTTTGATCATCTGTCGAAATGACGATGTCGGCACGATTGCCAAGGCAAAAGAAACCATTGACAAGCTAAGAAATAATCGCATCCGCTTGGTTACCTTCAATGATTTGCCCATTAATAAACCCCATGGCTTGAACAAAGGACTGAAAGAGGCCCGAAACGATATTGTTGCCATTTTCGATGCCGAGGACGAACCCCATCCCGAAATTTATCAAATTATCAATACCGTTTTGGTCAGAGATAAGGTGGATGTCGTCCAGTCTGGCGTTCAGTTGATGAACTTCCGTTCCTATTGGTTTTCTTCTCTCAATGTTTTAGAATACTTTTTTTGGTTTAAGTCCGGTTTACATTTCTTTACGAATGTAGGCAAAGTCTGTCCTCTGGGCGGCAATACCGTCTTCTTTAAAAGAGACTGGCTTGAGAAAATCAACGGGTGGGACGAAACCTGTTTAACTGAGGACGCCGATATCGGTATTCGGCTAACCCTGGCAGGGGCAAAAATCAAGGTCGTTTACGACGAAAACCACGTGACGCAGGAAGAAACCCCTCATAATGTTAAAAGTTTCGTCAGACAAAGAACTCGTTGGAATCAGGGGTTTCTACAGATTTTACGCAAAAGAGACTGGTGGCGACTACCCACCTTCCGTCAAAAATTAATGGCCATTTATGTTCTTTTGTCTCCGGAAATTAGCGCCTTTTTATTCTTCTACATTCCGCTTGCCTTGCTTATCGCTTTTACCCAAAAGTTGCCTATCTTCGTCTCTTTCCTCTCCTATATTCCCTTTTACCTCTTTATTTTCCAGTTAATTGTCTTTGGTATTGGTATTTATGAATTCAGCAAGACTTATCAGTTAAAAAGCCCTCCTTGGATGCCGCTTAAAGTAATGCTCTCTTTCTATCCTTATCAGCTACTTTTGATGTTTTCTTCTTTTCGAGCCGGCTATCGAATGCTAGTTAATCAAATCGGCTGGGAAAAAACCAGTCACACTAATATTCATCGCCAAAAATAAAACTATGAAATTTTTTAATTTTCATCTCGAGGGAAGCCTAAGGAACTTTTTTCGAAGCGCCAGAGCGAAAGAATGGCTGGTTATTCTCGGCCTGGTCTTAATTAGCGCCTTTGCTCACGGCTATAATATGTTTAACTTTCCTTATTACGAGAATGATGAAGGGGTTTACCTTTCCCAAGCTTGGTCGCTTATCAACCAAGGACAACTCGCTCCTTATACCTACTGGTATGACCACGCTCCGGCTGGCTGGATTTTTTTGAGCTTCTGGATTAAGCTTACCGGCGGCTTTTTCACTTTTGGCAACGCTATCAATAGCGGCCGGGCATTTATGCTGGTTTTACATCTGATTACCGCGTTGCTACTCTTTTTCATCGGCAAAAAGTTAAGCGGCAGCCTTTTCCCCGGTATTATTGCCGTTTTAATTTTTTCCCTCTCACCCTTGGCAATTTATTTCCAGCGGCGGGTTCTTTTAGACAACATTATGATATTTTGGGTCGCACTTTCTTTCTCGCTGCTCTTAGTGAAAGATTTTCGGTTAAGTGCTCTCATCTTAAGTGCCGTTACTTTTGGCATCGCCGTCCTTACTAAAGAAATTGCGATTTATTTCCTGCCGGCTTTTATTTACGTCCTTCTCTCCCGAGAGGCGATTACTCATAAATTCTTCACTCTCGCTCAGTGGTCAACCGCCAGCGCCCTTATTATTTCCACTTACTTTCTTTACGCCCTCTTGCGCGGTGAACTTTTCCCGATGGGTTTTTTGGGCAGTAGCCAACCCCATGTTAGCCTACTCTCCTCACTTTTATTTCAGTTCACCCGGGGGGGTGGTTATCCTTTCTGGAATCCGCACAGTGATTTTTACATTAACCTCCAAGGCTGGCTTGGAAAAGACCCTTTTACCGTCACCCTCGGAGCAGCCGCCACTATCATTAGCTTTCTTCTAATGGTTAAAGTCAAACAGTTAAGGATTCCTGCTCTCCTGGCCGCGGTTTTTTGGATTTTCCTCATCCGGGCACGGTTAATTATTGATTTTTATGTTATTCCCGCTATTCCCTTGCTTTCCTTAAATTTGGGGGTTTTGCTGGACTTCCTTTTCAAACAATTCGGGAAGTTAACCAGAAACTTGCTTCAGCTGACTTCTCTGGCCATCATTCTGGCCGGAATGTTTTATCTTAGTCCCCTTAATCCCTACACGCGCAACGAAACTCAAGCGCAAATTGCCGCCATTGATTGGGTAAAAGCTAACCTTCCTGCCCAAGCTTATATTGTGATTGACAATTACGCTTTCATTGATTTACGCGAGTCAAAGTCCCCTGGCGACAAAGCTTTTCCCAACGCCGACTGGTTCTGGAAGCTAGATTATGACCCCGCTGTTCGTGACCAAAAATATGGCCGCGATTGGGGCAAAATTGAATACATTATTTTAAGTCACGAAATGATAAGGCAAATGCGCTTTGGCACGCAAAAAACTCTCAAAAAAGCCTTTGACAATTCCCGCCCTATCATTCTCTGGCGCGACCAAAGTATCGCCTATGTCGACTTTGACAAGTACATCAGTACTAATGGAGATTGGATGGCCATTTTCAAGTTAAACGAAAAGCCAAATGTCGCCCTCAATCAATCTTGGGAGTTTTTCAAGAAAAATTTCATCGTCAATTACGGCCAAGTGATTGACCCAACGAACAATGACCTGACCACTTCCGAAGGCCAAGCTTACACGATGCTGCGAGCAGTTTGGGAAAACGACCAAACAACCTTTAGGGAAATCTGGCAATGGACTAAAGACCATCTCCAACACCGGCTCCAAGACAAACTTCTTTCCTGGAACTGGCAGAAAGAAGGGGACGAATATAAGTTAGGCGATTGGGCTTCTGCCGCCGACGCTGATGAAGATATCGCTCTCGCCCTTTTGTTCGCCTCCAAGCAATGGCAAAATCAGGCTTATCAAGATGAGGCCAAAGAAATTATCAAAGATATCTGGCGGCAAGAAGTAAGGGAAATCAATGGCCGTTATTTCATTATCTCCGGGACGGATAAGGAGAAGCGGGAAGGCTTTCTGATTAATCCTTCCTATTTTTCTCCCGCCACCTACAAAATTTTCGCTGAGGTTGATAAGTCTCACCCTTGGAAAAAGCTGGTTGATGACGGCTACCGCTTTTTGGAGACTTTAGGGCAGTACGAAGGAGACCAAACTTACTTACCGCCCAACTGGGTAATCATCGATAGCAACGGGAACCTAAAATCAGCCGCTAAGTATGTGCCTAAAGATCCCGATTTATACGGCTATGATGCCTTCCGCACTTTCTGGAGAGTGGCGGTTGACGCCCTTTGGTTTAAGGAGCGCCGGGCAACGGCCTACCTCAAAAAAGCCAAACCCTTCTTTGATAAGGAGTGGAAGGAGAAAGGTCAATTCTCCGCGTTATATGACCTAAAAGGCCAAGAGAAAGCCCCCTATAACAGCCTCTCCACTGATGTTGGAGCGCTTTCCATTTTCACTATCACTGACCAAAAGCTAGCCAAACAAATCTACGAAAAGTTTTTCGATCAAAAATTTAACCATGATGAGGGTTACTGGAGCAACGCCAAAGATTATTATGACCAAAACTGGGGTTGGTTTGGCAGCGGTCTCTATTCCGGCGATTTAACTAATCTCTGGAAGACAAATCCCTAAGTCAAAGCCGACTCTCTTACTCGATTATTACTGGCCTTTGACTATTTTTTAATTACCAAAATCTATCTTGAGAGAATAATTCTCTGAAAGGAAATACCAATGAAAGACCAAAGCGTTAGCCAAATTACTGCCGATCACGAAATTATTCGCCAGTGGATAGAGGCCAGGGGTGGCCTCCCTTCCGTGGTTAAGGGCACTGGCGCTGAAGGAGGAGGCATCTTAAGGATTGACTTTCCCCCTATCGGCGCTAAGCCTAATTTGCAACACATCAATTGGGAAGAATTCTTCAAAATTTTTAAAGACAAGGACTTAGCCTTCCTTTATCAAGAAAAAACGGCTACCGGCGAAGTGAGCCGTTTTAATAAATTCGTCAGCCGCACTTGTTTGTCCGAGTAAGCTTATGAAACAAAAAAGCCGGTCTCCCCGGCGGACCCGAATTGAAAAATCTGTTATCTCCGAGCGCGAATTTGAAGCTCTCATGAATACCCCTCAATATTACGGCGAAGAATCTTTCAGTGGAAGAATGCCTCACCCCGAAGCTGATGATGATACTTTAAAAAGTATCCAGGAATATGGTTTTTATACGGAAATTGACACTCCCGAGGGGGAAGAAATGGACCTTCAAAAACAACTGGACCAGGCGGAACGAGCCCGCCGCCGGCGGCGTGACAATGGCTAATCTTTAGTTAAAAAAGCCATTTCTTTATCCGACTGGTAAGGAGAAAGAGGGGAATCATCACTATCAGCCAAGCCAGATTAATCCTCATCGGTTTCGGGGACGATGATTTTTCTTCGGTCTGAACCGAAAGTACTTGATCTTCCAGCGGCTCCACCGGTAATAACCGGCTCGCAACTCGCCTTCCCTGAGCTAAGATGGGGGTAGGCATTTCTATTTCCTCATCATCAAAGACAAAATCCTCTATCACCTCGTCCTCACCTTCCGACCCTGACGGCTCATCAGTCGGATTATCAGCGGGATTGTCGGGTGGAGGGACAATTTCTTTCTCGCTTCCCGGTGGCAAAAAATTGCCTACCCAACGGCCAAAAACGTTAACTACCGTGATTAAAATCTTGCTTTGAGAGCTAATATTGTTATTGACAAAATTCAAAAGGCTAGCCACCACCCGAGCATTACCCGTTTTAATCATCGAGTCGCCCCCGGTATTTTTATTCGCCTGGTTCCGACCGCTCTGAGCCGAAAGCTCCAAATTATTAACTACCCGTGCTTCATTCGTCTGCCCCTGTTCGGTCATTGCCGTTGACGGCCCGCTTTCATTATGGCCCACCACAATCTCCCCGTTTTCATCCTCCTCAAAGACCACTCCCCCCCCCGCAGCAAAATTCGCCCCTTCCGAAGCCCCAAAAATTTTTCCTATCCATTCACCAGCCTGATTAATCAAAACTATCCACCAGCTTCCCCCGCTTAAATTATTATTAACAATATTGACCGTTTTGACCTCGGCCGTCGCTTCTCCGGTTTCAATTACGGTCCGGCCGTCAGTATTGTCCCGACCTTCATTCTCACCACTTTCGGCGGTTAAAAGAAGATTATTCTCAATCGTGGCTTCGTTGTTCTGAAACTCAAAAACCGTCGCCTCAGCTGCCTCAGTCGCCGTGGTTTGCTTAAGAACCTCTTCGGGAATAATAATGTCTCCCACTAAACTGCCGAAAATATTGACTATTCCCAAAACGACATTACCCGCCAAATTATTATTCAAAAAAGTTAACCCCAATGCCGCCACATTAGCGTTGCCGGTTTGAATGGTTGAGTCTCCCTGAGTATTCAAATTGGTCTGGTTCTGGCCGGAATCGGAGGAAAGGATAAGCGTGTTTTCCAAAACCGCTTCGTTGTTCTGAAAACTACCGCTTGCCTCAGACTTGGTGACGGCCGGTGAGCCGGCTTCTTCGGTCAAACAATTGCTAAAATCCAAAATTAAATCCCCCTCCTGTTCACCGGAAACATTAAATTCGCTGAAAGATACTCCTCCAAGGTTCGTATTAAAAGCGGTAATCACTGTCCCTGAAGTATTCGCATCTCCGCTGACAATTTGGGAGTCACCAACATTGCTTGAAGCGCTATTCCCACCAGTGACAGTCACTTGCTCCAAACGGTTACCGACTTCCGCCTGATTGTCTTGCTGAGTTTGACTCTCCTCGATAACGCTTGCCGAACCGCTCTCAGTCGCAACCACACTCTCCTCAAGAAGGTTACTATTGCCCGTAGTCAATAAAACCACGCTATTCGTGGCCGTTTCCGTCTCGATTAAGGTGTCGCCGACATTGCCGTCGGCGGTTATCCCGGCCGGTAGGGGCGTTGGCGAAGGAGCAGCCTCACTCGGGGCCTCTTCCGCCACGGTTTCCTCAATTGTTTCCTCAACCGAAAGAACTTCTGGCGGCGTTGGCGTCGGGTTTTGCGCCTCGGCCAAAGTGGGCGCTTCCGGTAGGGGTGGAGCCGTTGGCAAAAGAATAATTTCTTCCGCCCAGCTCAACCTTGCCGGCATAAACACCCAAAGACAAACTAAAAATAGAATTAAGGTTTTTTTAAGTTTTTCGGATTTTTTACTTTCCATTTTTACTCTCTTTCCTTTTTCTCTTGAGGAAGGGGTTTTACCGAAGTGCGAGCAAAACCCCTATCCTCTCAAGAATTCTTAAGTTACCAAAAGAAACTGCCGAAAATTTCCCCTAAATCAAAGTCAAAACTAAAAGGGAGTAGTTCCAGCCAACAGAGGTCTCCTCCGCGGGCAAAAACATTCAAACCCCCCTTATTATTAACATTGACATTGGCAGTCGCTGCCCCGGTAGTGATAGTCGCCGGGTCTTCCTTTGGTCCAGTGTTATCTTCGGCTTCGTTATCGCCCGAACTGGGGTCGACCTGGAGCCAATTTTCAAAAGTCAACCGGGCCCATTCGTCGTGGTCGTTATTGTTATCTTCTTGACCATCTTCGTTGTCTCCATTTTGGAAAACTAAAAGACGATCATCGTGTTTAAACTCGACTTCGTTTTCACTCTCGGCTCCATTGCCAGAAACCTTCACCGTCTTATCAAAAAGACAGCATTCAACTTTAGCGAAATTGAAATTCGCCTCATTGTTAAGGTTAATGTTGGCCGTTGCCAGACCAGTATGGATAGCAACATCACCGTTAGTATTATTGCTGGCTTCGTTATCGCCTGAAGAAACATCGGCCTCAATATAATTCAAAATTTTGGCCCAATTATTTTGAACAATCGTAGTAAAGTGCTTCTGTCCGATCTCAATTTCATTTTCGCTCTCGGCTCCGTTGCCGGAGATTTCGGCTCCTTCCCAGCCTAGATCATTGTCAAAGCCTGGGACCACGGCTGCCCAATTGGCATTAGCCAAATTACTGACATTAGTATTCGCTGTCGCTGGGCCAGTAGTAATGACAACGCCGCCGCCAGTATTATCGCTGGCTTCGTTATCGCCACTTTCTACCTCTACCTCGACTTTATTGTCAATTTCCGCCTTATTTTCCTGGAAAATCTCGGTTTGAATCCAAGAGCCAATCTCAATTTCATTCTTTGACTCAGCTCCATTACCGGAAATTTTCGCCCCGATATCTTTCCCACAACCAGTACAGTCTTCAATCACGGCAATGTTGGCATTCACCTTATTGTTAACATTAGTGTTAGCTGTCGCCGCGCCGGTATGAATCGCTACATCGCCGTTAGTATTATTGCCGGCTTTGTTATCACCCGAAGAAACATCGACGTTAATATAATTTTTCACGAACGCCTTGTTTTGCTGGACGACAACTTGCTCTTGTTTGGTTTCAACCTCAACTTCATTTTCACTCTCGGCTCCATTGCCGGAGATTTCGGCCGCCGTACTGGCAAGTACCGGCGTCAGGGTGCTTAAAAAAAGTGTTCCCACTGCTATCGCTGCCAATAACTTCTTGAGTGTTTTTTCTTTCATTTTTTTCACCTCCTTCCGCTGGTCGCCTGGCTTAAATTTCAGGCGACCGTTTCTGGTTTCCTCTTTTTCAAGAGGAGGCACTTCTACAAAAATAGAGTAAGACCAAAAATTGAAAAAGAAGTGAGGAGAAAGTAAGAATTAAGTAAAAGTAATTAAAAAAACAGGTCAAAGCTGACTTTATCGCCGCCAATTTCGCCTAACCGAACTTTAAATTGTTTTTCCGAACGATTGACGGAAAAACCAATTCGAGTATATTTCGTGGCAATTGCCTGAACTTCTACTGGGTCATTATGAATTTCCGGGGCCAACCACTCCTCCTTCCCGGGGAGGGAGAGACGAACAAAGTTACGGCTATTTATTTGTATCCCCTGTTTACCGTTATTATTAATTTTTAAATTGAAAATCAAAAAGGTTTTCTCCGGCGTAGCCTTCACTCTTTCCCCTCTCACCGAAATTTCCCCCACTAATTCAGCCGACTCGACTAAATAGGCAATTTTCGTTCGTTCTTTGTCTTTTAACTCGATGGAAAACTCCCGATTAATTTCCTTTTTGGCCAAAGAAATCGCCGGCAGGGGGGAGGAAAGGCGTTCACTTTTTTTACCTTCGGCTCCCTCCCTTCCCACCAAGAAAGCCGTCAGCGAAAGCAAAGCTCCCCCCAAAATCAAGAATAAAGGCTTGGCCGGCATTTTCAGCCAAAATTTATTCATTTAGCTCCCTAATGGTAACGATAATTTTAACGCTGGCCGCGGTTTCTTCCTTATCGATTTGCACCGTAATCTGTCTCTTCTCATTCACTCCCGAAAGACGGTTGGCAATACTATCGTTAGTATTGGTCTGAATAAAATTGCGAATATTTAAATTTAGGCCGGTCAGTTTTTGCTTGTACCAAGCGGTAATTGCCTCCACCGTATCCGCGCTTTTAAGAGAAAGGCTGTGGCCGCCCAGAGAAACGATTTCCGCCCCCGGATAGCGGAAATCAACCAGAGTTGGCCCTTCTTCCTTTTGGTTCGCCGGGGCGATGGTGGGCGATGGAAGGGGAGTCGCTCCAACCCTTGTCAACGACGAGATGGGTAAAGGAAAAACTCTGTTGCGCGAAAAAGTAATTTTGGCAACCAACGCTGCCAAAATCACCAACGCTCCCATAGCCAGCAAAATTTTAAAATTGGTCATTTTTTAATTTTCTTAAGCTGAAGTAAGAAGAACTTAAGAAGAAGGTAAGAAAAGGGCAAGAAGAATTAGTTTTAGCGATTCACCAAGTTCACTCCCCAAAAATTTAAAATAAACCTGTCAATCTGCTCTAAGAAAAGCAGAAAAGCTTGACCCAAATTAAGCTTTCTTTTAACCGGCATATCAGCCGGCAGAGCGGCGCCATCAGCCAAAACTTTTTTTTCATCGTAAAACTTAAGCTGGGTTGCTTCTGTTTCCTCTCCTAAAACATTTGGGGTAACCATGGCTTTTTGCTGTTTTTTCTCTTGTTCAGAAATTCTTTCGGGTAAAATTAAATAATGGACTGCTCCAAACTCGCTCAAAACATTGCTTCCACGACCATTATTAGCCAAAACTAGGCTAGAGGGTAAAAATTCGACTCTCGCCAAACCCGGACTCTTCCCCTTAAAATAAATTGTCCCGAAAATCCCGCTCTTGTCAGAAAAACCAGGATTAGGCAATCCCCCAGAAAGTCGGGCATAACCAATTCTGTTATTAATCTCCTTTTGAATAAAGATGGTCGCAAAAGAACCTTCGGTGCTGATATCCACCAACTCTAGCCGCTGGCTATCAAAACCAATATCTGCCTGAACGGCATTAATAGGAACTTTAAGATTGGCGATTCCCATTTTCATCGGGAAAATTTCCTCCAGTCGGTAACTGGCTTTGGAAGGGATGACAAAAGAAGCTGTCCTTGGCACTAAGATAATCTGTTGGAAAAGTAATTTATATTCCCCCAAAACCACCAAAAAGCAAACCAGGGAAATGGCAAGAATGGTTGCGCCATTGTAAATGGCAGAAAGAAAAGACTTAGGGCTAATTCCGGCCGCCTTGCTGACTGATTGGCGGCAAAAGGGGCAGCGCTTCCCCTCCTTTTGGACCCGGCAAAAAAGACAGGGCAAACCCTTCGGATAGGCCAACCATAAAATAGAATAGGCAATCGCCAAGAAAAGGCCTAAAAAAGATAGCAAGTGAATTAAAACAAAGGAAAAGACTAAGAAGAAAGTTAACTTGCCAAGAATGATCAGGAAAGAAGATTTGTGCATTTTATTACAGGACTCATTACTTATTAATATAATACAACAAAACTGAGAAATCAACCAAGTCACATTCCCGGTCTTTGTTTACATCACATTTTCTTTCTTCCACCAGAGCTGCCTTTTCCTCTTCTATTTTCAGAGCCCTTTCTAGCTTTGTTTTAAGAGCTTCTGCTGCCGGCGGACCAGGCACTGGTTTTGGTGTTTCTCCTCTCAATCGGCTGATTACCCAAAGACGAACCGTTTCCAAAGTTCCCTTCTCTGCTTCTTTCTTTGTTTCTTTCTCCTCCGGGAAAGTTATCTTTATTTCAACTTTTTCTAGTTCTTTGCGCCATTCTTCTACCCAAAGCTGAACTGCCTTTACCACTTCTTGGACGGCAATCCGACCGTCACCATCAATATCAAAAGTGGCCACCTTTACCGGTAGCGGCAATAACACCTCCAAGGTAACCACTATTGGCGTGGGCGTGGCCGTGGGCGATGCTGCTGTTGTGCTAGTGGTGGTAGTCTCCTCAGTTTCCTTTTTACCAGCTGTCGGTGTCGCGGTGGGCGCAGGCATCGGTGTTACTGTCGGCGTAGGCGTTGCTGTGGGCGCAGGCCCGCATTGGGAAACATTAAAACTACAATCAGCCTGACAACTTAGACTACCCGGACCATAACCAATCGTAAGACAGGTTTTGTTATTAAGGTCATCATTATCACAGTCCTCGCCCCCTTCTTTAGTATTATTACCACAAACACTGATTTTAACTGTCGCATTTACAGGCTCGGAAGCCTCAGTCGTTGCCCAAAGAGACACCCTCGGAGAAATCAAAAATCTGCTTAAAAGGATGAAGGTAAGAATAAGTAAAAAAAATACTTTCCCCTTCATTCATTCGTTCCTCCCTGATTTCTCTTAAGATTAATTTGAATGTGAAAGAACCGCCGGAAAAATATAATAGCAGCGGCAATAACTAAAATAGCTGCCACTATTGTTAATATCCGATGGTAGAGCTTCCAAAAAGAAAGAGCACGATAATAAATTCCTAAGACCAAGTTAGCCGGGGCGACCGTAAAATATAGCTTGGCCGCAGCAGCAATCCCGATAGTCGTGTTACCGGGGTCATTTTTCTTCACTGGATAGCCTTCCAAGTAAGCAAAATATTCTCCTGGTGACACTTTTAAAGGCAAATTTAAGCGGACGTTGACTACCTGCACTTTTCCTGGTTCAAGACGAAAAGTGGCGGGAGAGAAAGAAAACCATTCTTTGGGTGGAGCAAGCTGGGGCTGGTCTTGATGATAAGAAAGGGAAACCTCATAGTCTGCCGCCTCATCACCGGTATTAAGAACTGTCAACGGAGGAAGAGAATAAATCATCCCTGGTTTAAGGGTGCCTTGAACCTCAATTTTGCCCGTGCCAATACCAACGCCGACTCGAGCAAAGACAGAAGGGGGTACAAGGAGCCATAAAAAGAAAAAGGAAAGGATTATCCTCTTCATTAACTCATCCTACCACAATCCCTCAGGGAGTAGTGACCTGGACCGTCACATCAACCGACTGTTGAGTATAGTTGGCGGTTGAGGAGGGCGTATAAACTATCAAGTCAAAATTTTGCGTCGCGCCTACCCCAATACTGGCAACCAAGGTGGCATAGCTCGTAGTTAAGGCAGTCCAAGAAGGCGATGCATCACAGCTACTCGTACAAAACTTATGGCTATAAGTTTCGCTCCCTGGATTAGCACCTAAGGTCCAATTCGTCGAATTCTGACCCTTAATATTGAATTTCGAGGTAACATTGCCCGTATTGACTGCATCCTGGGAATCATTAAGTCCGCTGGCAATTGTCGCCGCACTGCTGCCAATACCCATCGTCCCATAAGTAATAGTG
>Ga0307377_10000456_pt1 | contig 54215 bp, 80 predicted proteins | sample TR3MG_FD_202535 | JGI IMG/M metagenome (GOLD analysis project Ga0307377, IMG submission 202535) | Soil microbial communities from Risofladan, Vaasa, Finland - TR-3 | ecosystem: Environmental > Terrestrial > Soil > Coastal area > Acid sulfate soil | place: Finland: Risofladan, Vaasa | collected... | reverse complement strand
TTTTAAATAATGTTTAAAATATTATAATCCTTCATTTAAAAAAATTCAATCAAAGTATATTTATTTTGCCCACATTCACACACATATTCATCATAGAAACATTCATCCTCTTCATTCACTCTAATCTTTTTCAAGTCTTCTATTTTATTCTCTTTATTACAATTCAAACAGATAAATGTAATCGGCATAAATATAAAAGAGTTATAGGGAATATAAGTTTAAGTTTGTTTGAAATTAATAAATTATTAAAAAATTAAAAATTAAAAAAAAGAATAAAAAAATTATAAAACCTTTAAACTTGCATTAATCCCCTTAATATCTCTATGTAATAATTTAGCGATTTGATCTTTATTTTCGTTAAAGTTTTTATTTATAGCATTTATCGTCTTTGGAAAGGAATAATGCTTATCATCCATTTTTATTACTAATCTTATCCGTAATTCAACCATTTCTTTTATCATCTACATTTTACTTATTTGAATTTTAAAAAAGAATTAAAAATAAAAAAGAATAATTTTATGAAGTGAAAATAACAGTTTTCTCTTCTTCTAATAGCCATTCCACAAATTTAAAAAAACTTTGCTCTAAATCACTTAATTCCCTATTACTCTTAATAGTTTTCCCTCCTCTCGGACTCCCTTCTAATCGAATTGACTTAGGGATATATTCATATAAATCAAGAGGGAAATTATTAAAGAGGAAATATACTTCCTCACCATATCTTTTTATATCAATGTCAAAATGTTTTGTCTCATTTCGGACATTAATTTTATTGATATAGTTATCTTTCAATTTTTTGAATATTTCATCAATTTTCATATTTTCACCTTTTATTTATTATTTTTTAAAAAATCTTTTTCTTTAATAAAATAATCCATATACAGTATTTAAAATCTTCTGTAATTCTAAAAAGCAAATTGGATAAATAACAAAAAGAATACCATCTATGGCACTTTAAATTATTTAATTGCATAAAACGTTTTAATCATAAGTGATTAATAGGAAATAATTAAAGTAAAAGGGTCTAATTTTGAAATATGAAAAAAGAAGATATAATGATTATGTCTGGTGATAATATTCATATAATTTGGTATTATGATCATGCTCTTGAACAAAACGTTAGAAAAGATCCAAAAGATTTTATAGAGGAAATAAAAAATAACCCTCATATTTTAATTTCTGTTGGAAAAATCATTAATGGCGAGAATGATCCGTTTTATGCCATAATGGCTAGTGGTGCTTATAATCGAGCTAAAAAACCCTATAATGTTGAGATTATTAGAAAGGAAAATATTATAAAAAAAGAAGTAATTTTTACAATTCCTTAAAAAAAGAAAACAGATTTATATAATTCTATTGATTTTACCTATCTTTTTTGCTAAATTCTCAATAAAATTATCATTCTGAATTAGAGCATTAATGAAATTCTCATTCTGGATTAATTTATCTGGATTTTCTATGATCTCCTTTTTAGCCTCATCTATTATACTCTCTATAAGATAATTCATTTTATATTCAAGACTAATTGCTTCAATCTCATCTGCTGTTGCGTCTTTACATTTATTAAATATCGTTTTTCTTTTTCCTTTATCCATTAAAGCATTTGTGAGATTTTGTATGATTTCTCTCTCAATTTGTTCTCTTGTATCAGACTCTCTAACTCCAAATAATTCTTCTTGAACTAATTTGAAGTTTTCCAATAGTTCTGATTCTAAGACATAAGCTCTTGTTATATTATCGGAAAGATGTGCAACAAAGACTTCTTCAATATGCTTAGGAACTCGAAGCATACGACAAATAGTCTCAAAGATGCCTCGATACCCATGCATTGTAAAAACAGGTTTACTTTCCTTAAATTGAGGGTATTCCTCATCAATCATCGTCTTATAAGCTCTTTTATACCTTCTCTGAAAATTCTGATATGAGGATTTCGGGTCTCCAAAAATGAACTCATCATCAGCTCTATCTTTATTTAATTTTAGATGTTTTTGAATATCATCCTTTACATATCCATAAACGAAAGTTGTAAAGTCAATTCCAGTTTTCTCCCGATCACCATCAATTCTAACGAATTGTTGGTCAAGATCTTTATATCTTAAGTCTCCAAATGTCTGTTTAAAAATTTCTCTGCTTCCTAATCCTGAGATTTGAAGCCATCTCAGGAGAAGTTTAAGATCGAAGTCATTCACATAACCAATGACTTTAAAACTCATTTCCTTAAGAGCTTTAAAATCAATCCCAAGTTTTCTTCTCTCTTTTGCTCTTTCACTAGTTTCATTATAGTTCCTAAATTTGAATATTATATTATTCCATTTTAGGAATCCTCTTAAATGTGCTTGATAATTTTGGCTTGTATTAGCACTTAAACCCTTCGTTTCTTTTAACCATACAATATAATTCTCAACTAATTGTTTGAATCTCGCTAATGCTTCATCGTTATCTCTAATTTCTTTATAATGATCAATGATTTCACTTGGTTCATTGAATTCATTAGTATATTCCTTAAGAAAAACTTCTACTCCCTTAAGGTAATTCGTCAAATTCACAGAATCACATTTTTCCTCAAGAGTAGCATTGCTCCCTATCTTGCTACTCTTAGATTGAATACTTCCATTTAAATAATTCTTAATGGAAAGAAAATTCAACCATCCCAACCATTTAGCATTTCTTTGTCGTGCCATTCTTACATCACTACTCCAACTGTTACTATATTATAGATTTGATGTAATTCTTCTTCAGGAACATGATATAAATCAAATCCACCATTATTAAGCTTCTCTTTATATTCCTCAAAACCAGGTAAAGCATCTTTACCTGCTTCTTTTATTGTTTCTCTTTTATGAACATTCCAATTAGAATTATCTTTAATTGAAATATCCATATTTTCAATAATTCTCTTTATCATTACCTCTAAAGACCTTTCGGAATGATATGTAAACCAAACAGGGCAATGATTATTTTGCTCAATATGATTTTTCAAACACTTCAAATAGACGTATTTTCTACCACAGGATCGGCAAACAAAAACACTTTTCCATTCTTTTTTATGACACATTTTTTTTCACACCTCTAATTCCTCTAATAAATCACATACTTTTTCATCTAAAATTAAATCTCTCGTTCGGATCTTCTTATTAATTTTATTAACGAAAGAAACCAATGCTTCGGCATTCATTTCATCTTCTTGATTACTCCAATCAATCATATTTAAAATAGCCATCAATTCTGCTTTGTTTAATTTTAAGTCCATTTTTTTTATCACTTCTAATTTTTTAATTTTTTTTTGTTAATCATATAATGAAAACTTCCGTATATAAATGTTTGCTAAAAAAATACCGCAATAAGAGCTTTAATTATATTATAAATTCTATCATCGGTATTTTTCCAATCCATCATTTATACATTAAAACAACATGATCAAAATCGAAAATCTCTATTCATTTTTGGATCATTTTAATATCAGAAAACTATCTAACTTCGTCAAATGAATGATCGAAATTAATAAAAAAAAATTAAAAAAAAATAAATTAATCAAAAAATAAAACTATTTTAGTATCTTCAGGAAGTTCTTTTAGATATGCCCATACAGCTCTATTTTTGTAATTATCCAGTACATATTCATGATTACTAAATTGGAGTAGATCCTTTACATCAAGATATCGAAGAGGCTCTCCATAAAAATCCTCTAGCGTCTTTCCATAATGAGGCTCATCGTATTTATCATTCTTAGATATATAAGAGGTAAAATCATCAGGTACTAATTTCTCAAAACAATCCTCACAGAATGTTTTACCTCCCAGATAAGAGATAGTTCTCTTTTCATCAATATAAAAATCCCATTGTACCTCTACATGATATCTCCCACTCTTCTTAAGAATCGGTTTTTCACAATTATTACAATAATTCACTTTTCCTTCAGGACTTTTAAAATATTCCTTTTCTTTTATCTCTTCAAACACTTTTATCATCTCTTCTTAATTTTTATTGGTGCTATCGAAATGAAGCACACTTACAATAAAACAAGAGTATTAAAGAGCTTCCTTTTATTTTCTTAACTCTTCTAAACATCCCACATTACCTTTTAACCATTTATAATCTACTTTTAATTCTCCTAATAACTCATATTGATCAGGTAGTTTCATTGCATCTCTGCTTCCACTTTCAAATGCATATAAACAATCTAATAATCTCTGCATTATGCTATAAATCTCGTATTCCAAGACTTCTTCCTGTGTTTTAGGATTTTTCTGACCAGTAATTTGAACCATATCAAAAATTTTCTCAAATTTCATCATTTATTTTATCAACTCCTTTTTTTTTATTGTAATTGGAAATATACATTTGAAAAGCTCTTCTTTTGATAAAATTGGATGTAAACTTATGTAATATTGAATAAAATAAGAGATGGTGTTTATTCTAAGATTCCTATAATAATACAAAAACATTAAGATATTACTACGCTTTTTTGACCAGAATTTTCCTGCAAATCTCCATTTTCGATTATCATACCAAGTGCATGTTTTATTATCAAAAGGCTTATTACATGCAATATTAGGCTTTATTTTCATATAAATACACGTTTTACATTGTTTTGAATCAAATATTCCACTCAATTTTTTATCCCTCTCCTTTTTATTCCTCTTTTTCATTTTCATATAACCAGGGATAATTGCACCAAATAACATTATCCTCATGGTAAAAGGTATTACATTTAGAACAAAATAAAAATGGCTTATAAAATACCGTTAATACAATAACATCCTCACATTTACGACACAACGGAATAGCCATATATACTTTCTTTTTTCTCATTCAAAATGCTCATTATAATAATTCATATAAACTCGTCTAATTTAGTTTGAGATTCAGGTAAGATTAAGTCTTCAATATTGATATATAGGTTACATTTTTCACATTTATAATAGTCGGTATATTCGCTTTTTATAAGCGTTCTATTACAATGGGGGCATTTATCGTATCGCTTCATTTATTATTATTACCATCTATGCTTCTTATAATAATTATGCTCTTTATATATTGCAATCGTAAACCAAATTATTGTTAGAAGTGAACTTATTACCATAAATCCGCCTAAAAAATATATGAAAATATCTTGATATGGAATATTTATATATAATATCCATATCCCCCCTAAAAAAAGAACTATGCAGAAAAGATACGTTATACATATCCTATAAAATTCTAAGATTTCATTAGATTTTCCATTCATTTTTCACACCTTTTCCTTTTTCTTTTTATCCTCTTTTAGTTTTTCATTTTCTTTCTTAAATTTGTATAATATATAAGGGAAAACAATAAAGAATTGAAGGATAAAAAAGATTGCAATGATTCTAAGGGAAGTATAATTAATAAATGAATTATCATATCTCCCTTTATATATTAATAAAATAAAGAATCCTGAAATCAACCAATAGAGAGTAAAAAACAATAACCTGTAATTAATCTTATATGGTTTTTCTTTTGTTATTTGTCTCACACCTTTTCTTTTTTGGATTCTTTTGAATCATACTTACAGGGGATTACAAAAAATAAAATAAACCATATTACACCTAAAATAAAAAAAATTGATGTAAATAATAATGATTTTATGAAAAAGACTATTACAAACATTATTATTGCATTAATACAACTTATCATTAGATGTCCTATTCTCAATAAGATAATTGTTTCTTTATTCATTCTTCTCTTCCTCATCTCTTTTCTATATTTCTTTTCAGTCAACTTTTCACACCTTTTCTTTAATTCTTATTAAAAAATTCTTAAAACATTTGGAATACCTTAAAAACCAATATAACCCTCTATATCCCGTAATTTTATATATTGAATCTTCTCCGTATTCTTTTTCATATTCTTCTGTCGCTTTATCTAATAACTCTCTTAATTCAATATTAAATGATCGAATCGTAATATTTCCGATTTCCGTTTCTTGGTCTTTATATCCTTCATTCATATTTTACACCTTTAGTTTCTTAATTACTCGTCTTTATATTATACACTTCTCCTTCATAACGAATAAAAAATAGAAATCCACTACATATTATTATCATTATAGAACCTATAATAATATCAAAGAGAGAATATTTATATATTGTTAAGAACACACCAAATATAAAAATAAATGCTAATACCCATTTATTTACACATTTCAAACTATACTTTAAGAAATATGCTCTATCTCTCTTAGTTGGTTTTTCTGGAAGTTTATAAAATATAGCATAAAACATTCCTTTAATTACAGCTAAACTAAATAACAATATTCCTAAAAAAGGATTAATAACAAACAAAATACAATTGAAAATTATAAATAATATTAATCCTATAAAAAACATACCCCAACCAATTTTAGAATATTTTGAATTTTTTATCTTCTCTTTTATTCTCATTTTCTTTTTAATTTTGATCATCTCACTTCTTATTTTTATTGGTGCTATCGAAATGAAGCACACTTACAATAAAACAAGAGTATTAAAGAATTAAGTCTTCCCTCTTTTTAATCCCGCTATTAATAATATAGCAATGGTTATTCCATAGAACACAATTCCTATTATTATACTAACTAAGAAATTCTCTTCATTAAAGCTCTCTCTCTCAGCATTAACATAAACAATTAAATCTCCATAAAACCAAATAATACTGAATAAGTAAATCCCATTTACAATACTTATCACTATACATATTCCTATAATCAATCTTAAATTATCTCTCTCCATTTTTTAAATCAACTCCTTTACCTTTTGGATTAACATCTCTTTAGTTTCATAAATTAATACTTTTAATTGTTCAATTGTCAATTTATCAAGTTTCGATAAATCAACTAAAGTTTCTTTTGTTTCAGGATCAAAAATACTAATAACCATTTGTACCATTTTTCACACCTTTTCCTTATTTATTTCATAATCTTCTTTTCTTAGTTTTTCAAAAGCCTTAATTATTGCTTTTGTAGATAATCTATATAAGATTCTTGCATAAAGATTTGTAATTCTTTCCCAAAAAAGGAATATGAGAACCGTAATGATTAATATTATCAAAGGCAAAAATATTAATACTTGTTTAATTAATTCTTCCATCTATTTTCTCTCCTCTTCTAACTTATTCATTGCCTTTTCAAATGCCTTTTTGTGTAAATTCTTCACGAAATTTTCCACGAAATCTTTTTTTTTTTCTAATTTAAGGATGTTCGTTTCTTTATAATATTTTAGCGGTAATCCTTTTGCAATTAAAAAATCAACTCTCTCTAAAATATCGATTTGCGCTAGATTTAATGAAATTTCAAGTTCATCGAGATTAATCTCCCCTTTTGCTTCACATAAACACACTAATACAGGATACGCATTACTCCAACATAAATTCATTAATAAATCCATTTTAATCACCATAAATCTTTAATTCTACAATTCTTATATTCTTCTGGTGTAGCTCTCATTATCGTATGAACTTTATCACATATAGGACATTGAAAAAGCTTATCTGTAATATTAGAATGCTTTTTTTTTATACCATATCCGCGATTTGAACATTTAAAATACCACATTATTTTTTTTCAGCTCCTTTTTTAATGTTCTCCTCTTTTCTATTCTTTTTTCTATTTTTTGGCAATATTTGGCATAGAATTTCCATTCACTTTCAAAATTTTTTTTAGTGAATTTAAGGAAGTATTCTTTATAGTTTTCCCTGCATTCAGTACAGTAAATTCCATCATGATCAAATTGATAATGCCATAAACATTTTTTACAATTAATCTTAAACATCTCCAACTTTAATACGTGTAGCATAAATCTTTCACCAACATTAAGAAAAAATATTTTGCCTGTTTCCCAATATTTTTCTCCATAATAATGATACTTGGATTCATAATACTTTATTACAATTTCTAATAATTTCCGCTTTTTAATTCTTTTAATATTCTTTCTCTTAATCTTTAATACACCTTTTTAATATATTCTATTTGGGCATAAACGATTTGGTTTTTTAATAATACGATATCACACTTACGACAGTAAAAAGCTCTTAATATCCAGGGATTTGAAGGATTTTTAGCATGGCAATTTTCATACAAACCATTTACGGTTTTATGACATTTTGGGCATAATTCCTTTCTTGACATTTTTCCTCTCTTTTATTGTAATTGGAAATATACACCTAAAATCATTATGTAAATTAACAATAACTTCAATTCCGTCTCCCATTCTATTTCCTATAGACATATATAAGAATTCATGTTTTTCATGGTCACTCACTATAAGAGTAAATCCTATACTTAATGAAAATATTCCATAAATAAATAAGACAATTATAATTATGTCATTAATCAATCTTTTTCACACCTTTTTTTATGTCTCCTCTGATATATCGCTATTACTATTATAGCAAGGACTATTACATAGAACACAATTACTATTATTATACCAACTAAGAATATCACTACATTAAAGCTCTCTTTCTCAGCATTAATATATGTAATTAAATCTCCATAAAACCAAATACTGAATAAAAAAGTCCCTATTATCGTAATTGCCCATAGACATATTCCTATAATTAATATTAACTTATCTTTTTCCACTTTTTCAATCATCAACCTCAATAATCTTTTCCTCTTCTATAATTGGTTTTTTACACGAATTACAATCCGAAATATCACAATCCGTTAATTTTCCATCAATATAACATCTTATCATTTTTCAAACACACTATCAATCATTTTATCTCTTTTTTAATATATTCTATTTGGGCATAAACGATTTGATCTTTTAATAATACTTTATCACAATGAGGGCAATAAAAAGCTCTTAATATCCAAGCTTTCATTCTATCCTTTCTGCTTAAATTATTTTCCCATAATCCTTTTACTGCTTTTTTACACATCGGACATCTTTCTTTTCTACTCATTTCTTTTTAATATCCTCTTTATGTATTAACTTAAATTGGTATGTAATTAAGTTCTTATTCTCATAACGAGTTTTACCAAACCAAGACTTTAATTGAACAGCATTATCAAAACCTTCTGCTTTTGCAAATTGATACCAACTTAAAATAGGAATAGGACAATTTGCTCCTATAATCAATAAAAAATATTGATTCCATAACCAACGATTTATAATTGTAGCCTCACCATGTTTCATAGCATTCTTAGTTCTAATCCCCGAATAGATATACATAGTATCTCCTTTATCTAACCTCAAACGATATGGTGTTTCTATTCGTGTTGTCATTGTTTTTTTACCCTCTAAGATTAAGGGGATCATTTCAAGTTTAAAGCTTACGATTTGGTTCATCTTTTTCCTCATTTCTTTTCTTGCATTTTCTATTTATTTTATATAACATAATCAAATTATAAAGGATATATAATACAAAAAGAAATATGATAAGATATTCCCATAAATTCATGTATTTTTCACCTTTTTCTTAGATTTATTATTCTCAAGCTTGGAACGGTCATAGTATTTCCCTAATTTGAAGGCTTCCGCATGTTCACTTACTTTTTTTTGGCTTTTCCCGTAAATATTTCTCATGGAATCACCAGCGGAATTTGTATATTAGGCATATTTTTATATTCTCGTAAAACCATGTGAGAATCAACATTGAGAATATTTTTATTTATATTCAAACTGAGAATAAATTTATTTGCATCTTCTACTTCTTTAAACTTGCATATTAATTCTGCCGATTGTTTTCCTGTTTTTAAAAATATTGCACATATCTCTGTCATTTGAGATAATTGGGTTAAAACGGTTTCTGCATATTTCCCGTCTATTTCTATATTAATCATAAAAGTTAATCTATACCCTAAATTAAAATCATTAACCTTTAATATAAATCCTTCAATAATGCCCTCTTCCTTTAGTTTTGAAATTCTATTATGGATTGTTCCGATTGAAATTCCCGTTGCATCCCTAATAGTTCTATAGGATTGACGTGCATCTTTTTGTAAAATCCTTAAAATCTCAAAATCAATCTCATCAAGTTTTTTATTCGTCATATTTTATTCCACCTTCAATAATGATTCAATATTCTTTGAAAGTTCATTTAATCCGTTTTTATAATCATTAGAATTTATCTCAAATGTTTTTAAAATAACTAAATTATTCGTTTTTATTTCAAATTCTCCTCTAATTGTAATCGTTATTTCATTATTCGCTATTTTTGACATATTCACTCATTTAACAACTTGTTTTAGTGATTAATTCGGATACGACTTTCTTAATTCGCTTCCCTTTTTCTGTAAGTCGTATATATCTTTTATTATGACCTTTTTCATCTAAATCTTTAAAAATCTCAATTAGCCCTAAATCAAGCATTGAAACCTTAACTCGAAGAAATATATTATAATAGCTTATTGCATTGAGTTGAGAATAAAATTCTTTTAAACGCATTTTACCATCTAAAATTTTTAGAGTTAAGATAAATCCCTTTTTTTGAAAAATATACCGGTTATCACGTTTTTTATTATTTTTTTCCATAATTTTCCTCACTTTCAATTTTTTTTTGATATTCTATTAAAAAATTTATAAAATTTCTGAAATCCTCTGTGTCTCCATTGGCACATATATAGACCGTTAATTCTACAATTGCTCTTTTTAATGAGATATGAGTTTCCTTCATTGCTTTTTCAATAGCTTCTTCAAAATTATTGTTTTCCAATTTTTTAGGTCTCCATCCTGTAATCCTTTCTTTATTATCCACGATTGAACACATCTCTTATATTATCTTTTTGCTCTTTATTTAATTTTACCTTTAAAGTTTTATTCTGAGTTTCTAAGATTAATTGATAATCAAGATTCTCAGAATCTAACGAAACTATTCTAATATTCAATTTTTCTTTCCTTAAATCCAAATCAAATACACTTTTATTCATAAAGCTTTATAATCACTTCCTTCAGTAAAAACTTCTTTCAAAAAAATTACACTCTTAATCAAAATATTTTTGGGGATTATTAATTACTAAAGTACAATCTTTTGCTAAAATGGGCATTCCAATTTTCTCTAAGTTGTCTTCAACAACCTTTCTTGATTGCTGAAATTTCTCTGATATATGACAAATTAAATTTTCTCGTTGCGTTTCTGTAATCAAATCAAGGTCGAGAAAATAAGCCAATACAGGTTCTTTAGAATCAGGGAGAGAAACCAATTCTGGAAAGGGAGATATGACCTTAATAATATTTGTTCCATAAACCGCCATAAAATTGTTATAGCGTTCCGATTTTTCGCTTATGATAATTTCAAAATCTTTTCCCATAATATCACCATAATAAATTTTCAATAATTTCTTGTTTAATTTTTTCAAACTCTTTTATTGGCAAATCTGAATATTTAGATCTTAATGAAATCCATTCTAATTTATGGCTATTGCTACAGAAAAAATGTTCTTGAGGTTCATGTAAAATGTTTGTATGCTTTGCGGTATTTTTTGTAATATAAACAATTTTCCCGCAAAAACTACAATTCGATATATTTTTACTACTTAAAACAGATCTTCCTCTCCCTCTTTTACGATAAATTGGAGTCATATTGAGTTTCTTTATAATCTCTTCAAATTCTTGTTTCAATTAGATCTCCCCTTTTACGTCCTCGCTGTATTTTATTATGAATATATTTATTTTGCCAATTATGAATAAGGGTGCTTTTTCTTGATCTATTAATCTCTGAATCTCTTGTAATTCCTTCACGAAATCCGCTTTCAATTGTTTACCATATCTATCAAGTTTAATATTAAATTTATCAATCCATAATTTCATATTTTGAAAATTCTCTCTATGTTCATGCACTTTTGTCTGCATTAAATCTTTCCATGTTAATTCTCCATCCATTACAAATGTCTTTCTTATGTCTTCTACTTTCCTTTCAATCGCCATTAATCGCTTTTTTAATTCATTAATTTGATCATCTATATCTGCATTTTTATCAATTAATCCTAAACTTGGTTCCTTTAGATTATTAACACACTCTTCCATTTTTTTAACAATTTCTTTAATTTCTTTTTTCTCTTCACTCATAATTTTCAATCCTCTTAATTTATTATTTTTTTGCAATTGCTCTTTTTCGTGAAATATGGAATTCCTTTATTGCTTTTTCTATTACTTCCTTAAAATTAGTGTTTCCTAATTTTGCAGGAATCCATCCTGTAATTCTTTCTTTATTATACACCATTGAAAACATCTCTTATCTTATCTTTTTGCTCTTTATTTAATTTTACCTTTAGAGTTTTATTCTGAGTTTCTAAAATTAATTGATAATCAAGATTCTCAGAATTTAATGAAACTATTCTAATATTCAATTTTTCCTTCCTTAAATCCGAATCTAAAACGCTTTTACTCATTTTTTCACCATTTAATTTTTTGGATTAAGGTTAATCGTGATCCTCAAGATCACCAAAATCAATATTCTCTATTGAATTTAATATGGAATCCCTAATTTCCTCTAACCTATCTTTTGTTTCTATATATTCAGGTGTTCTTTTAATCAATCTCTCTAAAATATGCTTTTGTCTCGAAGATCTTTTCTTCAAGAATCTCTCTTGATTTTCAACATATCTAAATAATTTACTTCGTTGGTTATCAATTATATTATCAACTTTCAATAAAGATTCTTTATAGCGTTTATTCTTGCGACAAAACCGTTTTTGCTTTATTTTACCATAACGCTTCACTAAATTATGCAAAACCTTATCTGTTTTTAGCATTGATCTGTATTCATTTTCAAAAAGATGAATCCAATCATCTTTATTTTCTAATTTCTTATTTTTAAGATATGTTATTATCTTCTCAATTGAATTATCAGTAATTTCCTTAATTATTTCATCTATAAAAGAAGGTCTATTAATTGTTGGTTCATATAAATCAGGAGTAATTAACGTAGGTTCTCTATATCTATTTAAATCATAGATTCTTGTTGTTTCTTCTAATAAATACTCAATATATTCAATAAAATCTCTTGCGGGGTTCAATTCCATATTTTCATTTAATCTAAACCCTGTTAATCCTTGAAGTTCAGCTCTTTTAATACTACATCCTTTTATCCAATCATAATATTGTTCCTTTTCCTCTTTTGTAATGTCTAATATATTAATCATAGTTTCTGCACCTGTAATCTGTTTTTTTGTTGCCTCTCCTGTTTTTGATTTATACGTTATATAAAAAGGTGTTAAATCAATCCCAGACCTTAAAATGACAATAGGGTTTAATCCTGCACTTTCACATGGAAAATACTTTTTTAAATCTAAGAAAATCTTAATCCCATCGACATCATAATCATGTAATACAAAGACATAGAATTTCTTAAGTTCCTGAAATCTTAATAATAATCTAATTACATTAGTAGATGAATATCCTTCAGTTCCTATTCCATACCAACCTCTATTATTCCCTTTTTTCTTAAGACCTTTCATGACATTCAATAAAACAGATTCTTTTTCACAAATAATTAAGAAAAAAGGAGTATTGATACATTTATGAGGATCAATTATTTTTCCGTCTATTATTGTCCCTTTTAACGCATTTACATCTAATAATGTTCCTTTAAAATCCATATCAAAGATTATGGCTTTTCCTTTACTTTTTAAACTTAATTCATCAAGCACAAATCCCCAATATGAAACATTAAAAAAATCAGTCAGTTTTGAACAATATTTCTCAATTGCATTTGAAATTATAATATATTGTTGTTCTGAATCTCCTTGAAAATCCATATTACCAGCCATTCGAGTATCTATAATATACCATGTTTCACGTTTATCTGAGTCAGGATTTTGTAATTCTAATTGCCTCCTCACGAATCTTTCATTTAAATAATCGGTTAATATCTCTCCTGCATTTTTACGAGAATTATCCTTAACAAGATAAACCTTTTTTTCATAAAGCTCTTTAGGAATATTGTTTAACCATCTTTCAGGTAAATCTTTCACAATAAAAGATTCTAAATTTTCATCTTGATCAGGATTATATTTTGGTTCATACATTTCTGTTTCTACCATTCTTTTTTATCATCCTCTTTTTTGATTTATATTATTAAGAATTGCTTTGATTTGGTGTAAATACTCTGAAAAACTTTTGCAAACTAATTCTCCTGTAGTTATGGGTAATTTGATATCTTCCCCCTCAAGATTCTCTTCTAAAATTATTTCATAAATATACGTATTCCCCTTTTTTTTGGTTAAAAGCTCAAATTCTTTCTTATTACGCTTATGTTTTATTAACCTTAACTTCTCAATAACAAAGCCATTAGGATCAATTTCTTTTCGATTGAAAGTTTCAATTCGATAAATTTCAAATTCGTTCAGAGAACATCACCATTTCTTTGATTTGAATGAAATAGATTAATTAAAAGGGTAGAAAGGAAATAGTTATGCCCACTCACTTTATAAGAATTTAAAAATTTAAGGATGTATTCCTCTTCTACATTCCTCATTAATCTATTTTTTAGTAAATCAAATTGATTATGAGTATAATAGGGATTAACCAAAAGACAAAAATCCAGGGTATAGGGGGAAAAAGAGTCTGTATGTATAGACTCCATTATAAGAGGTAATTTAGAAAAAGTAAGAATCCCTATTATTTTCCTCACCAATTTGATTTTTTTTGTCGTTAAAATTTGTCGTTAAAATGCTATAATTATTCATAGTTTTAAAGATCTATTTTTTATACAGTTTTTATGTAAGTTCATAATTCTATAAATAATTATTCTTTCACACATATTTAAATTATTTCCTCATTCCAATAAGGGATTAGGATAAAAGTAGAAAAGAATACCGCTTATGGAATTTTAAATGATTTAATTTTACTCATGATATCATTATTTTATTAATAAAATTTTCTCCTGGAGAATTTTTTTATAATACCAGGGATCAGATCAACAACTTCAAAAAATACGTTTAAAAGATTTTTTTTATAATTTTCGTAGTAACTATCAGCAAAATTTTTTGATTAAGATTTAAGCATAATATTGATATTTTCTATCCATTTTTTCAGCATGTTTTAAATAACTTCAATACTATAGATCTATTAAAATAATTAAAAAATCTAAAATAAAAAAAGAGGAAAAATATGCCAAAAAAAACTTTTGTTTTAGAGGTTAACCCAAAGAATCTGATTTTAGGAGGACTATCAGCAATAATGATTGCAGTAGGTCTATTTATATTTACGTCTATTATGAGTGGGAGGTGGAGTTTTGAGAATTCACCATATCCCCGACAAGATCGGGGTGTTATACTTTTATTATCGTGGAGTCTTGTGTGCATACCATTTTTAATTTTAGCTCCTAATAAAAACGGATTAGTTCCCGCACTTGGAGTGTTTCTTGGATTATACCTAAGCTGTGCTTATATGTCAGGAACCCTTATGGTATTTGATTTTAATCCTGTAGATATTTCTGTAGCAACAAAAATATTAGTTCCCCCAATATTTTTTATTGTTATACTTGTTGTGCTCCTTTATAATTATGCGTCGGGGCAGGAATTTTTTAAATCTGTAATATTCGGGGGATTTGCAGTCGGATTTCTGATTATAGGAAGCCTTGTGGGTATTCTTTAAGAGGAGATGAAAATAATAAATTCTAAGAGAAAATTAAGTTTTTTAGTACTTTTTGGGGCTATTCTCTTAACAATCTCTATTTTTTCAACAGTTACATTATATTCAAATCAGGACAATGTTAAAGATATAAACTCAAAGCCTATTAATCCCTTTGAAATAACAAACCCTAAAACCTCAGATTACTGGGAATTAACGGAAATCGTTGAAATTGATGGAGATGGTGATGGAATTGCGGAATATAATTGGACTACGGCATTATTAGAAGACTGGTGTAGTGGGTATGGAAATAGTACAGATCCATATATTATAGAAAATGTTTCTATTCTTGTTAGTAGTGCAAGTGCAGGACTTACAATAAAAGATTCTGACGCTTATTTTGTATTAAATAACGTTACAATAACAAATGATGCAGGTGATGGTTTAGAACTAAATACTATTTCAAACGGAATCGCCCAGGAATGTAATTTCAATGAAAACGGAAATTCAGGGATCTATATGAATAATGTAAATGATTCTGCAATAGTATTTACATATTGTATAAACAACACTATGGATGGGATCTATGTAGTTGACTCAAACTATAATTTATTTATGGTGGATTGTAGTGGAAATGGGAGATACGGATTAATTCTTGCGAGTTGCTCTGAAAATATGATAGTTACCAGTCAATTCATTGATAATGTGGAAGCTGGATTAGTTATAGTAGAAACTCCAGAACATCAAGATTCTGTGAATAATACTGTTTATGTTAATTACTTTGAAAATAATGGAATTAATGCAGTTGATAACAGTACACTCCCCAACAATTGGGATTTTGAGGGGATAGGAAATGAGTGGGATGACTATGGTGGCGTGGATGCAGATGATGATTTAATTGGAGATACACCATACGATATTTCGGGAACAGCTGGTTCTGTCGATAACTATCCTTATTGTGATGATGGAGCAGAATCTGAAATAATAACATTGCCTTCTGATGATGACGATGACGATGAAGCTAAAGAGGTCGATATATTTACGATAATTACGTTTGCCGTAATTTTCATTGGTGTTTTCTTAGCTGGTATTATTCTAACAAAACTGATTACGATAAAACCTAAAACAAAAGGTCAACGAAAGTAAAAATCTAATTCTAAATCTAAAATCCTTTAAAATTCTTGGTGAAAACATGAGACGATGTTATTATGCATATATGGGGTTTCTAATCGGGTTCATTGGATTAATCTTTTTGCCAATTGGTTTTAAAGTATTTGCCTTTTTTTTTCCTGCTATTTTTTTATGTATTTCAATTAATTCTGAAAAATATAATTTCAACTTATTATTATTTTTATGTATTTTATTCCCCTTCGTATTTATTCCTTCACAAATGTTCACGTTTGATGCGTCAAATCCATTTAATATAATAGCAATGCAATTAGTTGTTAATTCCGCATTAACTATTGTTATTGCCTTTATTTTTTATGGTGTTCCCTCATTATTTGGTTTAATGATAGTGTGGGCAATTATCATAGGTAAGGTAGATTCTGCGGGGAAATTGATGGTTAGAACGGTTATATTAATGGGTGTATTATACGTTTTTTTATTTGTATTTACAATAACCAGACTTATGTCTGCATTACCATTACTCAAGGATATTGGAACATTTTATATGTCATTAATTAATATGATATTCCAAATCCCTTCTATAATGTACAATTTAATTAAAACGGTAATAAAAATTATTAATAGTATTCTTGGAGTACTTGAAAAAGTATTTCAAACAATTGTAGATCCAACAGGGGTAATGGGTATTAAATATACTTTTGCCAGATTACCAAATCTCCCAGATTTACCTTCATATAATTTTAAATTATCGTTAGATGCATCATATCAAGAATTTAATTCTATGAGTTATGAACAACACATTTATGCAATTCACGATATTTTACCTATGGTTATGACTGGTGCATGTTTAATTACGGCATTATTTATGACAAGAAAAGCGTGGGAAAACGAGATTGTTAAAAAAATAGGAGAGATTTTTGGTAAAACAGAAAAAAGAAAACCAAGAAAAATACATTTGCCTAATATTGATTTTTCTATGTATATACTATTAGCATTTATTCTTTTTTCTGGATGGTTTTTGTATTTATCATATGGTAAAAATTTTGGACATGATCCATCCGTAGATTATATTTATTTAGGTTATTTTGGACTTTATAGTATTATTATTGTAGTTTGTGTGTTAGTATTAACAACAAATGAAGCTTTTTATTATGAGAGGGCAACATTTAAAAACACCCTTGTTGGTACGGTAATAGGGGTTATTACGTTAAAAGTGATTATGATGATGTTTACTGTGCAAGTCTTGGATGCATATTCAAATTCGGAATTACATCGAGATGTGGCATATCTTGCAATACAATTCTTATATGTTGCTCCTGCAGAAAGTTTATTCTTTTTTGTATTTTTACCTGGATTAGTTTTTGGAATTATTCTGAAAAAAATAAATAAAAAAGTCAAGATCGAATATGAATCGGAAAGGCGATTAAAATTAGCTGTTATAGACTCTCAAATAGAAACTTATAGTAAAATGCTTAAAGTTCCTGAAATACAAAAAAACAAACGAAATTTTGCTTGGTTTCAATTATTAATAGATTTTTTACAAAAAAAGAAAAGAAGAGTAGAAACAAGGGAATCCGTTATAATCCAACAGAAAAAGGCTGTGTTTGGTAGAAGAAACCCTATGATTCTATGGTGTGCTTTTGGTGTTTGTTTACCAGCATTTCTGTTTTCTACTTTACATTTCCCTGTCTTAAACGCAAATACAGGTATAGATTATTTAACATTTTGGAATTGTGGATTAGGTGTAATTTATTTTTGTTTTGGTATATTTTTCATTTTGTTAAGTGTAGCAAGTGGATATCAATCTCCTGTATGGTCTCATGCTATAATTAATACATTAACAGTATGGATGGTAATAATTTGTTTGGGGGTGTGATATAAAAAATGAGTAAATTAAGAAATATCATATTTAAATCAATGATATTTATTGGATTTATATTCTTTTTCATTTTAATTCACGAATTAGGGCATATAATTATTTGTGAAATCTTAGGTGTTAAAATCTTTAGAATTACGGTTAGATATATGATGATGGATTTAGGGGTTGAAATTGTAAGAGAAAGATCAACACCTTTTAATGAATTAATAATTGATAGTGGAGGTTTTATTGCTCAGTTCCTATTCGGTTTAATCTTCTGTTCTATAGGATATTTAAAGAAGAATCTTTTTATTTATATTAATGGGTATATGGGAATATTTACAGGTATAATATATTGGAATATGAGTATATGGTTTAGATTTGGTGATTCTTATGAAATATATAAAGCATTACCATTATCTTATGATATTTTTTTAATATTATCGTTTGTTTTTAGTGTTTTATTTTTTATTATTCTTGTTAGATATATATTGATTTGTAATGAAGGAAAATATAATGTTTAAGTAAAAGTTAAAATGAAGAACAAAAATCTAAAGAAAAATGTTTTTGTAGGGTTTATAATCGGATTAATGCTTTTCTCAGTTCTATTTTTCTTGACACAAAATACATTGGCAACTCAGGATGATGAGGACACTCAAGCAACTTTACATTGTACTTTAGAAACAGATTCTGGTGAAATCTTTTCAACATTAATGCCTTGTGGGACATATTCATTTCCCTCGGTTCCTGAATTGAATACAGGCACAATGGATCATGATGTAACAAGAGTTGAGGTGTCTGAATTACAACAGGCATTATTACATACAAACAATAAAAGTTATGGAGGGCTTACAATCCCTACAAATCTAACATATAATCATATAACAAATCAAATTCCTGCGTATAATACAGATGCCCCAAAAGATACAATTATTTCTGTAAATATAAATATGTATGATTTCTTGAATACATCTAAAGAGGTGAGACCTAAAGGAGACACAAATGGCAATTGGTATGGGGCATCAATGAGTTCAGATGGGACAAAATTATTTGCTAGTGAGAATAATGGTCGATTATGGTATTCTTTAAACTCAGGCACAAGTTGGACAGAATTGAGACCTAAAGGAGACGTAAATTGTTATTGGGTTGGTACATCAATGAGTTCAGATGGGACAAAATTATTTGTTGGCGAATATAATGGTCGATTATGGTATTCTTTAAACTCAGGCACAAGTTGGACAGAATTGAGACCTAAAGGAGACGTAAATTGTTATTGGTATCGTGTATCAATGAGTTCAGATGGGACAAAATTATTTGTTGGTGAAAATGATATAAGTGATGGTCGATTATGGTACTCTTTAAACTCAGGCACAAGTTGGACAGAATTGAGACCTAAAGGAGACGTAAATTGTAGATGGCTTGGTGTATCAATGAGTTCAGATGGGACAAAATTGTTTACTGGCGAATGGGATGGTCGATTATGGTACTCTTTAAACTCAGGCACAAGTTGGACAGAATTGAGACCTAAAGGAGACGTAAATGGCAATTGGGTTGGAGTATTAATGAGTTCAGATGGGACAAAATTATTTGTTGGCGAATATACTGGTCGATTATGGTATTCTTTAAACTCAGGCACAAGTTGGACAGAATTGAGACCTAAAGGAGACGTAAATGGTATATGGCTTGGTGTATCAATGAGTTCAGATGGGACAAAATTGTTTGCTGGCGAACATACTGGTCGATTATGGTACTCTTTAAACTCAGGCACAAGTTGGACAGAATTGAGACCTAAAGGAGACGTAAATGGTATATGGTATGCAGTATCAATGAGTTCAGATGGTGCAGACTTACTATATGGGGATTCTGGTGGTCGTTTGAATTTATATATCTCAGGTTCAACCCTTTTTGAATCAATTAATACCGTACAAATAAATGATTTTAAATACCAAATTCTTGGGATTAATTACACACAAACAGCATTCAATACCTCATATAGTGATAGCTCTCTTTACAATGAAACAAATATATTTATATCATATTATTTTACTTCTATAATTTTAGATTTTTATGATCATATCTCAAATTTAATAATTTTATCACAGAATTTAAGTCTAACATTTCATTTTTCTCCTTTCTTTTCAGGATTTGTATTTCAATTTTCTACAAATATAACATACTCTATAAATGAATGGAAAGTTCCCACAGAAGTGGACTTAACCATTAATTCACAATCCGTTATAGATTCTACCTATAATTCTGGATTTTGCATTCTTTCGCTATTCCCATCGCTTTTGGTGATTACATCATCGAGTTCAAATATGTTTTTCAAATTGAACATTTCCATCGATTTTAGCTTTATTCTTTCTTTAGATGTAATTTCAAAAACGTATTTGCGGAAATCGTTTGAGTTAGAATCTGATCATATTATCGAAATCGAACAAATTAATTTTGATTCTAATCTCGTTATTAAGAAGGTTTATTTGAATAACATTGATAAGGGATCATCCAATCCCTGTTATTTATCTCCAAGTGTAAGTATGGATACAGGGAATATATTCTATTTAGAGGTAATTCTCACGGAGGAGATTTATCTCCCCTTACAATATTTCTACAATAACTTAGGGGATGGGACATCTTCAATGTATATGTCGGGGAGTACAAATACATTAAACTATTTCAATATAAACGGCAATTCTCTTTACAGTTTAATCATCCCGAATGGGTGGTATGTCGAGAAGGGATATTTAACTTTCAGTAATTTAGATTATCTGCCTGATTACGTAGCAAATTATAGCGAAGATGAGTACAGTTATGGGTATTCATCTCCTTCTTATGTTGATGAAAATGTTGAGTGGAGTGCAGACTCTTATAATACAAATGCAAATGGGACTAAGGATGGGATTTATAAAGATGGTAATTATCCTGGAACTTATTCCTTTACAAATGAAATCGGAAAATCAGGGACAAATATCAGTTTTGTAAATACTGCAACACTTCCAAATTCATGTTCTGCTAAAATTGATACAATATTAAATAATCACCGAGCAATATTGAATCTAACGCATGACGGCGGAGGTTCGTATCCTTTAATAATTCATAATATAGATACTGCTCAAACTTCGGGAACATGGGAATGGTGGTGGGCAACCTCAGATGTAACACAAATGCAAGATATTCGATTTGCTGGAAGTACTGATCCTATAATTACATTGAGAATATATAATAGTAAATATTATTATTCTGATGGAGTAGTAATGACTGAAATTGTAGGAGATGTTCCTACTAATAATATTTTTGATCATTTCAAGATCGTATTTAATTGTGATAGTGACACATATGATGTGTATATAAATAAAGTATTAAGAGTAAATGATGGGGCATTTTACGCAGTAGCAATATATGTAAATAATATTCAGATTTGGGATATTAGTAATGCTGTCTATTCCCAATATATAGATGCAATTGGAAGTCCTCAAGAAGACTCAACTTACCAGACAGGAGACAATTACTTTTATGAATATTATATGGGTACTCATACGTTTGAAGATTATAATATTACTTCCAACCTTACCACTTTAGATGGATGGACACTTACACCTGCAACAGATTGTAGTATCAACATAAACGGAAGTTATAATGCTCATAAGAAATATGTAGAGTTGTATGATAACGATCAAGCTAATTATATAACCATTATGCATACGGTTGATACTCCTCTAACTGATGGAACTATTGAGTTTTGGGTGCGAACAGATGATATAACTGTAAGAGCTTTCTTACTCACTTTAGCCCATTCAGGTACTGGTGAAAAAACATGGTTTTATATTCAATCCTCAAAATTTCAATATTATGATGGTACAGTTAAAGATATACCAAATGTTGGAGTACCTGTAAACAATCAATGGCATCATGTAAGAATAGTATTTGATTGTGATACTGATAAAATAACGTATGTAATTGATGGAATAGATTCTGGATTATTAGATTTTGCTTTTGTAGCCACTACAATTGACAGTATACAAATATTTACTTCTAATGATAATACAGGACTGGTATTAACCGAGATCGATGCTCTTTCCTATAGTTGGGAAGCTGATATAAATTCGAGTTTAGAAACTCAATTATGCGAAGAATATCAATATATAAATGTTTGTTATATTAGTGATACATTAGTTGCTCCAAGACAAGAAATTGATCTCTATTATAAATCAAATCTCACCTCTATTAGTTATTGTGAAATTTACCAAACATATGAATCAAACACTAATTTAATCACAAGTGTTAGTGTTTCATTAAATATACTTGAATCATTTTCATTTTATAATATTAGTTCGGGATTTTATGAAATAAATCTCACATTCTATGATAGTGGGGGATTATGGGAATCGTGGATCTTGAATTATACAATCATTACAACTATCTCAATTAGTTCAAATTATAAGAATCCTATTTTTATTAATGAAATTAATACGATTAGTGTATATATCCATGCAGATTATCCTATTTATCGAATTTGGGATGGTAATTCCTCAGATTATGTATTAGAATATGATAATTCTTCATATCCTCTTTATTCATACGAATTTAATTTTACATTTAGTTCAGCAATAGAAACATTATATAATATCTCAATTATGGTTTTGGGAGAATATAACAGTATGTTTTGGTGTAATATAACTCTATTAAGCGTAATCGAAATAACGACAAGAATGGATTTTAATAATATTTATAGCTCTTATTACCAAGATGAATCATTATATATCCAAGTTTTACTAAGAGATTTGTATAATAATCCATTAGCTTCAAAGAATGTTTATTATAGTATTACAGATCCAGATGATATAGCAATAGCTTCGGTTCTAACTGCAACAAACTCTTCGGGTATAGTTTTAATTCAATTAGATTTCAATACTTCCTATGAAATCGGTTTTTATCATTTATATGCTAATTATACGGGGGATACAAGTTATACTGGAGTGTGGAAAATTCAGAGTTTTCAATTGAGACCAATATTAAGAAGTGTAAATTCAAGTGATATAAGTTTACAAATAAATGGTTATTCTGTCATTTCAAATTATATTCAAATTAATCATACAAATAATTTTACTCTTACAAATCTAAATACTGCTACTTTTGATATGTCAATCTTATGTAAGTTAAATTATACAGAAACTATTCCTTATTCTGAATATTTAGACTATGATTATTCATTCATGGCGACAAGCGATATAACACAAATAATCCTTGATACGGCAAATCTTATAAACTATCCCTCAAATTTCTCATTATATTATTTTGATAATTTAGTATCATCAAATTATGCGATTGTTGGAACTACATTTAGTGTTTTAGATATAATTGGAGATACGTTTTATAATACAAATGATTTTGATATTAAATTTAGGTACTACACAGATTCAATCCAAAGGACTCAGATAACAGCTACACCACGAACGGATAGTAATCATATTGTTTTTACTGAAAATCTCTTGGCTACAAGAACATTTTCTTATTGGTATGTGTTAAATTCATATCAACTCAATACGTTTAGTTTATATCATCAAAGAACGGGGATTACAATAGCCTATACGGATTTTACAAAAGAGGCGAGTAAATATTATTTTGAAGAATCGAGTTTAACAAATGATCTTTATATAAACATCGTTGATTATAAATGGAATCCTGTGGTAAATAGTACCGTTACATTTGATAATGGAACAAAATGCACCTTAGAGATTAAATATTATGCTCAATTAGATGTTAGAAATGCCACAATTGTATTAAATCTAAAAGATATTGGTGTGTATGCAGAAACTTGGGATTACAATGCTACACAATCCGATTTAACTTGTATCTTAGAAATTCCTAACATTAATTTTACTACAAGCCAACAAACAATTACATTAACAGGACTTTCATCAATTCCGATGATTTCCTTTAACTATTTCACAAATGAGGATGGTTTTAAGATTTCCGATGAGGAATATAAAGTGAAAATATCATCTGAGGAATGGAGAACAATTAAAAAGGCAGATTGGAATGATTTAGAAGTCTATATGATTGGATACTTAACAATCCCTAAATACTCAAAAGCGTTTATTGTAGATCTTGAATTGGATTGGCAAGTAGATGGGATTCATTATGGGAATAACTATTATGATATTCAATTTACAGGCTTATTTGAATGTGAAGGATTTGGTACGGGGATCACTACAGCTTATTTGAGATTTAAAACAAATCCATTAAATAATTTAAAAAGAGAACAAATTAGAGAGGAAGTCACCTATAAAATAGACTCGAAATTCAATTTGGATGATGTAGATTTCATATTTTACATTGAGGAAAGTGAATATTATAATAAACAGAATTTGATAAAGAATTTGAAAAAGGAAATTGAATGTGATGAAATCGTTGAATATTATACTATTGAAGATAGAAGTTATTATATGATTTTAGGAATGGAATTAAATCAGGGAATTAATGAAATAGTTATCACTTATAAAATAGAATCCATGCTCGCACAAAGTTGGGTTCTTTTGATCGTTGGTATTGGCATGTTCGGTTTTGTTGGAATATATGTAACAATACGATATAAAGATAACAGAATTCTGGATTATCTGAAATTGGATAAAATTGTTATTCTGTTTGTATGGATCAAAAAACCATTTCGTCAGAAATTATTAAAACGAAATCGTATAAAATCCAAAGGCAAAATAAAACCAAGAAAGAGGCATCAAACAACTAAAAGGAGATAAAATTGATAGAAAATGAAATAAATGAGAAATATGATGTTGTTATTATGGAAGAGAAAAAATATCAAGATAGAGAATGGATCTATGAACAATATATTATTTTAAAAAAAAATACAACCAAAATTGGAAAAGAAATTAATGTTACTGGTGCCACTATTAGATATTGGTTAAAAAGATTTAACATTCCAATTAGAACATTAAATGAGGCTTTTAAAGGAAGAAAAAGAGTTTTCTCTGAAGAACATAAAAAGAAAATAAGTGAAGCTAATAAAGGAAAAACATCTCCAAGAAAAGGTAAAAATTTATCCGAAATGCATAAAAGAAAAATAAGTGAGTCAAGTAAAGGAAAGAAATTATCAGAAGAAACTAAAAGAAAGTTAAGTGATTTTCATAAAGGAAAGAAATTATCTAATGAACATAGAAAGAAAATAAGTGAAGCAAATACAGGTAAGAAGAGGACAGATAAACAAAAACAAAATATAAGTAAAGCTATGAAAGGTAAGAATAAGGGTAAGAAAGTTTCTGAAGAAACAAAAAAAAAGATAAGTGAATCTCAATTAAAAAGGAAGGAAATAAATGGATATATAAACTCCTCAGAAACCCGAAAGAAGATAAGTAAAACAAGGAAGGAAAGGGTTGAAAAGGGAGAAATTGAGAAAATGATTGGTATTAAAAATCCAATGTATGGAAAACATTTATCAGAAGAGCATAAAAAAAAATTAAGTGAAGCACATTTAGGTAAAGAACTTTCTGAAGCAATAAGAAAAAGGATGAATAAAGATAAAATTGGGAAGCCTCGATCTGAAGAAGTTAGAAATCAAATAAGTGAATCTTTAAAAGGAGAGAAGCATTGGAGATGGAATTCTAATCGTGATGAGGTATACGCACCTTATGGTGAGAATTTCTATAATAATCAATTAAGGGAAGAAAAATGGGATTTACAAAAAGGAAGAGATTTATTAACAGGAACTAAACTAGAGGAAGGAAAGAAATCTCATTTCCATCATATTGATTACAATAAATCAAACGATTCTATTGATAATCTTTGTTGGTTGGCTAATAAAAATCATGGTAGAATAACGGGATATTTGATAAAAACAGAGTATTACAAAGAGTTATTACAAAAAAACCTTCAAAATATTATGAAAGGAAAGGTTCCAGAAAACTGGAACAAAAAAAATCAAGAATTGTTTAAACAAGAAAAGAGGGTTCAATTGAAATTAATTATAATACAAACAAATAAAAAAGAAAAGGAGATGATATAAAAAATGGTAAATATTGCAGAGATAATTTTGAACATATTTAATATTGTTTTTATCCCAATGGAATTGATTGCATCGTGGTTTTGGTATTGCGAATCATTCCTAAGAACATTAACAGTTGGAATTGTGTTAATTTTGTCACTTGGAAAGATTTTGTCTTTTAGTAAAAAAGTAGTTTTCAAATGTATAAAATATTTTTTATATATTTATTACCTATTTTATACAGTATGGAGCTTGGGCATTTTTACAAATCTCTTGACATTAAATTTTTTAGAATGGTCAACATTTCTTTTATCTGTTGTAGCTCCAATCTGCATGATTGTTGTTGGAAGAATTGCGAAAAACTCTGAAATCAAAGGTTATAAAGTTTTTACGTATCCAATAATCATGTTACTATATATTTTTATTGCATGGTTATGGTTTTTTATTGCTCCAAAAACATTGAATTTTACAGTATTATTTTATGTATGGTTATTTGTATTTATTGTTGTGGGAGCAATTTGGATAATGAGTTATTTTAGTGGAGGAGAGCAAATTGCGAAAAAATAAATTATTGTTGTGTATTTTTATTATCTGCTTTATAGTGGGATTTTTATGTATTAATCCTAAAACAAAAGAAACTAAAACGTCTGATACAGATGATATTTATACAAATCCTTATCAATCATCTTATTCAAGTACAATAGAAATAGATAATATTAAGGAAACTGCCTATGATATAATCTTTAATTTGGATAATTATCAAATATGGTATGCCAACGATAACACATTTCATTTTTTATTTATTATTACTCCATTTCTCTTTACAACCGAATCTGTTAGAATTAGGAGCAATCTGACTGAATATCTCTTTAGTGTCTCTTTTCCGTTAAATAATGCTTTTATAAAAACCACGTTTGTTAATAATACTCTGGAACTTTTTATAAGGCAAGAGATCATAGGAAATATGTTTATTATAGAACTAAAGATATACACCTTTGCGTTAAATGTTGTACCTCAGACTGCATCATCTCCATCACCACAAATAGAGTATATTGATGGTGATGATGATGGTGATGAGAAAGACAAAGGAAAGGATATTGATGATGCTTATCTCTCGCCCTGGGGTATAGGTCTATATATAGTAAAATGGTGGGAGAATAACCCAATCTTATATTGGATTTATCCTTTTTTTGTAGTTTATATTTTATGTGTAGTTATGCGAACCTTTTTTAGACCTTATGTTTTCTATAAAAATAGAAAGGGGAAAATAGAATATATAGGGAGATTTTCACATGATAATCCATCTGAAGATCTTTTAGGATGGTCTGAGCTTTACTTTAAAGGATGGAAAAAGATGAAGTTGATATATTCTGTATTGTCATTTGAAGGGCAGAAACGTTTTAATTGTATGAATTTTGGGTTATTTATTTATTTTTCAGATCTAATCCAACATAAGATTAAAATGCCTGAGGATATCGTTTTATATGAACAAGAACGGGTTCGGACAGTATCGAATAATGCAAAATATGCATTATACAGGATTTTATCATTTTTAATTCCAGGAGTATTATTAGCAAATAAATTACATAAAACAATTGAATATAAGAAAAAAACTGAGAAAATGGATACAGAAATAATTGACATATCCAAGAAAGCAAAGAAATTATCTAAGAAAACAGGAAAACCTATTTATATTAAAGAGGATAAATTAGATGAAAACGGAGAGCCAATACTTGTTAAAATTAAGGAGATTCCCGTTATACAACACCAGTTAATATTTGATAAGATAAATAATATATGCGATGTGGAATACGATATAAAAATAACAGATGAAAAAGGAGAAACAATTGTACATAAAAAAAAAGAGAAAAAATCTCTATTCGAAGTATCTGATTTGAAACAAGATAAAAAAGTTAGTAATGTTAAAGAATCTAACTATAAAATAGATGTGGTTCCTGTATATGATATAGAAGAGGCAATTATGAACCAAAATTCCATTGATAATTTAAAATCCATTTATGACCTAAAAACATCTAGAGAAAAACAAGCTTATATTGAATTGGATAAGAAATACAATTTGACGAGAGATCAATTAGACAACATAACTAGACATATAAAATCAATAATTAAAGATAAAATAAGGGAATTATATCAAAAAACTGTTGTTGACGAGGATACAATCATAGAGATTGTATCAATCGCATTAACAGGCTATAAGGAATCTGGTGATATACAGGAATCGGCATTACAAGCGTTCAGAGAATATCATGAACGTAAAAATATTAAGGATTTAGGAGATTATAAAGGGAAATATGAAATCGAGAAAACAAAAGCTACGCTCCTTGAAAATCAGCTTAAAAAACAGAAACCTCAAAATCCTTATTTATTAACTAATGAATCTGAAGAATTAGAACCAGATTTTACTAGAGATTAGAAATAAAATTTAATAATATAAATTAAGATATATGGCAAAAAAGAAAAATAATATTGAAGTAGATATAACTAAATTGAGTGTTGAAGACCTTAAACAGATGAATTTGGATGATATCTTAGTTTATATTAACGAAGTAAAAGATCCAAAAGAAATTAATATTTTTTTAATCAAAATAATAAAGCAATTAAAAGAAATAACTGATGAATCTGATTCAAATCATAGTTTAACCAAATTTAGAAGTAGTTTTAGAGATATAACTGATCTTGAAGCGAAATTGGATGAAATATACAGTTTTATAGAAGAGAATTATTTATTATTAGATCTTGAGTTAGACGTAATTAAGAATAGAATTGAAATAAAATTGGAACGTCTAAGATTTACAGATTTAATTAAAATTAAGGAATTAAATGATAAAGGACAGAAAATCCCATATGAAACAGCATTACGGGAATATAATAGTGCAAAAGAAGTGATAAGGGATTTCTTTAGTAAAATATGCACTCTCTATACAAATACGATGCAGGAATTGGATGATCAGAGGAGGGCATTAGAAGACAGTATTATTTTGCTCAATCGCCTTGAAGAACATCCTGAATTTGTTTCTGCTGTTAATATGGGTACTCCTATTGAACAACAAATGCAAGAATTACTTAGAAGAGCAAGACTTCTTGATAGAGAAAAAACTCTAGAAAAAACAAGAAATATAAATGCCGAAAAAGGAAAAGTATTTCGAGAAGAAACTGAGAAACTAAAGAAAGATATGGGGTTGATTTAATAAAGTATGACAATATTCTTATCGGGATGTAAAACTATTGGTACTTCTGGGAAGATCATAATTAGAAATATTGATCCATATATTGATGAAAGATTTAATATCCCTGAAGGACAATCCCTACCTCCAGACCACTACGAGTTTAAACCATTTTCAGTTGTTGGGGATTTTGCTTCTGGGAAAACAAGAATTACTAAAGAATATCTTGCTGATAGAGCATACCAATTATGGAAGGATACAGGAATAGATTTTTTTGATGCAAAAGATATGTATGGTTTAATTGAAGGTGTTGCGAAATCAAAAAATCCTGTTCATTTTGCTCTTTTAGACGATCAAGTATTTTATATGGATTCAAGAAATCCAATGGGAAATAAATTTATTACTCAAATTTATTATACAATTAGGCATAAATTACAAGAGAAAGCGAAAAAGTCAGGAGGTAATTTAGGGGGTTTAGTTATATGTGCTATTTTAGTACAAGATTTTAATGCACTTGATAGACGATTGAGAAAAAATGCAATGTTTACTATTTTTAAAGATTGGGATGAGTTTGGTTGTAAATATTATAATATAGATCAGGAAATACAAGATGAATTACTGGAATGGAAGATTGGTAGTGGAAGCTTAACAGATTATAATGCACGAAAACATGCATTTGTTGTAGATATTAAACGTGAAGGATGCATTATTTATTACGATTCGCCTAAAAATAAAAGGTTACCATTTGAATTTGAGACTGTAACTGGTATAAGTGTCTATAAAGAGCAAAAAAAAGAGTTTATAGATTATATCTCTAAATTCGATTTTGAAGAAAATACGAGATCTGATTTAGAAGCTGAATTATATGAATATTCTGAGAAAATGCAATCCGATGGATATGAGCTTTATGTTAAACCTTCAGATTTTCGAGAGATTTATATTAGAGCTAAAAGGAATTACAAAAATCAAAATCAATATATAGAAAAAGAGATAGTCCAGAAAAATCAAACGGATGGATGGATAAAGCAACAAATTCTAGCTTTACACGATACGGTTGGACTCACTTTTAAGGCTATAGAGAATAAATTTCGGATACCTCATTCTACCGCTCATGATTGGTATAAACAAGAAAAAGAGAACTTATCTAAAATAATTAATAAAGAAGTAATTCAAGAAAATATAATAGAGGTTTAAAAAAATGAAAAGACCATATTCAAGTTCATTGTTGATATTAGGGGTTAGCTTATTGATTTTAAGGTTTCTTGCGATGATAGAAATATTGTATGAATGTCCTTATCCCTATTTCGAGGGACTTTTTGAAGTAAAGAATCAATTTGAAAGAAGTGGGATTTTTCATACATCAAATATTATAAGTATTATTGTTGTCATCTCATTAATCCTGCAATTACGAATAAGAATCCTTAATTCAATCATAGTTGTTCTTTATCCCCTCATTTCAGTAATTTGTTTAATCGATATTGCAAGTATCTTTATTCTTCAATTACCTAATGGTATAATCTCAATTAATACAATAACATTGCATATTCCAACAACTATAGTTGGAACGTGTCTTTTATTTAGAATAAAAGAAAAAGCAAGTTTAGGGAGCTTTGCTTTTGGTTTAGTATTTATTTATATAATTTGCATGTTTCTAATTGACTTTCCCGGACTTATGTTGATTTTGATTGCGAATTATTGTCTTTGGTTAATTATCCTTATGTTCTATACAATTATTATAATAAAATATGTCTTAATAAGAATCTATTAAATAAGAGAGAGGTTTAAAAAATGATATCAAAAAATAATATAACCATAAGTAAAGTAGCTGTATTATGTATTCTCACATTTGTATTTATTGCTATTATGTCATCAGTTTTACAATTACTTGTAATCGTATATCCTATTATTGGTTGGTGGTATTTTGCAGGTTTTCTAATATTTTCACTGGTTATTTTTTTATTTATTTCGTATATTATTTTATGTTCAGGAAGAAATTTATTTATCATTTCATTTATTCTTTTTAGTATAACTCTATTTTGTTATGTGTTTTTATTTATTATTCAGAAATCAAGCATATTGCTTTATACAATAACAAAAATCATATTTATATCCATAACATTAATAGGAATCTTTTTAGAAAGATTAAAATTAATTAAAAATACCTTCATATTTACACTTATAAGCCTTAGTGCATCCATTGCCTTGCTTGCAATCTCTTATACAGAATTATTTTTTGGTACAAAGGTAGTTTTATTTTTGCTATATAACTTTTCATACGAATCTCTCAAGAATTCTTATTCTAATATAGGATATAGAAAGAAAAATGCTTATTTCTTCTTAAAAAGTCATATCTGTATATATTTTTTAATTGGATCAATGTTATTTAGTACAATAACCATATTTGCAATTCCAAACTATGTTGAGATTAATGCAAACAATAGTCCTGAACTAATATTTTGGGCTTCAACAGGGGAACTCCCAAGAGATGAGGATACACTTGTCTTATGCAGAGATCATGATATTGGTTTTGCAGTAGTTTTAAGGGAAAATTATATAGATGATGGGGGTGTAAGTGAGGCAAATAGGATTGAATATCTGTTAAATCATAGTATTATTGTCTATATTGTGCTTGGTGGTGGAACGGATGATTTTTACTTATCTACAGATAATGGGGAGGAATTTTTTGGAATATTTAAGACAATTCGTTCCTGGTTAATTATAAACGATCTTTATTATCGATATGATAATATGAGAGGGTTTCTTGTTGATGCCGAAATACCAAAAACATATTATACTGATTTGGAAAATAAGGATATTTATCAAAAAGGACAGTATTTTGTAAATCAATTACCGTCTGAGAATAGATTGCAGAAAATACAAAATGCTCTAAGCGATACAATAAAAGAAATTCATAATGATGATAAAAAGATGGGAATAATCAAATTGCCAACTGTTTTTGACAATTTAGATGATGACGATGATTATAATAAATTATCCAATACAATTTATGCTTTAGATCTAAATTGGGATTTCTCAGTTTCCATGAACTATAGAACAATGCACATTCCAACTGTTTGGGATTATATGATAAGAGATACAGGTAAATATGATTATACAACCGATTACGAACCCGCATATTTATCGAAAACTCAATTAGAGAGGAATATTGTTCCTATAAGTACATTTTTTCAAGAAGTTTCTTATGAGATATATAATAATGAAATCTCAGGAGTTTCTCAAAAACATAGATATATTTTCATTGGGACATTTAACAAGAAATTCAAGGAAACCTCTTATATTCAGAATGATGAATGGAAAAAAGATTTAGATGTGTGCAGACATTTTGGAGTAGATAAGGTTTTCTTCTATGATTACTCTAAATTTAAGAGATTTTACAGTTTAGATTCATTAATCCGCCATAATGAATCAAGACAAAAATGGCTTTTAATAATTCCAAACTATATGATAACGAGAGAGCTTTTTGTATCGCTTTCTGTTATAATTTTAGACAAAATGTTTTCCATATAAATTTATAAATATAAAAAATAATATATAAAGTCGATAAAGAATGCAGAAAAGAAATATTGTTTTGATGTTGGGTTTAACTCTGTTATTAACAATTCTATTATTCAATTCTAATAATGTATGTGGTGCTGAAATAGAATATAAAGATTCTAAGGAAGATCTCTATAGAATAAGCATTCTGGACTTTCTATATATCGTTGGTGATGAATTCCCTGATCGTCCTAATTCTGTAAGTGATATTACTGATGTTTTAGAGAAAATGGTTGTAAGAAGTGTCCCTTCTACGACACCTGGAAGTGCAGATATTCGGGATGTATATATTAATACCAATGATGTGAATTATACTGCTGTAATCGTGGAAATGGAAGATGATATTAGGGATTTAGATTATTTGATGGTGATTGTAGTATTAGAACATTCGCATAATAACTGGGTTGAGTTAGAGATGGAATGGGATGAAGCTGATGGTGCTTCTTATGAGTGGTCAAGTGAGAACTGGGAGGGAAATGATACTGTTGGCGGAATTAATGATAATCAAATAGGTATAGCATTCCCAAGATCGGAATGTAATTACCAAGAAGATGATGATTTTATTGTGATTTCATACACTTTTAGTGGGGATTTTAACGATCCATTTCAATCAATGTTTTACTATGATTACTGTCCAAACGAGGAAGTAGATGTTCAAGAGCAAGGTGCATATCAAGGAAGTGATTTCATAACAATGTATTTATCCCAACTTGCACAGTTTTTATTCGGTTGGTTCTTCATTGGATATGTACCTTTCTTGGTCTTGATTGTTCTCGTTTTGGCATTATTTCAATTCTTTTCCGACAGAAGAAGCAGAATTATTCATTATACAGGGATGGTTTTGTTATTATTATGTACTATACCGATTATTTTTTATTCTGTTTCTCTAGATTTCTTTGGTATGTTAGGTGTGGTGGATATATTTGCTATTTTAACTTTAGTAACCCTAATGAGTTTTTTAATTTTTATAGTTACCTCTACTTTTAGCAAATATATTAAAAGACTCTATTTAGTTTTTTACGGTGCTGGATGTGGTTCTCTATTTTCTCTACAACTCATTTATACAATATTATATGCGGGAACTCTTATATGGTCTTTAATAATTTTAACGATAGGATTAAGTCTAATATGTATTGGACTTATTATATCAAACATGAATAAGCGATTAAGAACTGGAGGAAAATAAGCTTGGTAAAATATCGAATTATAGATGTAAAAGGTCCTAGAGGAAAAGGGTTTGATAGACATTACCCTTCAGGGAAAATAGCTCATGTAGCTCCATTTAAAAGACATTTGCCACCTCAATTAACTAAAGGCGATTTTAAGAAATTAGTAGAAGCAGAAAAGGCTAGGGTAATAGAGAAAATACAAACTGAAGAAAAAGATTGGGCACATTTAAGCATTGAATATCCCAATTTAATTGGTCTAACTGACGAGCAAGTTGAGAATTTCATAAAAGAAGACTGTGACGAGTTATATAAAGAGACTCAATGGTATCCTTATGTAGTTATGGATTTCTATAATCATCCCTTAATAGAGTGTATTTTACCCGTTAATATAAATAAAGAAAACTACAATGATTTTTCAGATTATATTCAAAAGAAATATCCAAATCCACAGGAGCTTAAAAAATTATTGCATAGAAAAAAGCTTGAAAACTATATTAGTAAGATAAAATGCTATAATAAAGAAGATTTAGAACAAATTTCCATTACGGCATTTAACGATTTATCAAATCAAATTAAAAATATTAAAAGTCCAGATCCTGCTCCATCTCTTGATTATCACACTATTTATTTAACGAGTCCTAGAGGTGGATTGGAAACATTAGGTACTTTTGCATATGCAAACCAATTAAGAAAAGAAACGATTCCATTTGATCTTGATAAAAAGCTCAATTATAGTTCTCACGAAGACATGTTTTATGCTACATCTTTACCTTATGGATCTATAGTAGAGGTGAGAGATATTGTCTATTTAGATGATATTTGTTTATCGGGAGAGCAACAAACAAAAGCTTACGATACGATTCAGAAAAATATTGAATCACTTAAATTAGATCCAAAAATAAAACCACGATTACATTACGTTGCACTTGTTGGCAGTAATAAAGTAATTAAAGACAAGGAAGGGAGAAGAGTCGTAATTCCAGAACAAGAAACAAAAAGAGAATGGAATACTGTAACAATAGGCGAACTTCACGATTTTGAAAAGGATAAAAAAGGCATTTTTAATGATGTTTCAGCAATAGTTTTACCTTTTAGTATTCCTGATGGAGAACCTCATTTTATTGCAAGAAATTTATACAAATCAATAGATAAATACAGACATTTATGATAATTTAATTAAAAATTTAAAAATATAATTCAAAAATAAAAATAAGAGGAAAAAATATGGCAAAAAAAAAACCTAAATCTGTTATTAAATACCAAACAGGAACACCAAAGACAAAAGCGAAAATGATAGCGAAAGTTAAGGAAAAGAGAAGTAACCCTAAACTAACCAAAAAAGAAAAATTTGACAGAAATAAAAACAAAAAAATAAAAGGATATAAACAATCTGGAGACCGAAATAAAGTAGAATTTATATTGCAAACGAGAAAACACACAGCAAAACATGGCGGTCCTAGTACAATTATAGGATATCCGAGTAAAAAAGGGAAAGGCATTCATAAAGTAGAATATGATAATACTTGGTATAATCGAGTTAAACGGTTAGATAAACACATTGGTTAAAAATTAATCTCAAATCATAAATTATTTTTTTTCAAAATTAAAAAAATTAGAAATTATAAAAATTAAAAATAAGGAGGAAAAATATGGCAAAAAAAAAGAATGTAAGAGGAATAGCACAAGCAGAACAATTACATGCTAAACGACCAAAAAAGGAACGGGAAATTGATAGATCCAAACGAGCTAAAAGAATAGTACCTCCAACAAAAGAAGGGATTGCAGAATGGAAAAAGAACCCAAATCGAGTAGATATTTTTTCTGTAGATACTCCTGAATATTGCAGAAAATGCGGGAGACATATCAATTCACGTTGGAAAGGGTTATGTTATAAATGTTATCATGAAGAAAAAGGAGATTACAAACCCAAAAAGCTACAAAAAGTGTTTGGAGGCACAAAATAGAGAGAATATGACTGAAAAGACTCCATTCCCTGATAGAAAAGCTGTAAAGCGAAAGATAAAACCTTATAAATATTTTAGAAAAGGCAAACAAGTAAAGGTTCCCACTTTTAAGAGAAGGTATTACTTGAGAAAGGGTACAAAAAAACAGGCTATTCCAAGAAAAACTCATAAAAGTAAATTTAGCGAAAGAGTAGAAATGGAGAAAGCGAAAGAAATCTTTAAGCAGAAATCAGAACGAAGCCAAACGATGGATATTAAACACGTTTCAAAAATCATGTTCTCAGTTCCGAATAAAATGTGGGCTGATGCAACAAACAAATTTGATATTTGGGGACTTGATGGTTTTGATGCACCTAAAGTAGATGAATTACCTGAAAAAGGATTACCCTTTCAACTGTTAAAATATAAAAGCGAAATCTACGAAGCAGACGCTAGAGGGAACTTTACAACACCTGATATCAAGGTAATAGATCTTGCTCCTGAAGATCCTGAAAATCAAAAACAATTTGAATTAGAGACTAATAAAAATGCGTTATGGAATGAAAAGCCAACGAAGGCATATGAGAAATGGTTGAGCAAAAACGCAAGATTAGAGGATATTGCAAGTAAATTAGACTATACAAGTTCTAAGAACAAATTATACAAAATACGTGAGGCTTATAATGCATTAAAATTATCGAATGAAGATCAAAAGAAGTTAATGTTAAAACTATATAATAAAATCTATGAGAATCTATGATCCATGACAAAAAATATAGTTGTTTAAAAAAAATTAAAAAAAAGTTAGTTAGAATTTAGATTTTGGTAGAAGATTCTATTTGAGAGGGTTTTATAATACCGTTTTTAAAATTATCTTGCATCTCTTTTAATACATTAGAAAACGAGGGATCTCGAATAGTAGCTAAACCAATTTTTACTTTTTCTTCTAAATTACCATCTCGTTTTTCAGTTCTATGAACTTTACCATATAATACTCTGTAAATAAAGCGTTTAAATTCAGTAGTTTGTGCTAAAACACTGAAGAATTCGTCTTCTTTAGTATCTATTTCGGTTATTACTGTTTTAGGGGGATGTAATGTTTTTGGTGGACTTGGAATAACAATTCCTTTTTTCTCAGGAACGATTTTAGTTTCAATTAACAATTTCTCAGGTAGTAATGAAATGTTTACGAGTCGTAATCTTCCTTTTTGTTCAATTTTTCGTTCAACTAAACCTTCCTTTTCTAATGCTTTTGTATATCTGCTTATGTTTGTAATGTCTATGCCTGTTTTCTCTGCTAATGCTGTGGTTGTAATGCTTCCTTTTATTTCTTTAAGGTTTAATAGAATTTTTTCTTTATTTTTGATCATAATATATATATTACGACTCGTATATTTAAACTTTACGACTCGTAAATTATTATAACAAATATCAAAAAATTGAATATTTTTTTTCACTTTTAGTTTAATCTACTCATTTTTGATTTTTTGAGAATCTTAAGAGTTCAAAAGTTATACTCTTAAAAATCAAGATTTTAGGTTGGTTCCAAGAGCAAAAAAAATTAACTCATTTTTGGATTTTTTTAATAAAAATATGTCCACGAAAAAAAACTTTTTTCTAGGTCCTGGTATTTTATTTTTTTTTATGAAAATTAAGAGATTAACCTTAATCTTAATCTTAATTTTGAATATATAAATGAAATTTGGTTTATATATAAAAAAGATCAGGTATATATATCTTAAACGGTATGTGTGGATCGTTATATATCAAGGAGGGTATGTTGGAAAAAGATCATTTTGTGACGATTTTCGTCATGTTTCAAAAATGAAGAAAAGTATATGTATTTAAAAAAAACGCAAAAATCGATCTACCCTTCTACCCTAAAAAAAATTTGGTTATAAATGTAATAAAATAGTATCTTATAAGTTTTTAGGGTAGATAATATATTTCTACCCTAATCTACCCTAATCTTCCCAAGCATTAAAAAATAGACAAAAAAGGAAGTAGGGTAGATTAGGTAAGACTGGTAAGAACTCTCGATCTACCCCGACAGAAAGAGCCTTAACTATTTCTATTATTTTTTATCGGCAAAAGAAATTTTCGGGTAGAAGGGTAGATCGAAAATTCAGGTAACCATATGTGTACTTTTTTTTTCCAGGATAAAAAAATTTTAATGATATCAGGAATGATCATTTGATTATCACTCTTGATCATTATTTAATAAAAAAGAAGCTTTTTTTAAAAGATATATTGTAATTTATCATTTTCTTGTTTTAACTTTCCAGTTTCAATTAATTTTTGTATTGATTTTTTAATAGCTTCGATACTATCTCCTTCTATTCCTAATATTTGTTGTAAGCTTTTCATTTCTACTTCTTTATCCCCTATTTCTTCAAAAATCTCTTTAATTTTCCCTGCTATCTTCTCAAAATTAATCGAAAGATCAACATCTATTTTTTTTTGTATTGCATTTCCTTCTCTTAATGCGATTAATTCCTCATAATGAAATAAAATTCCATACCCTTTTTCTTTTCCATTTTCACTATAGTATGTATAAATTCCAGGTCTTATATCTTTATTAAGTAATCGAGATTGTAAGTCCGATAAATTTGTTAAAGTCTTTAAAGGTTTATACCCTCTAACGCGACTCCAGAGATCATAATCCGCAATAAATTTAGTAGTAATAAATATTTTTCCATCTTTTTCAGAATCCTTACTTCTACATCTTATTGATCCATATGTAGAAAGTTTTTGTTTAAGAAATTCTAACACACTTTCAAACATTTCCTGATTTATATCTCTTTCAGCTTTTTCTAATTCATTTATATAATTGAGAAATATATCTCCTTCAAAATTTAATGCATCTTTCAATAAATCAGAATTTAACCCTTTAGATTTAAATGTATAATCCCAAAAATTCCAACCAATATAAATTAAGCTATAAAGTGTAATCCTTCTTACATCAGAAATTTCAATTTGTTTCTTGTTTAATAGGATTTCAATTTTATCATCTATTTTCCGTTTATAAGCAAGAATCTTCTTATATTTTGTCGATTGATCTGATTCTATATTTTCAATGAATTCTAAACTTTTTTCCAAAAGATATATCCCATAAATCAATCCACTTTCTTTGATAATTTTCTTATGTTTTTCAAATTTGCTTCTATCCTTCTTATCTCTAGTTGCTTTAAGATTTGTTTTAAGATAATGTATTATACATCGTATCCTGAAAGCTTCATCATCAACATTTCTTAAAAATGTGTTTGAATTAGCACTTCCACACACATTTTCATACATTTGTTCTTTTCTCATTTTCTGATTATCCATTCTATTCCGTTGCGATTTTCTTGTAGCAAAAGATTTTAGAAATCCTAACAGATCTTCATCCATTTTATCAATATCATCAATATTTAGCATAAATAAACATTCTGTTAAAAATTTCGTTAATCTTGCTTCAGATTTCATATCATCAACGGTTTTCATTACAGTTCCGAATAAAATATTCATAAATAATTCGAGTAATGTTGTTTTCCCTGATCCATGCTTACCAATTAAAAATAAATACGGATAAAAATCAAGTTCTTTTGATAACGCATAAAAAAAAGGAGCTATTGCACTATATCCAAGAATAGATAATCTCACATTTATGGGAACTGTCGGGATATGTATTATTTTAAAGAAATGTTCTGTAAGTTCTCCTTTTTTATCAAGTTCTTTCTCTTTTATTTTATCTATTAAATCTAATTGCACATCATTTTCCGCGATTATCCGTTTGTTCTCGTCATCTTCATATACAAGTTCTAATTCTTCCTTTTTATTCAAAAAAAGCCCGATTGTATTATACATTGGTTTTTTTTTAAGATTATATTCTGTAATACTCTCTCTTATGATTTGAGATACTGCACTCTTAACGAGTATTTGATCTACAATTAGATTTTTCTCATCTAAATAATCAAACAAATCTTTTTTTGTTTTACAAACAACCTCTCCATTACATCTCACTTCATAGAAAATATCATTTTCCCCTTCATAAAAATTTAGTAAGAGTAAAGGATTTGCTAAAATCTTGGTTTGGCATAATGTTTCTTTTTCACTTCTTTTAGTCGAATACGTAAATTTACTCAATCCTTCTCTTGTATTTTCAAAATACTTTTCTTCATGATATCTCGTACCTAAATGATACGTAATTACTTTAAAATTGTCTATTATTTTTATATCAATAATTTCTAAAAATTGGCTTGTAATCTGTTTAAATCCTGTCATTTCTTTATAAGTATATTTCACCTTCAAATTTGCCTGAATCTCTAATTCATCTTCCATTTCCATTTTAAGATTGTTAAAATAAGTACGATTCTGTGTAATATGGCATTCAATTCGTTTATGATTTTTATCTCTAACCTTAAAGATTTTACTCCAATCATAATTTATTTCATGTCTATTTGTAATATAATTACAACGGAATATAATAAATTCATTAATTTTTCCATTTTTTTTAGCTGTTCTAAATGGTTCCAATTTTGCATCTGCTAATTCTTTTAAATCATCAAAATAAAACTTCTCTTTTCTTAATATTTCAATTCCTTCTTTTGAATCATTATATAAATAACTAATGAGTAAACCATCAAAATTTATATCATATCTTTTTAATTCATGGGATAAAACCATCTTAAAAATATTAAGAACTAATTTTCGTTTTTCATTAAACATGAAAATAATCATTTCTGCTACAGGTTTTTTGTATTTTGTATCAATGTTATATGCTTTTATATCAAAAGGGATTTGAATTTTAATATCATGATGATCATATCTTGCTTTCTCTCTCACTTCGTCAATAAAAGACTCTAAAAGTATATAATCTTTAAAGAACATTTCTAATTTACTTAGATGATGTGCTAATTCATTATTCCATACGAATTCATTTAAAACCTCACTATAAGGATGCTTTCCCTTCGTATTATGATAAATATCAAATAATTTAGAAGCAGTAAAATCACTTTTATGAACAATGAGGTAAAAAAGTTGCTTTAAAATAATAAAATCATTTGTATCAATTAATTGAAATATCTTTTGAATTTCTTTTTCCTTCAATCTAATCTTTTCTTCAAAAACTTTTCCAACAATCGCTAAATTATCAACTAATCCGAATTTTATTTTTTCTTCCTCTGATAATGTAGCTTCTTTTGAATTTAGGATTGCATGAGAAATTAATACTTCTAATGAACTTGAATCAATACTTTTTAATAAGAGCTTTAATAATTTGTCAATATGAATTCGAGAAAGTTCATTAATCTCGTCTTTTGTCCAATCAATATCTAATTTGGATTCATTCTCTATTGTAAATTCTTTTAAAAAATTAGAATATTTCTCTTTAATATCATTATAAGTTTTATAATTAGGATATGGTAATGTTCTAACCCTTAAATGATACCAGAGAATAAAGATATTTTCCTTTTTTCCTCTTCTGTTTCCGATAGGATTTAATCCAATGTTTTGTAAATCATTTAATATCTTATAGAATCCTTTTTCTCCATCAATTTCATTAAAAGTAAATTTAATTTGAAGATTTATGCTGATCTTTTTATCATTCCATTCTACAACCATTTCAAATCCCTTTTATTTTAAGTTTTTCTCTTTCCATTTTTTAATAAATTTCTTAAATTCATCGGAACTCATTCCAAGAGAATTCTTTTTATTCTCTTTTTTAAAAGACTTGAATGATTGTTCCCAATCATAGAAAGATATTATCTTATCTGTTATATAATCACCTAAAGTGCATTAAATATTTTGTAAAATTTCTTTTACTGAGGTTTTAATGAGATCTTTATATGTTTGACTCTTTTCCTCAATCAAACATTTCAGCTCTCTTTCTTTCTGATTTGATTCTCTTAATTGGTGCTCTAAAGCCTTTAACATCTCATATAACTCTTTTTTAGTTTCCATTCTCTACACCTGCAAATTGAATCTTTTGAAATTTCTCATTAATTAATAAATCAATTGTTTTAGCTAATTTAGAACATCCTAATACTCTCTGGATAATTAAAACCTTTTCAATGTCTTCTTTTTTCCTATAAGTCTTTCTTATATCAAGAATCTCAATTTTCTTTAAGTCGGGTTCAATTTCCTTTTTAATTTTCTTAATCGGTTGCATTTTCTATACATCAACTTGATAGTTTTTGTGTATTTGTATTAAATGATTCTTCTTAACATATTTAAAGATTGACATTTTCTATCCATTAAAGAGGGATCTTTTACACATAAAAAATGTTGAATCTCTCTAAAAAGTTAAATAATTTGTACTCTCTTTTAGGTTATAAAGAGAAACTTTTTAAAAATCCAAGATTTTTGGTATCTATGTCCTCTAAGGATAAAAAACCGAGTGACAAGGAATTAAGGGCTTGGTTAGAAGAGGATTTTTTCATTCTAATCAATAATCTTAAAGAGAAATTGGGAATAAAAAATACAACCGAATTTTTAAGAGTGATTTTGAAAGAGAAAAAAGCAGAATTAGAAGGAGAAAACCTTAATATTAACATCAAAATTAACTTAAACGCATTAAAACCAATCATTCAAGATATAATTAACGCTTTCAAAAAATCAAAATAAGTCAATCTCTTTGTAAAAACAATTTTTTCTTATTAATTTCTTAACAATAAATATCATTAAAGAATTTGTTAAAATAATTCTAATGAAGAATGAAGATATAATTTTGAAATCAGGAGATAAAATACATATTTTAATATATTTAGATCACGCAACAATAAAAACTGAGAGTAAAGATATAACGAAAAGCCTTCAAGATATTATCAATGATCCTCATTGTTTATGGTGTTGTGGAAAAATTATTGAACAAGAAATAAATCCTGATTATTATATCGTTTTATGTTCAGGTGCGTTCAATCGTTGGAAAAAGCCTTATAATTATGAGATGGTTCTTAAAAATGCTGTAATCTTTAAAAAAGAAATATTTACTATTCCTTAAAAATATGGAAAATGATAATAAGGGAAATATTGATCATATATTTCACGCTTTCCCTCTATTGTTAATTTGATATAATGTAGCCATTGAACTGATTTTCCTTTATGTCCGATTAATCCCTCACTAAATCCATCAGGACATTTTAGCTTTACAACTCTATTAGTTATTAATGTATCTCTAAATTTATGAAAATGAGAAAAATTCTCACCAAAATTCCTTCGTACTAAATTATAAAACGATTTAACATTATAATGTCCTTTCTTATTATTGCTATATTTTGGAGGGAATAGGCGATCTACCTTATCATTTAAATGGCTTAAATACAGTTTTAAATAACTCACAACCTTTATAGGAATAAAGAAAAGTAATGGCTTATCTTGTTTTCTTGCGTTTTTAATCAGTCCTGTAATGAGATATCTTTTCTCCAAATTTATGTTTGATTTTCTTATTGTTAAAACTTCATTAATACGCATTCCACAACAAATTAAAAGGCAAAAAATAATAAATTCCCTTAAACCTCTCTTTTTTGAAAGATTCAAGATTTCTAATAACTCTGAATCGTTAAAAATTTGGTTTTCCCCAAAGATGCTTAAATCAAAATCATTTTCTATTTTCTTAAATTCAAATCTTATTTTACTTGGAATAGGGTTTCTATATTCAATTCCATAATCATCAAAAAATATCTCTCCACAGTAATTGAAAAAACAATTTAATCGTGATCTGATTTGATTTTTGGTTGTGTATTTATACTCTTTATTATCTAAAAACTCGAAATATTGTTCGATATCTCTTTTTTTTATATCTTCAATCTTTTTATTGATAAAATTTAACATTTGATAAATCGTTGGCTTGATCCCCCAGTATGAATTATCGGATTTCTTTTTTATTTCTTTTAAATAATCATCAATAAAGATTTTATCTCGATCTGTTAGATAATTATTTATTAGATTTTTCGTTTCAACAATCATAATTTTTGTTTTGCAAAATATTCTCCTTTATTATTGAAATCAATCAAATTTTTATTCATTAAATCTGCTAAAACATCATAGATTTCATGATCCTCTCTATTTAACCCTTTAACTAACTCTTCAGGAGTATATGATGTTTTCTTAAGAAGTGTTAAAACCTGTCCTTTTAAAGAAATTGAGATTTTACTATCCTGTTTCTCATTTAGTCGTTGAAATATTTCTGTAATATTCTCTCTAAATTTCTGTGATTCTTTTTCTTGCATAGATAACATATCCTTCAAAACTTCTAATTCCTTAGAAGTTCCATTGAATTCTTGTAATCTCTCTTTCTCTATTATATCACCCATAATATACCCATTTGCTAAATAACGAAAAAATTTTGATAAATCGAAAAAAAATGGGTTTTCTTTTATAAATTTATTCCATCCTTCTTTTTGTTCCTTAGAACACCTAATTCTAAGGGATTCTGTTAGAATATCTCCATTTTGCGTTTTCTTATCGTTATTCTGATTTGATTTTTTCATCTTATAATTAATATAAAATAATAATGTATAAAAAGTATCGCCATTGTGGATACGGATCTCACCATATTTTAATAAATATCTAAGAAGTGTTGCCACATTTAAGAGATTTGTTGATACTGAAAAATTAAATCTTTCTGTCGTAATTTATAGATCATTCAATGTTACGCGGCCCGATCTTAATTTTTTTTTCTAGGTCCAGGATGAAATTTTTTTTTTCCTGGTTGGATGAAAAAAATATTTTTCTTATTATTTTTACTTTCAATGACCTCTCTCTCTCAGAAAATATAAAGAGAGAGAGTACCTTAACAGTAATTTTGTAAAGATTTAAATACCGACAAAACAACAAATTCTTATAAAAAAGAGAGGGACATCTCAGATTTATGAAAAAAGTAGAATTATGTTTACCTGATAATTTGTTTGAAATTTTAAAAAAAATTAGTGAAAATAAAGGGATATTATTAGATGTATTAATTATTGAGGATTTGAATAATCTTGTTAGGTATTATAACGAACAATTAGATTCAATCGGATTATCATTTCTTTGAACTTTAAATTTGAACGATCTTATCTTAACAATATTAGTTGGTCTCGATAATTTATAATCAATCATATCTTTCTCATATCCTTTCATATAAATATCAATTCGTGCTTCGAATCTTAATAGATCCCCTTCTTTTAAATTAGCCTTTTGAAATCCTTTTGTATCATTAAACCACAAATGATCTGTTATAAGTTTTCCCGATTTATCCCTTACATTAATAAATAAAAGTGTTCTCTCTTGTTTTCCAGTATATGAATTAGTTTTAATTCCAAATCTTTCAAATTCTCCATAAAACTTATCTCGTTGATAATATCGTTTACTTAATTCCTTCCGCATATATATCCTCCTTTATTATAATTGGTCATTCCCTTTCTTGATTAATTCCCTAATCTCTTTTGCTCCAAAGTCAAGATATATTTGTTCCCCATATTTACATACGGGTAAACCATTTCTTATTGCACTCTGCCAAAAACTTTCTCTGTTATTTGGAATACATTTTCCCCTAATTAAATTCCAAATCCTACATTTTTCTTTGTTTACTTCAAGTGCTTTGTCAAGTTTTTCCATATAATTATTTGATAATTGTCCTATAGGAGATACTGCCCTTATAGATTCAAGTTCCTTTAATAAATCTTCTTCCTTTTTATCAAAATGTTCAATTTTCTTGATTTCATTTTCAATAAGAATACTTCTTATCATGTCTCTTTCACTCTCTCTTTAATTTATCTATGAATTCTTTTGAAATTGAACCTTTTACTATAAATTCTTTAAAGAAAGTTCTGCTTCAAAAAGAGGGTCTTGCTTCGCCATTTTTGCTATTTTTAACACCTTTTTTAAATCCATTTAAATAAATTTTCTCAAAAGTGAGAGAGATACCATTAATATCTTCATAGAAGGAATGAATTCCTAGATAATTTGGTAATATTGATTGCTCTAAAATCGGCCTGACGGTATTGATTTTTATTAATTGAGCGAAATGACAGATAAAGGGATCATCATCGATTAAGAAAATGCTTTTATATCCTTTTCTTATCTGGTTGATATTTGAAAGCTTTGTTATATAATGAGATGTAAGGAAATCATATTGATTGATATTTTGATTAAATTCAGGGAATAATTCTTTATATGTAGTGGAGAAAAAGACATTATCAAAAGTATAGCCTTTTCTTTCTAATGCGGTTATTATTTTTTCTTGCTGTGAAATATGTCTGCCTGTATTTAAAATATGAGATGTGATTTTATCGTAATAGCAATGAAACATTTCACAGTATTTTAGATAATATAATCTTTTAAAAATATAATCGTGATTATATTGTATTTCAGGGAATTTTGTGCATAAACGTTTAAAGAAATATTCTTCAGAAAGAATATTTTCTTCTTTAATGTTAATAGAAAAATCATGACTTGGATTGTAATATAATGTATTATCAAAATCTATTATAATCGCATGTTTGGATTGCTTAGCCATTTTCTTTTCAAACCTCTTTTAATTCATTTATATAAAATAATTCTTCAGAGAGCGTTTTATTCCTTCGCTTTATTGTTTCTACAGAATCCAGAATTCCCTCTTTTAAACACTTCCATGTTTTAAGACTTATGCCATTATTTTTATAAGAAAGTCTTTTCATGTTTTTTTCAATTCTTTCACATGATTTTTTTATACTCCAATCTTCAATTGGTTGTTTTGATTGCTCTTCCTCAACGATTTTTAAGACTTTTTCAATAAAATTGAGGTCATCTCTTTTTCTATTTTCATTTTCTTCACCATAATAATCTTTTATTACTGATTTTTTAGTATATTTTCACATTCTAAGATTACACCAGAACTAAGTGCTATTCCATATCCACATTCTTCACATATAAAACAAAAACCATCTTTCATTTACTCGTCAGCTCCTTTTTCCATCATTTTTATCATCCATCCCTTAATTCATGCAAATAGATTTTAAAAATTCTATTCTTTAACTAAATTATCCATTCCCCATATTTAAAATTGCGTATTAATCCAGAATGACACTTGGATAAATAACAAAAAGAATACCATCTATGGCACTTTAAATTATTTAATTGCATAAAGCGTTTTAATCATAAGTGTCTATTTTTTGATTAAACCATTTTTCTTTAAAAATAGGTTTACACCAAATATCTTCTTTTTTTCTCCTTATCACACGTGCATAACAGGGATATTTACAGTTATATGGACATCCTTCTTGAATATTAAAGGTTTTACTTACCCATTCATACGTTCCTGTTTTTCTATTTGTTGCCATTTATTTTACACCTCAATATTTCAAGATAATTATTATTAAGATTAGCAAATCGCCAAAAGACAGTATCAACTATTTTTATTTCATCATTTGATAATTGAGAAACTACATTGCAAAATTCTTGGACATTATCATAATTAAAAAAAGAAGCAATTCTCGTTAAATGTCTATCTGGTTTGGCATAATCAAAACCAAGATTTTTAGCAAGATGATATTTAGTTTTAATACCAATATGAGGTAATGATTCTAAAAATTTCAGCTTGTCTTTTGAATTCTTATATTGATTGAAAATTTTATCCAATTTATTATAGACTTTTCTTAGAGAGAAATTCTTATGTTTATGCCTTATTGCATCAAAATTAATATCTCCTTTATTCCAAAATTTTTCAAAAATCTTTTCTGCAATTTGATTTTTCATTCCAGAATTTATAACTACCCAGGCATATTGATAAAAGAAATACCATTTACTCATTTGTTCTAAAGGGGGAATATTTTGATATCCTTCAAGATCACTCTTATACCCTTTTTCTATAACATATTGTTTCATATAATTATATACCTGTAATAAATCACTCATTTTTAAGATCAGCTCTTTTCTTTAAATTCTCTAAATCTTTATCTAAGCCTTCTCTCATATAATGCTTTATTGCTACTGATCGATTTTGATAATAGCCATATTTTACAAATATTTCAATTATCTCGATATCTAATGTTATTGCCTGAAGTGATATAGCTGTTATATGTGGATTTTTTCCCTTTTTCCATCTATCACGCCTAGAACCAAATTTATTATATAATGCGGGGATTTCTTCAAGAATCTTTTCTTCATTGTTAGTCATTTGAAATGTCCTCTTTTCTTTATATTATTATAAATTCTTTTGAATCTCTCTCTAAAATCATTAGGTAAATTATTATTTTCTCCAGTCTCTCCCCGAATCTCTTTATATAATTTATTAGCAAGTCTAAAGGCATATCTATAATTTAACGCTTCTAATTGCTCTATTAATAATTTAAAAGATTCTATAAATTCATAATGACAAGGATCTTTCTTCCATTTGTAAATATGTTTCATTAATTCAAGTAAACTCATTTCTTCTCCATAAAAACTAATAATCTTACTCATTATTCCCCATCTCTTTAGGCTCTTTTACTAAATAATAGAAATGATTCTTATCTTTTGTTAGAATCTTACGCTTAAACATATCTTTAATTAATGCATCAATTTCATAACTCGAATTTTCGTGAAATTGTCGTTTGAAATCACATAATTTCGCTTTAGAATTAGATAATTTTCTAAGATACATTACAATATTTTCTTCATTTAAGATATGTTCTTTTCCTATTTTTGCTAAAAAAAGAATTTCTTCCATTTTCATATTTAAATCGGTTAAAAATTCATTCGGGATTTCAGGTTTAATATTTCTTGGATTCTTTTTACAAATTTCCTCATGATCATCAATCTTATCTTCTAAAATCATTTTAAAACAATATTGGCATTCTACTTTAGGTTTTTGTTCTATAATCGGTTTTGCTTTTTGTTTTTCTAAAACTTTTTCTATCGTATCAGCAATAATTATGGGTTTAATGTCAAATGAATCTTGTTTTTCTTCTTTAGATTCAATATTATCTTGTAATAAAGATCCAAAATCGAAATCAATTTCCTTTTCTTCATTGTTCATTTGATAATTCACCTTCTTTTAATTGTTGTTGCAATAATTCTTTTACTCTTTCGATATCACTTGGTTTTAGTTTCGCTTTAACATTGTATTTTGCAAAAGGAATAACTAATTTCTTCAATATTTCGGTGTCTCTTTCAGGTAATTTTTCTTTATGTAAATGATATATTTTATATCCTCTCGTACTTGATGCATTAGGATTTTTTCTAAATCCTATTTCCGATACAATCCCTTTTGGCTTTAAGTCTCTATATAGCGTGTTCCGAATTACTGCTTCAGAGTTCCCAATGTTATGAGATAATTCAAAAATAGTTAAATCCCCTCTTTTTAACTCTTCAATTATTAAATCAGCTACTTTTTTATTTTTTTCACTATTTTCCATATCATATACACTTTTTATGTTATGTTTATACAGTAAAAATAGATAAATACATATAAAAAGGTTTATATAAAAAAATATTATCTTCCTGACATGGCGGATCCGCAAACCATACAAATCAAAAATGAGTTATATAGAAAAATGATTTTAATTAGACTCACTACAAATAAATAGCTAAAAAACTAAATAGAGATCAATAAAAAAAATAATAATTCTAAAAATGGTATTTAAAAAATCCCTGTCAGGAGTAATTATATATAGATTTTTAGTGATCTATATAGATTGATTATTTTTCTATATAGTTCTTCTCCTGACGTGGTTTAACCTTTTTTTTATTTTTTTCTAAAAATGGTATGAAAATGGATCTCCAATGAACTTTAGGACATACTTTACATGACAGCCTTTCTACGTTATGTTTTTTGTAAAGAGGATTTATTTCTATATTGTTTTCCTTAAGAAATTTAATAGGATCTTCGAGATGGAAGATGGGATATTCTTCTAAATAATCTACACAATATTTTTTATTAAATGGATATTCCATACCCCATTCATGATAAATATAATTTGCACGTTTTTTTGATTCTTTAGCTCTTGTTCCGACGTAAAAAGTTATGCCAGTAGATCCATATTTATTTTTGATATAATTTATTATATTTCCAATCTTACTATGAACACAATACGGATTTGGAAGTTTAGGAATTGAACCCACCTCATCTATTATCTTAAGAAAGGGGAGCTTTAACTTTGTAATTTTGAGATTTAATGTTTTTTCAATATATTTAAAGTATTTATACATTATTCGCCATCCGTAAGGAAACGGATCACGACAATAAATAACTTCATCAATAGGATAATGATTCTTTCGAAGATATACTAACATTGCAGTTGAATCTTTTCCTCCTGAATAACTAACAATAAAATAATGATTCCTCATTTGGTTATCTCATTATTTATTTATCTCAATAACCATTTAAGATTAATTATTAAAAGAAAATTAAAATAAGAAAAATAAGAATAAAAAAAAGATTTAAAGATAAAATTTCGCTTTTAGGATACTAACAAAATTCTCATTATTAGCCAATTCATTAAAGAAATTTGGATCAGCTAAAATCTCTTTTTTAGCAGTTTGTATTAAACTTTCAACAAGAATATTCATTTTGATTTCAGTTGAGAAATCCATTTTTTCCTCTTCGGTAGAAGCTTCAAACTTATTAAAGAGTGTTTTTCGCTTTCCTTTGTCTAATAAAGTATGTGTTAGATTCTCAATAATCTCTCTTTCAATTTGTTCTCTTGTATTAGATTCTTTTACACCTCAATATTTCAAGATAATTATTATTAAGATTAGCAAATCGCCAAAAGACAGTATCAACTATTTTTATTTCATCATTTGATAATTGAGAAACTACATTGCAAAATTCTTGGACATTATCATAATTAAAAAAAGAAGCAATTCTCGTTAAATGTCTATCTGGTTTGGCATAATCAAAACCAAGATTTTTAGCAAGATGATATTTAGTTTTAATACCAATATGAGGTAATGATTCTAAAAATTTCAGCTTGTCTTTTGAATTCTTATATTGATTGAAAATTTTATCCAATTTATTATAGACTTTTCTTAGAGAGAAATTCTTATGTTTATGCCTTATTGCATCAAAATTAATATCTCCTTTATTCCAAAATTTTTCAAAAATCTTTTCTGCAATTTGATTTTTCATTCCAGAATTTATAACTACCCAGGCATATTGATAAAAGAAATACCATTTACTCATTTGTTCTAAAGGGGGAATATTTTGATATCCTTCAAGATCACTCTTATACCCTTTTTCTATAACATATTGTTTCATATAATTATATACCTGTAATAAATCACTCATTTTTAAGATCAGCTCTTTTCTTTAAATTCTCTAAATCTTTATCTAAGCCTTCTCTCATATAATGCTTTATTGCTACTGATCGATTTTGATAATAGCCATATTTTACAAATATTTCAATTATCTCGATATCTAATGTTATTGCCTGAAGTGATATAGCTGTTATATGTGGATTTTTTCCCTTTTTCCATCTATCACGCCTAGAACCAAATTTATTATATAATGCGGGGATTTCTTCAAGAATCTTTTCTTCATTGTTAGTCATTTGAAATGTCCTCTTTTCTTTATATTATTATAAATTCTTTTGAATCTCTCTCTAAAATCATTAGGTAAATTATTATTTTCTCCAGTCTCTCCCCGAATCTCTTTATATAATTTATTAGCAAGTCTAAAGGCATATCTATAATTTAACGCTTCTAATTGCTCTATTAATAATTTAAAAGATTCTATAAATTCATAATGACAAGGATCTTTCTTCCATTTGTAAATATGTTTCATTAATTCAAGTAAACTCATTTCTTCTCCATAAAAACTAATAATCTTACTCATTATTCCCCATCTCTTTAGGCTCTTTTACTAAATAATAGAAATGATTCTTATCTTTTGTTAGAATCTTACGCTTAAACATATCTTTAATTAATGCATCAATTTCATAACTCGAATTTTCGTGAAATTGTCGTTTGAAATCACATAATTTCGCTTTAGAATTAGATAATTTTCTAAGATACATTACAATATTTTCTTCATTTAAGATATGTTCTTTTCCTATTTTTGCTAAAAAAAGAATTTCTTCCATTTTCATATTTAAATCGGTTAAAAATTCATTCGGGATTTCAGGTTTAATATTTCTTGGATTCTTTTTACAAATTTCCTCATGATCATCAATCTTATCTTCTAAAATCATTTTAAAACAATATTGGCATTCTACTTTAGGTTTTTGTTCTATAATCGGTTTTGCTTTTTGTTTTTCTAAAACTTTTTCTATCGTATCAGCAATAATTATGGGTTTAATGTCAAATGAATCTTGTTTTTCTTCTTTAGATTCAATATTATCTTGTAATAAAGATCCAAAATCGAAATCAATTTCCTTTTCTTCATTGTTCATTTGATAATTCACCTTCTTTTAATTGTTGTTGCAATAATTCTTTTACTCTTTCGATATCACTTGGTTTTAGTTTCGCTTTAACATTGTATTTTGCAAAAGGAATAACTAATTTCTTCAATATTTCGGTGTCTCTTTCAGGTAATTTTTCTTTATGTAAATGATATATTTTATATCCTCTCGTACTTGATGCATTAGGATTTTTTCTAAATCCTATTTCCGATACAATCCCTTTTGGCTTTAAGTCTCTATATAGCGTGTTCCGAATTACTGCTTCAGAGTTCCCAATGTTATGAGATAATTCAAAAATAGTTAAATCCCCTCTTTTTAACTCTTCAATTATTAAATCAGCTACTTTTTTATTTTTTTCACTATTTTCCATATCATATACACTTTTTATGTTATGTTTATACAGTAAAAATAGATAAATACATATAAAAAGGTTTATATAAAAAAATATTATCTTCCTGACATGAAAATCCCTGGTACTATACAAATCAAAAATGAGTTATATAGAAAAATGATTTTAATGAGACTCAATATAAATAAATAGCTAAAAGACTAAATAGATATCAATTAAAAAAATAATAATTCCAAAAATTATGTATAAACAGAGGAGACGACCAAGAGAACATCCCAGAAAAGGATATTACAGAAAGGGTAAATGGGTAGAAGGAACAACTGTGAATAAAGGTGTTCATTACTCTGAGAAGCAAAAAAGACCAAGCCATTTTCATCAACTTGTTATAGAACAAAAACAAAAAGCTGAAAAAGAACCCTTAAGGGATGTAAGAAGTGAATATAAAAAACGTATGCTATCTGAAAAAAGTAGTAAAGCAGAAATTAATGCATATATAGATACATATAATGCAAAATCAGGAAATCCCCTATATATGCCTTATTCCCTTCAAAAGATCCCCCCTCAAAAACTCTATAATGATCTTCAATCAAAACAAAAGAAAATAATTTGGCGAGAATTAAGCGAAGAAGCTATAATGGGTGAAGACGCTTCAGAAGAGGATAAAGAATTCTCTAAGAAATATTATTCTCAATTAAAATATAGTTTTAAAAAAATGCGATCAAGTGATCTACCCGCTTCTTCGTGGGAGTCTGGTGAGGAAACCTTAAGACTTTTTGGAAAAGAAAAAGCCATCCGAGACCAAATGAAAATACAAGAATTAGAAGAGAAAATTAAAAAAGAAGGATATAATGAAAAATATCCTGTTTCAATTGAATATATTCCAAGTCAAAAAAAAGTCGTATTATCAATGGGGAATCATCGATTACAAGCTGTTAGAAATTTAATATCTCGTGATGAATTACCTAAAGATTATAAAATACCTACAATGTTTATTATAGATAATCCTGCATTAAAGCGAAAAATACATCAAGGACTAAAAAAGAAAAAGTTTCAATATTATCTCATTAAAAAATAATTATGTAAAAATAAAAAAAGAGAAATAAAAATGATGTTAAAAAAATCTCTAATCAGAAAAGAAAAGAACCCTTATAATTACACAAAAAAGAACGGAAAAAGAGTTCACGTTCCTAAGCATAGT
>Ga0307377_10000454_pt1 | contig 54320 bp, 85 predicted proteins | sample TR3MG_FD_202535 | JGI IMG/M metagenome (GOLD analysis project Ga0307377, IMG submission 202535) | Soil microbial communities from Risofladan, Vaasa, Finland - TR-3 | ecosystem: Environmental > Terrestrial > Soil > Coastal area > Acid sulfate soil | place: Finland: Risofladan, Vaasa | collected... | reverse complement strand
TCAGCTCGGCGATGCGGTTGGTGGCCGCCTCGCGCATGGTGGCAATGGTGCCGGCGACTCGGGTGCCATCGAAGATGGAGCCCATGATCTCGCCGACGTCCTTGCCCTTGAAGAGGCTGACCAGGTTCATGTTCTGGGCCGCCTCCGTGAGGAAGAGCTTGTCGCCCAGAGCCGTCATGGCCTCGATCAGACCCGGCTGGATCGAGCCGTTCTCAGTGGCCTTGGCCTGGGCCTGAACCTCGATCAGGAGCTTCTTGAGCTCAGTCGCATCGGCGGCCGCCTTGTGACTGATCTCGTTCCTCTTCTCCTCGATCTCACGCTGACGCTCGGCCTCGGCCAGGGCGATCGCGCCCTTGGCATCGGACCGAATGCGCTCACGCTCCAGCTCGGCGGCCATGCGCTCACGCTCCAGCTCTTCCTCGCGCTCCAGCTTGAAGGCAGCCTCCTTCTGTTGGAGTTCGATGGTGTGGAGACGCCCAGCGTGGCTCAGGTCGGCGATGACCTTGTTGAGCTCGGCCTTCATCTGCTCGGTCTCCCGTTGGAGCGCGCCCTGCTTCGCCTGGGCCTTGGCCCGAACGGTGTCGGACGCCAGCTTGGCGGTCATCTCCTGGTCGCCGATCTGATACTGGACGATCTCGCGCTGGACCTTCAAGAACTGCTCGGCGATCGCCTCGTCGAGGATCTTCGACGTGAGAACCTCGACCTCCGTGACGTGCATGCCGTTCTCGTCGAAGAACCGTCCCGGCCGACCAGACGCACCCTTCTCGCCCTCCTCCCGCTCACCGAGGATCAGGCCTCGAATGATGTTGGAGATGTTGCCCCACAGGTTCGCCAGAGTGACCTGACGGGAGTGGTTCCGGACGAGCGATCGGAGGTGCTCGCAGAGGACCTGCACGTAGTTGCTGTGGTTGAACCACTTCTCCTTGTGCGACTGCTCGAACGTGACGTGGTAGGTCACCCTCACATCGATCTCGACGAAGTCCGCCGTCTCGATCCGGATGATGTCCGTGACGCGATTCCCGTTGGTGCGCAGGAAGCACGTCTTCTTCTTCGTGTCGTCCGACTTCGGCTTGCCCGTCGACAGGCACATCGACGCCAGCTTCTCCTCGTATTCCAGGAGCTCGACGCACGGCCCCTCGATCACACGCTGGCCGATGGCGCTGGTCGCCAAGACAGCCTGGTTGGCGGGAATCCGAATGGAGACGGCCCACGGCGTCACCACCGGCTGGGTCACCTCGTCCTTGTGTGGACGATGCGCCAGGATCCAGTGGTTCCAGTCCTCGGCGGAGACGATGCGGTTGATGTGCACCTCCTTCGCCGGGTCGACCAGGTAGGAGACGCGGCCCTTGACCAGCTCAGCCGCGCCGGTGTCGAGCTTCCGTGTGTAGATACCGCTCTTCTGATCGATGCCGATCGCCTCGATCAGGACCTGCTCATGGTCGTTACCGACCACAGCCTGGCCAGTGTTCGGCGAGAGGACCTCGATCTTGTCGAAGGGGAAGAAGAAGGCGTTGAGCTTCTTCAGCAGGATCTCGTCACCCGGATAGTAGGTGTCCTTGGTGAGGACACTGGACGATCCGTTGGGGAGGTGACCGGCGAGCTCAGACTTGCTGATCTCGCTGATGACCCTCAGCCACAAAGCGCGCTGCGGCAAGAGCTCGTAAGCGTCGTAGACGCGGTTCCGAGAGCCCTCGGTCATGAAGGTGTCGTATGGGCCGGGGAACACCCGATCCGGGCCACGACTGACCTTCCGTCGACCATCGGCGTCGATGATGACGCAGAACTCCTTCTCCGTCAGCACGACCGCGTTGCGGACGAGCCTGGCCTGCTTCGCCTGACGCTCGATCTCCTCCTGGAGGGCGGGCTCATCGGCGAAGTTGCTGATGAGCTTGGACAGATCGACCTTGGGCGGGGCGGCCGCCAACTTCTTGACCCGATGGCGGCGGCGGGCAGCCTGCTGAACCGGCGCCAAGTCGGTGGTGGAGATGTTCTGCACTTCGGGCGGGCCGTGGAGCGCCCGGAGATCGTCTTCACCCGCCGAGGTGGCGGCCGAGAGGAGAATCCCATGTTCTATGCCGTAGGCACCGGGAGAGGCGAATCCCCTCATCTCCATGCCATGGGAGTGAAGGCCGCCGCCGGTGTGCTCGTGCTCGTTCATGGCACGAGTGAGGATCTCCTTGGCCTGATCACCGGAGATGGTCGCGCCGGAAGAGTCGAACGACGTGTCCGGGACGACGTCCATGCCCGTGGGCGGAATGTAGAACTGGGTGTCGATCCCCCTGATGACCACCTGGGTGCCGCGCTGGAAGGCACGGTCCTTCTTCTTCTTCGGGGCCGGGCCGCCGGCCGGGTCCGTCGGCGTGTCGTCGTCGGCAGTGGACGGACGGCCGAGCGAGTCGCGCGTGATGTCGTAGTAGGGGGCGTCGATGTCGACATCGCCGTAGCACTTCACCACCAGGTACTGGTTGGAGCCGAGCTCGTGGGCGTCGCGGACCTCAGCGGTCTGTCCAGGGCGCAGGTAGAACGAGCACGGTCCCGGGATCATCTGCTTCGTGCCGTTGCGAAGCGGCCTGGTCTCGTTACGACCGGCCTTGAACGTGCCGTTCGGATTGCCCGGCTCAGGCGCCTGGAGCGGGTTGTTGAGGACCGCGTACTGGTTGTCGCGAACCTCAACCATGTTCTGCGTGTGGTCGCGGCCAGGGGCGTCCTCGAACCCGCCCTCTCCGTTGTCCACCACGATACGATCGGTGGTGGTCGGAGAGACGAGACAGGGTCCGACCATGAGCGTTACCTCACCGTCGTCGGACAGGAGCCACACGAACTCGCGGTTCGTGATGGCCTGCTTCTTGGGGCCGCGCTGGCTGATGACTTCGCGTGCTTCTTGTAGTTGCGCCACGGGGGGTATTCCTCCTAGGAATGGTCGTCGATGGAGTGTTACTCCGAAAAAGAACCCCCGCTTATACCGACCAGGAGGCTCTTTAATGCGGTCAAGAGTTTCTTCGATTTTGGGCTGATACGCAAGAAGTTTTAGTGATTTGACTCGCGGCGTCTTAAGCCTTTTCGATCACCTTCAGGACAAGCGCCCTAAACACCTTGTCGAGGTGGTCGTGCGCCTTCGCGATCTCCTTCTCCGCGTAGTCTCGTCGAGAGTCGGTCGGGTCATAGAAACCCGGCTGCGAGAGATCTCGCCACCACTCGTCCTTCCTGGCTCGGTAGTCGTCGAGGGCCTCGATCAGATCGTCGTAGTCGCTCATGCTGGGTTATACCGAGATGTCACACTGGCCGCCGGTTCTACCGACGAGCGTGACAAGGTACACAAGTTATCCGTCGCCGATCTCCTTCAGGCGGGCAACGAGGCGTGTGATCGGTGAGAGGCGTGCCCTTGGGGTTACGTAAAACGTCTCCTGGGCGATGTTTCGCATACGATCCGGTGCGACCACCGTCTCCCAGAAGTCGTCGCGCTCCTGCTCATTGGCGGGCGTGGATAGGAGCGCTCCGGTCTTCTGACTGACGAAGACGTAGGCGATGGGTTTGACCTTCTTGACCTCGTAGCCGCCGTAAGTGTCTACGAACGGACGGTCCCACGGGAACGACTCCGGATCGGAGGTGAATTCGAAGTGGCGCGACTTGACCTCGATCCGCTGTCCAGCCACAGACAAGTCCCACTCATCAGCAAAATCAGGGATGTCATCCACAGATTCCCTGATCTGGAGCTTGGGGAGCATCACTTCCAGGCCGTGAGCTGCGAAGAAGCACCCCACAAATCGCTGCCATGCCCAGCCGATCTCAAATTGTTTGATGGCCAGGGCGTCGTTTTCTATCCAGGGCTTGCGTGTGGTCATTCATCACTTATACCCAGCCGGAAAGGGCTCTACCCTGCCGTTCGCGGAATGATGGACTAATCTGGTGGCGGAGGGTTCGGAGTGGAAGATCACCCACTCGTGGGCCGCCGGATCCGCATGTTGCGTGACCATGTCGTGCGATGGGAAGACGGAGTGCCGGTGGTCATTCACGAGGCGAGAACAGAAGGGACCATCGTCGGCGTGCCTGATACGCTCGACCCGGCCTTTCCGTATCCGATGATCACCATCGACGTCGCCGGCTACCAGCCGCATGATATCTGCGTCCTGATCCCTGACCGGGACGGCAAGTGGGACGCCAACATCGAGCTGATCCTGAAGAAAGCCTGACGGCGCTATATAAGCGTCATTACGGTGTACACAAAGCGTTGTTGGGTGACACCCTAAGCAGACGTGATGAAGGCCGTGACGGGGCTTTACTGGCCTCTAAACGATGTACACAAGCCTGGCGTGACATCTTTCTACGATCATGTCCGCAGAAGCTTCACGAAGCGTGGTCCGCAGTAGTTGCGGTCATCGCAGCAGACCCGCTCGAACCACATGCCGAGGGGTCGGACCCAGGGCTCAGCATCGACCTTGGCCAGCTCACGGTAGGCGACGAGGCTCTCCCCGGTCTCCGTGTGGGTGAACACGCCGAGACACAGATAGCGCGACCCCTTGTAGTGCTGGTAGACCTCGTAAGCCTGAGGGGTCTTCTCGGGTTGAGACATTCTTGTGTACTTCTGTCAGGAAGAGAATCAGCGACCGTCTATCTTAGGCCCCAGGACTGATACCCGCGAGATCATCAAGGATCATCGATGCTCGCAGCGAGATTAGAAGGCCCTCACACGCGGGCTTGTCAATCTCCCACAGCCCATCAGGACTACTCGCCTCTCGGTTGAGCCAGAAAAGCGGATTGGTATAGGTGCCGGTGGCGTAGACCGCCAGCGTCTTGATCTCTCCGAACTTCGGACCTAAGAGCGACCAGTACTTCGGAACGTAGAACGAGATTTTGAACCAGAAGTTGTTGAAGTTGAAGTCCCTCTCGCCGGCGGAGTGAGTCCGTAGCGGTGCGGCGTGGAGCTTGGCGAGCTCCTTCGTCCGAGCGAGGACCTCTTCGACGATCTCCCCTTCGGTCATTCGATGGCCGCCAATCGGTCGAGGACAGGAGGAACAGGCCAGACCACCCGCTCCCTGACCACGACGTGGTGCCCGGCGGGAACTGCAGGCTCGAAGGGCGCCTTCGCCTTGAAGAAGGCGTTGGTCTCGTCGCACTCCTCGAACCGGAGCTCGACCACCTCGACCTTGTAGCCGTCGTGTACCCAGCTGATCTCCGGGGCAAAGTAGGACCTCACGGCGGAGGACCTGAGCTGCCTCTTGGCGGCGGCCGCCGTCGGAAAATCAATCGCCTCGTGGTAGTCCTTGCAGTAAAGACAGACACGCGGGTTCGACTTGAACCCATACTTCCGGCCGCCGCTGATGTGGATCTGTAAGTAGGCGACGTGCCCCGGATGGTTGCCGTCAAAGGTGTCAGCGTCGGCTAACTTGGTTCGCTTGATTCGGTAGGCGGTAGGCTTCATCTCTGCTTACGTATACCCGGCGGCATTCATCGACCGACCATTTAGTGGTACCGCATTTTTTGAGGTCCGTCGTAGCGCATCAGTAGTAGGAAAGCCACAGCGGAATTTGTACACACCGTTCTGCATCCGACGGTTTAGTCCCCGCGTCAGCTAGACTGGGGTTATGTCTGGACCGTTCGATAAACCGCCGATGTCCGCTCCACAATTCGAGGCTGAGCTCAAGTCTCGTGGATTCCGCTGGTGCGGTAATCAGTGGGTCGGCCCCTTCGGGATCACCGTCACCGGCGTGGCGAACGAGTCCAACTACCCCACGACGTCGGGCCGCGACACTCCAGACGGGATCGGAACGTCGGGCCTCATGGGCGGCATGGTCGGTCCTGGGATCTCGGGGCTGCGCAAGTCACTGCTCGCTGATGTCGACGAGCAGCTGCGCGCAAAGCGTGGTCAACCACGAGATCCATACCGCCAATCCGCGCCGCCGGGGCAGTAACTCTGCATTGCGGTACACAAGGACCTAACCCATGATCAAAGCAGCGTTTAGATGGTGTTGGGACCTTGTTTTCGGTGTGGTAAATACTAAACCCAGGCGCGATCAAGACTTAGAAGCCGATTTGAAGGCGCTTCGCGAGAGCGGGGAGTTCGAGGAGCTGTGGATCGATGTCGCCTGACGACTATCGCCAGGCTCTCATCGAGCGTGGGTTCCACTACTGCGAGAAGCAGAACCTGTGGATCGGACCCTACAACGTCCAGGTCAAGGGCGACTACAACTGGGACCTACGTCCGTTCGTGGAGACGGCTCGTGTCGAGCAGCTGGCCATGCTTGATGAGAAGTTGAGAGCGAAGCGTGGTCTTCCTCGGCCGCCGTCATCAGGCGGACCTGGGGCCGGTCTCTACTCGTTCTAGATCCCTGCCATCCTGTCGAGTACTTCGACCTCTGGATCATTAGCTCGATCAGCATCTCGGCAGGCCTGGGAGCACCACGACATGTGGCCGTGCTTCGTCGAGCACCAACCGCCACCTCGGCTGTAAGTGAGGTCGCTCTCCGAGTGCTGGTGCTGGTCCTTGCACGCATCGGTACAACCCCGCTCAAGGATCTGGAAGCCGCACTTGTTGCAAGGACCGACGAGCTCGTGGGCCGCGTCGTAGTAGTCGCACTCGCACTCGGGGTGTTCGCACGCACACATGGCGACGACTTCAAGTGAAGTCTCGGCCTGGACGATCGGCCGCTTCATCGTGTTGGCGATCTCGGCCGCCGCTTCCCAGCTGTCGGCGTCGAGCTCGACATGCTTCTCGACCACAGTCTTGAATACGGCGTAGAACTTCATGCGTTGTTAAGCCCTTCGGTCAGTTTTCGGATGGATGCACCGAGGATCGAGTCGTCAGAGAGCGCGATCAGGTCGAGCACACCCAGCTTGTCGAGTCTTACGACAACCATCAGGGCCGCCACTTGCTCAGCCGAGAGCCCGTAGACGTCCACCTGGCCGTGAAAGGCCTCGCCGTCGAACTTCAACGAAGCGTTGGAGCCGCAATAGTCCTTGCCCCGGATTTCGACGTCTACCGACCCGGACTCCGTCCGTGGAGTGGTACTAGTCTGGACTTCAAGATCCAGGCCGCCGAGCAGAGGGTCGCTCCTGAAGGCCTCCTTGAGGACCTCGCCCCGCTTCTTGGCGATGGAATCGCCCTGTCGCCGCCGCTTTTGAAGAGCTTCATACTTGGTGAGCACATCGACGATGTGTGCGGCGCATCGGTCGTAGCAGAACTTGTTGTCTCGACCTCGCTGCTTCCACGATCGATTCTTAGCCCCGACGCCTTCTTCGTCCAGGACGTTGTAACTGAAGGACAGCTTCATCGTGTTGGCTTTGCTGTACCAGTCGTGTTCGACCTCGACCGTTGCATGGCTGACCCGCAACTGGGGTCCGTAGGACCGGAGATCGGCCAGCTTCTTGAACTCGGGAGGGAGTTCGTCCAGGACGAGCTTGAGGTGCTCTTCCTTTTCCTTGTCAGACAGGTGCGTCATACGTTCTTCTACCTTTCAGAACCAACGAGCGACCAACAGCGATTCATCGAAGGTAGAACTAAACATGGGAACCGACGCGCATCCTGTGATCGAGGTGAAGGGCCGAAACGGCCGGTGGGGGCTCCGTGACTCGAAGGATGGCCGCCGGTCCAGCCGTCGTCGTCGAGAGGACAGAGGTGAGGATGTCCCTTACGACGAGTGGCTGGCTGAATGGCCGGACTATCTGAACGAACTTTCTGAGAGGAACTACGCTCTGTTCGGAGTCCTGGCCGGCGTTCGATGGAGATCAGTTGATGCGTTATTCGCTAATCGGGGCTTTCCAGAAGACGCCGCGAAGGCGACCTTGAAAGCCCTTGACGCCGAGAGCCACGAGTATCACTCCCACACCCATTTCACGGTCCAGGAGCTCCTCGACGCTGACTGGGACACGGTCTGCTTTCACGAGAAAATGGCGCTATTCGCCAACCAATACCTTGAGTGGAAGGACACCGGGAAGCTCCCTTCCAGGCTGGAGGAGGAGCAATACGTCACCGGCCGGGCGATGTGGCACAAGGACCTGGTGGCCGTCCACAGAGAGGTGACCGAGGATGAGATGCTTCTGCTGCTACTGAGCAACACGACCAAGAAGCTGGTCAGGCGACGCAAGTGCCGTCTGGGCGGGGGTTACCAACAGCTGGGACCCTACGTGGCCCTCACCCTGCCCAGGACCTACCGGGACGTCGTCCAGAACTTTGTGGACGTGATCCCCTCGCTGGTGGCTCTCGGACCGCCGGATCAGGTGAGAATCGTCATCGCCTTCGATAACTAGGTTTACGATGCTATCCTACTGATGTCCAGCTGCCCTGGAGATCAGGTATGTCAAAGAGCATCATTGAGCCCCTGCTGCGCGATCACGCCCGGGTAAGGACCTTAGCCGGTGAGCTGAGAGCCCACACCGAACGGTTCGACATCCCTGGCATGCGGCATACATCTCAGCAGATGTCTGACCTGCTCCAGTCCCATGTTCTGCGGGAGGAATCGGTCCTCTACCTGATCGGGATGAAGTTCCTCAAGGCGGACAACAAGGTCCTGCCTGAGCTCTTCAAGGAGCACGACCAGACGCTCGCTCGGATCGGCCGCCTGAACACGATCCTGTTCTCAGCGAGACTTACGAACGTCGAGGACCAGGCTCGCCAGCTCGTGTTCGTGATCCTCGAAGGCCTCGATCATCACTTCCAGGAAGAAGAATCCAAGGTCTTCCCTGCGCTCGACAAGCTGATCGACGACGAGACGAAGATGCTCATCCTGCAGCGCTACCAGACGGTAGACGGCAGCGAGTTCGATGAGCTCGACCGCATGCCTCTCCTATCGCTGCCAGACTCCGGCACGGACAACACCGACCCGATGATGGACCGCTCCGCCTACGGCGGAATGGCTATGTAATCGCGGCCAGCGCATCGAGGACGTGGAACACGACCTCGGGCTTTCGGAACCCGTTGACCTCGTAGAAGCCGACCCTTAGGTGGGAGTCATCCTCCTCATGGTAGTGGGCGATCCCATCGAAGTGGCTGATATGGGAGAACCCTTCGACCACCTGGTTGGTCTCTGTGAGCCGTAGTTCCAGAGATCGCGGATAGGGCATGCCTCGATTCGCCTCGTGCGTGTGGAAGGCGGCCGGATTGAACTCCCCTCTGTAGAGGGGCTTGTCGAGCGGTCCGCTCCACGGAACCCTACCCGCGCACCAGTCATCGACGAGCTCTTCTGGGGTCCCGGGATAAGTCCACAGGTAAGAGGCGTAGCCATACTCCTCCTCGACGAAGATGTAGAGCCTGTCCCTATACCGAGCTTGTCGCTGGGTCAGCTGCCACAGGTCCCTGGCCCGCGCGTCCTCGTTGGCGCCGAGCCCGAAGGCTCCGGGGACCGGGGCCTTGAGTTGTCGCTCCTCCCGGTACTTAGGCATCAGGCTTCTTCCTGATCTGGAACCTCAGGGTCGTGAGGTCGTAGCCCCGCCGTTCGAGCTCGTCTCGAACGTCTTTGTCAAAGAGCGAGAAAAGGTAGATGACGGTGCCTCTGCCGGCGCCCTCATCATTGTCCCCCATCAGGGAGTTCTCCCTCTTGCTCCAGTAGAGCCTGATCCTCGGCTCAGGCATCAGTCCCACCCTCTCCAACAGAGTTCCTCCTGGGGCTTCGGCGCCAGGCCGAGCCGCCGCAAGCTGCCGATGAGAGACCCGCTCGATCCAGACGGTGCGATGTCGACGAGCGTGAACCACAGGTCACAGGTCACCAGGGCGTGGGCGTAGTCTTTGGATCGGGCCTCACGCTGAAAGGTCCCCACGACTGCAGGCGGGAGCTTCTCTGCCCACATGGCCGACTTGCAGACGCCGATAAGGTTCCCGGCGTTGCCATCCATTCCGTGGACGTTGATCTTGATCTCCTTGGTCTCGGCGATCATCGCCAGTCGGTCGAGGAGATTGAGTCTGGTCTGCGTCTCAGTCATTAGCCTCGTCCTTGATCAGGCCGAGCTCCAGAGCCTTGTTCTTCTTCATGGTCATCAACTTGACCTTGCCGTCGTCGTTCAGGTCCTTGACCGGAACCTGAACGGAGGTGGGCTCGCCAAGGAGCTTACAGAGCAGACACTCAGGGCCGGTGCACGGGACTTGACTCATGGTGTGTTCTACCTTTCACCGCCAACGTCTAAGAGCCCTGATTCATCGAAGTACAAGCGAAGAGGCCGGGGTTGCGGTCCCGGCCTCTTCAACGGACGTCTGTACCCCACCATGGGGCACAAGGAGATGGATTAGATTCCGAGCGCTTCGGCCGCCGCGTAGATCATACCCAGCGTAGCCCAGTCGGTGGTGGGCTCACGCACGAGCATGCCAACGTCGTGCACCTCGACGAAGGTTCGCTCCGAGTCGCCCTCGTTGCCGTGCGTCTTCCCAGCCTCTGCCAATGCTCTGTCCATGTCCTGGTCATTGAGCAATGCGGCGTAGACGTGAGCCTTGTGAGCAGACATCGTCCCCATCAGCTGCCTAGCCCCAAGGGGCACTAGCCGATCTGGACTGATGACCATGCCGGTCTCCTCTTCGAGCTCCTGTGAAGCGATGGTCAGCGGGTCCTCGCCCTTGAGCGAGCTTCCGCCGGGAGTCTCCAGAATGAACCCGTTCGGTGTGGCCGCCGGCGAGCGGAACTCCCGCACCATCACCGCCCTGATCTTGTCACTCAGCCTGAGTGGCTTGTGGAGCAGGACGATGTGCATGATGTCCGGCCGAGAGATAACCACCTCGTTGACCTTGTTCCGGTTCTCGGATGCCACGTAGACGTTGACGTGGGCTGCCCAAAAGAAAGGCTTTCCCCCGGCAGGGAAGAGGAAAACAGGCTTGAACCCGTCGAGCCTGTTTCCGGCGCCTTTCTGGGCCTGCAGCCAGCTTTGGAAGTGAGGCAGATCCCAGACGATGTCCGGAACCTGCTGTTCACCCGTCGTCTCGCGAGTTGATGCCACTAATGCTCCTCGTAGAACTGCTCGTCCGTCACTTCGGGCGGCTGCGCCTTACAGGAGTCGCACCAAAGGTCAGGCGTGTCGTTGATGTACTGCCAGCAAGGATACTCTGTCTCTGTGCCCCAGCCAAAACAAGAAGTGCACCGCCGCGATCCGCCCCAGTGGTTCTCTGCTGACCAGCCACACTTCTTGCAGTCACCAATGTCATTCACATCAGCAGTACACTCCCCTGAACCCTTGCACTCTGAACAAGACGTCAGGGAAGCTGCGCATGGCTCGCTTGCTGCTCTGCGAACTGCGTCGACGTCCACTTAGGCGGACACCCTGGCAGGAGTCCTAAGCGCCCAGACGGAGACCTTCCGCGAGCGGCTCTTGGCGTAGGTGGAGTTCTTCTCACTTACCTTCTTCCACTGGTCGCCCTGGAAGACCGCGCCCCACGAGCTTGAGCTGGTCGGGTGATCCTTGTGGATGTCCGCCCAGAGACGTAGATCATCGATGGACACCACGCCGTTGGTTTGGGCATGGTGCTGCGCGATCGTTCGGATCCGGTCCAACCAGCTACCTGTCGTCGGCGTGACCGGCATACCCGCGCGCTTCACCACATCCACGGTCGTGTGGGCCGGAACCACCATCTTCGTCATCGCGACCTTGACTGAGGCCTCGACGGGCTTAGGAGCTGGTTTCGGCGCCTCCGCACCGAGGAACTGTGCCTTGTTGGCCTCTAAGGCGGATCGGTTCCAGCGAATGTTGCAGAAGGCGTTCTTGCACCGGAGGTGCGAGGCCTTCTTGCTGAGAAGGAAGTCGATGATGGTGTCCTTGTGGACGGTGGTGTCGCAGTTGGGGCAACGCAATCCCTTGATCATGGCGACTCTCCTACTTAGTGATGGTGTACTTGACGCGGTCGACCACCAACCAGTTCAAGGTCCGAGGATCGACCAATCGCTGGCCCTTCGCCTCAGCGTCCTGGAAGCGGAGGCGGCGGTGTTCGTCGAAACTACAGACGTGGTACCCAAGCATGGTCCGCTCGGCGCCCTCAAGCTGCTCCTTGACCAGTGCCTTCCAGTCCTTGGCCGTGCCGGTCTTGCCCTCCTGGAGGGCCTTGGCGACGTCTTCGACCTTGGGCTTCTTGTTGAAGTTGATGGTCATGGCCGTGCGGGGGTGCTCCAGCATGATCTCGATCATGCGGGTGCGGGAGACCTTCTCCTCGTCCTCGAACTGCGAGGCGATGCTGAACTCCAGAGCGGCGATGTCAGCGCCGATCTGCCAACTGTTGCCGTTGGAGTTCTCGATCGTCAGCATCGTGATGTTCCGTCGGGTGACGTGGTCGTAGACCTTCTCGATCTGCTTGACCGTGCCGAACGAATGACGTGAGTAGATGTCTCCGACCTTGATCTTGGTGGCGTCGCAGCGCTGGGCGATCTCGGTTGGGATTGAGGTGGTCGACATTCTTTATTCTCCATTGCAGGTTGGTGGTTTCTTATACCTGTGATGTGGCTCCGAGCTATCGAGCTATCGGTACACGAGATATTTCTCGTGTACTTGGTTCCGAATCACTAAGCTCATGCGTTATTACTAGTTGGGACAAGGAGTAGACGATGTCTGACGAGGCGCCTGATCCAACCGAGGCGGAGATCCGCGAACGAATCCTGGCCCAGTTCACCGTGAAATGGGGGGCGAAGGAAGGTGAGCGGAGGACCGCCCTCTTGGAAGAGGTCGTCCCCGGGATCCCCGAATACGCCAAGCTCAACAATGCTCGGGTCGATATCGCAGTCCACCCTGAGCACCTGGAGTTCTACATCGCCCAGCTTCAGCCCAAGGTCAGGGCCATCATCGAGCATGCCAGCTCGAAGGTGATCGACAAGGTCTGCGACTCCAGGACGACCGACGAGAAAATCGCCAAGGTGGTCCGGCTGATCAACATGATGGACGAGAGGGCCCTGGCGGCAAAACAGGCGGCCGGAAACGAAGACAGCCCCGGCTAGCCCAGGGCTGACTCCGTTGACAACTGCGCGTCCTGACCCAGGTCCGCCGTGTGAGTTGCCGCTGCGGGGCTGTGCAACACCCCCTGATCCCCTACCCATACGAGATCCGGTGTTGGGCACCGGTTCGCTACCGTGCAAAGCGTCCCTCACACGTCCAGGCAGGCGATGCCTACGTTATACCTCTCCCAGGGTAAGTAGATCGAGGACTGTAGGGTTGTTGGCACAGATCCTGCCGACGCCCCTGATCTCAAACTCCCAGGTCTCATTGTGCCGCCAGTACTTCAACTTGCACTTAGGGCACACGAACTCGACGTGCATGCCTGTCTTGGGGTCCGAGATCCACGCCTTCGGCTGAGCCGCATCGCCGCACTCAGTGAAGTGCTCGATGGCTAGGTCGAACCTATGCTTCCGCCGCTTCGCCCTCTTCAGTCGCTGCGCTCGCTTCTTTGGCTTCTGTTTGCTCACCTAGGCCCCACTTCCTCTGAAGCAGTGCGATCGTCTGCATGTCGGCCATACGCTCGCGCTCCACATCGATTGAGGCGCGCTTAGCCCTTGCTTCCTCAAGCCATTCAGGCCAGGCGTCTTCGTGGCGGCCGCCGACCACCTTATAGACCGCGACTCGGCTGAGCTCGACCTCAGCCTCCGCCATGAAGTATCCGATCTTGCCGAAGCTGTCCGGCATCCAGGTCGGGTGCTCCGTCTGGACGTAGCGCTCGACGATACCTTTCGGGTCCCACTCGCCCTCCCACGTCGAATGAACCACTCGGTGGGAGTATTGCTCTTGCCCGTGATGATCCTTCGCGGTCCACATGGCAACCAACACGTATTGATGCTTAGCGTCATCGTTTTTGATTGTGTCGTTCATGGGGTTTGTTATACCGAATTCGGCCGATAGGGTAAAAGGAAGCCTGCGCACTACACTAGGTCTCGCGCTTCGCGCGAGATCCGATTTCACTAAGCACGAGCGAGGTTCTAGGATGGCCGAAGTAAAGGCGCTTGCCCAGGAGACGATGACCGTTACCCGGAAGATCGCACGCCCCGGTATCGACGAGAGTCGTATCGAGAAGTTGAGGCGAGTGGCGGCGGAACGGGCCGAGCATGGCCCATTCGCCATCTACATCGCTCAGATCGACCCCGACGCAATCGGGTCGGCCTTCGGTATGCAAGAAGTCCTGAGCCAACTCGGCCATACCTCTCACATCTACTACCAAGGACGAGTGGGGCATCCCCAAAACGAGGCGCTCTGCCAGAAGCTCGGTCTGATGAGCAGGATGCGGTCGCTCACGGACCCGAACACTGATTCATCCGGTCAGTGCCCAGAGAACATCGTCCTGGTCGACTCCAGCAAGTCAAAGGACAGCCGCCTGCCCTTCGTGATCGAGCCGGTGATCGTGGTCGATCATCACGAGAAGTCTGACATCAAGGACCGAGAGGACATCTTTCTCTGGCTCGACGAGAGTTCAGGCTCGGCAAGTACGATGGTCGCAGAGCTTCTTTCAGAGATCACGCCGGAGACCTGGGAGTTCAAATCCGACCTGGCGCTGATGCTCGCCCTCGGCATTTACACCGACTGCAAGAGCAACACACGGTCGGGGGAGCGTGATGACCAGGCCTATGCCTGGGTCAAGCGCTACACAGACGCTTCCTTGCTCTGCGACCTGGTCAACTACAAGCGCCAGTTCTCCTTCCTGAAGCACCTGTCCCGAGCAGTAGCCTACGTGGACAAGCACGACACCTACCGTAAGGGTCGAATCCTAGGCGGTCTGGGCCGGATCCCGGAGAAGTGCGGCGACGACCTGGCCATGGTCGCCGATGAGCTCCTGAGGACCGTCGGAGCGCCGTTGGCGGTCACGTGGGCGGTTGTCGAGGTCAAGGACAAGACAACCGGCGATGTCACACTGAAGATTCGAGTCTGCGCCAGGAGCGAGGACTACACCACACCCCTCGGCGAGACGCTCGCAGACCGGTTCGGCGACAAGTCGGGGGCCAAGTCGCTCCCTGATGGATCGGCCGAGGGTGGAGCGCTCTTCGAGTTCCCGGGCGTTGGTCCGTGGGTCTCGGACTCCGAGATGGAGGAGCTGATCCACAAGCGGATCATGGAGTGGTTCTACGACAAGGACGAGTCTGGAACCGTGGACGCCTAATACCTCTTTCTAGGTAGAAGAGGTATGGAAAACGGCAAGGTCTTCAGGGGCGAGCTTCACTGCACCAAGTGCCACCAAGAGGGCGGCAGAGGAGGTCGGTTCTGCACCCAGCTATATCGGAGAGAGGACGGTGCCTACGAGGCGTTGTGCTTCAGACACAAGCCTGATGATGGTTACGACCGACTTGCGATGCTGGAGAAGTGCTTCCACATCCCCTGGCGGGACGTGAGCAAGTTGGTCCTCCACAAGACCGACCCGGTCGCTCACGACAGGAGCGGCGAGGTAATCACAATCATCATGCGGAACGTGCCAAACGTCGAGCTCATGCGAGCCCACGCGATCGAGGTTGCGCACGGCCTCCAGCTAATGTCCGACACGCAGGCGACGATCCACCAATGGACCGAGGGTACCGAGCAGAACTACTGCTGGACGGACAACAACTACTCTTGGGAGGCTCCGGCCACCGCCGTCATTCGGGACAAGTACTGGGGCAAGAGGCGGATCAGCGACTTCCACGAAGTATGCCGGATGATGTGTCAGGTCCACGAGTGGGAGCTGGAAGACGAGACGATGCCGCTCCTAGACCGGATCGTCCACGCCCTAGACAAATCGGACAAGGAAGACGAAGCATGAGCGAGACGCTCCCCGAGACGTTTATGGGCATGGTCAAGATCGCGATCGATGAGGAAGGAGTCTACCCTCACCAGATGATCTCGATGGACAAGGACGGTGGACTACAGGTCCACGCCATGGCAGTTGAGGTGCCGGACTTGGTCCAGCACTTCTGGAACAAGCTGGGCGAGTCCGAGGAGGTCATCGTCGGTATCGACATGAGCACTCGACCCGACCAGGGCACTAGGTATGCTGACGCTCTGGTAGTAGCCTACTGGAAGAGGGCCGCCGGCAAGAAGCTGACCGATCCCAGCTGCCTCCAGGTAGGCGTCATCAACTACCAGAACGAGCCCCGGATCGTCGATGACTACGACTGGGAGAACACCCACTGGGATCACTGGGTCCGGTCGGTGTTCCCCACGTACCGGCCGCCGTTCCTGGTGAGGGTGGAGCAGGGATGAAGTACCGAGGATCTGATGGTTGGCTCCACGACGACACCGCCGGGAACCGGCGGTATCAGAACACGGAGAACACTCAGGCCAACAAGCCCAAGGACAAGCCCAAGACCGATCACAAGAAGTGCCCGAACTGCACCTTCTCGGTCTCGTGGAGGATCATGGAGCAGCACTGTGATCGGTGCGGTTGGGGCAAGCCTGAGTCGAACGGTGAAGGTGCCCTCGCCTGTTGCGCCTTTATCGGTGTCGCGCTGGTCGTGGTTCTAGTCTCGATGGGCATCGGATACGGCGTCGGAGGCTTCGGCGGACTGATCGCGGGCCTTGGTATTGGGCTGTCCCTGCCGGTCGGTCTCATCTTCCTCATGTCGATGTCCGGCAGTAAGAAGGAAGCATGAGCGACGCTCAACTACGAGAGCTCGAACGAGCCTTCATGGAGCAGGGCACCGAGGACGCGGCCGAGAGGTTGGTCCGAGCTCGGTGCCGAGCCAGCGGCCGGAAGCTCGTCAGGACGGTTGCCCCCCTCCATGGGACTGGGGGCTTCCTAATCGCGGAGAAGCACATCGAAGCTCGACGACCTGGAGCCTGGGGGGAGCTCGGCTCCTGGGTGGGAGGCCACGGCGGGGACGTCTGGTGGGTGCGACACGCCGACATGACGGCCGCCGCCTACTCCACGTGTGAGTTCGTCGACGAGAACGGCGAGCGGTTGATCGATGAGTAAGGCCAAGCAGGCCAAGCACGACCGTATCGCTCGGCTCATGCAGCAGCGGTGCCCCATCGATGGTCAGCTCCTTACGCAGGACGGCGTTGGAGGAGAGGCCGGTTCACTGGAGACGACATTCGCTCTGCTCTCTTGCTGCCGAGGAACATGCGATGTTCGAGCGGCCCTCAACCTCAAGACGGGGCGGATCAGGATCCTCAGTCCACAGCGACTGCAGACGCTAGACACCAACATCAACGGCACCGTGCTCGACATCCTGGGCGCCATCGAGGAGTAACCATGCACAGCACTAGGTTGTCGCCGAAGATCGTTAAGAGGATTCGGGAAATCCTGCTCCGGCCAGCGATGTACGTAGGGAAGACCAACTACGACATGGCCGTCTCCTACATCAGCGGTTACGCGTGGGGGGCTGACGAGCACGCCGGTCTACACGGCACGAGCACGTTTCAGGACTTCCAGCAGTTCTTGGCCAAGAAGTACCGAAGGGGAAACGCCTCCTTCAACAACGTCGTCTGGTTCAACATCATCCCTTTGGCCCTCAGGCAAGATGGATCGACGATGAGTGAGCAGAAGCTGATCGATCAGCTTCTGGCCGACTTCAACGACTTCAACAACGTGCTTGTCCGGATGGCTGTGGAAGCAGACTTCGACTGATGGAGACAACGCTTGTGGCTTGGAAGACGCCCAACGGATGCTGGCTTAGGCTCGGAGACGAGGTCGTCTGGCTCGACAAGGAGGCCGGCGGCTACGACTGGGAGTTCACCGGCGTAGTCGTCGAGTGTCTGCCCATGAACGATGACGACGACGGGGAGATCCGGATCTCCTGGAAGGACAGTCCCGGCCCCCTCACGATCAAAACGACAAACGGTGTGGTCATGCCCAAGACCTGGTACTATCCCATGTGGGTAGAGAAGGTCGAGTCGATCAACGTGCTCGACCAGATGGCCAAGGAGCTCGATGACCACTCCAGCTGAAGACCAAATGCGCCAACAGATGTACAAGTCGCTGGTCGCGCTGGAGAAGATGTGTGACGCGGTCACCGCCTACCTCGCAGCTGATGAGGAGAGGAGGGCCAAGGCCGAGACCGAGCTGGACGGCATGGGCAAGGTCGTCTCCAAGCACCACCAAGCGCTCGGCATTCTGACCACGTTCTCAGAGCTCAAGGACGTGGGCCTGGTCGGCACGACGCCGCGCAACAAGCTCGTAAGCCTATTGGGCCTAAGGGCCTGCCCGGACTGCGTCGGCACGGGCTGGATTGCCCGAGACGAGACCTGCAAGAACTGCGGCCGCACGGGCTACATCAAGTCCTAAACCCTACGTTTAGCTAGGGTTGATTGCTATCCTCGTCCTCAGAGGTTAGTGATGCCCCCAGACGACCCAGCCCCTTTTGATCCTCAGGCCCCGGCGCCGATTGTGGTCCAGCAATCGGACCCTGGACATATCCCTCAGTGGGCGGTCAAGGGACTCCTCGCGCTTCTCGCGCTGGTCTTCATTCCTGGCTCAATCGCGGTCATCAGCTACGTCTTCGGTGGCATCCACTCGCGCCTTAGTGAGAACGAGAAGGCGATCCAGGCCCTCAAGGAGGATCGGGCGGTTATCAACGCGCGCCTGGACCGCAACGACGAGGCGGACCGCCGGCAGTGGCAGCTCATGAGCGAGAACAAGGAGAAAATCGCCGAGCATCGACACAACTGATGACCTTGGGTGGGCTTGTGGTACTATGCCCACCATGTTGGACAACGACCACATCAAGGCTCTGACCGAGAAGTGGGAGGGTTACCTCCCCGGCCATCACAAGCGCTCTGGCGTCATCGCTCTACTGTTGGAGAACCAGGCCAACGTCCTTTGCTCATCGCTGATCCCCGATGATCTGGAAGAGACCTATGGCGACAACTGGAAGGACAAGTTCTACCGAGCTCTCGTGAAGGCCTGGGTGCACTGCCCCCTGATCGACATGGTGTCGGTCCAGCCCCTACGGAGGCCATCAGACACCATCGGCTTCTACGGCCAAACCAACATCACCACGCCGGCCGGACCCACTACTCCTGGGAGCACATCGATCCCGACGATGACGTTGAACCTGCAGACGGTCAACGTCCAAGCCTCCATCAGGCGACTCGGCGTCAGGATCTACCCAGGAAACTTCGCGCTCATCGACAGCGTGTTCGACTCGGTCATGCTGGCGTCCATCCGCGAGGTGTTGGGCGTCATGCACGGCGCGGGATCGGCCGCCGGCAATGTGTTGGAGTCGACCTACACCGCGTTCGACACTGATATCCTTCGCGCCTCGCAGATGGTCCACAAGCGCTGCATGCGGGGCCCGGCCAATCACGTGATCGGCAATGAGAAGATGTTGGAGCTTTTCTCGCCGGAGGATCCGGACGAGTGGGACACGACTGATACCGGCCTGGTGAAGAAGGTAGGCGTCTACAAGCAGAGGATGCACGTCTACCTGGATCCGCTGTTCCCTGACGGTGAAGTAATGCTCTGGTACATGGGACCAAGCATCGTAGACACGCCGGTCGTCTACTCGCCCTTCTGCTACCCGCTCGATCCGATGGACGGCCGCCACAACTTCGCGATCTACCTGAACCACAACATCCATGTGGCCCATCCGAGCCACATCCAGGTGGTTAAGGTCAACGTCCTGGAGCGGTTGGCGCAGATTGTCTGATGTAAATCTGATGTAGTTGTGGTACCCTCCGCATCAGGAGGAACTATGACTCAGCTTGATGGTATGCCGGACGAGAGCTATCTAGAGAAGCTCCGCACCAAGTGGGGCCTAGAGGACGGCTACAGGTCGAACATCGCTGCCATGGTCTGCGAGAACCAGAGCAGACACCTTCAGCGTCTCGTCGAGGAGACCCGGGCATTGGTCCTCGGCTCGTGGACGGAGGATCTCTTCGATAACCTCAAGGCCTCGGTCCGGACCCACGTGCTCCCGGACCTCTGCGCGGTGCAGCCGATGACTGGGCCGATCGGGATCGTCTACTACTACAAGCCGCGCTTCGGGGAGATGGAGGAGGCGACCCTGATTCAAGACGGCGTCGAGAGGAAGGTCAAGGTGCCTTCCGTCGTGCTGGACATCATCCCTCAAGAGATCCGAGCGGAGTCGAGGCGCTGCAAGGCACACACCGACGTCAACGAAGAGGGGGCTCTGAACATCGACGCACTCCTGACCGAGGTGGCTCGGGAGATCGTAGGAACGATCCTGAACGGCGTCCTGGACAACAACAAGATCGAGTTGGCCGCCGGCGGTGATCTCAAAGAAGCTCTGGACAGGGCGGCCCACATCGTCCATCGGGGGTCTCAGCGGAACCCGGCAAACAGGGTCATTGGCAACGCGGCGATGCTGGCCCAGCTTGGCTTTGACGTCCAAGAGGCAGACGGCATCGCCAAAATCGGCGAGGTTGACGGCAGGGGCGTCTACCTGGATCCCCTCTTCCCCGTAGGGAAGCTGCTGGCCTGGTATCAGGCAGACGACAGCGTAATGGATACGTGCGTCATCTACAGTCCTTACACCATGGTCGAGATCACACCGAACTTCGTAGATCCGGCCGACAAGACTCTTCGGCGCGCGATCCGCACCCGGCACAAAATCACACTCGTGAGGCCGGAGTTCGCATCTCTGATCACGTTGGCCGGAACGCCCTACTAGACGTTGTCGATCCGCACCCGGCCATATCCTGGCAGCTCGCAGTTGTCCGGCGTCTCCCACGACTCGACCAGCCCTAGTGGGTCCTTGGACGCGATCAGTTGGGCAACCAGCCTGGCGCCCACCTCCCAGTCGTAGGTTCAACACTCCCGCTTGATGTCCGGGTAGGCGTCCTCAGGTTGGTGAAACCTCATCACCTTGATCCGCAGCTGATTGAAGGTGTTGGGGCACCAACCGATGATCCAGTCGTCATGCCCCGGGGCGGTGAAGGTCATGATGTCTTCCTCCCAGTGCAGAGGCAGACCGACCCGGGCGGCCTGGACGACAGCGTGGGAATAGAGCAGTGCGTGGTGGTCCATCACGCTCGCTGGGGCTTTCGGTTGTTCCAGAACTTGGCGGCGAGCTGCGACATCCAGAGATCGAGTTCACAGTCGTTGAATGCCCGAGGGTTTGACGGGAGGCCGAAGATGTCTACGTCGGCAACCATATCCATAAACGCACCAAGCTCATCAATGTGGCCCGGTATCCCTACACTAGACCCTATCGCACGACAGCGCCCACACTGTACGTAGACGGCCATACCGACGAACATGATCCGGACCCTAGTGTTCGGCTCCACTCCCCGCTGCGTATGACCGCAAAACGGGCACGGCTTGAGGTCTATCAGCTCGATCTTGTCGTACGGGGGCTCTCTCATACCGTGTTCTACCCGGCGCTAGACGATGCCTCGCTGCGGGAAACCGTCCGGGCCCATGGGACGGGGGGTCTCGGAGGCATAGCGAATGCCGTCCTGATACTTCGGCTGGTCGGGCTTCTGCCCCCGTGCCTGCGCCAGCCGGATCTCGACATCGGACATAGCCTTGTGGTGCTTGTACTCCAGAGCGGTGTAACGCTCACGCGTGTCCTGGAGCGCCTTCGCGAGATCCTTGATGGCCTCTTGAGCCTGCTCCAACGTGATGTCCAGAGCCATGCCAGGGGTCAGAATCTTCTTCACCACGGCCGGCGTCGTGTAGTCGTATTTCTCAGGCTCGGTCATCAGAAGAACTCCAGCTGCTCCGCCTTTGGCTCGGGTTCGCCGTCCAGCCACCTGACATAGGTGCGACCGTGGCACGCCCTCTTAGGCGGACAGAAGCATCCTAACCTCTTACCCTTTAGGGCGAGAACCTTCTCTCGGAACTCCTGGTCCTCCTCGACGCGCTTGAGGAAATACTCCTCGAACTTGATGAGCGTCGAGCCTGGGGGGTCGTCCGGGCCGCGCCTGAACGGATTACCGAAGGTTCCGTCGTGACCCTTGCCCGCTCGTCCGATATACACATCGAACTCTTCGCGTAGACAGTTCACGATCTTCGTCTTTTTCACCCGTAAGAGGCCAACACGCCCCACCGGACCTCAACACGATCCTCGCCGTAGTGCTCGTAGACGATCTCCAGATCATCGGCGTGCCGCTCCCTGAAGGCCGTGAGCTCTTGATCAATGATCACACCGTCATACTGCATGATCTCGCCGAGATCTCCTCCCCTCTCCAGTCGAAGGCCCGGAGCCTTGGCGAGGTTCGAGACGAACAGGTGGACCCCGGCGTCCGCGTAGTTGTTGTTGACCGGAACTAGATTCTCGTTGGTGGCCTCCATGAGATCGCAGCTGCTGAGGATCTCTTCGACCTGTCCCTCGACCTCGACGATCTTGTCTACGGCCGGTGTGCCGCATTGGGGGCAGAAGTTGCTGTCGCTGGGCATGGGACTGCTCTCTCGGAAGAACCGGCACTCCGACCGCGCGCAGAGCCTGATCTCCTTTGTCGCCGGTCGGGTCCGAACACTGCACCAGAGATAGGGCCCCACGTAGGTCCTGTAGCTCATTCCCATCAGATATTCTCCGGTTTGCACGCTGGGCACTTCCAGTGATCCCGACGGTAGTTTCCGTTGTGAGCCCAGCCAGCTGATCGCAAAGTCTTGTAGTCTCGTGCGGCCGCCTGAATCTCCTGATGACACCCAGCTTTACTGGTACCTCGCACCATGGCCTGACAAGTGTAGTGAGTCTTAGTCATATCGCTCGTTGTCTTTGGCCGCCTCCGCTAACTGACGGAAGCTCTCGTAGCTGATCATCACCTTCGGCCCGTCTGGACCCTCAACTAGGGCCGACTGCTTGACTGTGTCCTCCGCGATCTGTCGAAGGCGTCTGATCTCCTCGATCATCTCGGCCGCCGGCCCGGACAGAGGACTGCGCCTCACACACTTACAGCCGTCCTGGTGATACGCGCCTTCGCACCGGTCTACGGACCACACTTTGGCGGTCTCGTAGATCGCAGCGAGTCTCGTCGCGTTGAGAGGTGTCTTGTCGTCGCTCATGCTGGCTCAATGATGCAGGTCATGGATCCCTTGCACCTGGGGACTAGGGGGTCGGGGCCGAAGGCGTGACACTGTTCCTGCTTCAGCTCGGCGTGCTCACGACTGGTAGTAATCAAGATGGTCCGACCGGTCGCGTCGACCTCCTCGGCGTGCTTAAACCCCTTGGTAGGGGGAAACCCGAAGACCGCGTAGAGCATGGCGATGACATACTCGAAGCTGTGGTCGTCGTCGTTGAGGAGTATCACGTGCCAGGGCGGGATGAGCCTGGTGGTCGTATCGGTTTCGGTGATCGTCTCGGTGGACATGACTGGTTCTACCTCCGAACGCGGTAGAAGTGCTTATGGAACGGTTTGTCGAAGGCCAGTTGATCATGTCGACGAAAGCCAGGTGGATCGGCGACGGTTGCCATTCAACCTACTTGGTCCGAGAGTCTAAGAACGGGGTGTTTGCGATAGCAGATAGCGTCGACCCGATCACAAGAAAAGTTACGATGTCCGGCGGCTGGAACCTTCAGGGACCCGATGGCTGGCGAGTCGTAACCGTCCTTGAGGTCATGGCCTACGCCTTAACTAAGGGTGGATAACGCACCGGCCTTAGTCACCGTGTCGTTTTTAACCGCGTTGCTGCCACGGAGGAAGGATTTGATTTACCCTGTGGTACTCGGAGGAGTTGTATGAACGAGCCGACCGGTCCAAGCCCCCAAGACCCGATCGTGAATGCTAGGTTTATCGCAATCAAGAACCGGATGATCCGCGACCTCGCCACACATCTGCCGGACGACTGGCTGTCTAACTCCGGCTCAAAGGATCGCGCCGAATTTCACAAGCACATCTACACATCCGAGACGTTGACGGCGATCATCGACATCACAGCGTGGACTGCGGTCTGCATTGACCACGAGGAGAAAGCCAGTGCCGGACCCACTCAGCGACGCTGACCAGCTGCGATTCGCTCAGATCCGAGGGCGTATGCTCGACGGGCTTGCAGAACACCTCCCTTCCCACATGGTCGAGGCGGCCGGTGTGAAGACCAGGACTGAATTCGGCGACAAGCTCAAGGAGTCTGATTCAATCCTCAGCATCGTCGAGGTCTGCGCCTACGTGGCTCAGACAATCGAGGAGGAGAGAGCTCGTGTCCATCGGTCCTAAGGTCGTCTTCGTTCCCCAAGACCTGCCTCCGACGCGGAGGGGGGTCACACCCAACAGCATCTTCCTGGCGGGACCAACACCGCGCGACAAGAACGTTCAGGGGTGGCGGCAGGAAGCGTTGGAGATCTTGGAGGAGGCCGGCTACACCGGCTACGTCTTCGTCCCTCAAGACGAGAACTGGGGCTGGTGTGGCGACTACCAACGCCAGGTCGAGTGGGAGTGGCAGGCGCTAGGTCGTGCCGAGCGAGTTCTCTTCTGGGTGCCCCGTAACCTGGAGAATATGCCGGCGTTCACCACCAACGTCGAGTTCGGGTTCATGGCCGCCACTTGGCCCGATCGCGTAGTCCTGGGCTTCCCAGAGGGTTCGCCCAAGAACCGCTACCTAGCATCCATCGCCAACGGTGTGGACAAGTTCGCAACCGCGTTGGGCCTTCCGGCGCCAGCTGGTCCGATTCCGGTCCATCATGACCTACGGTCGGCGCTGCTCCACGGAGTCTAGCTCTGCTTCCTCGGGCTGAGATCGAACTCTAGTTCGTTGATCTCTTCGAGGGCTTCGACAACCTCGGGTGGGAAAGCATCCTTCACCTGTTGGGCGGTGTAGTAGCGCTCCAGGTATCCCTCCTCCTCATCATCGATACTGAAGAGGGTGAACCGGCTCAGGCTCTCCGGCGGGCTGACCTTCCAGCCTGATTCGCACAAGTGTTCGTTAATGGCCTCGGCCACTTCGTATGGGCAGAGGGCGTGAATCGCTTCGGTGTCATGCACGAAGAGCTCGAAGAGATCGAACTCTTCCTTAACCGTGACCTTCATACTCTGACCTTAAACCTTCCCTGCCGTCGCTGCTTGCTGAGCCACTCGACGTACTTGGCTAGTGCCGTGTGGGCCATCAGCTTCTCGATCGTGTTGTAGTCCCGTCCAAGCTTCTTCTCGTTGGGGATGTACTTGTGGATCGCCGAGTGACAGTCTCGGCAGATGTCGATGCCGGCGTGCATCTCCTCCCTGGTGAAGTTCTTCTTGAACCACTTGTTCTTGTGGCACGTCTGCGGGATCAAGTGATGGAACGTCAAGTCTCGATCTCGGTCACACATCGGGCAGTTCATTAGATGTCCTTTAGTTGGTAGCCCATGTCCGCTTGGGCGAAGAGGAATCGATACCACTCAGGGTAGATAGAGTCGCTCATCAGCTGTTGAGGCGTGTGCCAGCCGATCTCCGTCCCTTCCTCTTGCTGGGTTGGGATCTGATCCCCGATGTTGGCCCAGAATGCCATGCAGAACCACGGCGGTCCTTCGTCCTTCGGCGCGTCATAGTGAACCCCGCCCATCCACTGTTCGAGGTTGTGGGCCTCGCAGCCAGTCTCTTCGAAGAACTCCCGTCTGGCGGCCGCCATCAGGCTCTCGCCCTTCTCGACCTTTCCACCAGGGCAGGAGAACCCTCCCCACCGCCGATTTGTGACCGTAAGTAGCCGGGGGTTCTCGTCAGGCTTGTCCCAGGTCTCAGCTTCAGGGTGCCAGACCAGGATCTCAACAGATGCTCGATATAGTTGGACGTCGCTCATACTCTCTCTTACCCAGGAGAGTCGATCTCTGTGTCCCCTATTTCTGCGAGGCCCCGAGCGGTCCATGCGGTGAATCTAGTCGGGAACAGCGCCTTGCTCAACAAGCCAATCGAAGAGCGCGGTGTTGGTCTTTCCCACCGGTACGATGTCCGCGCTAGCCTCACCAGTATCGGCGTAGTACCAGCCCCTACCGCCATCGGCGATGGGCTTGTCGAACTCGACCCACCGGTCAGTAGTCTGATCGACCGTGCCCGGCGCCTCGCAGAGCGAGATGTGCGCGGGGAGATCGACGCCAGTATCGATGGCCGTGTGCACCGTGCCGTAAGGCGGACCCTGGTCCCAGTGATACTCAGTGTCGAGGAAGCGCGACGCAAACTTGCTCCGAATGCCGATAAAGCCCTGCTTGCCGTCATAAATACCCATCTTTAGGTTCCGGCACTTGAGCTTGTAGAGCCGCCGCAGGATGCAGTCCTCGATCTTCGGCCTGGGCCTCTCCTCCTTGGGGATCAGGTGAGAGATGAGCTCGTCTAGGTCCTTGAGCCTTTCCTTGAGCTCGGCCGCCTGTTCGATGAGAACCTCGGTGGGCTCGCTAGCCAGCTTGGCCTTGGCGATCTCAACCCCGATAGCCGCGTAGTCGGCGGCGACGGCGTCTCGCTCCTTTTGTCGTTCTTCGAGCATCACTTCCTCTGGATGTAGGTCGCCTGACACTGTGACTCGTGGTCGGACCGCAGGCCTTTGCTCACCCCGCAGTTGCACTCGCGGGGGAGACCAGCGTACGGTTCCCCTGGCTCCTCTTGACCGTCAGGGCACGTGCACCAGTCTTCCTCGTGGTCACAGTACCGGAAGCCCTCCTTGGTCCCGTCGGAGTAGCTGTAGACGATGTTGCCGGAGCACTTGATGCACCGAGCTCCGGAGTAGGGCTGGTAGATCTTGGGATGCGGCCGATAGAGTCCGTCCGACCTGACCTCCCTCTCGGTCAGCCACGGAGCACCCCGGTAAAGGGACGGGACCTTGGTCTGCTCAACGGCGGAGTGGATCTCGTTGAACTTGTCCTCCGGCACTCCGTGCGACTGCCGCTTCCAAGCGATCTTCCGGTCGCAAAGGACCTTGATCACAGTGCAGGAATAACCGAACGCCTGACACAAGGCCAGGTAGGGGATCATCTCGGTCGGACTGCTGTTGGTGTTGTCGATGATGACGTTTTCCCGAGCGACCATCGACTCCACGCACTTCTTCAGGCAAGCGCCGTGGGCCCTCCCCAGCCATCTGGGATCGAAGCTGTAGTTTCCGTTGTCATCAACGAAGAACTCGTCCGCAGAGCAGACGACAGGAGCCTTGTCCCTGGTGAAGCAGAGCTGGGCAACCTGAAAGCTCTTACCAGAGCCCGGTCCACCTCTCATGATCGTCATTCGAGTCATACCATGTTCTACCCGGTAAAACCCAGACATGTGGGACGACGATCAGACTGGAACTACTGAAGACAATGCTACCCAAGAGGCGCTTGTCAAAGAGCTCAAGGATCGATGCTTCAAGCTGTTGAAGCTCCACGGCAAGTCGATACCCGTGAACTGGGGATCCGGATCCATGATCACCTGCCGGCTCGGGGATGTGGACATCAAGTTCGAGCAGCTGCGAGGTCTATGGGTCGATCTTTTCATCCCCGGAGAGTCCTCGATCAACGGAGATAGGGCCTTCACCCAGAACGACGGCTCTGGTGGCTATCTCAACAGACATCGGGTGAGAGACATCGTCCTGCCCTACCTACGACGGGTTATGATCCTGGATGACATCGTTGATGCTGTAGGAGGGTCGTCAAGTGGCCGACAAGTCGCCGATGGTGAGGGTTGAGTTCGAGTATGCCGACGGCACAATCCAGCGCCTCGTAGGACCACCAGCCGAGCAGTGGTTGGATGAGATAAACGCCGTAATCACCTTCACCCAAGTCAGATGCGGCCAACGTCAGATCTCGGACTTCCCGTGGGAGTGGACGCACAAGATCGATGAAGACCAGGGTCCTAACGACCGGTTCGCCGGCTACGAGGGAACGGACTAGTCATTTCCGTTAGTTTCTACTAGAATGCCTCCAAATCGCTCTAGTTTTCACGGTTTGGAGGTGCGTCATCACTAGTCGAGACTTTGCTTACTGGCTGCAGGGCCTATTCGAGCTGGCCGACCCGAAGACCCTTGATGAGCGTCAGACCGATCTCATCAGGAGACATCTCAACCTCGTTTTCCTCCACGAAATCGACCCATCGCATTCAGACGACCCGAATGTCCAGGGGGCTCTCCAGGCGGTCCACGACGGTGTGGACGTCAACAAGCTTCGTTCGCTCCTCGATGACTTAGGGGCCGACACGCTCACGCCCCTGTCGGAGGAGAAGCTAAAGGAGCTAGAGAAGAAGATCGAAACGGCGCAAGCGACAGCCACCAAGGCGCTGAAGCGACCATCCGGTGGTCGCCATGACACCCGAATGATGTGCTAGGAGGCACGATGGATACCAGAGATTTTTGTAATTGGTTTCAGGGCGCTCTCAGCATGGCCACAGCAGAGGACGGCTCTGTGTCGTTCACCAAGCTCCAGGCTGACAAGGTCAAGGAGAACCTGACCAAGGCGTTGGAGCCGAAGACTGTCCAGACGATGCTCAACCGACCTGAGGGTACTCGCTGCTAGAGTCTCGGCTGGGCGACAGCCGACGCCCCGGGTAAAAGAGTGCATGATCCTCACGCACTTCAGCTACGGCACGGTCAAGATCACCTACGACGAACCGGTTGACGACTTCAACTTCCATACCCAGAAGATGGGGTCTAGGAAGGAGGAGACGTGGAAGGACGCCCAGGTCTTCTTTGATCGAAAGGGCGACTACGCGACTCTCCGAGTCGCGAGGGGCGACAAGTCCATCCTCCTAGGCCGAGCGAAGGTGCTTGAGCTCTCCCCGTGGGGCGCCAAGTTCGAGGCCTACTGGTGGAAGGGTCACGACGTTGCCTACAAGAAGGACGGCAAGCCCGCAAAGCGACAAAAGAACGGGTTCGCTCGATTGGTTCGAGCCGACATCGTCTGTGAGGTCTGAATGGCCGACGCCATCGTCTGCCCAAAGTGTTCACGACGGTCCTTCAACGAGATGGACATCAGGTCCAAATACTGCGGCTCATGTGGCTACCACGACGCGCCTATAGACGCTCTGCCCGGTATCCCGGGCGTGTCGGCTAAGTTCCGGCAGCCTACACCGATCATGCAACTCAAGGTCGAACTCATGTCGATCAACGGTAGCTTCGCCAACTGTCAGGAGGAGATCATCAGCCTGAGCCAGTTCGCCGAGCGGCGGCAACAGCACTACGACAGGATCGAAGAGATCCTCGGTCACATGGATCGAACCGGAAGGGCCGATTCCTGGTGAACGAGACCTACTGCTCCCGGTGTGATGTGCTCGGCCACGAGGAGGACACCGAGGAGTGCCGGGACTATTGGAATGGCCATGAGCTCCCGTTTCGGGATCGGATGTATGCGATGGTCGGCAAGGTCTTCAAGCTGAAGGATCCGACGCCGGAACTCTACAAGGAGTGGGAGACGGAGAACGGCTGGCACAAGGAGGTGATGAGCCCCGAGCCAGGGACCTTCGTCCGGCTGACCCACTACACCCCAGACACCCCCGGCATGAGGGCCGGGAACTACTGGTCGATCCAGACGATGGATGGTGAGTTCTCTGCCACGCAGATCTACCAGGACGAGCTAGAAGAACTAAACGCGCTAGACAAGCTGGCGCTGATTGAGGGAGACGACGATGCCACTGGATGAGATCGAGAAGACGGTAGACAAGGTCGCGTCGCCGGAGCGGATCACGAGGTGGATCGTCAGGATCGTGCTGCTGATCGTGTTGATCAGCGTGGGTGTGACGGTCACCAAGCTGGCCCTTCACATGAACAGCAAGGTCGACGCGGTGACCATCGACCGGGACTGGTTCCTGGAGCAACGCGAGGTAATCGCTGGATCCGATGTCGAGGTAAGACTCGCGCAGGATGCGCTCGCCAGGCACCAGGCGGAGGTTGCCGAGAGGTCCGGTCTCCTGAGCATCTCGCGCGAGGAAGACCGCGTTGAGTCACGGCGCCTGAACCAGGCGATCCTCGACGCTCAGAAGAGACGTATTGCTCTAGTAGAAGACTACAACTCACGGGCGAGTCGGCTGGCCGACAATTCGATCATCAGTGGGTTGCCCATTCACATCGACCTCAACGAGGTCGGCAGCGACTCCCAGTAGTGGAGCACGTCATTGACTCCGAGTCGTGCGCGGAGTGTGGTCATGACCACCTGCCGCTCTCCCGCCCAGGCTGTTGGTACGCCACTCGCCAGGACGAGTGTGTAGAGCCGGGGTGTGACTGCGAGGACTACGAGCCTCCCGAGAGGGAGGAGCCCCGCGTCTACAAGTGCTCATCATGCGCACGCATGGTGACTAGGGTCTGGAGACGCCTGGCCGCCGGTCAATACTGTGATGACTGCCACGATGAGGAGCATCAATGACCGACGTGGATCACCGGCCATACCACTAGAACTCGATGAATCAGCTCGGCCACTCGTGGTGGGTGAATCAACCACCACGAATAGAGGTATAAGACTTCATGGCTGACCTGAATGATGGCGAGACGACTGAGGTAAAGGGTTCTGGTAAGACGCCCTACGTTCTGCGGAACATTGGGGGCGTCTACGACTGCTCCTGCGTCGCCTGGAAGATGCAGTCGCACGCGATCGACATCCGGACCTGTAAGCACCTTGTGACACACCGGGGCGCTGAGGCCGAGGTCTCCCGGGTCGGTCACGACAACATGCCCACGGCGTGGAAGAAGAAGAAGAAGAAGAACCCTCTCGACGGTGTGGCCGCCGCCCCTAAGACCAAGAAGGGCACCAAGAAGGCCGCCGCTCCTAAGCTGGTAGTCGCTCCGAAGGAGGTCCCTGAGATCCTCCTGGCCCACAAGTGGGACGGTGAGCAGGACATCGCCGGGTGGTGGATGAGCGAGAAGCTGGACGGCGTCCGAGCCTACTGGGACGGCACGAAGTTCCTATCCCGGCTCGGCAACGTCTACCACGCCCCCGCCTGGTTCACTGAAGGGTTCCCCTCCTTCCCTCTCGACGGCGAGCTCTTCGTCGGTCGAGGTCTCTTCCAGGACACCGTCAGCATCGTCCGACGGCACAACGCTGGAGACCTCTGGAAGAAGGTCAAGTACCTCGTCTTCGACACGCCCGGCTTCGACAAGCGGGTTGAGGACCGATTCAAGGTCGTCAACAAGGTCGTCGAGTTCATGCCCTACGGCGAAGCGGTGGCTCAGAGCCAGTGCAGGAGCATCGACTACCTGATGAAGGCGCTGACCCTCATGGATGCGGCCGGTGGTGAGGGTCTCATGCTGAGGCAACCTGAGTCTCTCTACGAGGCGGGGCGATCCCACTCCCTCCTGAAGGTCAAGACCTTCCACGACGCCGAGGCGACCGTGACCGGCTACACCAAGGGCAAGGGCCGACACAAGGGTCGATGTGGTGCCTTGGAGGTTCGGGCCGCCGACGGGACCGAGTTCAAGGTCGGCACGGGCATGTCCGACGCTCAACGGGACAATCCGCCCATGATCGGCGCGACCATCACCTACCGATACCAAGAGCTCACCAACGCTGGCGTGCCCCGGTTCCCCTCTTTCGTGAGGGAGCGGCACGACGTCGCACATTAGTCGCCTAGCTCAGCCACGATTCGATCAAGGATGTTGGCCGAGGCGATGATCTCCTTGGTGACCTCCAACTTGCTCTTTCTGTCGTGCTGCGCGATGTCGCCGATAGTGTCGTTGTGTCTGTGGAGCAGGTGGTTCGCATCCTCCCGCTCTAGGTGAACTCGAACGTTTGGGCCGTATCGATCGTACGTCGGTCGCTTGGCATCGTATTCTCTGACGAATGCTACGCAGACGTGGTTCTTGTTTGCCTGAACCCAGTCGTGCTGAAGCAGATAGTTGATCAGAAGGGCGCTGTTGATCTTGGGGAGAAGCTCTCGGTAGGCGAGGGCCTCGTCCCCATCCTTGATGTATCGCTCGATGGCCACCGGATCGGTTAGGCCACGCTTCAGGATTGAGAAGATCAGTGGGCGAAGAATCGGCCCTAGGTCTATGTGGGACGCACCCTCCGGGACTTTGATCACAAAGGGGCTCGACTCATCTAACATAGTGATGTGACCGTCAAGTGCGTCCTCTGTAAGACTGATGCTGATGCCCGTAGGTGCGAGCTTACAGAGGCAGGTTGGCTCTGCTCGACCTGCGGGGGCCACGTGACCCAAGAGACAAAGGCTTTTACCCGAAAGATCACCGGAAAGGTCAAGCGTCCGGACCCGCGAACGAGGGCTCACGAGAGGCCTACCGTCCTCGAAACGCCTGAGCCTTCTTCACGTAGTGGAGCTCCAGGGCCGGCATCGTCAGCTGGACCGCAGACCCGTAGTCGGCGGACACGCAGTAGTCCAGGTCGAACACCTTCTGCCAGCTGAGCTCGATCTCATCCCTGGTGTAGCCGTCATCAGAGAACGCCTTGTCGGTCTCGGCGTCGGTAGACGTGAGGTAGTGATCGTTGAGCACGCAGTGCCATGCACTGTAGTTCGACGCCAGAAGCTCAACCGACGGAACCTCCAACTCCAGTCGAACGCCCTTCTCGCCCTTTTCGAGATGGGCGTTGTGCCGGAGGTCGGGCTTCGTCTGCCAAGCCCAGATCGGCGGCCGCCCCCTCAGTCTCATGCCCCTATTCTCCATCTGATGGCAGAGCCAGTAGTAGGCCTTCTTGAAGTCCTTGTCCACCCGGCTCCAGTCACCGTAGAGCGTTCCCTCCGCCTTGAGCTCCTCGTAGGCCGCCTCCGTCTGAATGGTCCAGACCTTGACCGACTTGTCGGACTCCTCCAGCTTCCTGACGATCTTGTCCAGCACGTAAGCGTGATCCTTTGCCATCTCTGCGTGGCCTGCTAGGGCCTCTTCCAGGGTGGAGTATCGATCGGCGTCGATTTCGCCCACGCCTACATCACCGTTAGGACTCATCGGAAAGACCATGGTCTCGAAGATAAGCGGCGATCCGCCTCTTCCATGCCGGTGATCCAGTCCCAACCAGACGGTGGAGACCTGCCTGCCCGAGCCTTGGTCGATCGCAACCCGTTGGTAGTCAGGGTCGTTGAGGAGAACAGACCACTGCTCCAGCGTAATGGGGTTTCCTCGTTTGTCGTAATATCTCATCTGTTCCTAAGACTTGTTTACCTCGTATCTGTGTCGATCGACGGGTAAAAGACGCTATGAACAAGGCACGTCCCAAGACGAACAACGAGAAGGCACTGGAACAGGTCGTCGGGTTCCAGACCTTCGACAAGCATCAGATCACCAGGGAGGGGCCCGGATTGTGGTTCTGCGGCGAGAAGGGCACCGGGGTCTATCACTTCAGAGTGATCATGGTGCCCGGCAGCATCGTCGTCACTGGCGACATCGGCGACATGGTTTTGAATGTGAACCACCGGAAGCCGCTCCGGTGGGCGCTGGGCTGCAAGATGAAGCCCGACCAGCCCTACTACCCGATGTCCAAGCTCTCGCTCCAGAACCAGAACGAAGTCTTCGACGCGGACGCGGTTGAGGCTTACCTCGTCGAGCGGATCGGCGAGGAGCGGAGGACCGGCGACAAGACGTCAGTGACCAATTACATCAAGATGCTTCGGGCTTGGAGAGAGTTCCCGTCCAAGGACCATCCACGGGAGGCCGAGCGGGAATGGCATGAGATCTGTTCCTCCCACGACTACGACGATCCTCCCAGCTTTAGGGACCACGACGTCAATACCTACTTCAGGTATCAAGCGCTGTGCTGGTTCATGCAGCACGTCGCGTCCGAAGACACACGGTTTGCAGAGGAGCTGAAGCCCTAATGAGCACACGAGGAGAACAAATCAAGCTACCAGGCGACCGGGGTGGCACATGCGGTCCCCAGAAGATCAAGGTCTTTGCCGCCGTTCCGCATGACGGCAGCGATGGCATGCTCCTGAGCTGGGAAGAGGAGAAGCCGATGTTCAGCGTCTACGTGGAGAACATCATGTCGATGTCCATCTGCGACTACGGCTTGGATGAGCCCCCTGCCCCTGGTGTGTGGGTATTCGAGGGCGAGCTCAAGCTCACGAGCTACAGGTCGAACCACCCTGAGGACCCCGAGGAGTGGGACACGTCCGAGCACTGGACTGGTGAGTGGCGGCCGCCGAACGTAGAAGAACTCAGGGCTTGGGGGAAGCGCCGCCCCAAGCTGATCGGCAAGGTCGGCCCAGCTCCCATCGAGCCGGTTGAGCCTGCGCCTAAGCCCACGCTCCAGACCTACGCGGCGGGGTCGCGATCGTCCGAGTGGTGTGACTGCGGCAAACACGTCTCCGAGTGCTGCTGCGGCGAGAGTCGCGGCAACGCCCATCATCCGTCCTGTCGTGCCTACGACGAGGAAGACTACGAGCAGTTCAACAAATGATCATCAAGCACAAAGGGCCAGGGGTCGTACCAGACCCCTACAGGATGAAGGCTGTAGACGGGCCACCGCCCGTCGGGTCGATCCTCCGCAACAAGCACATCAGTGACGACCGAATGAAGGTCCTGAGTGTGGAATGGGTCTTCAACTACCCGCTCCTCGGTGCCCCTCGGCTGGAGGCTGTGGTGACGGTCGACAGACTGCCGACCGACCAAGAGATCGCCGAAGACGAGCACTGGGACCACGCCTACGGTCAGGGGCCGAAGTGAGCATCACCGACTTCAAAGGCGAATACCGCTGGCTCTCCAACTTCCACATGATCGACATCGAGTGGCAGGGGGACGTTTATCCATCTTCAGAGCATGCCTATCAGGCCGCCAAGACTGATGATCCTGAGCAAAGGCGAGAGATCAGGGAGGCCAAGTCCTGCGGCAAGGCTAAGCGATTGGGCCAGAAGGTCACCCTGTCTAAGGGCTGGACCAAGAATGAGCGGATCTGCAAGCTCGCTACGATGAAAGGGATCCTGCGGAAGAAGTTCGAGAACCCTGGACTCAGAGAGAAGTTGATCCTGACCGGACGACAGCACCTGGTCGAAGGAAACTCTTGGCGCGACACCTTTTGGGGGGTCTGTGAGGGTGAGGGAGAAAATCACTTGGGCCGCATTTTGATGGATATCAGAGCAGAGATCATGGAGATGCCCTAATGGCGTTGCCAGAGAACGTACCGTCCTGTATCTGCGCCGCGCCTAAGTGGCAGGGTCACGGTGGTTCCTTCGGCGGGATGTCGCAGAGCAACTTCAAGTGCAAGGGCTGCGACCGGTTCGGGGTCCATATGGCCGCCGACGGCGGGAACCTCTTCATGCTCATGCGGAAGCCGGGCGAGGGTCTCTCCGAGAGGGTGGCCGACTGGTTCAACGGCACGGTCCTCAAGACCTGGCGGGCCAACAAGGCCGCCTTCGACGAAGAGGTCTCTCAGCTCAGAGCGCTTGTCACCCCCTTGACCCCTGAGGCAGATCGGAACACTGCTGTCGCTAGGCTGGCCGAACTCGGAGCCGGAGGCCCGATCGGGATGCTGGTCTTTCCGCTTCTCGATGGCGGGGTAGCCGAGCCCAAGAAGGGTCCTCTGCTCCTCGGCCTCCTGAAAACCATCGGTCAGTGGGAGCCCAACTGGAAGAGGCGGGTGTCAGACCCGGGCTCGGAATGGGGCATGATGGACGCCCCTGACGCCATCGACCGGATGGCAGTTCTCAAGAACATGGCCGAGAACGCCCTCTACGAGGTAAAGAGACACTCCCAGGAGATCCTAGACGCGCTCGAAGCCCACGCGGCGGCCGGCAAGAAGTCCTGGTACCAGACTGGGCACCCTGCGTCCCCTATCCCTCCCCAGGTTCCCGGCGATGAGGTCAGCGTCTGGATCCAGAACAAGGTCGACGGCGAGTGGACCTGGGAGGCGGTGGACGCAGGGCGGAGTCAGGAAATCGAGGTCCCGGTCGACCCGATCAAGCTCCGGCACGCCAAGCTCTTCAACGAGATCTTCGAGGCGGTCGGACTGGCCAACAAGACGAGGACGGAGCTCCCCAACGGCTACTACAAGGACCAGTTCAAAAACGAGCCTTGGTACGCCATCGCCTACGGCGACTACACCATCACCATCGGCCCTCGGAAGAGGGTCATCAACATCAAGATGCAGAGGAAGAACAACGAGGCGTTCGATTCGAGCGTAGTCAAGGCGCTCGGCGAGAAGGACGGGGTAACCTGCAAGGGCGGCCCCAAGGAGAGGGAGTGTCTGCTCCACGCCTGGGGGAAAGACAAGGCGATCGAATACCTAGGGACAATGCTCGACATGGTCGGTGTGCTCGATCGGATCGTCGGATCAATAGACTAGGAGACCCTATGACACCTGAAGAACACCTGCTTCGTTGGTTGGCCTCACTCAAAGGTGAGGAAGCTCAAGCCATCATCCGCTCTCTATGCGCGGAGGACCACATCGATATGCCACGCGTGGTGATGACGGCTCGTCGACTCAGCAACGATGCTGTGGTGGGCCCGTTCATGAACACGCTGGCCGCCGCTCTGATCGGTGAATGAGCCCGATCATAAGAGCTGGCTCGACGAGGCGGCCCTAAGTACGCTATAAACTGCCCTTTCAAACCCCATTAGTCAGGAAGGGCCTTATGCACGTACGAGCTGAATACATCTGGATGGACGGCGGATCCGCCGACATCCCTGTCCAGAACCTTCGGTCGAAGACCCGTGTGGTCTATCTACCCGATGATCAGAAGGGCGTCATCGACTACACGTCCTTTCCGGTCTGGGGTTTCGACGGCTCGTCGACCAATCAGGCGGGGACGTCCAACTCAGACCAGGTGCTCACCCCGGTTCGCGTCGTCAACGACCCGATTCGCGGCGGCGCCAACTTCCTGGTCCTGTGCGAGGTCACCACTCCAGACGACATGCCGCACAAGACCAACACTCGCAGCCGTCTGCGGGACATCATGTCGGTCGCTGAGGACCACGATCCCTGGTTCGGCTTCGAGCAGGAGTACACGCTCTACAACCTAGACACTGGCCGCCCCCTTGGATGGCCGGAGAAGGGACTCCCGCAGCGCGCTCAGGGACCCTACTACTGCGGCGTCGGAGCTGACGAGGTTGCGGGCCGCAAGCTGGTCGAGGATCACCTCAGCGCCTGCATGAGGGCCGGGCTGATGATCTACGGCATCAATGCCGAAGTCATGCTGGGTCAGTGGGAGTTCCAGATCGGTCATCGTCCTGGGTTCCCGGGCGAGTCAGCCGACCCTCTCACAGTCGCAGATCACCTGATCTTTGCGCGTTGGCTCCTGTTCCGGATCGGCGAGGACTACGGCATCTCGGCCACCCTCAACTGCAAGCCTGAGCAAGGCGACTGGAACGGTGCGGGCGCTCACACAAACTTCTCCACGAAGGAGATGCGAGACCCAGGCACCGGCAAGTCGGCTATCGCGGCGGCGGTCAAGGCGATGTCGGAGGTCCACGCCGAGCACATCGCAGACTACGGCTTCGGCCTGGAGAAGCGCCTGACCGGCAAGCACGAGACGTGCGACATCAACACGTTCAAGGTCGGTGACAGTGATCGCGGCTGCTCGATCCGCATCCCCGCCCAGGTAGCCCAGCAGGGCTACGGCTACATCGAAGATCGGCGACCCGGAGCCAACTGCGACCCCTACCGGGTCTGCACCAGGATCCTCACCACGGTCTGCACCGAAGCGCCGATCGCCGTCTAGATCAACGTCATCACGTCTAGCACATTAGAGCCGCTTTCAAGCAGCGCTCGGATTTGGCCCTCTCGGCCTTGTCCGGCTGCTTGGGCGGCTCTTGTGTATCCCACCTGCATCCAAATCTGAAGAGATGGAATCTCGTAGTAGGTGTGAGCCATCGTCTCCAGGCGACTGGCGATGTTCCATGGGATTCCACAGCCGTGGAACAGGTAAAGATCAAAGGTGGAGTAGTCGCTCTCAACCCAGTCCGGGAACAGACTTGCCGCCAGGCAGCCCATTTCGAACTTCTCATCGACCATGTTGCCGATATGCCGGTTCACCATCTTCCGTAGCTTACGGACGACTGCCTTCCTCGCGCCGGTCTTCATACCCTATTCTACCTACCCGCCTAATGATGTAGCCTACAGACACCTGGAGGCCGCTCATGGGCAAGCTGTGGACCGACGAAGAGACGACGCCTTTCGATACACCCTGGAGAGAGGCTGAGGTCGTGCCGGATGTGGGCAAACTAGAAGGAGTCATCGACGGCGATAGCTTCCGCCTTCGAATTGACATCGGCTTCGAGATCGATGTCCGAGCCTACTGCCGCCTGCTGGCCGAGGGCGCCGTCCTGACCCCAGACGACAAGAGCGACGACTGCGTCGACGCCTGGGAGACGCGGGGCAAGGAGAAGGAGATGGGTGCTCTGGCCGAGCAGCGCGCCGAGGAGCTCCTAGGCGTCGGTCAGAAGCTCCGCGTCTGGTCCTTCAAGAGCGGCGACAAGGGCAAATATGGCCGTTGGCTAATTGTGTGCCTATACAAGGTAGAGGGCGGCTGGAAGAGCCTAGGCGACACACTCATCGATGAGGGCCACGCCGAGTTTGAGAACTACTAGGACCTACGGGCCTACGTGTACCTCAAAGAGAGCAGGTCCGGGCGCTGTTCCGGTCTGATACTCGACCGCGATCCTGTCCCCGGCCGCGACGGCAATCGCTTGCGCACTAGCGCCGTTAGCTGTGGAGAGGGTGACCGGTGTGCCGGCGGCAACCCCATTCACGAACACGCGAGCATCTCCTCCGGAGAAAGAGACGTTCCACGACAGTGTGACCGTTCCGCCGGCAATCGGTGATGCTGTCTGAGTGATCACCGTAAGAGATCCAATCTCAGTCTGAGCACCATCGCCGTGGGCGACTGCGTAGTTGTTCGGAGTGACGAAGGTGCACCCGAAGGGAAGTGTCGCGAACGCCCCAGTGGCGTTGATCGTAACGTCGTTGCGGTTCTGAGGAATGTTCTCCACCGCCGTGATCGAGATCCCGGGGCCTTCGATGTAGTTGATCGTGGGCTGGGGTCCCTGGAGAGGACCTGCGTTGACCTGGTTCGAGATACCACCAGCCCCACCGCCAACTGCTACAGCCTTGATGATGAACGGGCAGAACGCGGTCGGACCGAACCCAGGCTGCGCGTTGGTAGACGGGTTGGATTGTCCAGTGACCGAGCCGTGAGAGTGGGTCGAAGGAGATGCGCCGCCGGTGGTGAACGTGTGGGTGTGACGCGAGTTGATGCCGTCGTTACCAGGGTAAGTGGGTGCCAAGCTCTCAATAATGTTGACACCGTTGGGATCAGTAGTGCCTGTGTGGGTGTGAGCTCCGTCTGACGAGATGGTGTGGGAGTGGTTGTTGACGGTGTGGGAGTGGGTCTCGGAGCCGGCGAGCTGTCCAAGGGATCGAGTGGTGAACCCACCGTCGGGGCCGGCAGGTAGTGTTCCGTCGTTGATGCCGGCAACACCACGGTGTCGGAGATCTGGGACGTTGAAGGTAGTGGACCCGTCACCGATGCCCCAGGCGGTGCCGATGATTCCAAACAGCGTGGGCTGTGGGCTCGGGTCTCCGCCTGTACGCCCATACTCCGACCCGTCACAGGCCAGCCACCCGGCTGGAATGGCGGAGACAAGGGCCCCAAAGGGGACCATGCACCCGATGGGAAACGCGTCGCCACCTCCGGATCCGACCCCGAGAATACCCGTGTGGTCGATTCCAGAGTGCGAAACGGCGTTTAGAACACCCTCTGAACCAGTACCCGCTGTCGCGAATCCAGACATCGATCACCCCTGAGACTGATAAGCCCTGCATCAGTATAGATCATGATGCTATCAGACTCACGGGAGTTAGGCAAAGCGGAGTCAGCGTGGTGGATGTGAAGAAGGGCGGAACAGGTCTCCCTGCTCCGCCCTCTTCGTGTCCCGCCGGTTGTCTTCGTCCCTGCTCTGCCCGCCCTAGAGTGGCTGGAAACAAGGTCTGCTGCACCCGCCGACGGCATTACCCGTTCGGCTAGTTGTCGCCTCCACTCGGCGCCGCCTTCAAGAGACTCACCCTTGAGGAGCCCGTCTCCTGCAGCAGAGTATGACCTCCGACCACAAGTCGTCGCCCTCGACCCTTCTCTCCATCAACCGAAGTCGATGTCCGTCCCAGGTCTCGACTGCGCGCCGCCCGAAAGCAACCCGCAACACCCAACAACCGCTGAGTGCCCCTGTTATACGGATCTGAGAGTGAGGATCAAGCTTTCCTGAGATTTTCTTTAAGACGTTACGTTACTTGGACTTGGCCGAGTCATCACCTGCTAATGACATGTAGAATCTTCCACTTATTTAGGGCATCGGAGGCGATCGTCGAAAGAGAAATCAGGTATAAAAGGCTCGAATCAGGCTGAAATCCACAAATGAACGGATGGAGGGGCCATGCAGCTGAACTACTCTCTCGATGCGACGACGATCGAAGTCACGCAGAGCGAACTCGCCGACAACCGAAACGCGATCTCCAGGGCCAAGAAGGCCGAGGAGAAGAGAGGGCGGACCGTCACGGTCTTGGTCAAACTCGAAGTTCACGAGGCAGGTGAAAAGCAGGTCGAGCTCGCCCCGTTCGGTAGGCTCTTCCCGAGACCTGTTCAGTCGATGGGCGCGATCGTTCCGGTCATCGTCGCCGACAAGCTCCGGGACTACGCAAAGAGTCGAGAGCAGCCGCTCTCAGATGTGACCCGAGTGCTGTGGACTGAGTTCCTCATCGCAAAGGACAGTCAGTCACGAGGAGACGAGTGGACCCGACTCATCGAGGAGCGGCTGAACGACGTGCTGGAACTTCGGCAGAGCAAGAAGAAGATCAGCTACGCGCGGACCCGGCAGATGAAGGTCAAGACGAAGAAGAAGAAGAAGAAGAAGAGGGCGGTAGCCCGGCCGACCCGAAAGAGGTCCAGCCGGGGTTAGCCCGAACCTGTCACCATGGCAACTACTTATACACATCGATCATCGGCCGCCGCCTGTAGGACCGATGGAATCTGCGCTGCGGAGAGAAATCGTTTCCGTATTAGTGGCGAGACATGGAACAGATGTGTAGAGTCACCATCGGTGACGGCAGTTAATACTCAGTCAAAAGGCGGATCCGATGTTGATCGGACGACACGCCATACGCCTACACCGACCACACTGAACTGTCCCGTAATCGTTACCACCATCCAACACGGAGGAAAGTGTTCTCATGACTAATCAGAGCGGACCGGTCGTTTTCACGATCACGCCAGCGATGGCGCAGGGCGTGAAGCCTTTCAGGGTCGGCGACACCTGGGTGGCCCACAAGGCCACGACGGTAGCGCTAGGGGAGGCGGTAGCCCCCAGGGTGACCACTCAGAAGGCCGCCAAGAAGACGGCCGCCAAGAAGAAGAAGACGGCCGCCAAGAAGGCCTCGAAGCCGAAGGTCACCAAGAAGGTCACCAAGAAGACCTCGAAGCCGAAGGTCACCAAGAAGCAGTCCACGCGGCAGGAGAAGGTCAGCAAGGCCAATCCAGCGGTCGCGAAGTCGACCAAGCGAAAGCCGGTCAGGCCTGACCTGATCATTGGCTTCGTTCGGAAGAACGAGGGCTGCAACATGACCGACATCGAGGGCCACACCAAGCTTCCGCAGGGCACGATCCGTCGGATCCTGAACTCTGCCCGGGAGAACGGTGACATCCGAACCGAGGGTCAGCGTAGGGGGCTTCGCTACTACGCAGGCAGCGAGGCTGCGACCGCAACGGCGTCTACGGACGTCGTGTCGGCGGACAACTAGGAGCAGTCCTAGTTGTCCACGCAAGACGGCTGCGGCGCAGGTCGCGGCCGTCTTGCTATGTACGCCTAGAAGGGAATGACGAACGGGTCGTCGTCATCGCCGTCCCCATCGAACTTGAACGGGTCGGTGGATTCGCTCTTCTTCTTCTTCTGGGCTGGCTTGGATGGCGCGACCGGCTCATCGTATTGACCGTCCATGATCTCAAGCCCATCGATGTTGCCGAGCTTGAGAGAGATGGCCGCCTCCATGAGATTTCGCCGTTGATGAGGAGGGGCGGCCTGCAGCCGTCGCATGTCGTCCAGACGATCGAACGCCCTTGAGCGAGACTTAGTCAGCTGCTCCTCGCCCTGGGCAAAGTGAAAACTCCTGTGGAGGAATCGATACTGAGACTTCGCCTTAGGAGGCTCATCGATCTCGATGATCCCGAGCTCGACCATCTTCCGAAGCTTCGCCCTCCAGCCGACGAACACCTGGCCCACACTGTCGGACAGTAACTCAGGCCGCAGCTCGAAGGTTGAAGGTCCCTGCTCGACCATCGCTTCCGCGCGCAGCATGTCGAGGATTTCTGGCGTCTTTCTCTTGTACTTGATGGCCTTCTCATCGGAATCAGCGTGAATCGTGAACTTCCAGTTGAGCCTCTTCTGCTTCTTCTCGATCATCTTTCCGGTAAACAGCCAGCTCACACAGGCCTGGACCAGCTGGATCGAGAAATCCGCCCTGCTGGCGATCTCAGGCCAGTCAACATCAAACCAGTCGGCGTAGTTCAGGGAGTGGGTCTGAAGGAGGTTCCAGACCCTGCGCACCTGATTGATCGATGGGACGCTCATGCTGATCAGGAACTGGGCCGCGTTGCCGTCCTCGCTCTGGGTCAGAAAACAGGTCGACTCGTGGCCGTCTCGACCCGATCTTCCGCATTCTTGGGCGTATGAGAGAATCGAATTGGGTAGCTGGAAGTGGATGATGTTTCTGATGTTGTCCTTGTCGATGCCCATGCCGAACGCTTTGGTAGCGAAGATCCAGTGGTCGCCGGACATGAAAGTATCCTGGGCCTCCCTGCGGTCCTTGCCGGTCATACCACCGTTGTAGCGAAGGACCTTTCGCCTGGTCTTCCGTTCGATGAAGTCGGCTGTCTCGTTCAGGCACTTGACCGTCGTGAAGAAGACGATCCCAGGAGCTTCCAGACCATCCCCGCGAACGGCGCGACAGAGGATCTCACTGCTGGGCTCACTCAGATCTCGGTATACGAGATTGGACCTGATGGGCGGGACCTGAACGATGGTCCAGTTGTCCTGGCCGATGGTCTCCCTAGCCGTCTTGAACCCCTTGGATGTCAGGGTCGCCGAGCAGAGGAGGAACTGCTTCACACCTACACGCTGGGCGACGTGCCCGGCCCGCCGGTATGTCGGTCTGAAGCCGTCGGCCCACTCCTCGTAGGCATGGGCCTCATCAACCGTAAGGACTGACACGCCTCGCTCAGTGAGTACCGCCTGGAGGCGGCGATTCATGTCGAACGACTCGGGAGTCGTAAGGAGGATCTTGGCGCTACCGTTGGCGATCCTCTCATAGATAGCCGGACGGTCTTTAGGAGGAGTCTCCCCATATAGCGTCACGGACGGTAGACCGATCTCCTTGAAGCGACGAGTCTGATCCTTCACCAGAGCCCTCAGCGGATAGAGGATCACCGTGATCCCATCATGGGGGGACACGTAGGGAGCGCCTTGAAACGCAACCGTCTTTCCGCCGCCGGTCGGAACGTGCAAGATCACGTTCTTTCCTTGACCGATGGCGGTCAGCGCCTGGTTCTGGTAGCTGCGCAGATTGAACCCGAGCAGGCTCTCGACGGTTTCGATGCGTCGAGCGATATCTTCAGACATGAACACTCCCGGATGAGTGATTATACCGCCGCCTGAGGTCGCCCCTTCCGATAGGATGAGAGCAGCTCATCGAACAGTGAGGTGCCTCATGACGGGTAACGCCAAGCTCCGCGAGGAGTTAGAGCAGCGTGAGATGAAGCCTGCAGAGCTTGCCAAGATCCTTGGCATGGACAGGAGGAAGGTCAGAGGAATTCTTCGAGGTGATGAGGAGATGCGCCTCAAGGACGTGGCCATCGTCGCAAGGGCACTAGGTTTCAAGGTCGATCTCGTGTTCGACCAGACCACGGTACTCGACGACCTGATCTCGAAGCGCAGCTCGCGCCGCGCCAAGGTTCAGTGGATCTAGTCGTCACGCGACCAGGGCATATCTAGGTCAGGTATCTGCGGCGCCCTCTGGGGTGGAGGCGGAGGGGCGGGTCTACGAATGACGTGGAGGCCGCCGCCCTCTGACGTTCCTACATCACGCAGATGCTGCTTATTCGCGGCGGCCCCTCCTGTGCCGATAACGAAAATAACCGCACGACCAACACCGCGCTGAACTCTGCTTGCCTGGCCTGCGGTCACGGCCAATCTGAAGGCTGGAACATCGAAGTCCTCACCATCAGTGATCAGGACGACGGTGAGATCTCTAACGCTCTCGGACAAGATCTCGGCGATCGCGCTGACTGGGTTTGTGCCACCGCTCGCCCCACGCGCAGTGAGCCATGCCTGAGCACTCGCGAGCTCTGGGACTCCTGGAAAGTAGGTCCAACCCTTCGGAGGAGGAGTCGAGCTGGCCGCCTGGAGTGTTCCGGCGATGCGAGCCGCCTCGCGCTCCTGGGCAGTGAGTCCGGGCCACCTCATGTGTGAATCTTTGAAGGACAGGAGAGCGATCATCAGCTGATCGGTCGGTCGCTCAATCAACCCTCTGGCGAAAGTAAGCGCCATGCCAACCCGGCCATCATTGTCCATAGACCCAGACGTATCAACCACGAATGCCACGTTCGTGGTCATCGTCATCGTCGGCTGGATAACAGACTCGATGATGTCTGGGGCTCTAGGTGGTTCGGGCGGTGGAGTGGTCGACTCGATAGGAGAGACGTCCGCCCCTCGGCATTGTCCGAAAGCCGGCGTTCCCAGCATCACTAGTGGGATTAGAAGCTCTCGAACCCTCATCGGCGGCCTCCGTTGCACCTACTTACGTAGATTAACGGGCGACCTGAGCTATCGGGAGGTATTAGCCCTACTTGGTTTTCTTCCCCTTGGTCCAAGGGTGGTTGACCTTGAGTTTCCTGGCCATCTTGATCAGGGCCGCGTCGTCGAGATCGACCCAGAAGGTTCTCCACATCACATGGACGGCCGATTCGATCTCGTGGACGCCCATGCCCTTCTTTGCGAAGGCTTCCCGCATGGCCGCGTAAACGAGCTCGGCACACTTCCCTCGTTCCGCGTAGTCACCAGCGCAGCTGACACAGACGCTCCGAAAGATGTGATCGGGATGCCCGGGTAGCTCCCAGTGCTCATCACAGTCGTAGAAAGCGATCTCCTGCTTTCGCTCCTTCTGGCATACACCACAGAGCCCCAAGGAGGGGGGCCCCGTGTCCTCCTTCGCCGGGGTCTCGGCCGGGGTCTCGACCTGATGGGTCTCCTCGGTGATCACCGACAGCATATCGGCCGCCGCTTTCTGCTTTCGCCGCTTCTTGGCCATGAACCATCACCCTCAGTCATTGTAGACGCCGCAATCAGGACAGGACCTCAACCGGGATACTACCCGGCCGCACTGACACACTGTGGTGTTCGCCGAGGTGGCCAGGTTCGCCAAGGAGTCCTGGACGATCTGAGACGCGACCCGGGTTACGAACCCAGAAGCCGCTCGGTCGACCAGATCCGACATGGCCTGGTCCCTGGCTCGGTCGGCGGCCGATGTCTCCTTCCACCTCTTACCCCACTCCTCGACCTTCGTCGCGAGTTGTTTTCGCATCTCGATGATGACCATCTCTTCGAGCTCGGACGGCTGCTCCGATCCTTGGGGCTTACCGTACCGGTCATTCTTCGGAGGCCTGGGCTCGGTTAGCCTCTTGAAGGCCTGCTCGATCACACCGTTGAAGGCCTCAGCAGGAAGCATGTTGAGAAGGAAGGCTCGCATCTGGTCAGCGACCTTGCCCTTCATGTCGTCCAAGTTGAGCTGGACCATTCCTCCGTCCCTAGTGGCGCTGAGGATAATCGCGTTCTTGTCTGAGCCCGTCACTTGTCACTCCGCTCTGGTATTTCCCACCCGTATTTCTTGGCCGCTTCCAACACCTTCAGCTGCCGATGCCGCCGGGCGCTGGCGTCAAACGATCCGTAGTCAGCCACATCGACTACCCCAGCGGTCGCCGGGTCATCAATCCGATAGGACATGCAGTGCATAGCGATGTGGCCGGTAACGCCGATGATGAAGTAGTGGGCAAACAGGCAAAGCAGTGCATCACACTCCGCCTGTGCGGTAGCCATTCTTTCCAGCCGTGGGTCATCCCGATCGACCTCACCACTGGTGACCGCGAACGGAGTGTAGACGGTGACGTCTATTCTCTGAGACAGGATCTTCGCGGCCCCGGCGGCCATCTCGGACGCGACCTTCTCCCACGAGTCACCCCACTTGTCTTGCCGCTTCCAAATCTTCTTGACGAAAGACCGAATCCGACTAGGAAGCCCCAGCATCGTGGCGTAGAGCGCCTCGAAGTTCTGCGTCTTCGATCTGAGATGGTTGAGTGCGGCCTTCTGGGCCTTGGGTGGTAGTGCCTCGAATGCTCCCTTAAGCGATTTCGCGCTTGGAGCATCAGTTGAATCGATGCCGGTGAGCTTGCCAAACTCCTCGACCAAATCCGGCTGAACTCGACCCGAGTCGCTCGGTCGTGGGTGCCTGAAAGTCTTTCCTCGGGTCCTGTGAACGAATGCTCGTTCCAGGGAGTGAGGTCTCTTGCCGAGCAGAGCGTCTTGATCTCGGAGTCTGTCTTGTTCGCTGCTCATGGGATTCTTCTACCCGGACAAGCGAGGGTTCAGTCCGGTATAAAACGCCATGAGCGGAAACGAGAACTTCTTCGTCCAAGTCACAATGACGCCGGAGCAGGCCAGGCTGGTCGTCACGGCGCTCGACCTATTCGCGCGGGTTCACATCGGCCAGTTCAACATCATTCAAGAGCAGTTCTGGAACAAGCTGTCTGACAGTGCTGCTTCTAAGTCCTGCGAAGATGCGCTCTACAAGGCCCGGCAGCTGTGCTTTCCCGAGCTCACCCACCCCAATCACTCCCACGGAATCTCTGGTTGCCCTACGAAAGGGGGCAAGATAGCGTGGGACCTCCAGCAAGTGATCAGGCGGGCCGAGGCCTTCGGCCGAATGCCTGAGGGCGGCATGACCGTTAACTTCGATTCACCGTTATTCGTATCCGACTCTGTTCCAAGACCAATCGCCAAGACGACCACCATCCTCGATCGATTAGCTGACATCTGAGAGCGTGACCCTTGTCTAATCCGCGTAAGCGATTTGAGCTTCTGCTTTTTAGCGAGCGAGGCAACATGCTCTGCTCAGGCGGCCACTACGACACGGAGTCTGATGCACTCGACGCGGTGAATGGACAGGTTCTATCTCTTCCTGCAGCATCATCCTGGCAGGTCATCGAAACAACCAGAACGATCGTGCAGTTCGGCGAAGTTACTATTCGTCGTCCAGGAGCGCCTGTACGATCAAATCTAGGACGTTGGTCACCGGGAGAAAGTCTACGAGGGCGTTCACGGTAACAGGCACTCTCCCGAGCCAACCATCAGCGTGCTCGGTCCTGTAGATGGCAGGAGCACTCCAGGCCATTTCCGGGTCATCCATCGTCGGAGCGGTTCTCAGGATCTTGTCCTTGCCGATCATCTGTCGGTCAAGCACGAGATGTACGCTTCTCATGCCCCACGACTCCGGGCCCATGTAGAGCCTTCCGGCGGAGCTTGCGGACACCAGGTCGCCGCTTACGTATTGGATCAGCTTGGTCCTATGAATAGGCTCATGCCTGGGAACTCGCCGCATGATCATCACCTTGAGGACGTGGGCCCACTCGGCTGGAGTAGCTGGCCTGGTCAGCGGCCACCCCTTGGGCTCTTCCCTTACGTAGGTGAGACGAAGGTTCTTGTCGGGATTGAATCGACTCTTGCCTGCGGCCTGGTCACGGGCCTCCTTCAGTTCGTCAAAGAATCGATTCATAAGTCACCTGCTTACTGATACCCGAGTTCGATGAATCGTGGCAGGGCGGCGTAGTGGTTGAAGCCACAAGGCTAAGAAAGGTAGAAACAACCATGAGCATGTTGATCGGCACCAAGAACGACGGAACTCCTCTCACGATCGACCCCGCCGACCTTACCACCCACGGCGTGGTCCTGGGTCGGACCGGCTCCGGCAAGACCGGCGCCACCGTCGCCACGATCGAAGAGGCCGTGCTGAGCGGCGCGTCCGCGATCATCATTGACCCCAAGGGCGACCTCACCAATCTGGCCCTGGCCTTCCCCGGTCTGGCCGCCGGCGAATTCGCTCCCTGGGCGGAGGACGGCAAGGACCCGGGCGAGATCGCTGACCGAGCTCGGAAGGAGCTCGGCCACCTGGCTCCCAACGTCCAGCGGTGGAAGTCGGCCGCCGATGTCACGATCTACGCCCCCGGCAAGACCCGAGGCGGCGGCCAGTCCGTCAACGTCCTGGCGTCCTTCGACGCTCCCACCGGCAACTACAGTGAGCAAGCGCTGCGGGACCGGGCCTCGGCCCTGGTCGCCGGAGTCCTCAACGCGATCGGCCACACCGCCGACCCCATGACCGACCCCGCGAACGTCTTCCTGACGGACGTGATGGTCGACGCCTGGGCCTCGGGTCAGGCGGCCGGTCTGGACACGTGGTCCGCCGCTCTGAACACGCCCCCTGCCAATCTGAAGGAGATCGATGGCCTGAGCCTCGACGACTTCTTCCCCAAGAAGAAGCGGATGCAGATCGCTCGGTCGATCGTCGGCTTCCGGCGGCAAGCGACCAAGTGGCTCGACGGTTCTCCGCTCTCGATCGAGAGCTACGTGGGCACCGGCAAGCCTAAGGTCTCGGTGTTCTCCCTCCGACACCTGGACGAGGGTGAGCGGCAGTTCTTCGCTGGCATGCTGCTGTCGGCGATCGTGGACTACATGTTCCGGGCGCCGGCCAGCAACAAGCTGAAGCTGCTGGTCGTCTTGGACGAGGCGCGGGGCTACCTCCCGCCCTACCCGCTCAACCCGCCGACCAAGAAGCCGATCTGCACGCTCCTCGCTCAGGGCCGGGCCCAGGGCATCGGTATGCTGATCGGGACTCAGAACCCTAACGACATGGACTACAAGGCGCTGACCAACGTCGGCACTTGGTTCCTCGGCAAGCTGCGGCCCCGGGACTGCGCCCGGGACCTCAAGAAGGAGCTTTCCAGCCGGAACGTGGACACGTCGACCCTGACGTCGATTCCTCAGCGGCACTTCCTGATCCTGAAGAAGAGCGGGGAGCACGCTGTGACCAAGATCCGGTGGGCCTACAGCTTCCTTCGGGGCCCCATGAGCGGTGATGAGCTGCTGCGACTCGATCCGTCGAGTGGTCCCAGTTCGCCCAATGTCAAGGTCACGCCCAAGCAGCCCGAGAAGAAGGCCTACCAGCCCAAGAGCTTCTTCCATGCGCTCTTTGGAGTCTGATGGGTAAAACAGAGACCAGGAGATCATTATGTCAGACGCCGCTTTAAGAGCAGCAGAACGCCGTTGGCAGGCTACAGGCGACGCGGCCGATCGCGGCGACTACATCACGCGAATCCGCAGGGCCGGAAACGACGTCCCCTACGGACTGCGCGTAGAGGAGACTGAGCTCTTCTCGTGTCTCGGGCTCAACTCCCAAGGCCTGGCTGAGTATCAGCACAAGACGACGGGGATGATCTTCGTTCTGATCCCTTCGGGTGAGTTCATGATGGGTCCCACTGCGGACCCTGATGATGAGACGGCCCAGCAACAGGTCAAGCGGACCTTCGACGAGCCATTCCTGATGGCGAAGTACCCGTGGACCGGGCGTGAGTGGTACCGCGTCACACGTGAGTTCCCGAGTCACTTCCCTACGACCGAAATGGTCGAGGAGGGGCTTAACGTCACCCGCATGGGTGACGCGCCGTTCGGGCCTGCGACCCGCATGGAGTTGAAGGACTCTGATGGGCGCAGGTGGGGGGAGCACCCTGTTGAGAGCGTCTCCTGGGATCGGTGCCGTGAGGTCGAGGACTTCATCAACCGGCTGGACTTTGCACGGTTGACCAACTGCAAGTTCACACACTCAGATCAGACCTTCACGCTGACGTGGAGAGAGTGGGAGCAACAGGTCAACACGGACATCATGCCTCTGCCTGTCCAGAACCAAGCGCTGGTGTTCTCAGCAGAGGTCGAGGCGGCCTACCAGGCCTGGCTCTGGAACGAGAAGGGTGAGCGGGTCGGCTTTCAGCTCCCCTCTGAGGCGATGTGGGAATACGCGACTAAGGCCGGAGCGACTACGCGCTACCCCAACGGCGACACGGATGAGGACCTAAAGAAGATCGCCTGGTTCGGCGGCGAGTTTGAGGACGGGCACAAGGCAGTTGGCCTGAAGGATCCGAACAACTGGGGGCTCCACGACAACTGCGGGAACGTCTTCGAATGGACCAGGTGCCAGTGGGTTCGAGGGGTCGAGGACCTGCCCGAGAATGGCTACATCGCTAACGGCGAGCAACGCCCGGACCCTACATCAACCCCGTTCCTGACTACGGATTCCCTCCTACATATCATCTCAACGGCGGGACCTATCCGTTCCCCGTCAGCAACATCGGACGAGCAGTCGGAGGGGCCCAGGACGCAGGACTCCGACCAGCCTGGAGAGCCTAGCTCGGACCCTACGCAGGCCTCTCCGTCCGAGAGCGCATGCAACATCATCGATTCCTCATCCGAAGCTACTCCTGGGATGAGTCCCCCCGGGATTGGGAGCGAGGCGCCTCCTTCAGGGGCCACAACATTGACCGAGGAGGCGTCAGGACAGCCTGGAGAGCCAGGGTTCATTAGCTCGGACCCTACGGAGCCTTCGGGGTCAACCCATGCAGCGAGATCGAGCTCGGCGAACTCGGACGCTGCTACCTCGGAGGCATCTTCTACCAGGACGGTATCCCATACATCCTCAAGTCCATCAGTTGGAATGTCGGACGACCCCCAGAGGGATCTCCAGGATGGCGAGACCAGCTCGGGGTCCTTGAGCGACAGTCTCATGTCTCCTTCCGGGCAGCTGCTCGACCGGTACGCTGACTACGAGCACATGGACGCTTACTCCGACCTCGGGATGGGGTTGGGCCCCTACGCGGAGGACGCAACGCCGGTCGGCTCGGACCCTTCCAGCCCCGGATCAGGGTCCGGGGGATCTGCTGGCTCGAACTCGCCGACCCAGGCCTCGACACCGGCAGAGTCTGGGGCTGGGACCTCGACCACGGACTCGGACTCCGAGGGGCCTGGAGAGCGAGGTGACTCGGGTTTCGGATCAGGCCTGGGTGGACGGTCCACCCAGAGCCCCCATTCTCATCCCAAGACGGCGGCCGCCTCATCCATGTTGACCAGTCCCAGGACGGAGACAGGACGGGGTTCCTCTTCGGCTACAAGGGCGACACAGTCCTTGACACCGGGTTCATCTACGCCCCCTACATCGCAATCACCGCCGAGGATCGACCTAAGGTCCTCAGAGGAGAGGACGAGGGCTTCGTCGCCAGACGGCAGCGAGGTGCCGGAAACGACGTCAGAGACGTCGGACTCAGGTGCGCCTGGAGAGCAAGGTGACCTCCCTTTATCGCCAGGGTCGCGGCGGCGGCCCAACGAATCTACGAGCTCACCGTCAGAAACCCAGCCAACTGGATGCGAGTCTCGCCCGAAGTCGCGCACTACATCGGGATCGACGCCTACACGCTCAGAGGCGGAGACTGGCAGGGGTGGGATCGGGCCGATTCCTGGTGGCTCGATCCCGAACTCCCCGACTTTACGGCCGGTCCACGGGCGGCATGGAGGGCCCGATGACGTCCCTTTTGGGTTAGGGCCCTCTACGGCCCAAACATCACAAGAGCAGAAGCGGCGGCCATCATGGTCAACCCAAGACCACTCACACACATCGTCGAGGGAACCTTCGGAATCGCCCCCCGGAACACCAGCGGTCGAATCTACCTACGATCCGTCATGGACCGAGCCATCGAGCAGATGGGGTTCGGATCCTGCACCGTCCGAGGAGGTAACTGGCAGTCCTACCAGCATGGAGAGGCCTTCGACTCCAGGATCATCCGAGCCGGTGAACATCGTTGCTGGCTCGGGCCCAGGTCAGCCTGGAGAGCGAGGTGACTCGGATTTTCTGAGTGGGTCCGGATCGTCGGCGGCGCTCCCGGACCCGAGTTACTCGGACTCAACGTCTTCTGCGCCACCATCGACGACGGCACCCCCGAGCGAGGTGTGGACGACGGTCGCGTCGTCCGAGGACTCAACTGGGTCTGCGACACCGCCGATTCAACCATCAGAGATCCTCGCTACCATGACGAGGTTGAGGCAGGAGTTACTCCAAGAGCGGCCTGGAGGTGCCGCTGCTGAGGCACCAGAGTTTCAGAGCATCGTCAACCGCTACACCCAGAAATGGGCCCCCCTCCTCGAAGGAGTCGACGACAGTTTCACAAGAGCTCTTACAGGCATGCTCCTCGAAAACCACCAGCGACACATGGACCGAGTCGTCGCTGAGGGGGGCAGCGACTCAGCATTCCTCCGGTTCGCAGGACCCCTCGTCAGACAGGGACTCTCCAACCCCTTCTGGCCGCCCCCTCTTCAACCACTCGACAACCGAGCCGGAATGCTTTTCTACCTCGACAACATCAGCAGACGAGGTAAGAGTCGCGCTGCCCGAGGCACCTACTGGTGCTGCGTCGAACCAGAACCCGGTCACCGGAACCCAATCGTGGGCGAGCACGATGACGTCGGCCTTCGAGCTGCGTGGCGAGGCCGCTGAGCGGTTCCGGGCTGCGCTCAACGAAGGTTCGAGCGTCGGTATCTCTCAAAGCGGTCGTGGATCGATTGATGAGCAGGGCGGCGTTGTCGATTACCAGATCATGACGTTCGACTTCGTCGCCGAGCCGCCAGTTCGTGGGGCTTACCTGAACGCCATATACAGCATCACTGATGCGTATGTTGCTCGTGGTGGCGGTTGGACGACCCGCCTCCGTGTTCTCCGCAGGGAGCCGTGCATAAGGCGACACAGAGAGAACTTCGACATGGTTCGTCCAGAGACCATGCGCGCAGCCTGGCGCTGCCGGTAGAACCTATGTAGGTGATAGGTCGGGGTTTCGATGCGCGCCGGAAAAGACTTGAAATCCGTTCAGGTCAAGCTAGACTCTTTCTGCGCCGGTCGGGGCGTCAAGTTCACCACTAACCACTCCTTGAGGGTTCACATGCAACGAAGTGAACAGGGCTATCTCCGCGTACCGAGAAGGCTTGTGTCTGACCGGTCAATGAGGTCGTCGGACGTCCGCGTCTTCGCGGTCCTCATGGACCTCTGCACGAGCGCGAAGGAGATCGACGACGGCCTCGAAACTCTCGCAGAGCGCACGGGGCTTACGAAGCGAACCGTGTGCGAGGTGCTCGCGCGGCTAGAGGAGAGAGGCTTCATTAGCCGGGAGAGTCGGCGAGGTCCTTACACTGGACTGATTCGACTAAACAGCTCGTCGGAGCAGTTCGTTGGCTAAGCATAGGACGATGACCGAGGTAGCTGGCCGGATTATCCGGGACGCCGATCTCTCGCCCTCCGAGAAGATCGTCTACCTCTACATCGCCGCCGAATACCGGGCCCACTATCACAACCCGGTTGACTGCGGGAGCGTGAGCTCCGTGGCCGCCGATACCAACTACAGCGCGTCGACCGTCCGCAGGGCGCTCCGCCGTCTCTCTGAGCTCGAACTCATCAAGATCGTCCATCGGTCGCCTGGGTGGCTGAACATCGAGCTCCTGCACCTAGATAACGGCTACAGCGTCCTTCGACAGCTTGCTAGTGCAGGCGGCGCATGAGCAAGGACAAGAATCGCCTCTTCACACAGATCTTCGACGACATCATCCGCTGCCCAGACCTCACCAGCCATGACTTCAGGCTCTACTCCCTGCTGATGTCCTACTGCCTCAAGAAGACCGACGGACCGAGGGTCTGCAGGCTTACGAAGGGTGCCCTGGCTGGACAGCTCAGGGTAGCCGAGCGAACTATCTTCGACTCGCTTCGCAACCTCGAACGACTCGGGTTGATCTCCATCAGCTACCGCGATAACGACAAGCGATACCCGGTCTACACGCTGGTAGAGCCTCCGCCCATCAACTGCCCGGAGCGCCTACTGAGCAACAGAGCGGTCGACGCGATCGCCTACGTCGAGGAGTCAGGCGGGGTCAAAGAGCTTCAGCGGAGATCATTCAAGCAGCGGAAGGGGCCGAAGCGGACTGGCAGACCAGCTGGGTGGGCGAGCGGGAATTTGGACGCCGTTGCCGATGACGCCGTTGCCGATGGCCTGGGCGATGCTTTGGGTGATGGTCCTGGGCCGCAAGTGCCTGAGATGGCGAGTCTGGACGACTCACCCTCGGGCAGTACACTGCCTGACCCTCGGGCAGTACACTGCCCGACCCTCGGGCAAGACACTGCTATAGGTATGGCAGTGTCTTGCCCGACCTATGGCAGTGTACTGCCTGACCTATGGCAGTGTACTGCCCGACCCTCGGGCAGTACACTGCTTCCCTGTACAGATGAACTAGAAGATGTATTGGGAGACAGACCTAACGGTCTGAGGACACGATCGGACTTACGTCCTCTCGCGTCTCTTGGGCCTGCACCCGAACCGCCGGAGGCACAGCACTCCGAAGAGAAACATCGTGAGTTCCGCGCCGCACCAAACGAGGACCTGGGTGCACCATATGGTTTACCCGAGGAGGACACCATGGGCATGAGTAAAGAGCAGCTGGAGGCCGAGAGAGCTCGTCAGAAGGCCCAGCTAGTCGGAGACCGGGAGCAGGTCTCTGACCTCAAGAGGGCCGAAAACAAGCCCACCAAGCGCGACGGAGGGCCTCTGAG
>Ga0307377_10000453_pt1 | contig 54348 bp, 44 predicted proteins | sample TR3MG_FD_202535 | JGI IMG/M metagenome (GOLD analysis project Ga0307377, IMG submission 202535) | Soil microbial communities from Risofladan, Vaasa, Finland - TR-3 | ecosystem: Environmental > Terrestrial > Soil > Coastal area > Acid sulfate soil | place: Finland: Risofladan, Vaasa | collected... | reverse complement strand
CCGCCGGGGGGAGGGGAACCGCCTGGGCAGCCTAGGCTTGGCCTACGCCGCCCTGGGGGAGGTGCGGCGGGCGATCGAGTGCTACGACCAGGCGCTGGTCATTTTCCGCGAGATCGGGGACCGACGGGGGGAGGGGAATACTCTGGGCAACCTGGGGGTAGCCTACAAGGACCTGGGGGAAGTGCGGCGGGCGATCGAGTCCTACGAACAGGCGCTCATCGTTGCCCGCGAGATCGGGGACCAACGGAACGAAGGAAACTGGCTGGGCAACCTGGGCAATGCCTACGTCGACCTGGGGGAGGTGCGGCGGGCGATCGAGTACCACGAACAGGCGCTGGCGATTGCCCGCGAGATCGGGGACCGACGCAATGAAGAAGTCTGGCTGGGCAACCTGGGGGTAGCCTACTATAGGTTGGGGGAAGTGCGGCGGGCGATCGAGTACCACGAACAGGCGCTCATCGTTGCCCGCGAGATCGAGGACCGACGGGTGGAGAGTGCTGACCTGGGCAACCTGGGCAGGGCCTACGCCGCCCTGGGGGAGGTGCGGCGGGCGATCGAGTACTACGAACAGGCGCTGGCAATTGTCCGCGAGATCGGGGACCGACGGGGGGAGGGGAATACTCTGGGCGACCTGGGGGTAGCCTACTATAGGTTGGGGGAAGTGCGGCGGACGATCGAGTACTGCGAACAGGCGCTCATCGTTGCCCGCGAGATCGGGGACCGACGGAACGAAGGAGTCTGGCTGGGCAATCTGGGGGCAGCCTACGCCGACCTAGGGGAAGTGCAGCGGCCGATCGAGTACTACGAACAGGCGCTGGCGGTTGCCCGCGAGATCGGGGACCGACGCTTGGGAGGGAATCAACTGGCCAACCTGGGCCTGTTGGCCGAAAAGCAAGGAGACCTAGCACGTGCCCGCGAACTGTGGGAGCAGGCGCTGGATATTTACGAGGATATTGAGGACCCTACTGCAGAACAGGTGCGTGGCTGGCTGGCGGCATTGGAAGAAGGTGGTGGAGAGGTTGGGACAGAGTGAGCCGCTACGACCTTAAGCGGTGATGCCGAAATCGAGCCATCAGGCCCTCTCGAGCGCCTGCTGAGGAGCGTTGTGGCAGTGGCGGCTGCGGAGGGGAGGGGGAGGGTTTGGGATGTGTGGGTGTGCGACACGCGCGGTCCTTCTAGTATTCTGGTTGACCACCTGGCTGAGTGAGAACGGGCAATGAAGAAGCTACGGGAGATTCTACGCGAGGCCCTACCTGAAATCATTGGCGGCCTGGTTGTGGCTGCGGCAATTGCTATCGCGGGGTGGCTGGTTGCTAGCATTGGTAAAGTATGGGCCATTCTCCTTGTCGCAACAGGCATCGTAATTGGAGGCTGTGTCTACCTAGCTTTCAAACATATCCCACGATTGGTAGAGGGTAGTCGCCGACATCGGAAGCCCACACAGCCTCCTAGCCAAGTCATCATACTTCTGGCTGACTTTGATGGACCAGAACGCCAGAAGTACCGCGTCACCGAGACAGTGCTGACGCGCCTGCGAGTTGCAGTGGAGCCGTATGATGACGTAGAGATCCGGCCCCTGAGATTGGTCATCACGGAAGGCGAAGGGAGTGCCGTCGCTCGCGCCGAGGGGGAGAAGCACAAGGCAGCTATGGTCATTTGGGGTTGGTACGGTTTGCCTGGGAAGGCTGTGCCGCTGAGCGTGCACTTCGAGGTGCTACGCCCGCCCAGGTACCTGCCTACATTGGGACCAGAAACAAGGGGGCTAGTGCGGACAGCGGCTTTAGCCGATCTGGAGAGCTTCACTCTGCAAACTCGCCTCTCGGCAGAGATGGCCTACCTGAGCCTTTTCGTCGTGGGGATTGCCCGCTATACGGCTGATGACTGCGAGGGTGCTATCGCCTGCTTCAGCAGCGCACTGCGCCAGACTGAAGAGCGCGTGTTAGCCCTGGACCAAGGCGTGATTTACTACGTGCGGGGGAATGCCCATGCCTTCAAAGGCGATCTTGGCCGCGCCATTGCTGACTACGACCAGGCTATCGCCCTCCAGCCCGACTACGCTCTGGCCTACTACAACCGTGGGCTTGCCTATCGCGACAAAGGTGATCTTGACCACGCCATTGCGGACTGCGACCAGGCTATCGCCCTCAAGCCCGACTTCGCTGTGGTCTACCTCAGCCGTGGGCTTGCCTATGGCAACAGAGGTGATCTTGACCACGCCATTGCGGACTACGACCAGGCTATCGCCCTCAAGCCCGACTTCGCTGTGGCCTACCTCAGCCGTGGGCTTGCCTATGGCAACAAAGGCGATCTTGACCACGCCCTGGCGGACTACGACCAGGCTATCGCCCTCAAGCCCGACTTCGCTGTGGTCTACCTCAGCCGTGGGTCTGCCTATGGCAGCAAGGGCGATCTGGACCACGCCCTGGCGGACTACGACCAGGCTATCGCCCTCAAGCCCGACTTCGCTGTGGCCTACCTCAGCCGTGGGCTTGCCTATGGCAACAAAGGCGATCTTGACCACGCCCTGGCGGACTACGACCAGGCTATTGCCCTCAAGCCCGACTCCGCTGAGGCCTACCTCAGCCGTGGGCTTGCCTATGGCAACAAAGGCGATCTTGGCCACGCCATTGCTGACTTCGACCAGGCTATCGCCCTCAAGCCCGACTACGCTGTGGCCTACAACAACCGTGGGGGTGCCTATTTCCACAAAGGCGACCTTGACCGCGCCATTGCTGACTTCGATCAGGCTATCGCCCTCCAGCCCGACCACGCTAATGCCTACTACAACCGTGGGGTTATCTACACGCAGAAGGGCGAGACGGCCAAAGCTGTTGCTGACTTCAGGAAGGTCCTGGATTTGAGCAGTGATCCCCACCTGCGGCAACAGGCGGAAGAGCACTTGCGGGCGCTAGGGGTGAGGTGACTGACCTAGCCAGGTGGTGATGAACTCACCCATACAATGCGAGGAGATCCTGAGCGCCAGCGAGGCCATTGGAGACAAGCGGCCGGCGCTGTGGCTGAGTGACAACTGAAACCCGCCGCCTGCAACTCGCGGTGCGGCTGCTGCCGAAGCGGTGGCGCTGAGATTGGAATGGGTGGGCCAGTCTGCACTTGACCTGCGACAGAGGCGCTGCAAAGTGTTGACTTCTGCGCAAGGTTGCACTATACTGTGAGCGCAATGCAACGAGGAGGCCTCGCGGCTTTGCCCAGCCCGAGGCAGTGACCAAAGCGGTGGGGGCCGCCCTGGTGCCAGAGATTCTGGCACAGAGCCCGCCCGCCGTCAAGGTTGAGGCGGGTGCTTTTTATGGTGAGAAAGGGAAGATTGAGAATAGCGCATGACTGGGTGAATACCTCTCTCGCGATAATTGCTCTTGCCGTCGCCATAGTCGGAGTGGTGCCCGGTTGGTCTGAACAGTGGAGAGAACCTTCGGTCGCATGGGGACTCTTTTGCGGACCTGCTGATCCTTTCTGCACAATATATGTTGGCATCAGAAACAGAGATCTCAGACCGCTTGAAGACGTTGCAGTCAGACTAGAGTCCTATTGCGGGGTGCCCTTACCGATCGGGGATAACGAGATCAAGGTTGAACCTCCAGCGCGAACTGAGGTAGAGGCTACCGCAGAGAAAGCCTACGTTGAGACGCAGGCAGTTCTTGGACGTGGCGACTCAATGGATGTTAGGTTTCTTGTTCCACGATCTGAGTTCTTCCTGAAACACATTGGTGATGAAAGAACATTTGAGAAGTGCTTTGATCTCTGGGTCTCCTCAAATGCTGGATATGGCGAACTCGTTATCATCCACGTAGACAAGCCCTGGGTTGAGTTTTATCTACCTGGGATACTGGCAGTAGCAACTCCCACTCCGACAGTATCTGAACCACCTCTACCCCTACCCTGATGCCTTCGTGGTGTGCAACAAGGAGGTTGTGGCGTTCATTGGCGACTGATGCGAGCGTTGCTCCTGTCCGCCTGCAATCGCCACCTGCGTGCCATTGTAGCCGCTGCACCATCGTGGGTCGGTGAGGAGATCCTGAGCGCCAGCGAGGCCATTGGAGACAAGCGGCCGGCCCTGTGGCTGAGCGAGAACTGAAACCTGCCCCCGCAAATCGCCGCATGACTGTTGCCGAAGCGGTGGCGCTGAGGCTTGAACGGGTGGGCCAGTCTTCACTTGACTTGCGACAGAGGCGCTATCTGGTATATTAGAGAAACGGCTGGTGTTACCCGTCACGGCCAAGATCGTGCCGAGCGAGTTGGGGCCGGAGTAGGGTACCTCGACAGTGAACTGTGTGAGGAGGACGATGATGAAAAGGGAAAGAAAGACACGGCTGCTCTTGTCAGCGTTTCTGGTCACGGCGGCGATATTGGCCTGCTCGGCGCCACAGGCGGCGACCCCCAGTCCAGCCACCGCAACGCCCGAAGTATCCCCGCCCACGCTCGAGCCCCCGACGCCTGAACCACCCACACCCACGCCTGTGCCACCGACGCCTGAACCACCCACGCCCACGCCTGTGCCGCCAACGTCCATCCCAGAACCCCCAACATCCACGCCTGAGCCCCCCCCGGTCGAGCCGGAGGCTACGCGCATCGCGTTTGAGCCGGGTAGGACGACGGCGACCGTGAGCGGCCACGTCGAGCAGAACGGCATCGCGCGCTATGTCCTGCGGGCGTCGGCGGACCAGCCGATGGCGGTGGACATCACGTCGCCGAACGCCGACGTGCTTCTGGACATCTGGGGTGCGGATGGGATGCCCTTGAAGAGGCACGTAGACGATAGGGCCTATTGGCGTGGCCGCTTGCCCTCGACGCAGGACTATTTTATCCAGGCGGTCTCGGTGGGGGCGGCCACGAACTATGAGTTGCACGTGACCGTCTTTGCCCGCATCCAGTTCGAGCCCGGTGGGACGTCGGCGACGGTGACCGGCGAGATCGAGCAGAATGGCATCCGGCACTATGCAGTCTGGGCGTTGGCAGGCCAGACGATGGACGTGCGCATCACGTCGCCCAACGGTGACGTTCTCCTGACGATCTGGGGAGAGGATGGCATGCCTCTGAAGAGGTATGTGGACGACAGGGCCGACTGGCGCGGCGAATTGCATGCCACGCAGGACTACTACGTCGAGGCCGTCGCGGTTGGACAGCCGACGAACTATACGCTGACCGTGACGATCCCTCCGCCGTAGAACCCCCCTGCCGGCAACAGGTAAGCCGACCGAAAGGACAAGTAGGGGAGCCAGGACGCCAGGAAGTCGGAGCAGCCCATAGGACTCGGAGACGGCAGGGCCGTTCACGAGGGGAAGGGACTGACGGGCAGCTTTCGATACCAGGAGGAATAGCGATGTGTACCAACGCTCAAACCAGGCGAACCATACTCGCCGCTGTTCTCGGTGCGCTGGGAGGCGGCCTCGTGGTGGTTATTGCCACGCGGGCCATCCCCAAGATCATGTCTCAGATGATGCCGGGGATGATGAGGAATATGATGGCCCACATGGGAGAGGGGGGCTGTAACCCGGCGGAGATGTGACAGCGCATGATGGGGGCTTCGGTGAAGCCCACGGAACAGCAGCAGGTATGATATGTGATATTTGTGGTCAAGAGGGTGCTCGCGTTCGTCACGTGGCGCGTAGTTACGGCAAAGGCAAGGACCTGCTTGTCATCGAGAATGTGCCTGTCATCAGCTGCCCCCATTGTGGGGAAAGTTATCTCACTGCCGACACGTTGCACGAGATTGAACGTATCAAATTACACCGGCGGAGCCTTGCGCAAGAGCGTCCTGTGGCTGTGGCTGTCTTCGCCTGGAATGCTGTGAACGCCCCGTAGGATGGAGGTGCAACTGCGCGTACGCAGCGCTCCTTGCCAGTTGTCAAATCCTGGTTTTCTGGTATACTAGACGTAGGTAAAGGCGCAACGCAGCAGTGCTGGTGCGGGGCTGTAGCTCAATTGGGAGAGCGCTACAATCGCACTGTAGAGGCCAGGGGTTCGAATCCCCTCAGCTCCACCTGGATCGCCCGTGGGCCCGTAGCGCAGTCTGGGAGCGCGTCTCAATGGCATTGAGAAGGCCGAGGGTTCGAATCCCTCCGGGTCCACCAACTGGCAGTGAGCCACTGGCGATTGGTTGCCAGTGGCTCATCACCAATCGCCAGCCATCAATCATAAAGGCAGCGAACAGGAGTAGTAGGCCATCCCCCCAGCGAGCCGGGAAAAACCAGGTGGAAGCCCGACAAGAGCGCGCCCAGGGGGAGCGCCACGCAAGGCCGAACTCGCCTGGGAGCCGCGCCGGTGAAGTTGGGTGCTGGAAGTTGGAAGTTGGATGACGGCATCCGCTGAGTAACCGGCGACGAGTGGCCCCCGTTAACGGGCTGAGAGCGGGAGGCGTTCCTAGTCGTGAGGATCGTCCTTCAATCAGGGTGGTACCGCGGAGTGCCCCTTCGCCCCTGAGGCGAAGGGGTCTTTTTCATGTTGCGCTCGCTGCCATGCTGCATCAAAGGGAGAAAAGTACCGTGAACATCGAACCGACACCCTGGATCTGGTACAATGGCCAACTGGTGCCCTGGGATGAGGCGCGCGTGCACGTGTTTGCCCACGCCCTGCACTATGGCTCCAGTGTGTTCGAGGGGCTGCGCGCCTACGCCACACCGCGCGGGCCGGCGGTGCTGTGCCTGGGCCCCCACGTGCGGCGGCTGTTCGACTCGTGCAAAATCTACCGGATGCCGGTCCCGTTTGCGCCGGAGGAAATCTCCCAGGCCATCCTGGAGACCATGCGGGCCAACGCGCTCACGTCCTGCTACATCCGGCCGCTGGTCTTCCGCGGCGTGGGGGTGATCTCGCTCGACCCGCGCTCCTGCCCGGTGGAAGTGATCATCGGCACCCTGGCGATGGGCAATTACCTGGGCGAAGAAGGGGTGCAGGAAGGCATAGACGTGGGGGTGAGCACGTGGCAACGCATCGCTCCCAACACTCTGCCGGCCATGGCCAAGATCGGCGGGCAGTACATCAACTCGCAACTGGCCGTGATGGAGGCGCACGACCGAGGGTTCGCCGAGGCCATCGTGCTGAGCACGGCCGGCACCGTCAGCGAGGGGAGCGGGGCCAACGTGTTCCTGGTGAAAGACGGCAACCTCTGCACGCCGCCGGTGGCGGCCTCGATCCTGCCGGGTATCACGCGGGCCTGCGTCATGCAGTTGGCCCGCGACCTGGGAACCGAGGTGCGGGAGGAGATGGTGACGCGCGAGATGCTGTACCTGGCAGACGAGGTCTTCCTGACCGGAACGGCGGCCGAGGTCACGCCGGTGCGCAGCGTAGACGGCATCGCGGTGGGCCAGGGACGGCGGGGGCCGGTGACCGCACGCCTGCAAGAGCAGTTCTTCGGCATCGCCCGAGGCCAACTGGAGGACCGCTTTGGATGGCTGACGCCCGTCCCTCCCTCCCCTCCCTCCCCTCCCTCCTCGTAGGAGAAATCGGATGAGACAGGTCGAACTGGCACCTGGCATCTTCCATTTGCAGGGCGGCTCCAACATGGGGCTGGCCGTGCAGGATGGTAAGGGGCTGCTGATTGACGCGGGGCTGGACAAGGACGCGGCCCGGCAGGCACTGCGGGCCGCCGAGGGGTTGGGGGTCACGCTGGAGGCGGCCTTGCTGACCCACGCCCACGCCGACCACTTTGGGGGCGCTTACCTCTTGCAGCAGCGCCTGGGGGTGCCGCTGTACGCGCCAGGGTTGGAGGCGGCGATGATGGAACACCCCATCCTCGAACCGCTCTATCTCTTCGGCGGGGCGGCTCCCATCGAGGAACTGCGCGGCAAGTTCACACTGGCCCAAGCGTGCCGGATTGAGCACGTCATTTTGAACCGCCAGGACGCCAAGAACGCGAAGGAAATACGCGGGGACTTGGCACCCTTGGCGTCTTCGCGGGGGACAACTCCCAGCAATACTCAACGGGGAGACTATACAACGACTAAAGTCGTTACTACAGGCAAGGAAACAACTGAAGTCGTTACTACGAGCTATCCTCTCGAGATTGGGCCGTTTCGGGTGGAGGTAGTGCGCCTGCCGGGGCACGCCCCCAACCAGGTGGGGGTGGCCGTGGGAGAGGTGTTCTTTTGTGCCGACGCGGTCTTCCCGGCGGAGACGCTGGAGAAGCACAAACTCACGTTTTGCGTGGACCTGGACGAGACGCTGGCGACGCTCCAGCGGCTGCCGGGCCTGCCCTACGCCCGTTTCGCGCCCGGCCACGGTCCGGCCTACAGGGCCGGCGAGGAGATTGCGCAGGCGTGTGCGGCCAACCGGGCACGGCTGGAGGAGGTGCGGGAGCGGGTCTACGCCGCGCTGGAAGCGCCCCAGGAAACGTCTGCCCTGGTCCGGCAGGTGGCCGATGTCTTTGGGCTGCGCATGACGACGGCCACGGCTTACTTTCTCACGCAGACGACGGTCCTGGCCGCCCTCTCCTCGCTGGAACGGGCGGGAAGAGTAGCCGTCGCGATGGAGAGCAATCGGTTAGTATGGCGGCGGACGTAGTACAAGTTACTTCGCACAGCAACTGAATGATTTCAACGCAGAGGCGCGGAGAGGCAGAGACGCAGAGAAAAACACGGACTAGAAGCAGGAGAAGATAGAGATGACGGATGCATACGTTCCGCAAGAGATTGAACCGAAATGGCAGAAGAAATGGGAAGATGACGGGCTGTACCGGTCGGTGGTTGACCCCAGCAAGCCCAAGTATTACGCGCTGACGATGCTGCCCTATCCCAGCGGCAACCTGCACATCGGACATTGGTATGCCGTCAGCCCGAGTGACGTACGCGCCCGCTACATGCGCATGAAGGGCTACAACGTGCTCTTTCCCATGGGCTTCGACGCCTTCGGCCTGCCGGCCGAGAACGCCGCCATCCAGCACGGCATCCACCCCTACCAGTGGACCATGTCCAACGTCGAGACCATGCGGCGGCAGTTTAGGAGCATGGGGGCCATGTTCGACTGGCAGCGGGAGGCCGTCTCCTGCCTGCCCGGCTACTACCGCTGGACGCAATGGCTGTTCCGCAAGTTGTACGACATGGGCCTGGCCTACCGCAAAAAGTCTCCGGTGGACTTCTGCCCCCAGTGCAACACCACGCTGGCGCGCGAGCAGGTGTGGGGCGAAGACCGCCACTGCGAACGCTGCGGCACGCCGGTCGTCAAGAAGGAACTGGAGCAGTGGTTCTGGCGCATCACCAACTATGCCGACGAACTGCTCGACTTTTCCAAGATTGACTGGCCCGAGCGCGTCGTCACCATGCAGACCAACTGGATCGGGCGGAGCGAGGGAGCCAACGTCACCTTCCCGATTGCCCCCCCCTCTCCCGCTCTTGGGGAGAGGGGGACGGGGGGTGAGGGCGCCGGCATCACCGTGTTCACCACCCGGCCCGATACGCTGTGGGGGGCCACGTTCATGGTGTTGGCCCCCGAGCACCCGCTGGTGGACCGCCTGACTGCCCCGGAGCGCCGGGCCGAGGTAGAAGCCTACCAGTACCAGGCCGCCCGCCAGAGCGAGATCGAGCGGCTCTCGACCGAGAAAGAAAAGACCGGCGTTTTCATCGGCGCCTACGCGGTCAACCCGGTCAACGGCGAGCACATCCCGATCTGGATCGCCGATTACGTGATGATGACCTACGGCACGGGGGCGATCATGGCAGTCCCGGCCCACGACGAGCGGGACTTTGCCTTCGCCGTCAAGTTCGGCCTGCCCATCATCCCGGTGATTGACCGCACCGACGGCCTGGCCAGGAGCCTGGTGTTTCCCGGCTCGGTGCGGGAAGGGTTGGCCGGCGAACTGCAGGCAGCGGGCATCGAGTGCGAGGCCGGGCCGGCCGGCGACGTGGGCGAGGGGCTGTACGTCACGCTGCACGGCCGCGAGCAGATTGAGCACTACGTCGCCTTGATGCGCGAGCACCTGTTGCCGGCCAATTGGAACGAGATCGCCGGCGCGCGGTGGGCCTTTATCTTCGACGACGACGTGCGGGAACTCGACTCCGTGGAGGCCGACCGCGAGATCCTGGCGCGCTGCCAGGCGCTCTACCCGCCGGTGCGGTCCAACCGCACGACGATGGAGATGCTCAGCCACCTGCCGTTCTACCAGGACGTGCTGTTCCACGCCGAGTACGGCACGATGATCCACTCCGGCCCCTTCAGCGGTACGCCCGGCGACGTGGCGGTCAAGAAAGTGACCGGGTGGCTGGCGGAACGGGGAGTGGGGGAGTCTGCCGTCAACTACCGGCTGCGCGACTGGCTGATCAGCCGCCAGCGCTACTGGGGCGCGCCCATCCCCATCGTCTACTGCGAGCGGTGCGGCACGGTCCCGGTGCCCTACGAGGAGCTGCCGGTGGTCTTGCCCACCGACGCCGTCATCCCCCCTACGGGGGAGAACGCGCTCAAATTCCACGCGGGCTTCCTGCACACCACCTGCCCCCAGTGCGGCGGCCCGGCCACCCGCGAGACCGACACGATGGACACCTTCGCCTGCTCGTCGTGGTACCAGTACGCCTACCTGAGCCCGTACTACCAGGAGGAGGAGCCGGCCCACGCCGACTCCAGCCCGTTCGACTCCCAGGAGGCCAGGTACTGGCTGCCGGTAGACGTCTACACGGGCGGCATCGAGCACGCCACCATGCACCTGATCTACACGCGCTTCTTCACCAAGGCCATGCGGGACGCCGGGCTGGTGGCCTTTGACGAGCCGATGACGATGCTGCGCAACCAGGGCATCATCCTGGGCGAGGACAGCGAAAAGATGTCCAAGAGCCGGGGCAACGTGATCGCGCCCGACGACCTGGTGGAGCGGTACGGGGCCGATACGGTGCGCGGCTACCTGATGTTCGGCTGGCGCTGGGAGCAGGGCGGCCCGTGGGACTCGCACGGCATCGAGGGGGTGGACCGCTGGCTGCGCCGGGTGTGGAACCTGGTGGGGGAGGAATCGGCAAATCAGCAAATCAGCAAATCAGCAAATCGGCAAAGCGGCGGGCCCAGTGATGGGGAGATCGCGGATCTGCGGCGGTGGACGCACAAGACCATCCGCCGCGTCACGCTTGACATGGAGGCGTTCGCTTTCAACACCATCATCGCCGGGCTGATGGAGTTCACCAACGCTTTGCACAAGGCCAGGGGAACGGCGGTGTATGGGACCCAGGCGTGGGAGGAAGCGGTCGAGACGCTGCTCCTGCTGTTGGCCCCCTGTTGCCCGCACGTGGCCGAGGAACTGTGGGCGCGCACCGGCCATCCCTACAGCATCCACCAGCAAGCGTGGCCGCAGTTCGACCCTGGCCTGGCGGCCGAGGAGATGATCACGCTGGTCGTGCAGGTCAACGGCAAGGTGCGGGCGCGCATGGAGGTCGCCGCCGGCATCGGCGAAGCGCAGGCGCGGGAGGCGGCGTTGGCGGACGAGAACGTGCTGCGCCACATCGAGGGCAAGCAGGTGCGCCAGGTCGTGTACGTGCCGGGGCGGCTGGTGAACGTGGTGGTGAGGGAGGGAGGGGGGAAAGGGGGAAAGGGGGAAAGGGGTAAATGAGGAAAGGGGGAAAGGGGTAAATGGGTAGATGAGTAAAGGGGGGCAGGAGGGTATGGCGGACAAAGAGATTAGTGTGATATATGATGGCGTGCCGATCCGGTCCAGGATGGCGATGGGGTTTCTCCTGGGGATCGGCGGGCTGGTGTTTGTCCCCATCGGGCTGATCAACCGCGCCTGGTGGTTGCTCATTCTGGCCGTGCCGCTGCTCCTGGCGGGGCTGGTGCTCTCGCAGATCCGGCTGCGCATCGTGGCGGAACGCCAGACGGGCGCCGTGCGCGTGGTGAACTTGCTGGTCGGGCTGAAGGTGCGCGAACGCCGTTACGCGCCACTCGACGTCCTGGGCCTGGACCTGCGGCGGGTGGCCGGCGATGAGCGGGAGCGGGCCTCCGATACGTATTACCTGGTGTTGCGGCTCGGCCTTACGACGTACGGGGTCGGCAAGTACGATAGCCGGGAGCACGCGCTGGAAGCACGACACCGGCTGCTCGGGGTGCTGCAGACCCGCCCACAGGTGCGGGCGTATACCGAGGAATAGAACCTCCCCGTGAACCTTCCCGAACGCTCGCAAGCGCACCGCGCGTGCGACAAGTGCCCTGCTGAAGCGTTCGGGAAGGTTGGAGGATTGCCGCTTCGCCTGGCCTGTGCTATAATACCCCTGTGGACGACGTAGCCTGGATGCGCCAGGCGCTGGCCGAAGCGGAGCGGGCGCTGGCCCACGGCGACGTGCCGGTCGGTGCAGTGGCGGTGCGCGATGGCGTCATCGTCGGACGAGGGCACAACCGCCGGGAGGCGGACGCCGACCCGACCGCCCACGCGGAGATGATCGCGCTGCGGGAGGCGGCCCGCACGCTGGGGGGCTGGCGGCTGGTGGGCGTGACGCTGTACTGTACGCTGGAGCCCTGCCCGATGTGCGCGGGGGCGATGGTGGCGGCGCGGCTGCCGAGGCTGGTGTACGGGGCCGACGATCCCAAGGCCGGCGCGGTGGGGTCGGTGGTCGAACTGTTGCGCGATGGGCGCTTCAACCACCAGGTGGCCGTCAGCCGGGGGGTGCTGGCGGAGGAAGCGCAGGCGCTGTTGGAGCGCTTCTTCGCCACATTGCGGGGTAACAAGACAACTGAATAACGTCTCACCACGGAGACACGGAGGACACGGAGAGGCTATAAAAGGAATCTCTGCGAACTCTGCGTCTCAGCGGTGAGAATCTGGAAGGGTGCCGGAGTGGACGAACGGGACGGTCTCGAAAACCGTTGTGGTCCTTGTGGCCACCGTGGGTTCGAATCCCACCCCTTCCGCCTGTAATCAGACCTGCCAGGTCTCAGAAGACCTGGCAGGTCTATGGTATGTCGGCAAAAGCGGCCAGAGAGGCGAAAGCAACGCCCACCATGCTAGGGCCAGTATGGGCGCCCAGCACGAGAGACATGGGACCAACCGGCAGCCAGGTGCAATCAAATTGCTGATCAACTTGCTCTCGTAGCATAGCCGCCCCTGCGGGATTGTCTGAGTAAAGCACCTGTACACGCAAAGCACTGCCGGGCGCGTGCTGCCGGGTCATCAGATCAACCAGCCCTTTGACCGCTCGCTTGAACGTTCGGGCCTGGCCAAGTTGCACGTACGTCCCGTTCACCTTTTCCACCCCGATCAGCGGCTTGATATTTAGCAGCGAAGCGATCAGCCCTTTCATGTGGCTGATGCGTCCCCCGTGAATCAAGTACTTGAGTTCGTTCAGGGTGTATAGGCTGTCGCTGGCAGCGCCGATGCGCTCCAGCGAAGCCAGGATGCGCTCTTGCGGCCAACCAGCCTTCAGCGCTCGGGCGGCTGCCTCCACCTGCCATCCTGCTGCGGCAGACAAGGTTTTTGTATCCACGTGGGTGACGTTTGCCTCCGGCACCAGTTTTGCCCCTGCCTGGGCTGCGTTGAACGTGCCGCTCAGACCGGAAGTCATGTGGATAGACAGGATGTCGGGGTCGGTGGCCGCCAACCGCCGGTAGATCTCGGCAAAGTCTCCCGCCGAGGGCTGGGACGTGACGGGAAGGCTGTCGGTCGCTGCCAGTAAGCGATAGAATTCGCCTGGTTGGATATCCACGCCTTCGCGGTAGGATTTACCTTCAAGGGTAACGACGAGAGGCACAACATGGATGTTCAGTTCGGCTGCCTGCTCAGGGGGCAGGCACAGATCTGTTCCACTATCAGTCACAATTTGCATCTCTACTCTCCTTGCGAGCCTGTTCGGTATTTCACCTGGTTGACGTCCTGTTCTAATATGCAGGCAATACTGGAAACGCTGTCGCCGACTCGGCCAGGCGCACGATAGACCCGATGGGGTGTATGCCCAGGAGCAGCCGATAGCGCTGCAGGCTGACCGCGATGGCCATCCCCACGGCCTGGCCGGTGTGCTGGCTGACGACCGGCGACCCGCTCATAAGACCTGGGCTGAACCATCCATCCATCGCCACCCACACGGCTGTATCGCTGACCGATTGCACGGTCCCTTCCAGGACGCGCCGGCCGCCCTGGCCATCTCCCAGGCCGCTGAACAGCGATACCCGTTCGCCCGGTTGGGGTGCGCCGCGCGGGTCGGGCGTCAGAAGCAGGCTGGCATCCACCGGCTGGTCTGTCTTCATGAGCACGTAATCCACCGTCATGGCGCCGCCCGTGCGGGGCCGTCCCGGATGCCCCCACAGTGTATCGAACTCGGCCACGAAATCCGGCTGACCGGCCACGCGCAAGGCAATCCGTTCGAGCGGGCGGGCGGGAGCGCCGAAGGGTACGCTGTGCGCCGTGGTCACGCCCACGGCCTCGCCCTCGTCGAGCACGATGAGGAACCCGCTTCCCGCCAGGTTGTACGATCCGCCCTGCACCTGGACCCATTCCTCCAACCCGACCGGCCCGGCCGGCAACTCGCCGCGCGGCGCCAGGATCGCCGGAGGGGGCGGGATGGGGCCGGCCGGCGGCCAGTTGCGCGTCACCAGCAGGACAAAGCCAACCACCGTCGCCAGTGCCGCGACCGGTAGCGCGAGGAGCAACGCGCGTACGACAAACCTGGCGTTCACCTCGTGGAGACTCATAGCGCAAACTGCACCCGGCCGCGTGCTCGCAACTCGAGCGGCAACAGGCTGCGATAGATGAAGGCGTGCAGCGGCGTGGCCACTCCTACCTGCTGGCCCAGGCGCACCACCGCCCCGTTCTGTGATTCCAGTTCCGAGGGCCGCCCCGCCATGATATCCCGCTGCATCGAGGCTGTGCCATCCGGCGGCAGGTTGTCTACGAGGGCCATCGTCCTGGGAATACTCTCCTCCGGCAACGCGATCCCGCGCGCCCGCGCCACGGCGAGCACCTCTTCCATGGCCTGTTCCAGCACGTGGCGCGTCTCCGGCAGGGTGCGCAATACGCCGGCCGGCGCGCGGGTGACGGCCCCCACTCCACTGAACGAGGCGATGAACAGGAACTTTTCCCACAGTGCCACCTGGACGTCGGGAGGGATCTCGGCCGTGACCCCCGCCCGTGCGAACGCCGCGCGCAGCCGTTCAGCCCGCTCGCTGGGGCGGTTGTCCAACTCGCCCAGGGCCACGTACGGCTCCAGCCCCGCGTGGCGGACGTGGCCCGGCTCGACGACGAGCGCAACGATCCGGCACAGGCCGCCCAGGACGTGCCCGGCACCCAGCACCGCCGCCAACTGGGATGGTGCTTCCACCCCATTCTGCAGCGGAAGGACTACCGTCTCTGGCCCTAGCAGCGGACGCATCGCCTGTGCTGCCTCTGGCACTTGCCAGGCCTTTACCCCCACCAGGATCACATCCACCACACCCACCTGCGATGGGTCGCCGGTGGCGTGCACGGGTTGCACGACAAAGTCGCCTTTGAGGCTGGTCACCCGCAGTCCTCGATCGCGCAGTGCCCGCAACTGCTCGCCGCGGGCGAGGAAAACGACTTCCTCGCCGGCCTGTGCCAGCCGCCCACCAAAGTAGCCCCCCACGGCACCCGTGCCAAAAACGGCGATACGCATTAAAGTCTCCTCCGACAAACCACCGGACTCCCCAACTCGTTGGGGGTACCCCGCAACAGGCCCAAACAAGTTTGGGGCTCCGATACCTCCACGAGCCACCACCGGACTCCCCAACTCGTTGGGGGCACCCCGCAACAGGCCCAAACGAGTTTGGGACTCCGGAAGATATCGTTACTGCCTGGTGTATACGCCCATGAGTTCGGCCTCGGCCAGGACGTGCCCTTCCAGCTCACTTCCTCCTCCTGGCTCGAACTCAGAAACCGGGTCTTGCCGCTTCGCTCACCGAAAAACCTGGTTTCTCTATTGTATAGCAGGAGGATTTCTAACGCAAATCTAACGTAAATAGAAACGTGTTTCTAATGCCCGGCGCGGATAATATACCGGTGTTGATATTCAGACGGAACACGCAACACGGAGCACGCGGAATGCGTAATTCGTAATGCGTAAGGCGTAAAGCGTAATGCATAAGAGGTGAACTATGTTGATACCGCTATTTCAGGGGAAAGAGAAGCGAGGGCAAGGGGATTGGGATCGCAATCGGCTGCGTGAGGTGCCGGTGCTGCCACTGCGCAACGTCGTGGCATTCCCGCACGGGCTACTGCCACTGGCGGTGGGCCTGCCCCGTTCTGTCAAACTGTTGGAAGACGTGCTCGACGGCGACCGGCTGCTCGTGCTGGTGACCATGACGGATCCAGCGGTCGAGGAGCCTGGCACCGATGGGCTATACCAGGTAGGCACGTTGGCTGAGGTCGAACGGGCGCTGCGGGTCGAAGACAACTATCAGATCGTGATGCGCGGGCTGGCCCGCGTGCACATCAGAAAGTGGATCGCCGAGGAGCCGTATCTGAAGGCGCAGGTGGACCTGGCGCCCGAGCGAGCCAGTGACGCGACCGAGGTCGAAGCGCTGCGGCGCGAGTTGCTGTCTGCGGCGCGGCGGCTGGTGGGCTTTCTGCCGGGGGTGCCCGAAGGGATCGTGGATATGTTGGAGCAACTCGCCGAGCCGGGCATGTTGCTGTACATGATCGCCTCCAATGTGCGCCTGGAGATGGAGCAGGCACAAAAGATCCTGGCCGGCGATGACGTAGCAGCCCAGATGCGGGCGTTGCTGGCCGTGCTGCAGCACGAACTGGAGGTGCTCGAACTGGGCCAGCAGATCCGCAACGAGGCCCAGTCGGAGATGGAAAAGACGCAGCGCGAGTACTTTCTGCGCCAGCAACTCAAGGCGATCCAGAAAGAACTGGGGGAGGACGAGGAAGGCTCGGAGGCAGGCAACTACCGGCGCAAGGTCGAAGAGGCCAACCTGCCGGAAGAGGCGCGCAAGGAAGCGGAGCGGGAGTTGGCGCGGCTGGCCCAGATGAGCCCGCAGTCAGCCGAGGCGGGGGTGATCAAGACTTACCTGGACTGGCTGACCGACCTGCCGTGGAACAAACTCTCGGAGGACGACCTCGACCTGAGCCACGCCGAGCAGGTGCTGAACGAGGACCACTATGGGCTGGAGAAGGTCAAGGAGCGCATCCTGGAATTCCTGGCGGTGCGCAAGTTGCGGCTGGAGCGCGGGGTAGACGACAGCGACGAGCACGCGACGGCGATCCTGTGCTTCGTCGGCCCGCCAGGCGTGGGCAAGACCAGCCTGGGACGTTCCATCGCGCGGGCGTTGGGGCGGGAGTTCACCCGCATGAGCCTGGGCGGCGTGCGGGATGAGGCAGAGATCCGGGGGCACCGCCGCACCTACATCGGCGCCATGCCCGGCCGCGTCATCCAGGCGCTCAAGCGCGTGGGCAGCCGTAACCCGGTCTTTATGTTGGACGAGGTGGACAAGGTCGGCGCGGACTGGCGGGGGGACCCGGCCAGCGCACTGCTGGAGGTGCTCGACTCGCAGCAGAACCACGCCTTCCGCGACCATTACCTGGACGTGGACTTTGACCTGAGCCAGGTGTTCTTTATCACGACGGCCAACACGTTGAGCACGATCCCACCGGCGCTGCTGGACCGCATGGAGGTGATCGAGCTTGATGGCTACACAGAGTACGACAAGGTCAAGATCGCCGAGGGGTACCTGGTGCCGCGCCAACTCAAGACCAACGGCCTGCAGCCCGACGAGGTCGAGTTCACGGCGGACGGGTTGAGGACGATCATCCGTGACTATACCCGAGAGGCAGGCGTGCGGAACCTGGAGCGGGAGATCGGCCGAGCGCTGCGCAAGGTGGCCACGCGGGTCGCCGCGTGCAAGGCCAAGGCGGAGTGCGGCCTGGCCGTGGACCCGGAGCGTGTGCGCGAGTTCCTCGGCAAGCCTCGTTTCCGGGATGAAGCCCAGTTGCGCACGGAGCTCCCGGGCGTGGCGACGGGCCTGGCGTGGACGCCTGCCGGCGGCGAGGTGCTCTTTGTCGAGGCCAGGGCAATGGAAGGCAAAGATGGCCTGATCCTGACCGGCCAACTGGGCGACGTGATGAAGGAATCGGCCCGCATCGCGCTCAGTTACGTGCAGGGTGAACTGGAGCGGTTGGGGTTACCCAAGGATGCACTGGAGGGCAAGACGGTGCACCTGCACGTGCCGGCGGGGGCCATCCCCAAGGACGGCCCCTCGGCCGGGGTGACGCTGGTGACGGCGCTGGTGTCGGAACTGACCCGGCGGCCCGTGTGCGGCGAGGTGGGGATGACGGGCGAAGTGACACTGCAAGGGCAAGTCCTGCCTATCGGCGGCGTCAAGCAGAAGGTGCTGGCCGCTCACCGGCACGGGCTGAGGACGATCATCCTGCCCCGGGCCAACGAGGTAGACCTGGACGACGTGCCGCAGGAGATCCGGGACGACCTGTCCTTCGTGCTGGTCGAGCACCTGGACGAGGTGCTAGAGACGGCCCTCACGCCGGAGGTGGGCCTGGCATTCGGCGTGGAGGAGATGGTGGGCAGCGACGGGCGCTCGCAGCCGATGGCCGAGTTACTCTCGTAGGTAGTACGTACCCAAGCCAGAGCCCCGGAGCCTGATGCGCCGGGGCTCTTTTCCTTATCACGTACCGACCAGGTTGCCAGGCCGGGTGCGAATTTGACAGAACCAATAGGGCATGTTAACATTCGCCCAAGGAGCGAAAGGATATGACTGAGACTTTACGCATTGTACCCCTGGGCGGACTGGGGGAAATCGGCAAGAACATGCTCAGTATCGAGTATGGCCGCAATATTCTCGTCGTGGACGCGGGGATCATGTTCCCCGAATCCGACATGCTGGGGATTGATTACATCATCCCCGACTGGAAATACCTGCGCGATAGGAAAGACCGCGTGCGCGCGATCGTCATCACCCACGGCCACGAGGACCACATCGGCGGGTTGTCCCACTTCCTGGAAGAGTTCAACGTGCCGGTCTATGCCACCCAGTTGACGCGCGGCCTGATCGAGGTCAAGCTGGCACAGAAACACTTGCTGGACCGCACCGACCTGCATACCTACGCACCCGGCGACACCGTCCACATCGGCCCCTTCACCATCGAGCCCTACCACGTCTGCCACTCGATCCCCGACGGAGTGGGGTTGGGGATTACGACACCGGCCGGACTGATCGTGCACAGCGGCGATTTCAAGTTCGACCATACGCCAGTAGATGGCTGGCCGACCGATTACGCCAAACTGGCCGAGTTCAATGGGCGCGGGGTACTGGCGCTGTTGTCCGACAGCACCAACGCCGACCGCCCCGGCAACACCTCTTCGGAGGCCGCGTTGACCGGCGCGTTCGATCAGGTGATGCGGCAGGCCCCAGGCCGGGTGATCGTGGCGACTTTTGCCTCGCTCATCTCTCGTATCCAGCAGGTGGTGGACGCAGCGACGCGGTACAACCGCAAGATCGCCATCGCCGGCAGGAGTATGATCGAAAACGCCAAAATGGCCCGCGAGTTGGGCTACCTCAGCATCCCCGATGGCACGTCGGCGACGTTGGACGAGGTCAAGAAATTGCCGGCCCACGAGGTGGTCATCATCGCGACCGGCTCGCAGGGGGAGCCGACGGCGGTGTTGAGCCGGTTGGCAACAGGACGGCATCCCTCGCTGTACATTCAAGAGGGAGATACGGTCGTGCTATCCTCGCACACCATCCCCGGCAACGAAGAACTCATTCACCGCGTCGTCAATCGCCTCTTTCAGAAGGGATCCGACGTCTATTATGGCCCCTATGCGTCGGTGCACGTCTCGGGCCACGCCAGCCAGGAGGAGCAGAAATTGCTGATCAACCTGCTACATCCGCGCTTCTTCGTCCCTGTCCACGGCGAGCTGCGCCACCTGAAACAGCACGGCAAGATCGCGCACCAGTTGAGCATCCCGGCCGAGAACATCGCCGTGGTCGAAAACGGCTACACGTTGACCTTTGGCGAGCGGCTGCAGGTTGGAGAGCGGGTGCCCGGCGGGTACGTCTTCGTGGACGGGGCACGGGTGGGTGAAATCGGGATGGCGGTGATGCACGAGCGGGAGGAACTGGGGCAGAATGGCTTCTTTACGTCTATCGTGCGCTACGACCGCCTGACGGGCCGGCCCGTGGGCCGTCCGCGCATCGTCACCCGTGGCTTCATCTCCGTGCCCGATGAGGAGGATCTGCTGGCTCGGGCCGAGGAGATTACCCTCTCGGCGGCTTCGGCCAGCCCAGGCACACCTCCAGCAGAGATTGCGAAGCAGATCCAGGCCGCGCTGTCCAGGTTTCTCTACCAGGAGACCAAGACCCGCCCCATCGTGATTCCGACGGTGATAGAGGCGTAGTGCGTAATGCGTAATGCGTAATCCGTAATGCGTAATCCGTAATCCGGAATGCGTAATCCGTAATGCGTGATGTGTAATGCATGATGGGGGTCCTGACCTTCCTACTAGAGCGGCACGGTTGCGCCAGATCGTTGCTGGACTGGGCAGTGTGGGCGTCGCTTACTCGGGTGGCGTGGACAGCACGCTGCTGCTGGCAGTCTGCCGGGAGGTGCTGGGGCCAGAGCGCGTCGTGGCGTTGACTGCCCAGGCGGAGATGGTGCCCGCCGTGGAGCAAGCCCAGGCCGCCGAGATGGCCCGCCAACTGGGCGTACGCCAGCGCGTCGTTCACTTCGACGCATTGAGCAACGCCGACATCGCCGCCAATCGCCCTGACCGCTGCTATCACTGCAAGCAGGCCATCTTTGGACGACTCCAGGAGATCGCCCAAGCCGAAGGGATGGCGGTGCTGGTGCACGGGGCCAACCTCGACGACACCCGGGATTACCGGCCCGGCCTGCGCGCGGCGGAGGAGATGGGGGTTCGCGCTCCACTGCTGGAGGCGGGATTGACCAAGGCGGACGTGCGGACGTTGTCGCGCCAGATGGATCTGCCGACGTGGGACCTGCCTTCGATGGCCTGCCTGGCCTCACGGATCCCCTATGGCACGCCGCTGACCAGCGAGGCGCTGGCACGCGTGGACGCCGCCGAATCTACGCTGCGCCAACGCCTGGCGTTGCGCCAGTTACGGGTACGAGACCATTTCCCCCTGGCCCGGATCGAGGTACCCGAGGATGACATCGTCCGCCTATCTCAGCCCGAGGTGCGCCAGGAGATCGTTCGACGCTTGCAGGAACTGGGATACAAGTACGTGGCGCTCGACCTGCAGGGGTTTCGGAGTGGCAGTATGAACGAATCTGCGAATCTACGAATGGACGAATGAGGTATGAGCAACCCGACTAGCCAACTGAGCGGGCGGTTGGAGTTTGCCGTGCCGGACTTTGAGCGGGCGCAGCGCAAAGGGGTGCCCGAGGTCATCCTGGCCGACCGCAAGTCCGTCGAGCAGAGCCTGGCCATCGCGCGTGCCTTCCTCGCGCGCACCGGCCGCGCGATCCTCAGCCGGGTGGGACCGGAGTTGGAGGCCCGGCTACAGAGCGAATTCGCGACAGAAGCGGCATGCGAGTGGGTGGCCCTGCCGCGCGCCGCCGTGTTGCGGCGGCCAGATTTTGTGATCGCACAGACGGGCGGAAGAGTGGGCGTGCTCACAGCCGGCACTTCTGACGTGCCCGTGGCCGAGGAGGCAGCACTGTTGTGCCGGGAAATGGGATGCAGGGTGTACACCGCCTACGACGTCGGAGTAGCCGGGCTGCACAGGCTGTTCGAGCCATTGGGCACGCTGCTCGACGAGGCCCAGGTGGACGTGCTGATCGTGGTCGCCGGCATGGATGGAGCGCTTCCTTCGGTGGTGGCCGGCCTGGCAGACGTGCCCGTGATCGGCCTGCCCACGTCCATCGGTTACGGCATCGGTGGGGGCGGCATAGCCGCCCTCTATAGTATGCTCCAGACCTGTGCCCCCGGCCTGAGCGTGGTCAACATTGATAACGGCATCGGGGCCGGGGCCGTCGCCGGCCTGATCGCGAACCGTGCCGCGGCCGCCAGGCGGGCCTCCCCGGAGACAGGTGCACCGTGAGCACCGTCCTGTATCTCGACCTGTTTTCCGGCGCCAGCGGCGACATGTTGTTGGGCGCGCTCCTGGATGCCGGCCTGCCGCTGGAGGCGCTGCAGGCCGAACTGGAGAAGATGGACCTCGCCGGCTACGAACTGGTGGCCGAGCGGCAGGTCCGTCACGGCCTCAGCGGCACCCGGCTGCTGGTACGGGACGTGGCCCAGGCACACCCCGCCCGCCACCTGCCGGACATTCGCCGCCTGCTCCAGAACAGCGCTCTTTCGAGCCGGGTGCAGGAGGCCAGCATGGCCGTCTTCGCGCGCCTGGCGCGGGTCGAGGCCCGCATTCACGGCGTCGCCGTGGACGAGGTCCATTTCCACGAGATCGGTGCCGTAGATAGCCTGGTGGACGTCGTTGGATTTGCCGCTGGGCTGGAGCAGTTGCAGGTAGAGCGCGTGTTCTCATCACCTGTGCCGCTGGGCAGTGGAACGATCGAAACGGAACACGGCCTGCTGCCGGTGCCGGCCCCGGCGACGCTGGCGCTGCTGGCCGAGGTGGGAGCGCCCACACGCCCCCACCCGGCGCAGACGGAGATCGTCACCCCCACGGCGGCGGCGCTGCTGGCGGAATGGGCGACGTTCGAACTTCCGCCCATGCGGGTGCGGGCGATCGGCTACGGCTTCGGGCAGAAGGAATTCCCGTGGGTCAATGCGGTGCGGGTCTGGCTGGGTGAGGAAGCGCCCCTCCCTCAATCCCTCCCCGGGGGGGAGGGAGGAGGAGATGCCCCTCAGGCGCTCCACGGAGGGGAGGGAGGAAGAGAGCGGGACCAGGTCACGCTGTTAGAGTGCAACCTCGACGACACCACCGGTGAGACCCTGGGGTATGCGATGGAGCGACTGTTCGCCGCCGGTGCACTGGACGTGTGGTTCACGCCGATCCAGATGAAAAAGGACCGGCCCGGGGTCATGCTCTCGGTGTTGGTACCGCCAGGCAGGACCGCAACCGTGGCGCAGGTCGTGCTGCGCGAGACCTCTACGCTGGGCCTGCGCGTCTTACCCATAGAGCGCATGGTGGCGGAACGGCACATGCGGGAGGTTGAGACCCCCTGGGGCAAGGTACAGGTCAAAGAGAAATGGTTGAACGGCGAGCGGGCGGCGGTCTCGCCGGAGTACGAGGACTGCGCCCGCATCGCGCGCGAGCACGCCATTCCGCTCTACCAGGTATTCGAGGCGGCCAGGAAGGCGGGAGGAAGCGACTGAAGTCGCTACTACGAACCGCAGGCGGAAGAGGCGACTGAAGTCGCTACTACGAACCTATACTACAGTGCCACGGCTGACTCTGTCCCACACCGCCGCTGCCAACTCGCGCGAGCGGGCGGTGATGGCCTCTTCGTCCAGGGTGAGCAATCGCCGGTCGCGCATCAACACCCGCCCGGCACAGACGGTGGCCGTGATGGCCGAGGCCTCGAGGCCGAAGAGCAGATGCCAGGGCAGGTTCCCCGCCGTCAGCGGCGTCGTGGGGGAATAGTCCAGGAAGACGAGGTCGGCGGCCGCTCCCTCGCGCAGTTCCCCGAGCCTCAGGTCAGGCCAGAAGACGCGCGCCAGCCGGGCGTTGTGGGCGTAGGCCAGCCGGACCACCAGGTCGCCGGGCATGGCCCGGGGGTCGCGTTGCCACAGTTTGTGCACCAGGTAGGCGGCCTTCATCTCGGCGAACATAAGGTTGGAGAAGCCGTCGTTGCCCAGGGCCACGTTCACCCCGGCACGCAGCATGGCCTCAACGGGGGCCACCCCCACCCCGTTGTTCATGTTCGAGCGCGGCTGGTGCGTGACCCAGGTGCCCGTCTCCGCCAGCAAGGCGATCTCGCTCTCGTCCACGTGGACGCAGTGGGCGGCGACGGTGCGAGGGCCGAGGATGCCCGCGTCGTGCAGCCGGTGGACAACGCGCTTGCCGGACTTGGACAGGGAGTCCTCCTGGTCGGCTCTATCCTCAGCGACGTGAAGGTGGAAACCTAACCCCGCACCAGCCGCAGCAGCGACGCAGTCGGACAGCGTTTCGTCAGAGAGGGTCAGTGAAGCGTGCAGACCGAAGGATGCCGCGATTTGAGATTCCGCGGGTGAGTACACCCGTATGCGCTCGGAATGACAGGGGGGGATTTGAGATTCCTCGCTGCACTCGGAATGACAGGGGGGGATTTGAGATTCCTCGCTGCGCTCGGAATGACGGGGGGGGGGTAGAGATTGTGCGAAACGGACATTTTCGGCAAGGCCGGCCCGGGCACGCTCAGGGCCATCCCGGTCGGTGACTTCGTAGCACAGGCTTGCCCTCAGCCCGGCCTCTTGCACGGCCTCGGCGATGACGTCGAGCGAGCCTTCAATGCTGTTGGGGCTGGCGTGGTGGTCAATCAACGTAGTGGTGCCGTGGCGAATCGCGTCTACCAGGCAGACCAAGGCCGAATAGCGCACATCTTCCAGCGTGAGCGCTTTGTCCAGTCGCCACCACAGCCGCTCCAGAATCTGGGGGAAATTGGCGGCCGGCTCACCAGGGATGGCCATCCCACGGGCAAAGGCTCCATAAAAGTGGGTGTGGGCACACGTGGAAGCCGGAAGCACCAGTTGGCCAGCCGCATCCCAGCGTTCGGGAGCCGGATAGCGCGTGGCCAGTTCCGTACTGGTACCCACCGCCGCGATGTGAGCCCCTTGCACGAGCAACGCTCCATCCTCGATGAGACCCGGATCGTCGCCCAGGGTGGCCAGACGGGCATGCGTGATGAGCCACGGACGGTTGGGGGTTTCTGTCGCCATCGTCACTACCTCCCAAACTTTCCTCCCATTGTAGCCCATTTCGCCCGGGCTGTCCAATGACCGCTCCACCCATCCGAAACACTGCTGTAACGCAGATGAAACCCCCGACGTGCCGATTCTGAATTATCCTGGTTGTCTTGAGGGGGAGGTAATTGACTTGCGAACCAGATGGAGGGGAGTACAATATCCTATCAGGAAGGTGCACTGGCCTCAACCTGCTGCACAAAGGCCGGCGATGGAGCACAGGCAGGGCAGAGTCCGTCTTCCACACTCAGCATGGGGGGAGGCACAACGATGAAATGTCCAAACTGTGGCCACGCAAACCGCAAGGATGCTGATCTCTGCCGGGAATGCGGCGCCGCGCTGACGCGACCCAGCCCGCCCAAACGAGGGAAGAGAAAAAGACAAGGAGACAAACTGGACACCCGCCCGGTGCCGAAAGCGGACGTCACTTTTGCCCCTGTGCCAGAGGGGGCGTCGCTCCATGCCGGCCGATACGTGGTCGTGGAAGTGCTCGCCACGGCTGAACGAAGAAACGTCTACCTGGCAGAGGATGGTGCCTGGGTACGGCTGTGCCCCAAGTGCTGGACAGAGACGTTCGACCTACAAGAACGTTTCTGCCCCTCCTGCGGGGCCGACATTTCCAGCATTGAGCCCCTGCACCCCCGTTACCTGATCCAGGAAAGTGCCGACGAGCAAGCCTATGCGATGGAAGCCCAATTGTTAGGGATGAACCTGGAGCATCCTGGTTTGTTCCTGCCCCGCGCGATCTTCACAGAGACCCCCTACGGCGCTCCTCGCTACTACCGGGTGGAGCCAGAGTTCTCGCCGCCACTGGTAACGTCCCGCACCGTACCTCAGGCACTCAATCAGGTACTGGAATGGGGTGTGATCCTGGCCAGGGCACTGGACTATCTGCACCAGCACCACATCGCGCTGCGCCGGGTCGGCCTGGAGCACATGGCCGTGGCGGGGAAGAAGGCCTACTGGGTCAACCTGAACGTGGCATACGTCATCCCGCCAGCAGCACAGGCGACGGCGGCCAGCGATTTTGTCCAGGACGTGCAAGGGCTTGGAGCAGCGCTGCTCTACCTGGCAACGGGGCAACATGAGGTGACTGAGGCTTCACTGCCGGAGCGCGTCGCAGCGGTCTTGTCCGAGGCACTCACTGCGCCGACCAGGCTCAGCGCAGGTGCTTTTGCTACAGCGCTCGAATCCGTGCTCCAGGAATTGTGGTGCCCGGCCATCGTCAACCTGGTCGTTGGCCGTCGCACCGACGTGGGACAGGAACGCACACTGAACGAGGATAGTCTCCTGACGCTCGACGTGGCCCCGATATTCCGCTCCAGCGGCGCGCCGGTGGGCCTATACGCCGTGGCCGACGGGATGGGGGGACACGAAGCGGGCGACGTCGCCAGCCGGCTGGCAATTCAGGCCATCGCCCGGCAGATGGTGAGCCAGGTGCTCCCCGTAGCCATCGGCGGCGAATCCCTGCCCAACTTCCGCCAGTGGCTGATGGCCACGATGCAGGCTGCCAACCAGTCGGTCTACGACCAGCGCAAGGCCGCAGGCACCGACATGGGCACTACCCTGGTCGTGGTGCTCGTCGTCAGCAACAAGGTGCTCATCGCCAACGTGGGAGACAGCCGCGCCTATCTGCTCAAACAGGGCGAAATCGTCCAGCTCACCACCGACCACTCGTTGGTCGAGCGTCTGGTGGCCGCTGGCCAGATCACGCCAGAGGAAGCCATCAATCACCCGCAGAGGAACATCATCTACCGCGTGATCGGCGAAAAGCCCCAGGTGGAGGCTGACCTGTACGAGCGAGGGCTGGCCCCCGGCGAGGCCCTGCTGCTCTGCTCAGATGGGTTGAGCGGCATGGTGCCAGACCAACAGATCTGGCAAATCTGGCGCACTTCTACCTCACCCCAGGTCGCATGTGACCGCCTGGTGGCGGCGGCCAACCAGGCCGGGGGGGAAGACAACATCACGGTCGTGATCGTGCAGGTAGAGAATTGAGGAATGGAGAGGAGAAGGGGCGCATGCCAGTATGTCCAAACTGCGGTTCGCGACAGCGCGATGGGGCCGCCTTCTGTGACGAGTGCGGGGCGAGATTGGAAGCCGATGCGCCAATGGCGATGCCAATAGCGGCGCCAATGGAGGACACTGCAGCACAGTATACTCCCACTGCCCTGGCCGCGGCTCGCTGCTCTGCCTGCGGGACCCCACTGAAGCCCGATGGAACCTTCTGCGAATGTTGTGGTGCACCGGCGGGAGCGGCGCCTGCCGCGGCAGGCGCTGCGTCGCCAGCGCCGGCTGCTGCTCCTGCGCCCCCACCGGCGGCGGGAATCTCGGCCGATGCGCTGACCTGCCCCAAGTGTGGTGCTCGCCTGGAAGCGGGGAGCAAGTTCTGCGACATGTGCGGCGCACCGGCTGCTTCTCCTGCTCCAGCAATCCATGCACCTGGGACTGCGATCCCGGGCTACCTGGTTGTACAAGGCACCCATGCCACACTACGCTTTCCACCCGGCAAGATCGAAATCATCGTCGGGCGGGCGGATGAAGCCAGCGGGACTTTTCCTGACGTTGACCTGAGCGGCTACGGTGGAGACGAAGGAGGGGTTTCTCGACAGCACGCCCGCATCTTTATGCAAGGCTCCCAAGTCTTGATCGAGGATCTGCACAGCACCAACCGCACTTACGTCAACCAGCAGAGGTTGATGCCAGGCCAGCCGCACCCACTCCGCCACGGGGACGAGGTACGATGCGGACAGGTGAGACTCAACTTTTATTCCACCTGAAGGAGATGAGCAATTGCCTCGTTTCTGTCGTTTCTGCGGCAAGGAGTTCAAGAACCCTCAGGCACGCTTCTGTCCGGACTGTGGGCGCCCGGTGGCGGAGGGTGGCGCAGCGGAGGCCCAAGGCCAGGAACAACCACGCGTGGCGATCCGCGTCCCCGGGCGTCCGCCGTGGGAGGTGCTGCTCGAGCGGGCAACCTTCACCATCGGCCGCAAGCCCGATAACGACATCGTGCTACCGCTCGACTACGTCTCCGGCTACCACGGCCGGCTGGAACAACAGGGGACGGCGTGGCATTATGTAGACCTGGGCAGCACCAACGGCACGTTCGTCAATGGGCAGCGCACGCAGGGCGCAACGTTGCGTGACGGCGACATCTTGCGCATCGGCGACCTGCAAGGCAACTCGGCCAGCCTCACCTTCCGCGCGGCCGGAGCGCCGGCAGTGCCCGCACCGGCCGCCAGCGCCATCCACATGGGGGCCACGGCCCTGGGGTTAAAGACCTCTCTCCTGATCGGGCGCAACCCGCAGGCCGACATCTCCCTGCCGGCCCCAGTCGTCTCCTGGCACCATGCCCGGCTGGACCGCACGCCCCAGGGGCACGTGCTCACCGATCTGAGCAGTACGAACGGTACTTTCGTCAACGGCCAGCGCCTGGCTCGCCCGCACCTCCTCCATGCGGGAGAGGTGGTGCAGATCGGCCCTTTCAGGCTGGTGTATGAAGCGACGGGCTTCCAGCAGTACGCCGCCACCGGGGGGGTGCGGCTGGATGGGATGCGCCTGACGCGGGAAGTAGGGCATGGGGAGCGGAGCAAGCGTATCCTCAACGACATCAACATATCCATCTATCCCCGCGAATTCGTCGCCCTGGTGGGCACCAGCGGTGCGGGCAAGTCTACCCTCATGATGGCGCTCAACGGCTTCAACCGCGCCGCAGGGCAGGTGTTGGTCAACGGGGATGACCTGTACCGCCAGTTCGACCTTTATCGTACTATGGTGGGCTACGTCCCACAAGATGACATTATCCACAAGGAACTGACCGTGGGCCATGCGCTCCACTACGCGGCGCAGTTGCGACTGCCCCCCGACACCTCCGCCCAAGAGATCGAGCAACGCAGTGACTACGTCCTGCAGCAGGTGGAGATGGTCGGCCAGAAAGACCAGGCGATCAGCAGCCTGAGTGGCGGGCAGCGCAAGCGGGTCAGCATTGCCGTCGAGTTGCTGGCCGAGCCGAACCTGTTTTTCCTCGACGAACCCACCTCTGGGCTCGACCCGGGCCTGGAGAAGAAGATGATGCACACGCTGCGCCGTCTGGCCGACGGTGGGCGGACGATCGTCCTGGTGACCCACGCCACCGCCAACATCGTGCAGTGCGATCACGTCTGTTTCCTCTCCCAGGGACGCATGGTGTACTTTGGGCCGCCCGCAGAGGCGCTCCAATTCTTTGGCGTGACGAGCGGCGACTTTGCGGACATCTACGACCAGCTGGATGACCCCAATCCGCAAGTATCCCGCCAGAAAGCGGCCAGTTGGGAGGAGAACTTTAAACGGTCGCCGTACTACCAGCAGTACATCGAGGACCGGCAGCGCGCGCTGCCGCAAGTCCAACAGGCAGCAGCAGGCAAGGCCGCATCCCGGCAGGGACCGAGAGTCAGCGTGATACGCCAGTTCCTGGTCCTCACCCGCCGCTACCTGGACCTGGTGTTACGGGACAAACTGCTTCTGTCTGTGCTGATGGCGGTGATGCCCATCATCGGCGCACTGGTGTTGCTGGTGGCGAACGCCAACTGGCTGGTCGGCAACTCGCTGGCCGAGATCCAGCGGCAACTGGCAACTGAGTTGGCGTCAGGGGCGAATAGCGCCACGTACGCCGTGATCGGCAACAGCCAGACCTTGCTGTTCATCATGGCGCTGGCCTCGGTGCTATTGGGGCTGTTTGCTTCCGTCTACGAGATCGTAAAGGAATGGTCGGTCTATCAACGAGAGCGCATGGTCACCGTGCGGATTCTGCCCTACATCGCCTCCAAGGTAGTCGTATTGGGCGCCTTTGCCCTGGTCCAGTGTTTGCTGCTGATGGTCGTGATCAGTCTCAGGGTGGACTATCCTACGCAAGGGGTGTTCCTGCCAGCGCCGGTGGAGATGTACGTTACCCTGTTCCTGGGCACGCTGGCCGCAATTCTGCTGGGCCTCCTCATCTCCACGAGTGTGCCTAACTCCAGCACAGTGATCTATATCGTGTTCCTGGTGCTATTCTTTCAGATGATTTTCGCTGGGGTCCTATTCGATCTACCCGGCATCACCGATAGATTCTCCAATCTGACACTCACCCGCTGGACGATGGAGGGACTGGGCACTTCGGCGAACATGGAGTGGTTGAATGGCCTCACGCGGACTCGTTTTCGGCCCGACCCGATCACCGAAGAGATCTCGATGGACGTGGAGAAGCCCGCCGAGGGCTGGGAGCCGGTGACGGTGGTGACGACCACTCGAGAGCTCGAGGTGCCTGTCCAGCCGGGCGTCACCCAGACCGTGCCCATTTCCGTCCCGCAGGTCACGGTGAACGAGATGGTCACAGTCACCGAGACGATCACCAGGGCCTACACCGTCGAACCTGAACCGATGGACATCTTCAAGGAGCAGGAATTCCACGTCCAGTATACCCGTACAGCAGGGCACCTGTGCTGGGACTGGCTGGTGCTGCTCGGATTTGGGGCAGCGTTCGTGTTCGGCACGGCCATCGTGTTGAAACGGAAGGACGTAGGGTAAACAGGCTGCAAACTGGAGATTCTGACCTACGCGCGGCACGTGGAGTGTAGGTGACCGCGATTGGCCATTGGAACGGAGGAAAGTATGACACTTGAAAATGGACAGGTCCTGCAAAGCCGTTATCGCATCATCTCGCTGCTAGGCCAGGGCGGCATGGGAGCAGTCTACCGCGCCTGGGACATGCGGCTGGACGTCCTGGTAGCCCTCAAGGAGATGATTCCCCAGCCCGGGCTCGACCCTCAAACGCTGACCCAACTGCGCCAGCAGTTCCACCAAGAGGCGACGATCCTGGCCCGCCTCCATCACCCCCACATGGTACGGGTGACCGACTTTTTCGAAGAGGGGGGGAACGCCTACCTGGTGATGGACTTTGTCGAAGGGGAGAGCCTGAACCGCCTCATCGCACGAGGAGGCGCAGTGCCAGAAGCACAGGCCTTGGCCTGGGCTGGGCAATTGCTGGACGCGCTGGCGTACTGCCACGACCAGGGGCTGATCCACCGGGACGTGAAACCGCAGAACGTGATCGTGCGTCCCGATGGGCAGGCGATGCTGGTGGATTTCGGACTGGTGAAACTGTGGAACCCTCGGGATCCACATACGAGGACCGCCATGCGCGGGCTGGGCACGCCGGAATATGCGCCGCCGGAACAGTACGACGCCCAGTTAGGGCACACCGACCCTCGCAGCGATATCTATAGTGTGGGCGCCACGCTCTACCACACTCTCACCGGCCAGGCTCCTCCCACGGCGACGATGCGGATCGCCAGTCCGGGCCTGTTTCAGCCCCCACGGATGCTGAACCCAACCCTTTCACCGACCACCGACGCCGCAGTATTGCGGGCGACGGAGTTGGCCGTGGGAGACCGCTTTGCTTCGGCCCGGGAGATGGCGGCCGCCCTACGGGGCGAAGTGGTCGCCGTGGCTCCACCGGTGATACGCCATAGCCAGCCCGCACAGGCGGTGGCGGGAGCGCCACCATTCCCATCCACCCGGCGTCCAGGAGTGCCCGGGTGGGCCTGGGTGGTGGGGGGAGTGGTCGTGTTGCTCCTGGTGGCAGGGCTGGCGGGCCTGGCCTGGATCATAGGGGGCAGGATGGGGAACAGGATCGTAGACGTGAGAGGCAGCCCCACCCCCACACCCCCAAAGGAAGAAATGGTCGCCGCCTCTACTCCGACAGCGGCGGAAGCAACGGTCACTCCGCTGGCCTCCCCCTCACCCACGAGCACGCACCCGCCCATGAGCACATCTACCGGGACGCCGATGGGCACACCCAAGCACGCCGCAAGCCCGACCCCGACTCCCACCACTCCCGCCGGCCCCACCGCACCTCCAACCCCTGTACTGCCGACGCATACACCGCGGCCCACGTCCCCGCCCTCCTCCGGTGCGTTGGTCACCTTCGAGCAGTGGGCTCCCTGGCGGCGGGGCGACGAGCCTTACGGAGAACTGACGCAAACTCAAGAACGGGTCCACTCGGGCAGCTACGCGGCCAGACTGCGCTATGATTTCCCGGTTACCGACAAGGATTACGTCGTGTTCATCTATCCATTGAGCCTGGCAGGGCAGCCCAACACGATAGGCGCCTGGGTATATGGCGACGGGTCTGGCCATCACCTGAACGTATGGGTGCAGGACGCCCAGGATGAAGTGTGGTCCGTGCACTTGGGGAAGGTAGGCGGTCCAGGCTGGCAACAGATGGCAGGCCCACTGGCCCCCAACCTACCCTGGCCCGCCGGCCACGTATCGGGGCCTGGAAATGGGGCGGTAGACTACCCGGTGCGCTTCTATGCGTTGGTGCTGGACCGGCCGGCAGCAGGCCCGCAGAGCGGCCAGATTTACCTCGACGACATCTCGGCCTGGCAGGGCCAGGCCGGCGTGACGGCCACGCCACCCGCAGCCGTGGCTACCCCGGCCAGCGGGGGGGCGACACCAACGGCTACGGCCACCGGCGGACCTCCGGTCAGTGCTGGCCCACTGGACTTTCCTGTACCCACGAACCTGGACGGCTGGGGCCCTGCCGAGACAGGCCATCAAGCCACGATCATGTTGCACATCAGCGGCGGCGCCCCACCTTTCACGATCCATCACGAACTGGACGTGTTCGTGACCCAGGAACGCGATTATGCCCTCGTGTTCATCGTGAACGGATGTTCGATCGTCTACACCATTACCGTGGAGTCGGCCGACGGGCAGAAAGTCGCGCACGACTACTTTATTCGGGCACCGGACCCGGATTGCGATTGACAAGGCTCTGGAGGCAAACGCGCTTCCGCCGGAACCTTCCCGAATGCGCGGGTGAGTACATCCGTGAGCCTTCGGGAAGGTGATCCTGGTTCTCAGGGCAGCATGGGGGTTGTCTTGTGGCGCGTTCGGTCACCTGATGGTACAATATGGATCAAGTCGCAGTCAAAGGAGAGGTGAACCATGCCACTCGGTATCGGTGAGATCGTAGAAGAACGCTATCGAGTCGTCCGGTTGCTGGGCCAGGGTGGGATGGGGTCGGTGTATCGCGCCTGGGACACGCGGCTGAGCCGGCCCGTCGCGCTCAAGGAGATGATCCCCCAATCCAGTCTCGACGCCGATATGTTGGCCCAATTGCGCCAGCAATTCCAACAGGAAGCCCAGGTCCTCGCCACGTTGGTCCATCCCAACCTCGTGCGCGTCACCGACTACTTCTCGGGGGACGGCAACGAATATCTGGTGATGGATTTCGTCGAGGGAGAGAGCCTGGCGGACAAGATCCAGCGCGGAGGAGCACAGCCAGAGGAGCAGGCGGTGGTCTGGGCCGGGCAGTTGCTCGACGCCCTGGCCTATTGCCACGGGCAAGGGGTGATCCACCGCGACATCAAGCCCCAGAACATCATCATCACGCCAGATGGGAAAGCCGTGTTGGTAGACTTTGGGTTGGTCAAGTTATGGGACCCCCGCGACCCGCGCACGCGGACGGTGATGCGCGGGGCTGGCACGCCGGAATACGCGCCGCCAGAGCAGTACGACATGGGCCTGGGCCACACCGACCCGCGGTCCGACGTCTATAGCCTGGGCGCCACCCTCTATCATGCCCTGGCCGGCCAGGCACCTCCGACGGCCACCCAGCGCATGGCCACCCCAGCGTCCTTCGTACCATTGCGCCGCGTCAACACTGCCATCGGCCCGACCACCGAAGCAGCGGTGCTCAGGGCACTGGAGATGGCCATGGAACAGCGTTTCCAGAGCGCAGATGAAATGACGCGGGCACTGGGTTTTGAGCCGCGGACGGCGGTGGTGACCCCACGCCGTGCACCCTCGGAAACCAGGGTGATCCCCCCTAAGACGGCCGACATGGTCCCCCCGGCAGAACGGAAACGGGGCACCTGGGTGCGCGGCGTGGGAGTGGCCGTCGCCATCGTGCTGTGCCTGGCGCTGGCGGCAGGGGCAGCCTTGATCGCATGGCTCGTGTGGGGCGACGGCGGGAGCGTGCCGACCCCGGTGCCCACAGCGACTAAACCGTTTCCCCCTACCAACACTCCCAGACCGGTGGTGCCCACCCACACCCCCAGACCGATAATCCCCACCTACACCCCTCTACCCGAGATCGGCAGTACCCTGTTTCAAGACAACTTTAGCAACTCATCTTCCGGCTGGGAGGTGGGGGATTACGAAGGTGGTAGCGTAGGCTACCAGGGTGGCGCTTATGCCGTCGTTTCCGGCAAGACCAACAGCACGATGTGGGGTGTGGCGAACCGCTCGTTCGACAACGTGGCCATCGAGGTGGACGCCACCCAGGCCTCGGCCGGGCCTGAAAGCAACAATGACTACGGCGTGGTGTGCCGGGAGCAGGGGGACGGTAACGGATACTACCTGCTCGTCTCCGGCGACGGGTTCTATGCCATCCTCAAGTCCGTGGGGAAGAAGTTCGAGCCGTTGGTGGATTGGACCGAGTCGGACGCGGTCAAGCAGGGCAACGCGACCAATCGCATCAAGGCAGTGTGCAACGGCTCCACCCTGGAACTGTTCGTCAACGGGGAACGCTTGACGAGCGCCGAGGACAGCACGTACACCAAGGGAGATATTGCCCTGACGGCGACGACCTACGAAGATGCGGCCACCGAGGTTCACTTCGACAACCTGACCGTGCGCAATCCCTGAGCGGATTGGGGCCCGCGCATGTGGAGCCTTGAGAACTATGGATAGTTGGAGCGGAAAAACGATCGGTGGGTATCAGATCGCCGAGGAGATCGGCCAGGGAGGCATGGCGCTTGTTTACCGCGCCTATCAGCCTGAGCTGGAACGTTGGGTGGCCATCAAGATACTGCGGGCTACAGAAGTCAGCAGCCAGGAGTTCCTGGACCGTTTTCGCCGCGAGGCGCGCGCGATCGCCGCGCTGCGGCACCCCAACATCCTGACCATCTACACCTACGGAGAAGAGGGTGGTATCGCCTACATCGTCATGGAGTACGTACCTGGCGGCACGCTCAAGGATCGCCTGACGGGAGAACCCCTAGAATGGCCGGACGCAGCCACGTTGATCATCCCAGTTGGCCGGGCCCTGGCGTATGCGCATTCGCAGGGTATCGTGCACCGCGATGTTAAGCCAGCCAACATTCTCCTCCCCCGCCCCGATTGGCCCCTGCTGGCCGACTTTGGGCTGATCAAGATGATGGACCACCCACAAGGGCTTACCCGGCCTGGTATGAGCATCGGCACGCCGGCATATTTCTCGCCCGAGCAGGCGACCGGTGAGAACATAGACCACCGCAGCGACATTTATGCCCTGGGCGTCGTGCTGTACGAACTGTTGACCGGCCATATCCCCTTTGAAGCCAAATCGCCGATGGATATGATGGTCCGGAAACTGCAAGAACCTCCTCCTCCTCTTTGTCGCCTCAACCCACGCATCACACCGCAACTGGAAGCGGTGATCCTGCGGGCGCTGGCCCGAGATTCGGCAGCGCGCCACTCCACCATGGAAGCATTCGTGAATGACCTGTCACGATTGCCAGGCGCTACAGGTCGGGCTATCTCGCCCACGTCCCAGGATGTAGCAGCACCCAGCGCCACGGCGCGCCTCGGCACCCTCCGCCCGATGGTTGGCCCCCGCCTGGTCGTCACCGGCACCGGAGCCACGCTACTCCTCCCTCAGAAAGGAGAAGTGCTGATCGGGCGGGGTGACCCTCAGGTCGCGCTACATCCTGACGTGGACCTGGCTCCCCACGGCGGCAGCCAGGCAGGCGTCTCGCGCCAGCACGCCCGGCTGCTGTATTCTCCCGAGGGCTGGCTGTTGGAGGACCTGCGCAGCACCAACGGCACCTTTCTCAACAGCGTGCCTTTGCAACCCGGCCAACCAGTCCGCATCCAAACTGGCGACATGCTGCGCTGCGCCCAGTTGATGCTGGTATTCTACGAGGAGTAAGTTGGATTACGAACTGGGCCTGGCCGCTCTCAAAGCACGCCTGCCCGCGAGCGCGCTGAATGAATTCCAAACGTACGAGGGCCGGCTGCGGGACAACCTGGACCGGGAACGCCTATTCGGCGGCACGGAACAGACCCGCGCCGAGCGGGCCACCATTCTGCACGCGCTCAACCGGCTGGCACGAGACCACGCCGATGTCTCTTTCAACGACATGTGCCGGCCGGTGGCGGACGTACCGCCGGTAGCAGTCCCTCCTGTGCTCCCTGCGGCTCGAGGGCAGGCTTCCCTTGCTGCCCCTCGCATGCCGCCGCCTGGACCCATCCAGAACCGCTGGGCGCTGCTGGTGGGTGTAGACCGCTACGTGGACCCGGCGATCCCATCGCTCCGCTTCTGCGTCAACGACGTGCTGGCGCTGGAAACGGCCCTCAAGGGGCTGGGATACACCGTCGTCGCCCTGCACGACCAGGCACCCCAGGAGCACCTGCTGCCCACCCGCGACAACGTCGAGGCGGAACTGGCCCGCTTGACCCAGGTCGCAGGCCCCGACGACCTCCTGCTGGTCCACCTGGCCTGCCACGGCAAGTTGGTGAACGGCCAAGCGGTGCTCGTCACCCGCGAGGTCCGTGCGCCCACGCTGGCCGAGAAGGCGCTGCCGTTGGTGGAGGTCGAGCAGCGCATGCGCCACAGCCAGGCGCGGCGGCTGGTGCTCATCCTGGATGCCTGCCATACGGGCGTCGAGATCGGGCGTGACCTGGCCGATCCCGAGTTCATGCGCAACGCTTACGACCTGGCGGAGGGCTTTGCGCTGCTCGCGGCCAGCACGGCGCAGCAGGTGGCGCAGGAGTGGAGCAAGCAGCAGCACGGGGTCTTCACGTACTACCTGTTGGAGGGATTGAGCGGCCAGGCCGACCGGCAGGGCAAGCGGTTCGTGACCGTGGACGATCTCAAGACCCACGTGTTGAACGGGCTGCGCCGCTGGAACGTGGAACACGGCGGGCTACTCCAGGAGCCCACCGCCCGCACCGAGGGGCTGGGAGACATCATCCTCGCAGACTACCGCCGTAACCTTCCCGAAGGCGCGGGTGAGTACACCCGGGAGCCTTCGGGAAGGTGATCCAAAACCTGGTTTCTTGGTGGAGATTAAGGAGACACCCGATGACCCATCGTCAGATCATGATCACCGTGCTCATCGTGGGGATCGTGCTGGTCGTCGGAGCCGGCATCGTCTATTTCTCGTACCCTCGGAGCCACCCGGCCCCGCTGCCGGAGATTACGCCCCCTTCCTCTCTGGCGGAACTGGCCGAGCAATACCCTGACCTGGCCTCTATCCTAGACGACGCCGAACTCGATTCCATCTACAAACAATTCCTCGTGGCCTACGAGGAGGGAGGATTCGAGGCGGCACTGGAACTGGCCCGCCAGCGCGGCCTGCTCACGCCAGACGGCGACGTGCGGGTGAGCCTCCTCCTCGACACCGACGACCATACCGCGTTGGTCACCCAACTGAAGGCGACCGGTGTGACTGTCATCAGCGCCTACCGCGACCGGCTCGACATCGCGGTGCCGATAGAACTGGCCGAGGCCCAGTTGCAGACCGAGGAGCCAGGCGCTATCTTCGCCCAACTCACCGAACTGGAGCACGTCATTGCCGTGCGCCTGCCAGAGCCACGCGTCCGCGACGGGAGCGCGATCGAGGGGGAAGGGGTGGACGTCATCGGGGCCGACGCCTGGCACCAGGCCGGGTTCACCGGTGCCGGCCTGCGCATCGGCATCCTGGACCTGAGTTTCTCCGGCTATGAGAGCCTGCTCGGCACCGAACTGCCCGACCACGTGACGGTGGAGACGTTTGGCTCAGTGGACACGAGCGACCCCGATCCCCACGGCGTGGCCTGCGCCGAGATCATCCACGAGATTGCCCCCGACGCCGAACTGATTTTCGCCTGGTACGATGGTTACGATGCGGCCTTTGGCGAGGCGGTGGACTGGCTGGAGGCCCAGGAGGTGCACATCATCTCCCACTCGGCCAACGGCTACGCAGGCCCTTTCGACGGCAGCCGCTTCGACTCCCAGCGGGTAGATAGCGCATCCGCCCGGGGGATCCTGTGGGTAAACTCGGCTGGCAACGAAGCGCTTTCCCACTACCGAGGTACCTTCACCGACGAAGACGGCGACGGCCTGCACGAGTTTGCGCCGGGCGAAGAGAGCCTGGCCCTCTACAACAACGAGTACGTCCAGGTGATCCTCAATTGGGAGGATGACTGGGAGCGGGCCACGCAGGACTATGAACTGTTTCTCTACGACGCAGATGGCAACGAACTGGCCTCTTCCCAGGACACGCAGGCAGGGGAGGCTGGCCAGGAACCGGTCGAGGGGCTGTGGTACGAGACCGGAGGGGAGACCGTCTACGCCGTCGTCAAAGCCTACGAGGTTGATCGGGCGGCGACGCTGGACCTGTTCTTGGGCGGCGCGGAGGTCGCCTACCCGTCGCCAGACCACAGCGTCTGCTCGCCGGCCGACGCCGTGAGTTCGCTGACGGTGGGTGCGGTCAACTGGTGGGACGATTCCCTGGCCAGTTACAGTTCGCAAGGGCCAACGGCTGACGGCCGGCTCAAGCCGGAGATTTCAGCCCCCACCTCTGTCTCCGGGGCCAGTTACGGCAACGCTGCGGTCAACGACGAGTACGCCGGCTTCAACGGCACATCCGCGGCCTGTCCTCACATCGCCGGGGCTGCTGCGCTGGTCTGGCAGGCCCACCCGGAGTTCAGCCGCCAGGAGGTGGTGGACTCTCTGCTAGCCGACGTCGTGGACCTGGGCGCCGGCGGCCCGGATACCGGCTACGGTTACGGACGGCTGCAACTGCCACCGCCACCCGGTGCTGGCCCTAGCACTACACCGGCAGCTACCATTGCTCCCCCGCCCACCAGTGGCCCCACCGCCACCCCTGCCCCCTTGCCCACCCCCACCCCGGTGGCCTACGTCACCCCGGTGCCGGCGCCACGTTCCGGAGCCGGGACGGGCCTATTGGGGCTCAGTATTCTGGGGTTGCTCGTAGGAGGGATAGGCTGTGCCGGAATGGGTCTTTTGTTCCTCGGCGGGGTCGGCCTGTTGATCGTGGGGCGACGCGCCCGGCGCGTGCGACCTCGGCCAGTCCCATCCCCTGTAGCGGGTGCGCCTCCCCCCCACTCGGACCGCCGGCCGCGCTACTGCCGGCACTGCGGCGCCCAACTGAGGGAGGAAGCCCGCTTCTGTCCGCAATGCGGGAAGGCAGTACAGGAGGAACCCAGGGAAACTCGGGGGAACTGAGGGGAACTCGGGGGAACCTGCAATTTCATCGCATCTGGAGCAGCAACTATGAGTAAGCCGGTCGTAGAAATGCCGACCGCTGATCAGGCGCTGGAACGGTTGCTGGCCGGCAACGAGAGGTACGTGGCCGCCAGGCAGGAGCATCCCCATCAGACGCCCGCCCGCCGGGCGGAGTTGAGCGGCGGGCAGCACCCTTTCGCCATCGTCCTGGGCTGTGCCGACTCCCGGGTACCGCCGGAAGTAATCTTCGACCAGGGCTTGGGCGATCTGTTCGTAGTGCGGGTAGCGGGCAACGTCGTGGACGACGTCGTGTTGGGGAGCATCGAATATGCGGCAGATCACCTGCACACCCCCCTGATCGTGGTGCTGGGCCACTCCAGGTGCGGGGCCATAGGAGCCACCGTCGCCGGCGGCGAACTGGAAGGACACCTGCCGGACCTGGCCGCGGCGATCCAGCCGGCCGTGGATCGGGCCAGAGGTCTGCCCGGCGATCTGCTCGACAATGCCGTCGTGGCCAACGCTACGATGGTCGCACAGCAATTGAGGTCGTCGGAGCCGGTCCTGTCGGAACTGGTACACGCGGGAAAGTTGAAAGTCGTCGCGGCGAGGTATGACCTGGACACGGGTGTAGTCGCACCGGTCAAATAGACAGGAAAGCGAGGGGAACTGGGAGATCTCGGGGGAACTTGGATTACCACTTGAAGCAACCAGGAGGCCAAGACCATGAGGGATACGAGTGCTAGAACGATCTATATCACCGAATACGACGTGCAGCGACTGCGGGAACTGCTCGCAGACGCGAAAGGGGCGGGGTACCGCGGCAGAGACGACCTGAGGAACCTGGAAGCGGAGTTGAACCGGGGCAAGTTGGTCGCCCCCAGGGACGTGCCCGGCGACGTGATCACGATGAACTCCAGGGTGTGCCTGGTAGACCTGGACACGGGCGAAGAGACGATCTATACACTGGTCTTTCCCAAAGATGCAGACATCAGCCAGAACAAGATCTCCGTGTTGGCCCCCATTGGCACGGCCATGCTGGGATACCGGGTGGGCGACACGTTCGAATGGCAAGTCCCCGAAGGGTTGAGAAAGCTGACAGTCAAAGAGATCCTGTACCAACCGGAAGCATCTGGAGATTATCACCTGTAAGCCATGCGCGATAGCCTATACCTCGACTGGCTCCTGGCCACCTTGCCGATCCTGGCCATCCTGGTCCTGATGCTCCGCTTGCGGTGGGGCGGAGAAAAGGCTGGAGCGGTCGGCTGGGCCGTGGCACTGCTGATCGCAGCGCTCCGCTTCGGCGCGGGGTGGCAACTGCTGGCTTACGCCCAACTCAAGGGGGTACTGCTGTCTCTCTTCGTGCTGTACATCATCTGGGCAGCGCTCCTCCTCTTCCGCGTCACCGACGAGGCCGGGGCCCTGGCAGCCATCGGCGCAGGACTGCCCCGGCTGACGCCCGACCGGGGGCTGCAGGCACTGCTCCTGGGCTGGGCGCTGGGCGCTTTCGTGCAGGGCGTAAGCGGCTTCGGCGTGCCGGTGGCGGTCATCGCTCCGCTGTTGGTAGGGTTGGGCTTTCCAGCCCTGGCCGCCGTCATCATTTCGTCGGTGGGCCACGCCTGGGCGGTCACCTTCGGATCGCTCGGCTCCTCCTTCTACGCCCTCGTGGCGGCGACGGGGCGCAGTGGAGAGGAGTTGGCCCCCTGGTCCGCAGGTCTGCTGGGGCTGTGTTGCCTGGGTTGCGGGGCGGGGACACTGTGGGCGGCAGGCGGAAAGCGCACACTTCGGGCAGGGCTCGCACCGCTACTGCTCATCGGGCTGGTGATGGCCGGGAGCCAGTTCCTGTGCGTCACCCAGGGGTTGTGGTCGCTGGGGGGGATGGTGGCCGGGCTGGCGGGGCTGGCGGCCGGAGTGGCCTGGGCGCGCTGGCAGGCCCCTCGACAAGCCCCCCACCAAGCCCCCCACGCAGTGGGGGGTTCCGTGACGGCTCACCCAGGCCCTCAGCAAGCCCCCCACCAAGCCCCCCACGTAGGTGGGGGCCCCACAGTAGTGGGGGGTTCCGTGACGGCTCACCCACGTATGCCCCTGACCTGGGCCCTGTTCCCGTACGTCCTGCTCGTCGCCATCGTGCTGGTGGCCCAGTTGATCCCCCCGGTGCAGGCTTTCCTGGGCCAGGTGGTCATCCGCGTGCAGTTCCCCGAACTGGCCACCGCCCGCGGCTGGGTCACGCCGGGGGAGGAGGGCCGCACGATAGACGTCTTCGGCCACGCCGGGGCGCTCCTGATGTATGCCTCCGTCATCACCTACCTGGTGTTCCGCAACCAGCGCCGCTATACCCCTGGGACGATCCGCCGCATCGGACGGACCATCGTCCAGCGGGCGGGGCGCTCGAGCCTGGGCATCGCGGCGATGGTAGGGATGGCGGTGACGATGGAACACGCGGGGATGACGCACCTGCTGGCCGACGGACTGGCGCGCGTGGCCGGGCCGGCCTTCCCGCTGGTCTCCCCGTTCATCGGCGCACTGGGAGCGTTCATGACCGGCTCGAACACCAATTCCAACGTCATCTTCGGTGGCCTGCAACAGCGCGTGGCGACGCTGGTCGGCGTGAGCCCGATCATCATCCTGGCGGCCCAGACGGCGGGAGGGGCCATCGGCTCGCTGTTCGCTCCGGCCAAGGTTATCGTGGGGTGCAGCACCGTGGGGTTAGGTGGGCAAGAAGGCCCGGTCCTGCGGGCGGCCATGCGCTACGGGCTGGCGATCGTGGCCGGGCTGGCACTGGCGACGGTTGTAGCCGTCTATCTGTACGGGCGCTGAGATTTGCCTTCCCCGTGTTTCCCGCTATACTTTTGGCGAGAGGTGCGTATGTCCATCTCAGAGCCTGACTCAAGGCACGAGGTCATCCTATACCTGGAGAATGCCCGCCAGATCTCCTCACTCTTATCTCCCAACGAACGTCAGGCAGTAGCCAGTTTCCTCGCGCTTCTGCAGCAGCATTACCCGGAGCGGGTGCTACAAACGATCCTCTTTGGCTCCAAGGCCCGGGGAGACAGTCGCTCCTGGTCCGATATAGACATCCTGACTGTTGTGGACCGAGACGACTGGCGCCTCAGCCATGCAATCAGCAACCTCGCCGCCGACGTCTCTCTCGAATACGATGTGCTCATCGGCCCCCGAGTGATTGGGCAGGAGCGGTGGGAGCGCATGAAAGAGCGCCGCTTCAGCCTCTACCAGAACATCGCCGCCGAGGGCATTCCCCTCACATAACGAGTCCCGTTAGCGACGTTCTATACGACCCCTCGCTCGCGCAGGGCCGCCACCGCTGCCTGGTCGTATCCCAACTCGCCCAGCAACCCGGCCGTGTGTTGTCCCAACGTAGGAGCAGGAGCCGGTGGGCGGGCCACCGAGGCCGACAGGCGCACCGGCGGGAGCAGCCCCGCGCCCGCCAGCATCCCCAGCGCCTGCACCGGCGCGGAGGCCAGCGCCTCCCCCACGTCGTACACCGGTTCGCAACAACTGTCTGCCCCGGCCACCTCTGCCCACTCCTCCCGTGTGCGGGTGCGAAAGAGCGTGCGCAGTTCCTCGTAGACCGGTTCCCCCGGGGTAGCGGGCGCCAGTTGCTGGTCAAGCAGGTCCTGGCGTCCCACTGTGCGGCAGAAGGCGGCCCAGAACTCGGGCTCCAAGGCCGCCAGCGTCACGTACCCGCCGTCTTGGGCCTGGTAGACCTGGTAACAGACCAGGCCACCGGTCAGGTCGCTGCCGCCCCGCGCCATCGGCGCGCCTCCCACGTGCCGGGCCACCGCCACCGGCATACAGGCCAACGCCGCCCCCAGGAGTGACCCGTCCACCCGTTGCCCCCGCCCCGTCCGCTCCCGGGCCAACAGCGCCAGCAGGATGCCGAGCGCCGCCCACAGCCCACCCGCCAGGTCGGCCACCTGAATGCCGGGAATCGCCGGCGGACCCTCCTGTGGCCCCGCCAGGTCCAGCAGCCCGGCCAGACCAACGTAGTTCAGGTCATGGCCTGCCCGCTGCCGATAGGGGCCGGACGGCCCATAGCCGGTCAGCGTGCAATAGACCAGGCGAGGATTGGCCTGGGATAGGCTCTGGTACCCCAACCCCAGCCGCTCCATCACGCCGGGACGGAAACCTTCCAGGAGCACATCGGCGCGCTCGACGAGTCTCAAGAAGATGACCCGCCCCTCGTCAGACTTGAGGTTCAGGGTGAGACTTTTGTGACCCCGGTTGATGGCCCGGAAGAATACGCTCTCTCCGTCCACCAGCGGCGGCACGTAGCGCAGCCAGTCCCCCCCGCCGGGACGTTCCAACTTGATAACCTCAGCGCCGTAATCCGCCAGGATGCGGGAGCAGTAGGGGCCGGGGAGAAGCCGGGAGAGGTCCAACACACGCACACCCTCCAGTGGGCTGCCATCCGTCGTCATCGGCACGTCTCCTTAAGCACGCTGTGGCCTCCCGCCGCAATCAAATCCACTGGGCAGGTAAGCGGGCCACTGCGACTGTGACTAATCTTTATTCAGCCTTGCGGTTCCGTTTCTTCTGCTGGCGGCTCGAAGCCGGGGCCGTGGTGGTACATGGCCCGGCGGGGAGCGTACCGGCTGACGAAGGTGTCGTCATACAGCAGGTTGCCGGCGGCGTCGTAAACCCGCCGTTGGACCATCGCCGTCAGCCCGTTCACCGCCGTCTGCCACTGGGTCACCTGGCCCGGCTCCATCTTCTCGTCCAACTGGTAGATGGGCGGCCCAGGCTCGGCCTCGCCGCTGACCACCGGCCTCTCTTTCTCCACCCGCCGCCCGTCGTCGGTAGAGTAGAAGCGAAAGATCAACCGGTGGGCCGCATCCTCGATCCCGGTCTCGATCAGCAAGGGGTAGGGCCGGTCGTTGGTGAACTTGAAATCCACCTGCGGCGAGTAGACGGTGGCGTCCATCCCCAGCCCCGCGCCCATCAACTCGTAATAGCCGATGCGGTGGTTGTGGTACCAGCGCTCGACGATGGGGTAGCCCCCCCAGAAGGCAGCGCGGAAGACGGTGGTCGAGACCTGGCAGATGCCGCCGCCGACCTCGATGGCCAGTTGCTCGCCGGCGGTGATGTAGGATTCATCGTAGCCCGCCTCGGCCGTCACTTCCCCCAGGTAGTAGTTGAAGGAGAAGGTCTCCCCAGGTCCAATGATCAATGCATCGAACTTGCTCGCCGCCAGGCGGATGTTGTGGTCGCGCCCAGAGGGGGAGCCAATGAAGTAGGAATCCCCCTCGGCCACGAGTTGGACGATCCCCACCTGCTCTGCCGTGGCGGTGTCTGGGTAGCGGGGCGGGACGGTCTGCACGACGAGGGGCATATAGTGGTTGCCCGCCGCCAGTTCCTGCACGATGTGCACCACACTCGCCCCCACGTCGAGTGTGCGGCCATCTGTGCTGGGGCTGATGGGTTCCAGTTGGCCCATCGCGTCGTTAAAGTGGAAGCGAGCATCCACCGGCTCAATCGCCAGCGCCGGGGCCACCTCCTCAAGATAGGCTCGCAACAACTGCTCGTTCAGCGCGGCGTGCAATTGCCCGCCCTCCGCTCGCACGACCAACATGGAGGCCAATTGCTCCGGTGCGATCACCCACGGGCCGGGATCACCTTCGCGCGGGTGGGCCAGCACGAGCGTGAGCGGACTGCTCAGCATCGTCTCCGCCTCGGCACGGGCCGGTTCGGCGTCGGCGACCGGGGGCAAAACCTCGCGGACGACCAGGTCTACCCGGGCAGAGGCCAGGCGGGTCAGCGCCGGCGCCAAGCCGGCCAGCGTCCCCTCCACGTCCAGGTAGCGCCCAGGTCGAGCCGGATTGACGACCGGGGCGGTGCCATTGAGGGAGAGTGTGGCATCCGTGGAGGGAAGGTCCACCTGTTCGGCGAGCGTCTCGAGGTAGAGGCGAGCCACCCGCTCATCGTACACGACGACGGGAGGGAGGGTTTCCCCGTTGGCCAACAAGCGCAGTTGAGCCAGCAGGTTGTGCGCCCACGAGCGGCCACGCCCCCGGGCATAGGGTGGCCCCAAGGTGGCCTGCGGATCGAGGCGCAGGCCCAGATCGGCAGGGTGGACGCCCCACGAGCCATCCGGCCCGCGCAGGGTGACCAGCGGCGCATTGAGCCCCAGGCCACGCTCCAACGCCTCGCCGGCCTCGGCGGGGCGCATCCCACCGACATCCACGCCCCAAACGCGTACGCCCGGATAGATGCGGTTGGCATGGTACAACTCGAACGCCAACACCGAGCCGGCCAGCAAGGCCAGGGCGCTCCCTAGCAGGACACTAAACAGGCAACGGTATCTCGACACCAGGCGCCACTAAACCTGAACCGGCACAAACGGTCAAGGATTCTCTCTGCCTCTTTCCCCACCCGCCCGATACGGCATCGGGATGTATTGCACCGACGGGCGGCGCTGAGAGGTCTGCCGGTAGATGGTATCCTTCAGGGGAATCATGCCGGTTACGGTCCTTCCGTGATGGCGATCGTTTGGATCACGTCCCCGACAGCGATAGACTTGACGACGTCCATGCCTGCGGTCACCTGGCCGAAGACCGTGTAGGCCCCATCCAGAAAGGACGTCGGGGCCAGCGTGATGTAGAACTGGCTGCCACTGGAAGCGCGCGTCGGGTTCGCCTCATCCCCTTGCCGGGCCATGGCGATGGCCCCTTCGACGTGAGGTAACCCGATCTCCGCCGGTACGGTATAGCCAGGCCCACCTCCACCGGTGCCCATCGGGTCGCCTCCCTGAATGACAAAGTCAGGCTCGACACGGTGGAAGGTCAGGCCATCGTAAAAGCCCTGACGGGCCAGAAACACAAAGTTGTTGACGGTCTGCGGCACCGCCGAGGCATCGAGTTGGGCGACGATGTCCCCTTTGGCCGTCGAGATGGTGGCGACGTACGTCTTACTGGGGTCAATCTGCATGGCTGGAGGCTCGCTGTACATCCCTTCGCGGTCGGCAGGGTTGGCAGGCGCCGAGGAGGACTTGCCCGCTGGCTTGCCCGGTCCCACGGTAAACCACAGGACGACACCGATCACCAGGGCCAGGACAAGCGCGCCCACCCACCACCAGGAGCGGAGAAGACTGGTAAAGGATGGATTCCGCCCGGACCGGTATTGCGCCTGCCTCCGCCTACCACTGGCCGGTGGCCGAAAACTCTTGTGCTTGCGAGAGGACCGTTTGTGTTTCTTGGACATGGGACTCCTTTGCTGGCTGTCGTTCGTGTCTTTCGATATACCTAGTATACTACACCTAATCCGAAATGCAACGTCCAACCCTCCGCCATTCGTCATTCTTCATTCGCCTTCCGAATAAAAGCGCAGTCCAAGACGTTTAGAGAGTAGAAAGGAAAGCGACGGAGTGAACAGCCGGCCAACACCGCCAGCAGAGGATGAACTCGACCTGATTGCCCAGGCTCAGCAGGGAGACAAGCATGCCTTCGGTGAACTGGTCCGCCGTCACCGGGAGGGGGTCGTCAACGTGGTGTACCGATTGTGCGGAGACACGCACCTGGCAGAGGATGCGGCCCAGGAGGCCTTTATCCGGGCCTGGCAGCATCTTCCCAGTTACCGGCCGCGTGCACCTTTCCGTCACTGGGTGGTGCGCATCGCCACCCACAGCGCGCTGGACGTGCTCCGTCGCCAGCGGGAGACGGTAGACGTAGAGGAGGTAGCGCTGACTTCCCCAGACGACGGGCCGGAGGCAGCAGTTGAGGGAGAAGAACGGGGCGAGCGGGTGCGGCAGGCGGTGCTGGCGCTGCCACCGGCCAGCCGCGCCGTGCTGGTCCTGCGGGAATACGAGGAGCTCTCCTACCGGGAGATCGCCGATACGCTGGACATCCCCGTGGGCACAGTAATGTCGCGGCTGAACTATGCCCGCAGCCGGCTGCGCGAAACGCTGGCTCCTTACGTGGAGGTGCTATGAACGGACACGTGAACAGTTGGTTAGGAGCGTACCACGACGGCGAGTTGCACGGACGGCGATTGCAGCAGGTGAAGGCGCACCTGGCACATTGCGCGGCCTGCCGCGCCGAACTGGAGCAACTGCAGGCACTGGGAAGGCTCTTGCAGGCAAGCCCTGCCGCCCAAGGCCTCACACCGCCCGAGCGCTTCGTGGCCCAGGTCGGGCTACGGCTACCGCGCCGGCCAGAGCGACCTGCGTGGCAGAGAGCGGCGGGGATCGGGTGGCGACTGGCACCGCTGGGACTATTGGGGGCGTGGGCCTTCGTCCAGGCCGTGTTCGCCGTGACCGGGGCCGTACTGCTCGCGCTGGAACTGGGCCTGGGGGGCAGTCTGGCGGCCAGGTGGCTGCCGGCGACGCCGCTGGCGTTGGGGCTGGCCGACGTGTTCAGCCTCACAGAGATTAGTTTGAACGACGGGTTGCGGATCGTCTGGCAACTGCTGGCCCAGGGCGGGCCTCTGGGCTGGGCTGCCACGTGGAACGTGGGTTTTCTGGTCGTGATCGGACTCGCATACTGGGCCTGGCTGGCCAGTTGGTGGGCCCGTCGCCAGCATCGTCAGGTCCGAGTGGCACTGAACCTTGCGAAGGTGTCGTAACCTTCGCAAGGTTCTCAGTAAAGAAAGGAGAAAACAGAAATGGATCACATGAAGGTTTTGAAACGAGCCTGGGAGATCACCTGGCGTTACCGGGTGCTGTGGGTCTTTGGCGTCATCGTCGCGCTGACCACTGCGCGCAGTGGTGGTGGCAGCGGCGGCGGACCTCAATACACCTTCAGCGGTGAGGACTGGGCACGACGCGGTGGCCTGTTTCCCATGCCGGAAATCCCGTCACCGACGGTGGGCGTGCTAATCGGCATCGGGGTCGGGCTGGCGTGCCTGGTCATCATCCTGGCTATCGCGGCGACGATCGCGCGCTACGTGGCTGAGACCGCACTGATCCGGATGGTAGACAGGCACGAAGAGACCGGCGAGAAAGAGAGCGTACGCCAGGGATTTCGCATGGGCTGGTCGCGTACTGCCCTGCGCCTGTTCCTGATTGACCTGCTGATCATCCTGCCGATGGTGGTCGTGTTCATCCTGCTGTTCCTGCTGGTGGCGGCTCCGCTGCTGCTGTGGGCTACCGAGAACACGGCCGCCGGGGTGATCGGCACAGTCGCCACGGTCGGCCTGTTCTTCCTGGCCCTGCTCCTGGCCATCGTCGTCGGCACAGTGGTCTCACTGTTGATGCACTTTTTCCGGCGGGCATGTGCGCTGGAGGAGTTGGGAGTGATCGAAGCGATCCGCCGGGGGTTCACCGTCGTGCGGCAGCACTTGAAGGACGTGGCGATCATGTGGCTCATCATGGTCGGGCTGAGCATTGGCTGGGTCATCGCGATGATCCCGGTCGTCATCCTGCTGGTGCTCCTGGCGGGGGTGGTGGGAGGATTGCCCGCACTCCTGGCGGGGGGGCTGGCCCGGCTGGCACTCGAGGGAGCGACGCCGTGGATCCTGGCAGCCGTGGTGGGATTGGCGATCTTTACCGTCGTGATGGCGGCACCGATGCTGTTCCTGGGGGGGTTGCTCGAGGTGTTCAAGTCGAGCCTGTGGACGCTCACCTACCGGGAACTGTGCGCGCTGGAAGGGCTGGCGACCGAAGCCAGGGAACTGCCTGAGCCGGACGTGCCGGGCCAGGTATAGCACTCGACAACGACTGAAGTCGTCACTACGAGCCGAGCACAATCCGACGGGTTCGTAGTGGCGACTTTAGTCGCTTCCGCGGGCCGGCAGATCTAGCCGCTGCCCATCCTCCAGCATCACCTGCCAGGACGGCACCCAGGCCAGGCCACAAAACTCGACCGTCACGTCGGCGCGGCGCGGCGTGATCCCCACCTGCTCGATCTGTGCCAGGGTGCCGGCCCAGCGATCGTGGATCTCGGCGGCCCGTTCCTTCCATTCCTCCGCCAGCGCATCCAGTTGACCTTCCAGGTCCTCAATCGCCGCCACCGACTCCTCCACGTCGGCCTTGGCTTTTCTGGTCAACGTGCGCTTGTGGCTGGCGTGGGAGACCATGTACCAGGGCCGTCGCCCGGTGAGCAGATTGAGTGCCGACTCGCCCAGCGTCAAGAGTTCCTCCCGCTTGCGGGCCTCCAGTTCCTCCTGGTCTCCGGCCAGTTCTCGCTGCTCTCGGCGCAGGGCCGCCTGCACACGGGCCATCTCTTTGCCCATGCGGGTGCGGGCCTCCTTCAGTTCGGCATCCCGTCCGCGGCGGGCCTGCTCCTCGCAGCGCACACGAAAATCGCGGCGGCTCTCCCCCGCCCTGCCGTACAGTTTGAGCGCCGGGTTGTACCAGATGGTGACGTTGGCACGACGATAGACGTAATCGGCAAAGTCGCTCTCCCAGCGCTTCAGGTCGCGCAGGCGAGCCAGGGCGGGGCTGACCGGGGCGTAGACTCCCGTCCCCAGGGGTTTCGGCGAAAGGTCGGCCTTGCTCACGGTCACCTCCCCCTCGTCCCAATTCAGCCCCAGCGGCCCCACCTCAGGCCGCACCAGCCGCGCCACGGCTTCCTGGTGGCTGACGCCCCGCGCCTGGTCCACCACCCGCACCGTACCCAACGCCAGCAGATAGGGGGTGTAGACCAGCCGTCGCTCCCGCACCAGCAGCGGTTGCCCGACTTGTTCCTCGTGTCCCCTGAGCGCCCACTCGAAGGTGATCGTCGGCGGGACAAAAACCTGCGGCAGGTCAGGCGGCAGCGCTGGCGGGGTAGCGCCCAGTTCGGCGAGCCCTCCGGCTTCCTCCTGCGCTGCCCTACCCCCCCACTCCTCCGCCCCTCTGCCTCCCTGTTCCTCCGCTGCCCTATCCCTCCACCCCTCCACCTCTTCGTCCCCTTGCTCCTCCCCCCTCCCTGTCTCCTTGTCTCCCTGTCCCTTGGCCACCTCCCGCACCTGCTCGCGCGTCAGCGGCCCGCGCAGGTAGGACATCGCCCAGCGCGTGTGGAAGAAGAGAGGGCGACCCTGGTGAACGTCGTGGAGCAGGAACACGCGGGGCTTGAGCGCGCCCAGTGCCCGATCGAGCGTGCGCCGGTCCAGGGCAGTCCCCGCCTCGGCAATCGCACCCTCCAACCCTTCGAGTACGCGCTCTTTATCGCGCTCCGCCCGCAGCGCGCCGACCGCCCACGTCCCCGCGTTGGTCAACCCCTTGTAGTCCAGGTCGGCCGGGTTCTGCGTGGCCAGCACGACGCCCAGGCCGGCGGCGCGCCCCTGCTTGATGAGCGCCATGAGCGGCCGCTTGGTGGGGGGATTGGATGGATACGGCGGAAAGTAGCCGAAGACTTCGTCGAAATAGAGGAGCGCCCTCAGATCGGTGGTGCCGGATTGCTCGCGCAGCCAGTCGCGCACCGCCTCGAGGAACAGGGTGATGAAAAAGTTCCGCTGCGCGTCGTCCAGGTGTGCCAGGTAGAAGATGCTGGCCCGTGGGCGGCCGTCGCTGGCGTGCAGGAGCGTCCCCACGTCGAGCGGCGTCCCCTCCTGCCAGTTCTCGAAGCCGGGGGCCGCGATCAGGTTATTCAATGCGCGGGCCAGGGCAAAGCGCTCCTTTTCTGGAAAGAAGGTCTCCAGTTCAAAGACGCCCACCTGCTGGAAAGGGGGCGTTTGCAGCAACTGGATCAACCTGGGCAGATCGAGCGGCTCGCCGAGACGCCAGGCGTGTTCCACGATGCGCGCCAGCAAGATGTGCTGGGGGCTTTGGAGCGGGTCGGCCTCGACCCCCACCAATTCCAGGAGCGCCGAGACGATGCCGCCGACGCGCTCTCGCAACGCTTCCTCATGCGTGTCCCAGTCGAGATCGGGCGGGTCGAAGAAATGAAGCACGTCCACCGGCTGGCCTGCCTCGGAGCCGGGAGTGAACAGCGTGAACTGGGCCGCCTGGCACAGGCGGGCGATACGCTCGCCGGTGATGGACCATTGGGCCAGCCCTTCCTGCCACCGGCGTGCCTCTTCGGCAGCGTATGCTTCGACGCTCATTCCACGCCGCCGCGCACCCTCCACGTCCACCCAGCGGGCGAAATCGGCCGGGGAGAGGTCGGGAAAGGTCAGCAACAGGTTGGCGATGTCTCCCTTGGGATCGAGGATCAGGGCCGGGATGGATTGCAGCAGTGCTTCCTCCAGCAAGACGATGCCCAGCCCGGTCTTGCCGGAGCCGGTCATGCCAAGGATGACGCCGTGGGTCGTCAGGTGGCGGAGATCGTACAGCACCGGCCGGTCGGTGACCGTCCCGTTTTCCAGGTCATACTCACGGCCCAGGTAAAGTTTGCCCCGCTCGTCGCTCACGCTCTGCGTCATGGTCCCCTCCAGATATGATGTGGGGTCCATTCTATACGGAGAGAGCGAAGATGCAAGTTAGTTGAGAAACCAGGTTTTTACCCAAAAACCTGGTTTCTCAATTGACTTCCATGCAAGGCTGGACTATACTGCATGCGAGGCAAATCAACAAGAGGTCCATGCGTCATGGGTGATCGCCCACTCAGTCGGCTGCTGATCGAGGAGAAATGGAGGTAATGGGAAATGGTGGAAGGCATTCAGTTCGTCACGAACGCAGCGGGTAAGAAAGTCGCCGTCCTGATTGACCTGGAGAAATATGGCGAACTCTGGGAAGACTTTTACGACGCAATCATTACTCGCCAACGGGCTGGTGAACCACGCGAGTCCCTGGAGTCGGTGCGGGAAGCACTGAAACAACAGGGAAAGCTCAATGTTGGTGGTGGATATTGTCGCCGTGCGCCATAGAAGTAAAGCTTACAGGCCCAGATAGACAGCGGCTGCACATAGGCGCATGAGGTCAGACTATACTGAACCGATGTGGGCCTGGAGCAGTTGTTCCACTGGTGTATTTCCCCGCTACCCCCGCTTGCATTTCCATCCACTTGTGCTATAATACGCATGTTCATATATGCGCATATCGGAATATACGCACTTATAAAGGCATGTCGCAACGCTCGTTCACCGCGCCACTGGTAAACCTGCACCAATAGGAGGGAATGTATGAAGATCGGCGTGCTGGTCCTCGAGGGACCGTATCAGCACCAGGCGGCCGACTCGGCCTACCACTTCGTCAAGGCCGCGCTGGGCCGTGGCCACCAAATCTCCGGTATCTTCCTATACACCGACGGCGTGAACAACGCCAACGGGTACATCAAGCCGCCCGGCGAGCGCAACGTCGCCGCGCGCTTCAGCGAACTGGCGGCGCAGGGTATCCCCGTCATCGCCTGTACGGCCTGTGCCCGCTTCAGGGGCTTCCGGCCCGACATGCTGGCGCAGAACGTGCAGTTGGGGGGCCTGGGCGCGCTGGCCGATTACCTGCGCGAGGCCGACCGCTTTGTGACGTTTGGAGATTGATGGAGGTCAGGGAGGAAGAGATGGCGAACACGATCGCTGTACTGATGCGCAAGGCCCCGTATGGCTCGGTCTACACCGCCGAGGGTTTTCGCTCGATGATGGGCATCGGTGTGTTTGAACTCAATATCCGCGTCCTCTTCGTGGACGACGGCGTCTACGCCCTGGTCAAAGGCCAGAACCCGGCCGCACTGGATATGAAACCGCTGGGCGACGGCTTCCCGACGCTCTCTGAATTCGGCGTGACTCAATTCTACGTCCACGACCGATCGTTGAGCGAGCGGGGACTGGCCCCCAAGGACCTGGTGATGGACGTGCAGGTCGTGGACGACGCGGGCGCAGCCCGCATCCTCGAGTCGTGCGGAATCGTGCTACCATTCTGAGGCCAGGGGAGAGTGCGAGATGTTGTATATGGTCAACAAATCACCTTTAATGTTTGGCAATCTGAAATCCGTGCTGGGAATCGCGCCGGCCGGCGAGCCGATCCTGCTGTACGAAGATGGCGTATACGCCGCCGTGAAGGGAGCCGCCAGCGAGGACCTGGTCCGGCAGGCGCTGGAGCAACGCCCAGTCTACGCCGTGCGGGCCGACCTGGAAGCCCGGGGCCTTACGGTGCTGGTAGACGGCATCCAGGTCGTGGACTACGACGGTTTCGTGGCCCTCGTGGAACAGCACCACGTCGTCCCCTGGCTCTAGCGCCCATCGCCATTCGTACATCGGTAGATTCGTACATTCGTACATTCGCAAGAGGAGGCTAAACAATGGAGATCCACGTAGATGTGGTCCAGGACTCGATTGGGCAGTTGTGCCCGATGCCCATCGCATTTCTGGCCAAGAACGTCAAGAAGATGCAGGCGGGGCAGGTGCTCGAGGTCCGCGCGGACGACGAAGGGGCGCACGCCGACATCCCCGCCTGGTGTGAGCAGACGGGCAACGAATTTCTGGGCGAAGAGCCTGCCGAAGGGCACTTTCGGTACTATATACGGAAGAAAGGATAAACGACCATGAGCGACGACAATAACAGGGCTGTCATCATCGTCTGCAGCGGTGACATGGAGAAGGTCTTTGCGGCCCTCATCATCGCCACGGGCTGTGCGGCTGCCGGCATGGACACTACTCTCTTTTTCACCTTCTGGGGATTGAACGCCATCAGGAAGGGGACCCCCAGCCAGGCCAAGAGTTTCCTGGGCAAGATGATGGGCCTCATGAACCGGGGCGGCATCAACCGGCTGAACCCCTCGCGCTTCAGTTTCGGCGGCATCGGGCGCATCCTGTTCAACAAGATGATGGGTGATAAGAAGGTGCCCTCGCTCGAAGAGCTGCGCAAGACCGCGCTTGAACTGGATGTGCGCCTGTTGGCCTGCAAGATGACCATGGACGTGCTGGAGATCAGCCGCGACGACCTGATTCCCGAGGTGGAAGACGTCGTGGGCGTGGCGACCATGGTCAAAGAGGCCGCCAACTCCAAGATCCAGTTGTTCATCTGAGCCGACGAGGCAAGATTGCCTGGACTTGAGTCCTGCGGGACTCAAGTCCACCCACGACTACCCGGAAAGGGAAGCGTTCAGTGGACCGGACGTTGATCGAAGAAGTCAACCTGCTCCACGCGCAGATGTGCCAGGGGCTGGCCGACCCAACCCGCATCCTGATCCTGTACCTGCTGGCCGAGAGCCCGCGCCACGTGACGGAACTGGCGGAGATGTCGGGCGCCAGCCAGCCCACCATCTCGCGCCACTTGAAAGTCCTGCGAGATCGAGGACTCGTCACGGCCACGCGGGAGGGCAACACTATCCGTTATACGCTGCGCGACCCCCGGGTCATCCAGGCACTCGACCTGTTGCGGGCGGTGATGGCTGACGTATTGAGCCAGCAGGCCGGCCTGGCCGAGGCCATCACTCAGTAATTCTCTCCCTCTCCCTGACAGGGGGAGGGCTGGGGTGAGGGGGAGACCCACCCTCCCCCTGCCCCTCCCTCAGAGGGAGGGGAGAATCCGTGCTCCCTCTCCCTCCCAGGAAGAGGGCTGGGGTG